>Ga0307380_10005990_pt1 | contig 16077 bp, 13 predicted proteins | sample UN3MG_FD_202239 | JGI IMG/M metagenome (GOLD analysis project Ga0307380, IMG submission 202239) | Soil microbial communities from Risofladan, Vaasa, Finland - UN-3 | ecosystem: Environmental > Terrestrial > Soil > Coastal area > Acid sulfate soil | place: Finland: Risofladan, Vaasa | collected...
ACACGTTCCTAAGAGAGCATATCTGGTTTCGTCTCTTAGAAGAACCAATATCGAGTGAGTGTTGCCCTCTTATGTCAAAGTCCAGATGATTAATTTTCTTAAAGAAAGACGCTTTGATGAAGGGATATATTGAAATTGACCAGGAGCTTTGTAAGGGATGCGAAATTTGCGTATCCTTCTGCCCCAAGGGCGTGATTTCTCTTTCTGATAAATTGAATGCCAGTGGCTATTTGCTCGTTGTCTTTAGTGATAATGGCGAATGTACGGGATGTGCTACATGTGCTGTAGTATGTCCTGAAGTGGCAATAGAGGTTTATCGTGGCTGAAGTTCTTATGACCGGAAACAGTGCCATTGGGGAAGCAGCCATCAGGGCTGGTTGCCAGTGTTACTTTGGCTATCCAATTACGCCTCAGAATGAACTCACAGAATATATGGCTACACACTTGAGTAGAAAGAAGGGCTGCTCTTTTATTCAAGCGGAAAGCGAGATTTCTGCCATAAACATGGTCTTCGGAGCCAGTCTGGCTGGAGCCAGAGCGATGACCTCCTCCTCCGGTCCGGGAATCAGCCTGAAGCAGGAAGGAATCTCTTATCTGGCGGCTTGCGAACTCCCATCGGTTATTGTCAACATGTCCCGAGGTGGGCCAGGCTTGGGAAGTATAGCTGCATCTCAGTCTGATTATTTTCAGGCTACCCGAGGTGGAGGTCACGGAGATTATCGGACTATAGTTTTGGCGCCGTCATCGGTACAGGAGTTGGCAGATCTCACTCACAAAGCATTTGATCTTGCCGATGAGTATTGCATTCCTGTTATTATTCTTGGAGATGGCATGTTGGGGCAGATGATGGAGCCAGTGGAATTCAAACATGAAGCTCCTGAGGAATTAGCCATTAGAAGCGGTGCATTAAGGGGAGCAAAAGGACGGCCCAGCAGAATTGTCAAAACCTTTACCTCAAACCCAGCCGAACTCGAAGAGCTCAACTGGAGCTTATTCAGAAGATACCAATTGATTAAGAAGCGAGAAACCACTTGCGAAACCTTTTTGGTGGAAGATGCTGAGCTAATAGTGTTTGCTTTTGGGATAGCAGCCCGGATTGCTAAAGGTGCAATCAGAACAGCACGGGCAAGGGGTCTCAAGGTAGGAATGTTAAGACCAATTACCCTCTGGCCGTTTCCTACTGAAAAAATTCGAGAATTGGTCAAGAGGACAAAACATTTTCTTGTCTTTGAAATGAATATGGGCCAGATGATAGAAGACGTGCAACTAGCGTTGGAAGGCAAAGGAGAAGTTTCCTTCTATGGGAGGCCGGGAGGCATAATTCCCACTCCAAACGAGGTTGTTCGGGTAGTCTCACGGCTTTATTATCAGAAGGGTTTGAACTAAATAAATGAAAAAAGTATACACCCGACCCAGATCACTGAAACGAAATCCTTTCCATTACTGTCCGGGGTGTGGTCACTCCGTCATTCATAGGGTCATGACTGAGCTAATTGACGAGATGAATCTTCAAGATAAGGCCGTTGGTATCCCACCACCCGGATGCTCGGTCTTTGCTTACCACTATTTTGACGTCGATATGGCAGAGTCGGCGCACGGCAGAGGGGCGGCTGTGGCTACTGGCATGAAAAGGGCTTTTCCTGAGGTAATAGTCTTTACTTATCAGGGAGATGGTGATCTTGCTGCCATCGGTACTGCTGAGACTATACACGCTGCCAACAGAGGGGAATGTATAACGGCCATTTTTATCAATAACGCTGTCTACGGAATGACCGGGGGACAGATGGCACCAACTACCCTTTTGGATCAGAAGACTACTACTACTCCTTACGGACGGGATAAAAAGATAGAAGGATATCCTATCAAGATGAGCGAGATTGTGGCCTTGACCAAAGGTGCGGTATATATTGAGCGGGTTGCCGTTAATTCTCCATCAAATATCAGAAAGACAAAAAAGGCCATCCGCAAGGCATTCCAAGTACAAATCGACAATCTCGGTTTCTCTTTGGTTGAAATACTCTCTCCCTGCCCCACAAATTGGAAGATGAGTCCATTAGAATCATGGCAGTGGATCGATAAAGAAATGACGAAAGAATTCCCCTTAGGAGTAATAAAGGATATGGCTGGTAAGAAAGATGCTGATTAAAACAATCTTTGCGGGTTTCGGAGGTCAGGGTGTTCTTTCAATAGGTCTCAATTTGGCCCAGGCAGCAATGTTAGAGGGTAAGAATGTAACCTACTTGCCCTCTTATGGCGCCGAGGTTCGCGGCGGTACTGCCAATTGCACAGTAGCTATATCAGATGAGGAGATTGCTTCTCCGGTTGCTTCCAGTCCGGAGTTCGTTGTAGCCATGAATCAACCTTCTCTGGTCAGATTTCAAAATCAGATTCAATCAGGAGGTCTACTCTTCGTCAATTCCTCTTTAACAGAAACGGAAATCTCAAGGGGTGATATTGACGTTGTCAGTGTTCCTGCAAATAGTATTGCTGAAAAGTTAGGGGCTCCAAAATCGGCTAACATGGTGATGCTGGGCGCATTCATCAAAAAGAGCAATCTGGTTTCCCTTTCCAGCATAATTGAAGGGCTAAAAACCATTTTAAAGAATAAACAAAATTTGATCGCTGTAAATAAAGAGGCCTTAACAGTAGGCTACGAGCTGTTCTAATCCAAGTTGAATCGAAACTTCAACAAATGGAGAATCTTTCGGAGCTACATTTAATCGGGGGTGAATTATGTGCATAAAACAGATTTCGGTTACTCTGGAAAATGTGCCAGGGAAATTCCTGGATGTGAGTGAATGTCTTGGTGCTGAAGGGATAAACATTAGGGCCATTTCAGTAGCTGATACATCCACTGCCAGTACTGTGAGATTTGTAGCTGATGATCCCCAAAAAACTGCCAATGTTCTAAGAAGCCAGGGCTATTTCATACAAGAGAGCGATGTTATAGCAGTGGAGGTCCCTGATCATCCTGGTGGTCTTCGAGCCGTACTTAAGCCGTTAAAAGGGGCCAATATTAATGTTCTCTATTTCTATCCCTATCTGGGTAGGGGAGAAAGCGAGGAACCCATAGTTATTTTGGGCGTGGACAAAACTGAAGAGGCGATAGAAGCTTTAAGAAAGAACTGGGTTCATACCTTTGGTAAAGAAATCTATGCCTTGTGATGTGTGCCGACTGCAGTGGAATTCTGTGAATGTAACATTTGTCTGTTTTGTTACCTCTCAGGCAACAATTGGGCGTGTTGAAACCCTCCATCGCTCTAAGATACCCAAGCCCCATTAAGTATCCTACTTCTGCTGAATCTCATCGGCTCCTTTGACCTTTGATTAAACGGGTCCAGCTCAGTGCCTCATCCAGGTGAGCTCGAAGCGCATCAAAGCTGAAGTGCCTCTTTGCTACCATAGTGTTGTGGTCAGTGACGCCTCGGAACTTCTCAGGGCTCGTAAGAATTGTTATCACCTCGTGGGCCGCTCGCGTCAGCACTTCTATGGGTATCTGAACAAGCCCCCTGCAGTCTCTCTCTGGGAGAAGTGTGTCACCAAGAGACACGACTCTAACGCCCTTCGGGGCAATATCCTCCTTGAAGACGGGATACTCGAAAACTGCCACGGGCAGCCCGGCGGCGAAGGTTTCAAGAAGCTGGTTACCAAATCCTTCCCAACCAGTCGGGTAAAGGACAAAGTCAGCCACGGTATACATGTCTGGATATAGGGCATAGAATCCTTCCTCCTCCGAGCGTGTTGGGCGAACCTCATTCCCCAGGTACATCCAAATAATCCCCAGGGCATTGAAAAACTCAAAGAGTCTTTCTTGGTAATCAGCAAAGGCACGCTCAGGTCGCCCTGCCAGGACAAGCACCAGGCGGCTCTCTTCAGAGAATACCTCGCCATTGTAGAGCTTCCTACCGACTATTTCCTGGCGGAGACTCTGCAGCAGTGCAGTCAAGTGCCCAGCTAGCTCTGTCTGCTTGTTCGGGACAATGCGGGCTCCGACAAAGAGTGCAATGTCATTTGGCTTAATACTATGCTTTCCACGAAGAGACACTCGAATTCTGGCTTGCTCTGCCGCGTCAAGTTTTTGGTCAAGATCCAAGGTATCGGGGATTACTGTGGCTTCGATGCCTTTCTTCTTGAGAAACCTCTGGTTGCGAGAGTTGATCGTCCAGTGTTTGATGTTGGGCATTGTTGGTGGAAAGTACTCGTCGATAATCGATTTGGCGAAATTGCAAGTCGGGGTGAATTTGTAGGCCCCTTCGCTAAGAATATCGTGATGGATTGCGGCACAGGGTAGCTGTGTCTCTCGAAGTAGCTCAGTTAGACTCACTGTGGCCACGGGATGGACAGGAAGGGAAAGCACATTATGTACAAAGAGCAAATTAGGTGCGAAATCCTCGATTACTTTGCCTAACTGCTGTTTCAACTCCAAGCAAGAGACATCAAAGGTGCTTCTCAACTCGGTTTCGCTTGCAAAGTCCATTATTCCAAGCCCAAAGAGATTTCGCACCATCTTCGCCACTCCTTCACGGTCGAACTCCAATGCGGGTATGGCGAAGTCTGACCAATCGTATGCTGAGCAAATCGCTACCTTATGGCCCATCGCTTCGAGGAGGGCTTGACGTTTGGCTATTTCCAGGGAAACGCCGTCCGTGCCAGCCGAGTCGAGGGGATCCACGTTTACCCGTTGTTTTTGCAATCCCCCGGCGGGAGCGGAGCGGAAATGAACAATAAGCACTCTCATTATGCCATCTCCTTTGGGTAGCTTCCTATCGGCCTCCTTTTAGTATAAACGTTCTGGACGGTTAAAGCGAGGTGTAGTTACTAGTGCCAAAGGACGCACAATAAAGGCCACTGGAAGCGAGTCATAAGCGCTGTTCAAATCTTCTTTCAGCAATTTCTGGTACAATCTCCTATTATTGGTTGCTATCACTGTTGTATATACGAGCGCAAGAATGATAATATTTTAGTAGGTTAATGGCACTACCAAACACCTTGCCATTAGGACAAAGGGCAGACTTAAAACAGATGGAAAAGAGCACCTCGATTGCTGAGAAAGCCTATGCGGAATCCCTGAATGGGCCCCTCGAGGACGTAGCGAGTATAGGGGAAGCTGACGTAGTGGTGGGTATCCACTTCCGAAACGAAGTCGATACTATCGGGCAAGTATTCCACAGCGTGGCGCAGGGGCTCTCAGAGTTCTTTCTCGATAAAAAATGCGTTATTGTGTGCGTAGGTGGCTCAGAAGGAAAGGATGCTCTAAACGTTATTCAGGCGGTGCCTCTGAGACACGCAATAAAGAGGATAGCCTTCCTCATGAAGGATGAAAGCGTAAGCGGGAAAGTGTGGAGGCTCAGCGCAATAATGGAAATAGCGGACAGGCTAAACGCCGATGTAGCTTTGTTTGAGGCTGACTTCAAGAGTAGAAAAGGGAAAGCTGAAATTGAAGGCTTAGCTCCGGAATGGGTCAGGCGTCTCTTGTTTCCCCTACAGAAAGGAGGCATGGACCTAGTTATCCCAAGGTTCAACAGCCACTATCTTGACGCTCCGGCCTCCACTCACCTTGTGCGTCCTTTACTTGCTTCCATCTTCAATCTCAAAGTGGGAGGCCTCCCTGGAGGTATACTCGGGATCTCAAGCAAGCTCCTCAAAACCTATCTGGCCGATGCCAACATCTGGCGTAATGAAGTTGGTGAGTATGGGGTGGACAGCCAGCTCATCACAACCGCCATCATCAATGAAGCAAAGATTTGCGAAACCAGTTTAGGGGTAAAAATCTCTAGAGCCTATCCAGACAAAGAAATGGTGTGGAGGCAGCATGTCAAGGTAATCTTTGAACGCATAGCAGCCGACAAAGACAGGTGGCAGCAAATAGGAGACATAATCTACCCCGTGGCTATCTTCGGAGAGAGAAAAGACCACTGCGCAGAAGAAGTAGCACCAGACCCCTTTGCAATAGAGCGATACAGACAAGGTTTTAATGAGTTCCAAGGCTTATACGAAGAGATCCTGTCCAGAGAGGCTTCAATGGACTTACGGAAGCTAGCAGGGACTGATCGAAAGGATTTCAGGTTTCCTTCGCATCTCTGGGCCGAGATCGTTTATGACTTTATACTCGTTTACTGTCTAGGGCAAGAATTTGCTAAGGACAATATCTTAAATGCTTTCATTCCAATTTGTTACGCGAGGGAGGCCGGGTTTGCCCAGAAGCTTGAGGTATTCAAGCAACGGTCAGGGGCTACTATCCTCGACCAGGCAGAGCACCTCACGGCTCTTATGGCAGAACAGGATATCGAGCAGCAGATCGAGGAATTCATCAAACAGAAGCCTGGCTTCTTAGCGGCATGGAGGGATAAAGAAGATACTCTCAAGCCACTTCTGCCCATGGTGACTTACCGCGAATTCATACCTGGAGTTCCCTTAATATTGCCTAAGGAGTTTACCTCGCCCACCGGAGAGATCGTAAGCACCGATAGCATCTATAACGATATTCTTCAAAGATACTATAAGGAATTTGAGGAGTTTTGTCATGAGCAACTCAAGCTCCCTCACGAGCCGACTTCCACCGAGGTCGCTGAAAGCATAGAAGAGCTAATGCTCCAGGCAGAGCAGGATATGCACGAACTCCTTTTGAGTGGGGATCTTTCAACTTTGGATGGAACCAGGAAGGTTGTCAAGGCTATGTTCCAGAACTTTCCTCATTCGGAAGCCTTCACTCTAAAACCCGAGGTGGCCTCCTGGATTCTACAGCGAAATCCTCCCTCCAACTTGCTCATTAGATTCGGTGCAGCTAACTTGGCTGAACTCGAACGAAACTACGGTCCAAAGGATATCTTGGCTCTGTCAAGTCTGTCAGAGGAAACAGATCATACGGAGAGAGTGTGGGAATGGATAGCAGGAAATGCACGGCCCGAGCACTTTGCCCGCTTGCCTTTGGAGCCGCTGGTAGTGAGCTATGAAGATTTCTTCATGCTTGCACTTCTCAAGGAGCCTTCGACCTTAAGCAAGCTCGCAGGAAGGCTTGTCGTCACCAATTTGCGCCGGGGAGCAGGTGGCAAATTTCCTAAGCTGCGCTATTTCCTCACGACGGCCAAGAATATTGTGGAAGCTGAGAGATTTGGGGAGATCTGGGGACAGTTTGCACGGGAGAGAAAGGAATTCGGGAACAGGGTAGTAAGCTCGCTGAAGGGCCATTGGGGGAGAGAGCCCCTATCCGCCCACAACATGTTTGAAAACAAAATCCAGAGGATATTAGTCGAGCGGCTGAGGAAAATGATTCGGGATTTGGAGACAAGTGGGGACTCCTCATTGTTGCGTCTCACCCAAAGCTTGAGCCATATCACGGATTGCTACCACCTTGCCTTGTCCTTGCCCGATTGCACATTTATACCCTGCTCTGCTTGGACCTGGGCCAGTTATAGCTTCAAGGGTGGGGAGGGCATGCCCACGCCTCTTTCACTGCATGTGGAGAGAGATTGGACATCACGGGAGCTTCTGGTGGAACTGTTTAAGGCCCTGGGAGACAGCGAAGAGAACATTGATAGGAAGACTGTGGAACTGATGGGGCAGGGGATGGAGTCGGAGAGCCTGGCTCGGCTGATCCTTCCTGGTTGGCAAATGACACAGAAGGTTATGCCTGAGCAACTGCCACGCCCGGCGGAGCCTGAAGCAGGCAAGCTGCGCAGGTTTACAGGAAACCCCATTCTCAAGGCGATACCAGAACACTACTGGGAATCCAAGTATGTGTTCAATCCAGGTGCAATAAAGTTGAATGGCAAGATCCACATTCTGTATCGCGCCTGTGGAGAGGATGAGATTTCCCGTATTGGGCTGGCCGTAAGCTCAGATGGCTTACATATTGAGGAGAGGTTGGACAACCCAATATTCATGCCAGAGGAGGAGTGGGAGGCAAGAGGCTGTGAGGATCCGAGGCTTGTCCTCATGGGAGAACGCATCTACATGTTGTATACTGCTTACAGTAGCGTCGCTGCTCAAATCGCCCTAGCTTCAATTGGTCTGGAGGACTTCTTGAACCGTCGCTGGGACAAGTGGAAAAGACATGGCCTCGCTTTCCCCGGCTGTGACGACAAGGATGCCACCTTGTTTCCGGAGACGTTCAATGGACGGTATGTCATGCTTCACAGGATCGAGCCGAGTATTTGGATTTCCTCCTCTGAGCGCTTAGACTGCCCCTGGCCGCGACAAGAGCATCGGATATTGGTAGGGCCAGGAGCAGGAATGGCGTGGGATGGGTTCAAGATTGGCGGTGGGTCCCAGCCTATTAAAACCAAATATGGCTGGCTGGTCATCTATCACGGTGTTGACCGACTCTTTGTTTACAGGTTGGGGGTGCTTTTGGTGGGGCTGGATGACCCAGGACAGGTGCTTTATCGCTCGCCCAATCACATATTAGAACCCGAAGAAACCTATGAGCTTGGCGAGGAAGGATGCTATGTTCCTAATGTAGTATTCAACTGCAGTGCTGTGCCTAGAGTTGATAAGGAAGTGCTTGAGGACGATGATGAAGTTCTTGTTTATTATGGCGCAGCAGACACGGTAGCCTGCGTTGCCACAGCGAAAGTGTCCGACCTTATTCCAGAAGAAATCAGGCAAGGCAAAAAGCACAGCAACTATCGGGGATAATACGCCTCTGCAAGTTGCCATCTAAGCAAGCTCACCACGATGGTTATCTTAGCATTGGCCCGTGTGAATCATCTAAGCATCTAGCCCAAGCGTGAGTCACGCGCTCAAAAATGCCACGATTTTATTACTTTTTCCACACCATTTTTTATCCCTGATTTAGTTCAGATAGATGGGTGACGCTTACATGGTGTCACTATCAGCAGAATGAGGAGCATGTAGCGCGCGGGGCATTAGCCTCGTTCGCCACCACCCCCGGGTACATTGGAGCAGATGCTCCAATGTACCCTTTTATTAAATAAGAGTCACCTGTCTACAGGTGTAGAGCACTCACCCATGGGTGAGTAACTCGCACGGGAGCCTATTCTGTCTTTGTGAGCCCTTTACCCTCTGTCATTCCGAGGGAGTAGAATGACAGAAGAATCTGGCTCAGGGTAAACTCCGCAAAGCAATCTCGAAAACCCATTCTGTCTTTGCGAGCGAAGCGAAGCAATCTCGGTGGATGGGGGGTGAATGGAAATGAAACACTTCTCTGCAGCTCCACCGAGATTGCCGCAGCACTACGTGCCTTGCAACGACATGGAAAAGCCATCCAGCCTCGTCAGACACTGGAGTATCTCACTCCGCTGGAGTTTCTCAAACGTTATTATCAGAATCAAATAAAGGAGGTAATGTGTCTCCAATCATATAGACGAGTACAATCCCTTGCATCTCTATAATGAGGGATGTATTATATAAGTAGCCGGTTTCCTCAACGGGGCAAGAGGAGATCCTAGAATTTTGATGGAATTCTAGTGTTTTTCTAACACTAATTTAACGCAGGCCTTTTTATATTAAGAATCGGCAGGGTTCTGTTGACTGCATTGGGAGCATGTGTAGTTGAGCGCTCACAAAAACAAAGAACGTCAAGGAGGAGCTGGTGGCGTTTATCACTTTCGTTACACCATACAAGCCGATAATTTGTGGAATCGCAGATTACACAGATTTTCTTGTAAGAGAAAGCCTGCCGGGCACCTGTGATGTGCTATCGTTCAATTTAGCGAACTATGGAGTGCCCCTTCACAATGCCCCAACATCACTCGCGTGCCCAGTTTGGTATGGCATACCTGGTCGTGATAATTTCTCTGCCAGTTCTATCTTGGAAGGACTTAGGCCACATGAAGACCACGTTCTCTGGTTTCAACACGAATTTAGTATCTGGCAAGACAGTGCCAGATTCGTTGATATGCTCAGGGACTTGGACCAGATAAAGGTGGTTTCCCCCCATTCACTTCATTTTCAAAACAGTGAAACCCTTTATGGGCTACGTAGACAGGGATACTCCTTCCTGCGCTTGCTACTACCTCACACGGATGCGATCACGGTGTTTAGCGACGGCGCATACCAAACAATAACTCGAGCCTTCCCAGAATATAGTGACAAGGTGTACGTGATAAGACATGGTACTCATCTCTATCCTAGAATAGCTAGGATGAGCAGAGGGAAAGCCAAGGCGAGGCTCCATGAGTACTTGGTTGGTGAGTCTGAGCTAGATCAGGCAATCAAGGATGACTTGAGGCAGCAACGTGTGTTCCTAGATCCGGATACGATCATGATAGGCACGGCTGGATTTATCACCGCCAGCAAAGGTATTGAAATCCTCTACCATGCCCGTGATTTGCTGCAGCAGATGCTGCCTCGTAGAAAGATTACGGCGGTTCACGTCGGCGTCTTGCGAGAAAAAGACAACAGCACCGATAGAAAGTTTACCGCGGGATTGAGAGCCAAGTGCAACAGTCCAGGGCAGTTTTTACTAGAGACCTATCTGCCTGAGGATATCCTCCCTCTCCTATTGAGAGCGTTGGATATCTATTTCTATTGGCCAAGCGACTGCACTCAGAGCGGAATTTTGTCATATGCCTTGGGTGCTGGGGCTACAATTGTTTGCCGGGACATGGAGGGTGTTGGCGAAACTGTGAAGATGGCTGGGGGTTTGGCTTACGTGGACTTTGAGCAAGCGATTGCTTACCTCAAAGAACTTATACTCCATCCCAAGCTCATGAATGAAATGTCAGAGAGAGTGGTGAAGTATGCAGAGGGGTTCTCGTGGAGAGATCAGGCTTCGCAGCATTTTGAGCTGGCAGAACGGCTGTGCCAGCCTAGCGTTCGACGCTTGTTTCGAACTTTGCCTCTTGCCGCCACTAGCGATGCGAGTGAGAAACCGCCTCCCATTCTATCTGGCGAAACATCTCATGCTGCCTAGTGATAGTCTCTCCTTGTGAAGTATTGGACGGATCATTCTTACCAATGTTTTCTTCTTCATCTGGGCACTTCCTTTTAAAAGATGCTCTCAGGAACAATTCAACATTCCACTTTACAGTGCACAATTGCCTGTTTTGTTAAGTCAAACATCAACAACAGACCAGGTATTGCGAGAATGTACCCTTTCCTTGCATGCCTGATGGCACTTCATAGGGATGTTGTTCAGGGCACCAGTGAAGCTGTAAACTGTTTATCTTGGATTCTGTTTATTGCCTGTGGCGGTGCCTGTTGACGAATGTGCCCATTCTTTTCAGGGCCTCCTCGATTTCGGGCAGGGAAGTGGCATAGCAGCAGCGGACATAACCTTCACCGCACTGACCAAAGGCAGTACCGGGAACTACAGCTACCTTTTCTTCCACTAGCAGTTTCTCAGCAAACTCTTCTGAAGGCATACCGGTGATTTTTATGGATGGGAAGGCGTAGAAGGCACCTTTAGGCTCGAAGCAGGATAAGCCAATGTCTCTTAATCCCCTGACCATGACTCTACGCCGTCGGTCATAGTCTCTTACCATTGCCTCCACCTCATTGTCCCCTCCTCTCAAAGCCTCGATAGCTGCCATCTGTCCCATTATCGGGGCGCATAACATGGTATACTGGTGAACCTTGGTCATGGCTTTAATAAGTTCTTTCCCGGCGGCAGCGTAACCAATCCGCCATCCGGTCATAGCATAGGCTTTGGAAAATCCATTTAGTAAAATGGTGCGCTCCTTCATTCCAGGTAGACTGGCAAGACAGGTATGTTCTACACCATAAACCAACTGCCCATAGACCTCGTCGGAGATTACCAGGAGGTTATGTCTTTGAGCCAGTTCGGCAATTTGAGTCAGCTCTTTCTTTACCATGACTGCTCCAGTGGGGTTGGCTGGATAGCCAATTAAAATTGCCTTGGTTTTCGACGTGATTTGCTGCTCAATATCAGCAGCTATGATGTTGAAATCATTCTCTTCAGTAGTGGGTACCAGGATAGGTATCCCTCCAGCCAGGCTGGTACAGGCTGGGTAGGCAACATAACAGGGGTCGGGCATGATGACCTCATCGCCTGGGTTAAGTATAGCTCTCAAGGCGAGGTCGAGTCCTTCGCTAACCCCAACGGTAATGAGAAGCTCATTGTCGGGGTCATAGCTCAGCCCGCAATAGGATTCGAGGTATTTTGCTAATTCTTGCCTGAGTTCAGGCAGTCCTTGGTTAGAGGTATACATAGTATAGCCCTTTTCCAGAGAGTAAATAGCAGCCTCCCGAATATGCCACGGGGTAACGAAATCGGGTTCTCCTATCCCAAGGGAAATAACCCCCTCTACCGATGAGAGCAAATCGAAAAATTTCCTAATGCCCGAGGGTGGAATATCATTCACTTTGTGAGATATATAGCTACTAGAAACTTTAGTATAACTCGAGTTGGATTTAGACAACAGAGTCCTCCTGTATATAGAGCACGAAATGAAGCCGCTATTAAGGAGTTACGGGCAAGCGCTTAATGGCTTCCCCCCCCTCCAGAATTTCGCCATCCTCTTTGTACTTCTTAAGGATAAAATGGGTAACAGTGCTCTGCACTGTTTCCAACGGGGCTAGCTTTTCTGAAACAAAAATGGCAACCTCTTGCATAGTTTTACCAGCTACTAATATAGCCAGGTCATAAGTGCCTGAGGCTAGATAGACAGAGCGGGCTTCAGGGAAACGATAGATACGTTCAGCTATAGCATCAAAACCCACATCGCGCTGGGGGGCAACCTTGACTTCGAGTAAAGCCCATACCTGCTCTTCACCTAATTTTGCCCAGTCGATGGTAGTTTTATATTTCAAGATAGTTCGGTTCTTTTCAGCCTTTTTGATTGTCTTTTCTACCTCAGCAACCGGGATACCTGTCATAGTAGAAATCTGCTCAGTCGTCAGCCGGGCATCTTTTTCAAGAGCCTCAAAAATCTGTTTCATATTACCTCCTCAACTATTAGCCGATAAGCCACCATTGGTCTTGAGTCTCATTATAACAGAGCTCGAAAAGTTCCTCATCCTCAGTAAAGACCCTGAAAAATCTTTTACCTGGCTCTTGCCATTCATCCTTTATTTGAGATATCTTATGCTCTTTATCCAGCCATAAGAAAGACTCTGGTCTCTGAGCGTAAGTATAGCCTGAATAGCACTTGACTTGGACTTTATTCAACCCCATCCCCTTTATCCCCTTCCCCTTCGAAGGGCTTTACCTTAAAAGTGCTTCTTGCCCTAAAAGTTAGTTGGTTGCCTCAAAAGCCACGAAAAAGGGCATTATTATTTGCCTCGTACCAACTTCATACCATTAGGAATCCGATTAACACCCATTGCTATAGAGCCATCTGCTCCAACTTGAATACCTATAAGAACCCCAACAAATGCATTCTTCTGTAAAGTACAGACTTCGTTACTATCAGACATAACTACAATTTCATGGTCATTGATTTTGACTTCAAATTCTTTATTCACCGGAACTTTGCCAAATATTTGGGATACTCCTGGCTTTGGTCTAAATTTATAAAGAAATGTGCCACTAATAGGTTCATTGAATGTAACAATACCTGTTGGATTAGTATTAATATTGTCAATCAATGGTTTGCTCTCTTTAACTTCATAGTTCGGCTTTTCTGCTTGTTCATCCCAACGGAAAACATCTAACCTCAAACCACTCGTTGTAGAGTACAAGTGAAAAAAACGGTCAGCTAGAACTAATGGGAAAGGGACACCAAAGAAATCATTTGTGCCAAGGCTAATATTCATATTTTGCCTCCGTTACAAAAGTCATAGCGTTTACCTCTTCGGAGTAAGAGATTTTTTCAGAATTTTGAACTCTTTTTCGATGGCTTCTTTTGCATCCTGCTTAGTTGACCGTCCTAAGTTTTTTCTCTTCTGCATATAGTTATCCCAAAGCCTAATTGTTTTATACTGATGGCTTTCTCTTGTGCCAGTCAGTAGCTTGCTCATAGGCAAAGGCAACGCGGAGTACTGTCTCCTCGGCAAAAGGCTTCCCCATAATTTGCACACCTATAGGCAGACCGTTGACAAAGCCAGCAGGAATGGATATGGCTGGAATACCAGCGATGTTTATGGGCAGAGTGCAAACATCACTCAAATACATTTGCATAGGGTCATCTACCTTTTCACCAAGCTTAAAAGGCACTGTAGGTGATGTTGGAGTAACCAGAGCATCATACTTCTCGAAAGCCTGGTCAAATTCTCGCCTTATTAGAGTGCGGACTTTCTGAGCTTTGAGATAATAGGCATCATAATAGCCAGCAGATAAGGCATAAGTCCCTAGCATGATTCGTCTTTTGACCTCGGCTCCGAAGCCAAATTGTTTTGTTTTCTCCATAGCCTCCCACATATTACTGGCATCCTGGCAGGAGAAGCCATACTTTACCCCGTCATACCGGGCTAAGTTTGCAGAAGCTTCAGAAGGGGCCAGAATGTAATAAGCAGCAAGTGCGTATTTAGTGTGTGGCAAAGAAGCCTCCCAATCCACTTCAGCCCCTAGCTCCTTTAATTTGTTTATAGCTGTTTGTATGCTTATCCTTACCTCCTCTTGCATCCCCTCAACAAAGTACTCCTGTGGAATACCGATGCGCAGGTTCTTGAGGTCGGGGACCAATGCTTTGGTATAATCAGGAACAGGATAGGGAACAGAAGTTGAATCTCTCAGGTCATGCCCGGCAATAACATTCATCACTAGAGCACAATCGGTAACGTTTTTGGTTATAGGGCCAATCTGGTCTAGTGAGCTGGCAAAAGCAACCAGGCCAAAACGGCTCACCCTGCCATAGGTTGGCTTTAAGCCGACCACACTGCAGAATCCGGCGGGCTGACGGATACTCCCACCGGTATCAGAGCCAAGAGCATAGATAGTTTCATCAGTAGCTACTGCAGCGGCTGAGCCACCGCTACTGCCACCGGGGACACGGTCTAAGTCCCAGGGATTGCGAGTTGGGAAGAAAGCGGAATTTTCTGTTGATGACCCCATGGCAAATTCATCCATGTTAGTCTTTCCCAAAATCACTGCCCTATCGGCCTTCAATTTCTCTATAACTGTTGCATCATAGGGAGGAACAAAGCTCTCCAGAATCTTCGAGGAGCAGGTGGTCCGGATACCCCGGGTGCACATATTGTCTTTAGCCAAGGTAGGTATACCAGTTAAAAGCTTGATTTCACCGCTATTTATAGCCTTATCGGCCTCTTCTGCTTGTTCTAAAGCAGCGTCTTCGTTAATAGTAATGCAGGCGTGAACCTTGCCTTCGACCTCAGCCAGATGCCTCAAACTTGCTTTGGTCAATTCAACCGAGGACACCTTCTTTTCTTTCAGAAGCTGGCGAGCTTGGTTGATAGTTAACTGGTGGAGGTCATTCATAATTTACTCCAGGACCGCTCGTATCTTGAAGCAGTTACTGTCTTGCTGCGGTGCGTTAGCCAGAATGTCCTTTACGGGGTAGGATGCCTTTGCCTCATCCTGCCTGAGCACGTTTTGGAGAGCGATAGATTGGGCTGTAGGCGGGAGATTGCCGGTGTCTGCTTGTTTAAGTATCTCGAAGTTTTCCAGGATATCAGACAATTGAAGTTTGAACTTCTCAACTTCAGCTTCGCTTAGTCCTAGCCTGGCTAGGAGGGCGATATGTTGCACTTCTTCACGGCTTAGCTTCATTTCGCTTTAACTTGGGAAAATAATGCAAAAACATTTCATTTGGAACAGAAGTTGGAGTATTATAGCACAAAGAGGTAATCAGCGAGATATATTTATCAGGATGGTGGATAAACATCTGAATTAGTACAGCAGCTTGACGGTTAGAACCAGGCGCTGCTACAATGCCACTGCGCATAAGTGAAAAGACTAAAGCTAAGATTGAGGTGAGATAGGTGCACAACTATGAATCAGAAAAAATTCGTAACATCGTTTTTCTATCTCATTCAGGCGCTGGCAAAACATCGCTAGCTGAGGCGATGCTTTTTAATTCAGGGGCAATTAAGCGCTTAGGCAAGGTTGATGATGGTACGACCACTTCAGATTACGACCCTGATGAGATTAAACGTAAGATCAGTATTAGTTTATCTTTGCTGCCATGTCAATGGAAAGATTACAAGCTGAACCTCATTGATACGCCGGGTTACCCTGATTTTACCGCTGAGGAG
>Ga0307380_10005992_pt1 | contig 16071 bp, 9 predicted proteins | sample UN3MG_FD_202239 | JGI IMG/M metagenome (GOLD analysis project Ga0307380, IMG submission 202239) | Soil microbial communities from Risofladan, Vaasa, Finland - UN-3 | ecosystem: Environmental > Terrestrial > Soil > Coastal area > Acid sulfate soil | place: Finland: Risofladan, Vaasa | collected...
GGATTCTGACTCCTGACTCCAGTTTTCTGACTCCTGACTTCTTGACTGGAACAAATTGTTGAATATTGACTGCCCCTTGGGGGCCGCCTCTTGCAAGTACCAATCCCGGATGAGTCGTAATACCTTATTTGCAGGATAGGCTGTATCATATCCTTTGTGTCTTTGTCCCTTTGTGCCTGTGCCTTTGCCCCTCTGTGCCTCTGTACATGTGCGCCTCTGCCCCTTTCCCGCTTCAGCTTGAGTTGCCGGCGAATTTTTATGTTTCGTTGTTTAAGGCTTCAGCCGTGCGAGATTAAGAAGAATTAAGGCTGGAGGAACCTCTCCAGCCCATAAAGCTCGATCGCGTTCTCTCTCAGGATGCGCCTGGCAATTGAGAGCGCCTCATCCATGGACAGATACCCGGCCTCCACTTTTTCCGTTAGTGTCTCGGCGACCAACTGGCGGGCCATCACGCTGTGCCCGTATGTCCCTTCAGGGAAAAGACAGTCCCCGCCGAAAACATTGATCTTGTTCACCGGCAGAGTCTCCAGCCATTTATGCAGCCATTCCTTGGTAACGCTCATCGAAAAAACAGGCATCAGGCACATGTCAAGGTAGACATTCGAATAGTTTTTCACCAGGGCGGTCAGTTCGCCCATGTAGGGAAATCCACCGTGAAAGAGAACGAACTTCGTTCCGGGGTATTTCTGGAACAGGTTGAGCAGCAAGGTCGGCCTGGCATTGGTGATATCATTGCCCGGTCCGAGCTGGCAGCCGGTATGGAACTGGACCGGTAGGCCGCGTTCGCCGGCTCTCCGGACCACCTGGTGCATCATGAAATCCTCGAAAGGCCGGCGCTCTTCGCGGGACAGCTTGCGTCTGATAATTTCCCTGAAGATCTTCCCGGCCTCCTCGCGGGGCGTGTCTTCAAAGCGGATGATCCGGTCATAGGCTATGGCTGATTTTAGCCCCACATAGTAACCCCGTCTGGCAATCTCATCGAAAGCCTTGTCCAGCGCTGCCAGGTGGTCGTCCAGGGTCAGGATCTGCATGTTGTATTTTTCAGCGATGGCCCGGATGTGGTCCATGTCCGGCTGGACGAAATTGTCCTCCAGGGTGAAGTCATCGAACCGCTTCACCATCACGGTATTCGGCGGAGGGCCCTCGGCCAGGCTCGAATCGATCCAGACAATTTTATCCAGGATCATGAGCTCGATACCGGCCTGTTGGTGAAAAAGGTCGTCCCTGTACCCCGGTTTTTTGGCGGCGATAATCAGCTCGTTAAGCTTGCGCCAGTTGGCTTCGTCGATATCGGGGATGCCGTAGATATCACGTGCGGCAATCCTGGCAGGCTGCGCGTAGGAGGCGTATTTCGTAAGTGACCAGTACGGGGCCAGTCTCGTCCACCGCTCCTCAGGAGAATTTCGGGCATCCCGGATGAATTTCCAGTCTTCCTCGGTCAAACCGGCAGAAAAAAGGTCCGAATCGGTATTCTGCGTAAATCCCCAGGGCTGCACGATCCAGTAAAACAGGTCCACATCCTGGGCCAGCCAGAGTTTTTCTGTCACCTGGTGCTCGTGGGTGTCGATCAGGCGGATCGAGTCCACTGCGGCTTTGATCCTCTTGTATATATCAGACCTGGGCAGGGATGATTTGAAAGCGGTTTTTGATTCCACCTCTTTCCTCTTTTCTCCGGGCCTCTGCGTTTCGATCTGGCAGCATAAAAGCACCAGGCTCAGACTCAGCACAAGGGTAAATATCTCTGTCATTTCTCGCATTTGCTGACCCTCCATGCAGGTTATATTCCGGGATACCACCTGAGTGCATTTTCATAATAGATCTTTTTCAGCACGCTGGCCGGCAGGTCCAGGCCGCGGGCCAGGAAGCCCTCCCTGACCTCGGGTACTTCAAGCTCGTCCCCGGTGGCAAAATAGCGGTAATCCTGACGGTAAACCCTGTCAAACCGCTCGAGCTGCTCCTCCAGGCTCGAGCTGGTCCAGCCGACCAGGTTGTCAGTGCCGTAAAGCAGACGGTCCTGGTAGTTGAGAATAAAGTTCCTCACCTTCTCCCTGTCCTGCACCTGGAAATGGCAGATCCGGCCTGCCATGTCCACAGCGAAATTAGGGTATTTGTCCAGGCGCTTAGCCAATACATCGACATCATACTCCAGGCTTCCCAGGTGGCAGCCGACAAACCTGAGCCCGGGGTGCTTTTCCAGCATCCTGTCCCTGGAGTTCACCTGTTCCCAGTATCCCGGGATATCAGGGAGCAGGTATCCGTGATATTGAGGGTTCTTCCTGTAATAGGCGCGGTCGCCATCTGTTGTCATGGAATCCAGGGGCAGCCAGCAGCTGCGCGGTTCCCCGATATGTCCGATTAGGGTCTTGCCGCTGGCCTCGATATAGTCGAAAACCGGGTCGAACCTCGCATCGTCGATCATCACGAAGCTCGAATCCGGATCCTTGAGCACCATGCCGATATCTTTCCACACTTTGACAGCCACCGCTCCCCTGGCGAAACCATCCTCGATAACCTCAATAGTATTTTTTAGCCAGTCCCTGTCGCCCCAGTTGTCAAGGGTGAATGTAGTCGCCCAGGATAAGCGCTCCGGGTAGAGGGTGTGGAATTTTTCGGCCAGGCCGATCTGTTTCTGCAAGTCATCTCCGTTCAGCTCAAAAGTGCAGATATCGAGCCATTTCATGTTATGCCTGGCCAGGGCGGCTGCGAAAAGCTCCTCCCCGGTGTCGCCGAACTCCATGATATGGGCGTGGGCGTCGATTTTCGGCATTTTCTCGAGCTCTTCCACAGTCATCCTCTGCCCTTGTTCATTCGGAGCGGGCTGGGTCCCGGAATAACCGAAAGAACCAAGCGCCAGGCCCGTAAGGGCGAAAAGGCTCAAGATCCGGCCGCATGAAAGGAAACTAGGTATTTTGGAGCGCATATCTCTATCCCAGAAAAAGATGATAATTTTATACATAGCGACTTAAATAATTGCGTTTAAGCGCCGCCAGGATTCAGGGCAGGGGAGCGGCACGCACGAGAAAATGCCCGCTAAACTCGCAGTCCAGAGACGCTTCCGGTCCTCCGGCAAGTTCGCCCAGGGGCCGGTCATTGTTATCGTATTCAGTCAGGGTGTACCTGACACCGCTTTTCAGGCCCCGCAGGGGAGCTTTCCCGGCGTAGTTTTCGGCGAACATACCGTAATAGAGGGTGTCCCCTTTTGCCACTACATGGGTTTCAGGCACATCGTAAGCGATATCGTAAAGGTTGAGATATTCTCCCTCATAAAGGCGCAGGGCGCGATAGAGGCTGAACCATTTCTGCCAGTGCGAGCGAAGGCCCATGTATTTTTTCCAGTTCTTGATCACATCTCCCTCTTCCAGGGTGGTAAACTTGGTGCCGATCACTCCTCCCAGGGCCAGGGTGCTGGCGAAATCGCTGCCGCTTTCTCTCTTCACCTCGGGCCCTTTATACGGGCCTGTGGCGAGCTCCACGTGGTCCCCGTATGGGGCGGCTTTGCGGCCTAACAGGGCCTGGAACGTTTTTATCCGCGCGCGTACCTGGTCGCTCGAGACCGGGTCAGCCGTGACCTGCTGGTTGTAATGGGCCATGGTGAAAGGGTTTTGCGGGATTCCGCACTCGCAGATCTCCAGCACGCAGCCTGGCTTTATCGATTCTGCCTCGGCCTTGAGTGCGGCAAAGAACCGGGCCACTGCCTCGCAGGACTCTTCCGGGCGCTGGTGATGGTGGGCGGGGTTATAGCACGGGGCCACCATGTCCAGGCAGCTGCCGTCCATCTTGAAACCGTCGTAGTCCCAATCAGTCATGAAGCGCCGGACAAGGGCCCGCTGCTGCTCGACAACCCCCGGCAGGGCCGGGCAAAGCTGGAAAACGTTCCACCATGGTTCTCTCTTGGGCTTGCCCTCTTTGTCTAGAACTACCCACTCCGGGTGTTCTGCATAGAGCGGATCGTCCGGGGAGACATTCATCGGCACCCACCAGAGCTTGGCTTTCATTCCCGCGGCGTGGATCGAGTCGACAAGCGCCCGCATGTCCGTATCACCCCTGGGGAACTTTTTCTGGTCCAGGGGCCAGCAGCCGACCGAGCTCTGGTAACCGTCATCCATCACCACCCAGGGAACAGACAGGTTTTTCACTTCCGGCAGGGTGCGCAGGATATCGTCCGGAACCACCTTCCGCTCGAAGCCCCAGCTGCACCAGATCGGTTCGTAAGCATCCGCAGGCGGCGTCGAGAAGCGGAAACTACCCCTTTGCAGCAGCTCTCCATAGTTGCGCAAGGCCTGGAAGTAATCCCCGGAAAATGCGCCGATCATTACCGGCAGACCGGTAGCCCGCCCGGACTGGTCTGGCCGGAGAAATTCGCTCTGTTGCTCCAGGGCCAGCTCCACTGTTCCATCCTCCAGCACTTTCACCGGCAGGGCGGCCACCCGGAACACTGTGTCAATATGGGCCAGGGCCAGGCCGGCTTTCCGGGTCCAGAGGTAATCGAGCGGCAGGCCTCCGCTGTCGATTTGTTTCTCTCCGTGCTTGACTGTCCAGTTCGGAGCGTCATAGTCCGGAGTAAGCTTGATCTTGGTGTACCACTCCCCCCATTTGTAAACAGCGCCCTGGAAGAGGTAAAAGTCGTAAGGGGCGAGGGATTTTTCGCTCAGGTCCGCGCTGGCGGTCATCGCGTAAAACCTGGTACCCTGAATAGAGCTGAGGACCTTTTCGGTCAGGCCCTCGGCATCCGCACCAGCCAATACCACTCCAGGGCGGGATTCGTAAAGACACAGGCGGGCCTTGAGCACGACACCTTCAAAAGGAGTTTCTTTTTCTTTCAAGGCAAGAACAAGTCTAAGCCCCTGGCCAGGGCCAAATGGATCATCTTTTGGGCAGTCGAAGCGCTCAGAGCTTTTCAGCCCGAAAGGAAGCCTCCGGCCCGTGTTATCCACAAGCAGGAATGCCGCTTCCTGACCTGTGGCCAGGGGAACAATTCCTTCCGGCCTCTTGAAAGACACTGCCAGGCCGCCTGAGGGTGTGACCTCGATGCGGATCCGGCTGTCCTCGAGCACGGATTTGCCTTTTTGTCCGCCCGGACTGCAGCAGAGGATTAAGACAAGAACTGCTGTGGCAAAAGTTATGGAGTGGAGAATAATGGGTCGCTGCATGCTCGGATTCCCCTGTTGATAGAAGGTGAAATAGGTTTTTCAGAAAAAAAAGAAGGCTTTGAATATCTAAAAAAGCCTAGCCTGCAATTTAAAACAGAGTTGACGCTTTATCCATCCTTACAAGACAGCGGCTGATTTTTTTCTCTTCGCTCTAACGATTTTACAGGTCATGAGCAGGAAGGTCCCGGTCAATGTCATCGCGGCGCTGATAGCCAGATTGATCATTCTGCCCTTGAAAGGCAGATCGAGAAAGGCGAGAGACATGGCCGCTGCTCCCATGCCCACTGCGGTCCAGCCGGTGACCAAGAAACTGCCCACGTCAGTGGCCTCGCTGTCGCCTACTTCGTCAGGGGAGATGGGTCTGGCGAGCTTGTTGAAAAAAGCCTCCAGGCGTTTTTTGTACGCCCCGCGGGCCTTGATAAAAATACCGGGGATAAAATAGATCAAAGCGCTGATACTGCCCACATAAAGCACCTGCTGGGTAAAAGAAATTTCCCGGCCCAGGAGCAGGTAAAGGATGCCGATCGCCAGGCCGGTTCCAAAGGAGGCCAGCCCTGCCCACCAGGGCGTGGCCCGGTAAAAAAGACCGAAAATGATCGGTATGCCGGCCGGGACAATAAACACTCCGCTGATAGTCATCATCAGGAGAAACACTCCGCCTTTGACCTTGGCCTGGGCGATTGCGGCCATGATCACCAGCCCGCCCAGCACCAGAGTGACAATCCGGCCGACCAGGAGCAGTGTTTTGCCACTGGCGTTTTTCCAGAACATCTGCTTGATAATGTCCTCTGTAATCACGGCTGCGTAGACATTGAAATTGGAGCTGAGCGTGCTCATAGTAGCGGAAAGCATGGCCGCAAGCATGATCCCGATCGCCCCGTGCGGCAGGAACTTGAGGCAGAAAGCCACATAGGCGGCCTCCTGGGGCGCATTAAGGCCCGCGGTGATCGAGGACAGATCCAGATCGAGGATGCGGGTGAAAATAGGAGGCAGGAGCCAGATCGAGGGAGCCAGAAGGATCAGCACCATGGTGACCAGGGCCACCTTGCGTGCCTCTTTTTCATCCCTGACCGAGAAATACCGCTGGGCCGCGGCCCCGCTCGAATAGGCAAAAGACATCATCACCGCGTAGGCCAGCAGGTAGGCCCAGTCGAATTCCTGGGTCTGGATCCTCCAGAATCCTTCCGGGGCTCTGGTGACCAGGGAAGAGAACCCGCCTATCTCGAAGAGCCCCAGAAACAAGACTACCAGGGCGCAGGGAAAGAGCACCATGAACTGCAGGGTATCCGTGACCACCACAGCCCAGAGGCCCCCGATCAGGCAGTACACAGAGATCACCAGGCCGCAGACAATGATTGTGCTTTCGAGACCGGCTCCCACGGCCACTGAGATGAATTTCCCCAGGGCCAGAAGCATCACTCCCCCTTGCACGATAGCCATCCCGAGGTGCAGCCAGCTGTAGAACTGATTGGTTGAAATCCCGTAGCGCTCGGAAAGGTAAGACATGACAGTGTCCGCGCGCGAGCGGCGCCAAAGGGCGGCCAGGAACCAGACCGAAAAAATAATCACCAGGCCGTTGATTGTATACATCAGCAGTGCCACGCTCGGAGCCCGGTAGGCCAGGCCCGCGGCGCCGGTGAAAGTATAGACGCTGAAACTGGTCATAAAAAGCGATATGCCGGACAGCCACCACGGCATCTTGTTTCCGCTTTTGAAAAAGTCACTGTCGTTTTTGTTGAAAAACGACATCACCACCCCGACAGCCACCATCAGGAACATGTAAACAGCAACTACAGCGAGGTCCACTCTCGAGGCCAGTGCCATTATTGCTCCTTGCTCGTGAGGTGTTCGTTAAGGGCTGTTTAAAGATTAAGACTATAACAGAAAAACCGCCGCTTAATCAGAGAGCTGTGCCTGGATTTTGCGCAAAGCCATTCCGGTACGATTCAAATAAGGGTCCAGGGCCGGGGATAGAGGTCGAGATAGTGCACCGAGAGTTCCGGCCAGGTCTCAGCCACATAGTCAGCGTAGTTTTTCATGCCCCAGTTTTCCGTGCAGCCGTGCTCGACTGTGATTACAGCGGCGCCGCATTCGAGGAAACGCTCTCTCTGTTCCCAGTAGTACCACGACCCGTCATAATTGCCGATCAGGCAGTCGGCTCCCTTTTCTATCATTTCCATGCCTGGGGTATAGCAGCCCACGCCGATACAGGGACGCGAGATTCTCATTTCCGGCTCGCCCATTACTTGCACGCTATCCTGCCCGATTGGCCGGACCATGGACAGGACTTGTCCGGCGAAATCCCGCAGCGTTGTCTCCGGTATGGCGTATATTGCGCACCAGCGGTCTGCGGATTCAGCTACCAGCCCGGTCAGGCCTAATCCATTGGCCCAGCCGTCACGGATACCGATCCCCGGCCACCTGTCCCAGACATCATGGCAGCGCAGCACAACCAGGCCGGATTTTTCGAGCAGTCGGGTCTTGGCCAGTCCCTCCGTGGTATGACGGTATTTCTGCTCGGGCGCAGCGTGCTCCCAGAATGTTGGCTCGTGCGTGATAAACAGCTCACAGCCAAGCTCCACCGCCCTTTTCAGATCGTAGATAGTGGACATCCAGCCCACAGCCACTGTTTTTACCTGCCGCGATGGGTCTCCGGTCTTGACAGTGTCCACTGTCTTCCCGCGGTCCACCCAGGGCGACCGGGAAAGGAAATGCTCGTGGATCTCTTTTACAGTCGGCATACTTTCTCCTTTTTTACTGGAGTCAACCAGCCAGCTCGCTTCGGTTGTCATACACTTTTTGCGCGGCCTGCAAGAATAAATGAATGTTGCTTTCGGCAAGCAGAACCTCGTTCAGTATGACCATAATCCGCCTGTTGCCCATCTCTTCGGCAACCGGGCAGTGCACCTCGGCGTAGTCCATTTTGCCCTTGTAATGCCCGCAGGTGAGCGGACAGCCCTTGACGCCGAAACTCATGTTGCGAAAAGCGGGTAGCTGATAAACCGGAATACTGTTTCCCAGAAGCAGCTCCGCGCCCTCGGCTTTCATGGCTTCCATGTATCTTGCGCGCTCCACCCCATAAGTTTTTTCATCATAAAGCAGCACGTACATGTAATACCCTCTCCGGGTAATCCGCTCGTCCCTTTTGAGAGGTTCAAGCCCCGGGATACTTTCCAGGCCCCGGGCTAAGATGGCGGCGTTTTTCATCCGGGTTTCAGTCTGGCCCTGGAGCTTTTTGAGCTGGGTCCTCAAAATCGATCCCTGGAACTCATTCATCCTGTAGTTCGGCCCCACTGAGGTGTGCTCGTACTTGCCGCTTCCGAGGACACGGCCGATATGGTGGTAAGCATAGGCCCTGTTATAAAGCTCCCCGGAATTCGTGACCACAGCTCCGCCCTCCCCGCAGGTGAGAGTTTTCGACTGCTGGAAGCTGAATGTCCCGATATCTCCCAGACAGCCGACCTTTTTCCCCCGCCACTCCGAACCGTGCGCCTGGGCGCAGTCCTCGACCACCTTGAGCCCGTGCGCGGCAGCGAGACCCAGGATGGTATCCATGTCCACAGGGTAACCCCCGTAGTGGACCACCACTATGGCCTTTGTGCGCGGGGTGATCTTTCTCTCGACATCCGCGGGGTCGATCTGGCAGGTGTCTTCGAGGATGTCGGCAAAAACCGGGATGCCCTGGACAAGAAGGACAGCCGAGGCCGAGGCGATAAAAGTTATGCCCGGCACGATCACTTCATCCCCGGCCTCGATCCCGCAAGACCGCAGGGCCACCTCGAGCGCCACAGTGCCGTTGTTGACCCCCAGCACGTACCTGGCGTCATGGTACAGGCCGAACTCTTTTTCGAAATTTTCGACTTCATGGCCGTCAAAGCGCCACCAGGCTCCGCTCTCGGCGACCCGCTTCACCCCCTCGATATCGTCTTCGGTAACAATGGGCCATTTCATTTCGTATCCGGTTTCGGATACAGGTCTTCCACCACAGAGGGCCAGTTCCGGCATAGTTAACTCCGATCTACTACAGGGAGTATTAAATAGTTTCCATTTATATTGTTTTTATCTGCTCTAGCCTGGGATGATAAAGCCATCCCGGGTGAAACAAGAGGCAATAAGAAGCCCTGAAGTGCGAGGACCCTGTTTCTGGAGCGTGTAGAAGACAAGTAATTTCCATCATCGCCATACTGGATGTACAACGTCCAGGCATGCCTTTGCGCAGCTTTACCGCGCCAGGCGAGCTTGGCGAAGCGGAGTAAAAGACTAAAGTGCCAGGATTAACTTTTGTTTCTTTTGGTTACAAAAGAAATGGTTTTGCTTCTTTTGCCACCAAAAGAAGAATAAAAATTTCCTTTACGGATAGATGCAAACAATTTTATGACCCGAGTAGTAAAAGCGGAGATGGATAGAAAAATAGCACCATGAATGAAAAGAATTTATCTGAAAAACAGGTATATACCCTTTCAGGGTTGAATTCACCCCCCCTGTTTTGGGGATAATAATTGACTGATTTATTCCTCCTTTATCCGGGACAATACTTCGAGCAATTATAAGTAGATTGTTTTTCCAGAGCCGGCGGCTTCATTTACTGCCAGCAGCACTTCGAGAGTATGCAGCGCCAGCTCAGCGGAGTTCGCAGGCCTGCGCTTTTCCCGCACTGCGGCTGCAAGCTCGAAAATGCCGCCGGCCCAGTCCACCCCGGAGCCGGGTTTCGGAGAGTCATCTCCCTCGGTGTGGTCCCATTCAGCGGAATCTTTGTTCGATATTCGCAGCTTGCCGCAGGCGTCCATCATCGAGGAGAGTGAAATCGAGCCGCCGGTTCCCTGGATTTCAAGCCCGTGGTAGACAGTGTTGGAATTGGCGAAAGAGAAAGCGATCCGGCCGATAACCCCGTTTTCGAACCTGAGCAGGGCCACTCCCTGGTCGAATACGGTCACTTTAAAGGTCTCTCCGCCCAGGCTGGTGCGCTCCGGTATGGCGATATCGAACATACCCTGGACCGCCTTGACTTTTCCGAGCCAGTCTGTCATCAGGGATACAGGATAAGGCCCGACATCGAGCACAGGTCCCGCGCCCTCGGTATAAAACTGCTGCGGGTTCGGATGCCATGTCTCGACCCGCCCGTGGAACATTTCAGCCGCAACCGATACCGGTTTTCCGATCCTGCCTTCCCGGAGCAGCCGCTTGACTTTTTGCTGGTTGAAGCCCAGCAGGATAAAAGGCGCGCAAGCCAGAGTGACACCGCTTTTTTCAGCCAGAGAGATAAGTCTTTTTGCTTTTTCCACACCCAGGGCGAGAGGTTTTTCGCTCAGCACATGCTTGCCCCCTTTCAGGCAGGCCGAGGTGATCTCTTCATGGGCCCCGGGCGAAGTGAGATTCACTACAGCATCCACTTCCCGGTCTGAGATAAGCTCATCGAGAGAGCGGTAGAAAGCTCCGCCATACTTTTCGACAAACCTCAGCCCTCTATCTGCGGTTCTGTTCCAGGCGCCTGCAAACTCGATATTTTCCCGGTCCCGGCGGCTGTTGAAACACTCGAGATAGAACCTGGCGATATCGCCCGTGCCGGCAATGGCAAAACGAAAGGTCACGCTCAAAACCACTCCTTGGACTTTTTGTCCGCTCGTAGTGTTATTCCTGGCGCCAATCGATCACGACTCCCATATAGCCGCTGCGGTTGGCTGAAATTTCACTGTACACCCGGGGAGCCTCCCCGGGTCTGATCCGCTGTGTCATCAGATTATCCAGGTTGATTCTATGGACCAGGATCAAGTCGAAAAAGAAGCGGGTCAGCTCCTTTTTGCCCCAGCGGTAATAGTCGTTACCCTGCCAGGGAGGGGTAGCGCCGTGAGCGCCAATGATCGAGAGGGATTTGGAGACCACGTCATGGGTCAATGTCTGCTTGGAAGGGAAAGGCGCATCCCCGATAAGGCCCAGCCTTCCTCTTTTACCCAGCAGATGCTGCGCAGAATGGAAAACCGAGGGATGCCCGGTGATATCGAATACCAGGTCGGCCCCACGGCCATTTGTCAGTCCGCTTACCCGTTCGATTGCCTGTTCGGCATACAGTTCAAGAACCTCCGTGGGCCCGTTTCCCTGCGCCAGGGCGCAGCGCTGGGCAATCGGATCCACAGCGACCAGGTGATTCAGCCCGGTGATTCCCAGAAATCTCACCGCCAGTTGTCCCAGTGGCCCCAGACCGATAACCACCGCGGTCTCTCCAAGCGCAGGCCTGGCCTCCCGGATGCCGTTCTGCACGATTATGTTGAGAAAGAACCAGGACGCCTGTTCAGAAGTGACCCCGGCAGGAATGGGGATGACAGTCTCCGGCCTGTCGATAAACCAGGCCCTGTGCGGGCTGGTCGAGCAGACCCGGTCACCTGGAGCTATCCCTGAGACCATCTTGCCGGTTTCTATTACCTCGCCCACACTGCTGTATCCAGGCTCGAAAGGATATTGGATCCAGTTGTCCCAGACGCTTCCAGGTTCAACCTCCCGCGCAAAACAGATCATCTCAGTACCGATAGAGATTAAAGAACAGATCGACCGGCAGAGGATTTCTCCAGGACCTGGCGCCAGGCACTTCTCTTTTACCACCTCGAGCTTCCGCGATCCGGTAAAGTAAAATACTCTGTTTTCTGTAGCTCTTTCAGACATCGCTACCTCGCCAGTAAATAGTTAAAAAAAAGCGTCAAATTAATTTACGCTTATTATAATAGTTGTAGCCTGGAAATTATATTTTTTTCTCCGGTATTTCGGAAGCATAATTTGAATGATAGCCGATCGAGTGTAACTTTCGCTTTGCCAGGTGTTAAAACAGCTCTCTTTGCTGTCAGAATCGTTCATCCTCCATAACGTGAGATTTTTTAAAATGTCTGTCAAATCGAGCTTTGGTTATTTTAAAGTCAGTATGCGGGCGAATTAGCTGATTGGTTATGAATAAAAACAAAAGCTAAATATCAGCCTGATACTTGTCAATAAAATAAGCTTGATCAGCTAATTTAATGTTTGGACAAGCGCCTGAATGAGTTTTATAAAAAATTTGATTGCCAAATAAAGCATAATAGTTTAGAATCCGAACTAATATTTCCCCCAAATGATTCTTGAAAATCGCCTGATCAGGGAAATAGCGTCCCGGTCTTTTAACAGGGCCGGCAGGGACTCTCAGGTATCCAGGCTTAAAAACGGTTGCTATGGCCACCCTGGATCAAGACCCCTTGACTTGCTAAGACAAATATTATATTCGTTCCTTTCCCGAGAACCGCTCACATTTATTTGGAGCTATTCTGCACATGAATCCAAAAGTCTCAACCCTTGTTTTTTCCGCCGCTCTCTTGATTTCAGCAGCCTGCGCAGGCCCGCCCGGGGTTCAGGAAAAGGAACCCGGCCAACCCCCGGTCACGGCTGCTCCAAGATCATCCTGGCGGGTGCTGGGCCCTGGAGGCGGGGGGGCCATGTTCCTGCCTACCGTGAACCCGGAAGATCCAGACAATGTTTTCCTGCGCTGCGATATGACCGGCGCTTATGTGACTCATGACGGCGGCCAGTCCTGGCGCATGTTCCACCTGCGCGCGGTAGTCAGAGACTTCGAGTTCGATCCCCGGAACCCCAGCACGATTTATGCTGCAAACACAGGGCTTTACCGCTCCGAGGACCGCGGCCTCCACTGGAGCCTGGTATATCCGGCGCCTGAAAATGTTATCGCCGAGCGGATGGTGGGGGACCATGCGGAACAGGGCTTCGAAACAGTCAATGGAATGCCTGGAGGAGAGATTGTCAAGGTCCGGGTGCACCCTACAGACAGCGACCGTATTTACCTGGGCTTTATTCCACCCTTCACCTACAGCGCCGCCTCAGCCCCTGAGCAGGAACAGGATTTATCGCCATTGTTGGTGTCCTTTGACCGAGGGGCGACCTGGCGGAGATTGGCCTCTGTCAAAGGCCGAAGGATATACGATATCATACCCGGGTGCTGGGACGCCCGGCCTGATGAAGTCACGGTGGTTACAGATCAGGCAGTAGCCCGCATCTCGGAAAAAACCGGGGAAATTACCTACTTTCCTGGCCCGGCTGGTTATATAGCCCATGCCGAAACAGGCCGCGGCCCGCAAGGCAGTATTATCTATGCCATGACAAGCCCGAACCCTGTCCGGGGATGGCTGCCCTCCGGAGACGGCGTTTATCTTTCCAGAGACCGCGGAGAGAGCTGGACCAGGATCATGGATGGCCTGCTGGATGACGTGCCGCTCTGCGGAAAGGCGCCGGTATTCTCGACAATCGGAGTCTGCGAGGGCGATGCCGAGGTGGCCTATCTCTCCTGCAACAGGTATTACGCCGGAGCCGGTGGTAAACGGCTTTTCGGGATTTTCAAGACAGTGGATGCCGGGGCCCGCTGGAGCTGGGTCTTCCGGGCCGATAACGAGAGTATGCTGAGCGGCAATTATGACGGGGGCTGGCTGATGGAAGAATACGGGCCGGAGTGGGGGGAAAACCCGTTTTCCCTGGGTGTCTGCCCCACGAACCCCGAGATCTGCTACGCCAGCGATTTCGGCGCTACCCACCGCACCAAGGATGGAGGGGCCACCTGGGAACAGGTCTATACGGAAAAGCTGCCAGACGGCTCGTACAGGAGCCGCGGCCTGGATGTGACAGTCTGCTACGGAGTCAGATTCGACCCCTTCGATAAAAACCACCTGTTCGCCAATTATACCGATATCGGCGCCTTTCAAAGCTTCAACGGCGGCGAGAGCTGGTACCACGCTACCGCCGGCATTCCTCATTCATGGATCAACGGCTGCTACTGGACCGTTTTCGATCCCCAGGTCAGGGGGCGCGCCTGGTCTGTCTGGTCAAGCGCCCATGACCTGCCGCGGCCCAAAATGATGCGCAGTGGGAATTTAGACCGCTATGTGGGCGGAGTGGCGGTTTCCGTGGACGGCTGCCGGAACTGGAGCCTGAGCAGCAAAGGTCTGCCGGAGAATTGCGTATGCACCCACCTGATCCTTGACCCTGCAAGCCCGGTGGATTCCCGCACCCTCTATGTCTGCGGGTTTGGCAAGGGGGTTTTCAAATCAGTGGATGGAGGCCGGACCTGGAAAAAAGCCGGCGAGATCCCGGGTAAAAACAAGAATGCCTGGCGTCTGGCTCTCCTGCCGGATGGGAAAATGTTCCTGCTCGTGGCCCGAGGGCTGGAGAACAGGCAGACAGTCGATGGCGCCCTTTACACAAGCAATGACAGCGGCGGCTCCTGGCAGCCTGTCGCCCTGCCTGAGGGAGTCAATGCCCCGAACGACCTGGCTGTCGATCCCACGAATCCCGAGAGGATGTTCCTCTGCCTCTGGCCCTGGCCCAAAGAAGGCCGGGAAGTCTGCGGAGGCGTGCTCCTCACCGGGGACAGCGGCCTGACCTGGCAAAGGGTCTTTCGGGAGGATGCCCATGTCTTTGCCGCTGATATCGACCCATCCGACCCGGACAAAGTTTATATCAATACTTTCGACAGCGCCGCGTTCGGTAGCGCAGACGGCGGCAAGACATGGTCAAAGATCAAGGGTTACGCTTTCAAGTGGGGACACAGGCCGGTTGTCGACCCCCACAACCCCGGGATGCTTTATCTGTCAACTTTTGGCGGAGGCCTTTTCCATGGGCCTGCAGCAGGAGACCCTGAAAACCGGGAAGACATTTTGGATTTTCCGGACAAATGGCGTTGGGGTGATCGCCCTTTTTGACCGCTTTCCAATCTGAATGCCGTGGGGCCTTTTCTGACAGGAGTTTCGTGATATGTTTGTCAAACGCTCTCGAATTGTATGCAGAATATTCTTGCTCCTGAATTTTTCACTGTTTTTTCCTTTAAGTTTTTCGGCTCTGGCTCAGCAGAAAGTATCTCCTGCCTCTTTCCGCTACAGGGAAGATGTTGACGGGAACGGTAAGGTTTCGATCCACGATGTGATCTCACTGCTTCTCCTGGGCCTGGATTCACCCGGGGATCCCCGGGCCGATTATAACGGGGACGGCAAAGTAAATATTATCGACGCGATTACCCTGATTGTCAATATAGCCAAAGAGAACCTCTCTGCTGAGGCACTGTCAGCAGGCTCCTGGAGAGTCGTGGGTCCCGGAGGGGGAGGGGCCCAGTATCTGCCCACTGTAAACCCAATAGACCCCGGCAATGTTTTCGTGCGCTGCGATATGACCGGCGCCTATGTCACTGCTGATAATGCCAGGAGCTGGCGGATGTTCAACCTGCGCACAGTAGTGAATGATTTCGAGATTGACCCCTCGCAGCCCAAGACAGTGTACGCCGCCAGCAGCGCGCTCTACCGGAGCGACGATGGCGGGCTGGGCTGGCGGCTGATCTACCCGGACCCCGGAGAGATAGTCGCCGAACACATGGTGGGCGATCACGCCGAGCAGTGGTTCGAGACAGCCGAGGGTCTGCCGGGAGGCGAGGTGGAAAGAGTAATAGTGAAAGTCAGGGTCGACCCGTCAAACAGCGATCATCTCTGGCTTGCCCGCTCGAACTCCTGGGACAGCCCGCCGTACACGGTGCTGGTCTCGAACGACCGGGGCGCAAGCTGGAGCACTCTGGCAGAGAATCCCACGGGTAATGTGCTGGCTATCTTCCCGGGCCAATGGTGGGACCGGCCGGAAGAGGCGGTTGTAATCACTGAGAACACCGCTGTCCGGGTCTCGGAAGAGACAGGACAATCAACAGTCCTGACAATACCGGGAAGCCCCCTGATTGCAGCGGAAGGCGGAAAGGGGAATGCGGGGGTTATTCTTTACGCTTTGACTGTAAACAATGTCTACAGTTCCTCGAACCTCGGAGTGAGCTGGCAGTCGCGCAAAAGCGGCGTGCTTAATGATGTCGGAAGCTTTACCGCCCTGGCGGCCTGCGAAAACCAGCCGGAGAAGGCTTACCTGGCCT
>Ga0307380_10005993_pt1 | contig 16070 bp, 19 predicted proteins | sample UN3MG_FD_202239 | JGI IMG/M metagenome (GOLD analysis project Ga0307380, IMG submission 202239) | Soil microbial communities from Risofladan, Vaasa, Finland - UN-3 | ecosystem: Environmental > Terrestrial > Soil > Coastal area > Acid sulfate soil | place: Finland: Risofladan, Vaasa | collected...
CGCTCTGGATTCCTGGGTTTCATCACCGAGAACCTCTTGACCGGAACATTGTTGACAATATCATCACCCTTGGGATAGTGATCCTTCCAGGTGATGTAATCGAAGGCTCGTGTCGTCAAAACCTGGACGTCCCAGTATTTTTGCATGTGTTCGGTTACCCAACGGCAGTGAAGTTCAGCGCCACCGCTAATCTCTTGACCGTATCTCTGGACAACAAAAGCAACTTTCATTTGAGAACCTGATCCTCCAGCGCCTTTTCTCTTCTCCCCAGGAATTCAAAATCCTTTTCCAGGATCCTTGCTTTGATCTTGAGATTCTCCTCCTCGATCTTCAGTTTGGTCATCTCCACAACGACATTGTGCGACAGGCTGTGCAAGAGTTTGGTGTATTCCTTGATTCTTCCGATGTCATCAAAGGCAAGATCGAGCCGTTCATTCACAGCCTTATCTACGACCTCGATCCTACTGTTCAGGGATTCGTTCAGCTGGAAGAGATCGTGATGCAATTTTTCACTCAAATAGTCCAATTTTTTATTCGTTAAGTCGAGCGTTTTGACCGTCTCGGCAAGCTCATGGGAAACGGGAAGAACCAAAAGCCGTATCAAAGGAGAGAAGGGTTTCATGATCTTGAGCAAAAGGGCTTTAATCTTCGACCTCGCACCCGAAGCCTCTGGGGGCATCTCCGGAGGGATTGCGGCATAGGGAATATAGTCTGATTCAACAAGAGGGAGTTCCGGTTCTTTTTTCGGCTGGGCAGCTATCTTTTTCTTGATTTGATCCATGATATCCGCCACATCGATATTTTCATAGTCTATCCTTATATCCCGTTCATCTTCAGACTTTCTCTCCCGTTTTTTTTCGTCAGTCATGACACTCTCCTTCTCTGACACCTAACCTGGATTATTCACTTTTTTTTGGATAGTCTTTCCCATACAAAAAGCTTTCGTAGACACTCTGGACATCTAGAATATCGGGCAGAGGATGGAGCTCCATCTTTTCGATCTCTCGGATTTCCTTCTCTGTGAAAACTCCATTTTTTTTCTTTTCCTCTATCCTCTTAGTGATCTCTTCCATGATCTTTTTTTGGTCTTTGTCCTTCATGCTTTTGATCTCTAAAAAATCAGACATTGGTCTTTCCTTTTCTTTATCGGGATTAAAATTCTCTCTATTTTATCAAATCCTGGAGGAATTTGGATACCTCTATCTGATTATCACATGCCTCTCAATTTCCTTGGCACAAAATCGTAAGATATTGGGTCAGGAGCGTAGAATGTGAGACTCTGTCCGTCTGAGCCATATGGTGGTGGGTGGGGGGGGTCTTTGGCGAAGACAGATTGAGTCTCGCATCTCAATGCCCTCCACTTCAAACCTCTTATCATTTGATATAGCCCAATGCCCTGAGCTGCTCTTTTAAATCTTCATCGATCTCTGGTTTTAGAGATCTTCTCTTCCTGGCTTGACTGTACAAAACTTCGATGGTGCGGATCAACCGGTTGACAAGTGCGGCTCTGTTATCGGCAATGTTGAGCTCTTCACGGGGATCGCCCTTCAATTCATACAGCTCTACAGGTCCAGTATCGGGTGGAGGATACTCGAAGTAGGATAGATCCTCCTCTGTATATTTCTTGTTGAGGATGAACTTTTCTGTTCCGCTGTTCGTGGAGATCTTTTGCGGCACGTGAGAGTTGAGGACATTGTCACCGATATCGGCCCAAAAGGATCTATCCTCCTTGTCCTTCCCCTCAATAACTGGAAAAAGGCTTTTCCCATCGAGCGAAAGCTCTGAAATATCGATCCGGAGTTCATCTAGGATTGTGGGCATCACATCCACAAGGGACACGATGTTGGATATCTTGGTGCCTCTGAATCTGGATCCCGGAAATTTTATCAAAAGCGGGACCTTCAGAGATTCATCATAGAGCTGGTGACCGTGTCCCCAGCTTTTGTGATCGTAGAATTCCTCACCATGATCACTGGTAAAAATGATCAGAGTTCTGTCATAGAGATCCAGTTGTTTGAGCTTTTGAATGAGTGGCCCGATGAGCGCCTCATCCGTGTAACGCACTTCTCCATCGTAGAGGTCCTCGATATTTTGCCGCTCCCCCTCGGGCAGCGGCTTAAACAGATTGGATCTTCCGCCCAGGTGTCCCATCAAATTGATGTGCCTCCATTTCGCGTCCTCGGACAAGAACATGTCCCTGTAGGGCTCGGGACAGGCATAGGGATCATGGGGCTGGTAGGTGTGGACAAAAAGAAAAAAGTTTTTATTCTTGCTGTGTGTGTCCAGCCATTCGGTAACCAGCCTACAAGAATACTCGGCGGCATCCTGACGATGGACTCCTCCACCACCCTCCTGATACATGTCGAATCCCTTCGAGAAACCATACACCGAACTCACGAATCCACCGCCCGTAAAAGCGGTACAGAAGAAATGATTCTTCCTCAAGAGATCGGCGAGTGTGAGGATAGCGGGGTCCATCCTCTCATCATCATGATAAACCTGATGATGCACGCCATGCAGGGATGTCAACATCGAGACATGGGAAGGGAGGGTCCATGGAGAGGAGGCGTAAACATTCGAAAACAACACACTATCATTGGCCAAAGAATCGATATTCGGGCTGGTCTCCCTCTCATAGCCATAACATCCCAAATGATCCGCCCTCAAGGTATCCACAGAGATAAGGATGACATTAGAACTGTTCTTCCCTTTTTGGAAGAGCACAGGATTGTACCAGAAGGCCATGTTCTCAGCGTTGCCTTCTGTGATGAGAGACAGTCGGATGTTTTCAGCCCGGGGCAGATCCAAGCTCTGTCTCAAGAATGAGACTGTTTCTCGCTCCTCGACAGGTGGAGGGGAGAGATAGTGCTGGAAGATGGTCCGTTTTCTGCCATCTACCTCCAGAACAACCATAAAATTGACACCCTTTTCCCCGCTAGGCCTTTGGAACATCTCCTCCAAGTCATATGCTCTGACAATGCCTATGCCGAAATCCAACACAGATCTTTCGTTCAGATCGATGTCAAATCCATACTGACTCTCGGGCGGAGAGACGATCACGTTCATATCTCTGCCACCCAGTTTGAGCTTCCGTATGAGGGTGAAGGGATTTTTGTCGACACCCAGGTCCTGGAGGGGAAACGACTTGGCAGGGAATTCTGTTCTGAATTCTTGCTCAGAATCAGAAAAGTTTTTGCAGGGAGACAGAAGGATATTCTCTGCATCCAGATGGTCGATAAGCCGGTAGACCTCAAATTCGGAAGTTCGCTCCTGTTTGCAATCCACAAGTGCAAGGATAAGAATAAGACTGAAAAAAAGAACAGAGCCAAGATTAAGAGATGGAAAGAGAGAGGTCTTTTTTCTCATGCGAAGATCTGGAACTCCACGCGGAATTGTAATCGAATTATCCTTTTGATTCAACAGAGAAGCTTTTCCAAATCCGTGATGAATGTAGTTCCGAATGATCAGATTGTATGATATCGAAAACGAACAATGAGAAATCAGTGCAGCTCTATTTAAGTGTAGGGACCGTTTCCCAAACGGTCCGTTCGGGGAACGGACCCTACAAAGAAAAACACCATGCCCGTCCAGCCCTTCTCACGGTTTTCTCCATCACACAATCTGATCACTTAATAGCGTACAAAGAATTCATGCTATCCCGGAAACAAAGGCTTACTGTTTATTTAAAACTTTTTCTTTTTTTGATATATTATCCGAAATTCGGAAGGAGGAATGCAGGCCGATGGAATTGAGGAAAAAAATCAGGATCGGAGTCATCGGAGGAGCAAAGCCCGAAGATAAATTCCGCAAGATCGCCTTCGAGGTGGGGCAGATCATCGCGGAAAAAGGTGCCATCCTCGTGTGTGGAGGCCTTGGTGGAGTCATGGAAGCAGCCGCCCGTGGATCCAAAAAAGCCGGAGGCATGAGCGTAGGAATACTCCCGGGAAATTTCCCCAAGGATGCCAACCGCTACATCGATATCCCCATTGCCACGGGGATGGGATACTCCCGGAATTCTCTTGTGGTCATGAACTCCGATGTCCTCATCGCCATCGACGGCGAATACGGAACCCTTAGTGAGATCGCCTATGGGTGTGTCCATGGAAAAAAGATCTTTGGCATCGGAACCTGGGATATCGAAGGTGTGATCCCTGTAGAAACAGCCGAACAGGCTGTAGACAAAGCCTTAGAGGATTTTTTCCCGCTCATTTGCTAGTGAGGTCTTTATGTCTTAGTTCACTCCACTCAACATTAGACTAATTGGATAAAAGAAAGTGCAAAACTATAAAATCATAATCAGTTACGATGGAACAGAGTACCAAGGATGGCAACGCCAGCCGGAAAAAAGAACGATCCAAGGCCTAATAGAGAATGCATTGGAAAAAATCACTGCAAAAAAAATCCCGGTTATCGGCTCTGGGAGAACTGATGCCGGGGTTCATGCTGAGGGCCAAGTCGCTCACTTCAAGGTCAATTCCCGCCTGGAAAACGACGAGTTCTTGCGGGCGCTTAACGGCATTCTCCCCAGTGATATAAGAATTCGCTCTCTAAAAAAGGCCCTACCCGATTTTCATGCCAGAAAATCAGCCCGATCAAAAATCTACCAGTACAGGATTTTCAATTCCCCAGACATCAGTCCCTTTTTCATCAGATATGTTCTGCAATGGACTTCCTCCCTCGATATGGCAAAGATGGAAGAATCGGCCAAACTGTTTGTTCGCAAAGCTGACTTTACTCCTTTCTCCTCAAACCGGCTCCTGTACCCTATCAGGGTCGTCACTCAATCCGAGATCCGTAAAAAAGGGAAGGAGATCATCTACACAGTGGAAGCGAACGGCTTTTTAAGGTATATGGTGCGGTCTATTGTGGGAACAATCATCGAAGCGGGGAGGGGCAAACTGAACCCTGGACAGATCGAGGATTTCTTCAAACTGAACAAACGCTCCCATCTCTGCCCCACAGCCCCTGCCAAGGGCCTTACCTTGATAAGAGTCAAGTATTGACCCCTCCTGGAAGATCAGAATGCAACACTCTGGATAAAATAATATCGTGATGTCATAGGGACATGTGAATCCGGAGCGGATTTAAAGAGGCCTGCCCATGATGATGGCATCTTCCAAGGGGCTCTGGTAATAGTCTTTTCTGGTTCCCAAGACTTTAAATCCTAGCTTATTATAAAGAGACCGTGCGGACAGATTGGAGGGACGAACCTCCAGAAAAACATACACTCCTCCATCTCTCTGGATCGCTTTGATGATCCTGCGCATGACAGCCTCTCCGATTCCCTTTCCCCGAAAATCCGGATGAAGGGCAAAGTTACTGATCTGAACCTCTTCCTGTATCTTCCAGTAGATGATGTACCCGATAACCCTCTCAACTATCCTGTGAACGATCACATATGGAAAGGAAATGCCTTTGTTTACGATCTCGCCCGAAAATGTGGAGAATCGCCAAGGAGTTTGGAAGGAAACATTTTCAATTTCCAGAATGCTGGGAATGTCCTCCTCCTCCATTCTTCTTAGAAAAAAAGAATGTTGAGGATTTACGTCGTCTCTAATGATTTTCCTCCGCCTGCGACCTTCGAAAATATAGAGGCTTGACCTCCCGAAGGTCCGATCCTTTTCCCTTCCTCAATATGCAATAACCCAAAAGCCCAACCTCATGCGCTATAAAAAGTGAACGGGAGGAGAACCTGGCTTTGTCCTTGAAGTATTCAAAAATTTTTTCTTTCCAGACATCGACGCCGTTCCCGATAAATGAGACGATCCTATGCGAGGGAAGACGTGTAAAAAATTGGTCAGGGGAATAGACCCCCTGAGGGACAACCTCGATTAATTGTCCTTTTCTCACCTCAAAAAGGGCGGCATAGACCTCCCCTTTTCTCGCATCCAACAGTGGACACAGCAAACGGTTGTGCGGAAGTTTTATTTTTAATGCAAGAGCCTTGAGCGTAGATACAGGAGCGATGGGATTTCCGGATGCGAGGGCAAAAGATTTGATCGTGCTCAATCCGATCCGTATGCCTGTAAATGATCCGGGGCCGGCAGCCACAGCAAAAGCCTCCACATCTTTGATAGTGAGGCCTCGCTGGAGCAGAATCAAATCCACAGCAGGCAACAGTCTCTCGGAATGAGTGAGAGAGGACACACAGCTCACCTCAGCCAATAAATTTGAATTCTCCAAGAGAGCTACAGAGCCATGGGGTGTTGTTGTATCGACTGCCAAAATCAGCATTTTTGTATAACTTTAAACTTTATGTATCGATCTCCGCAAGTACAATTCTTCTATGGCTTTTATCTCCATTCCTTTCCATAACGGAACAGCCCGCCTGCTTGAAAGACGTCATGCTGGACCTTGCTCATGGGCAATACGCCGAAGGAAAGATCTTTGGTCACGTTCGTGCACTCTCCCGATAGAACGTCCACACTGATCCGGTCTCCGGTTTCCAAATTCCCTTTTGAAACCAATCCATCAATGGCGTGGCTCTTCAGGACAGGAAATCCGGAATTTACCGCATTCCTGAAATAAATGGCCCCAAAGGAAGGGGCAATGATTAAGCTGATCTGGAGTGCAAGAAAACAGTCAACAGCTTGCTGCCGGGAAGATCCGGCGCCAAAATTTCGGCCCACGATGATCATATCCCCAGGTCGGGCGTTTTCCGGAAAATCCTTCCAACCCTCCAGATTCCCAAAGGCATACTTCCCCATTGTGGCCAGTTCAGTGATGTGGAGAAAGGCATTGTGATAGATCTGGTCTGTATCGATATCTTCGATCAACTGACCATCCAGGCCGGACAGAACCCATATTTTACCCGTGAAATGCGTCTGTTCCATGTTACAAATCCTCTGGACTGCAGATCTCGCCACGAACACATGAAGCCGCAACAACGGCAGGGCTGGCCAGGTAGGTCAGCCCCTTTCCCTGTTTCCCAGCAAAATTCCTGTTTCCCGTGCTGACCTGGACCTCACCCTGGCCGGTCAGACCGATGTGACCCTCAGCACAACCCCCGCAGCCGGGATTACTGATGATAGCGCCGCTCTGAAAAAGGTCCTCAAGTACTCCTTCATGCAAAAGTTCTGCATATACTTTTTGGGTTGCAGGAACGATTTTCAGCATGACGCCTTCTTTCACTTTTTTCCCTTTTAATACACGCGCTGCCTCCTCGAGATCTGCCAGTCTACCATTCGTACAAGAACCGATAAAACCCGAGTGGATCTCTGTTCCTGTGAGTTCGGAAACACTGAAGACATTTGTGGGCGACGAGGGAGCGGCAACCTGAGGGGGTAAACCACTGACATCTATTTCGACTTCATCAGAATATTCAGCGCTCTCATCTCCCTGGATTGGCATCATTTTCTCGCCAGAAAAACTTAGGATCTCTTGCTCGAAGGACAAATCATACTCGGGTACAAAACCGATGATACCCGCCATTTCCGTCACCATGCTGCACAGGGTGATGCGTCCGGAAAGCGGAAGGTTTGCTACGGAATCCCCCAAAAATTCCACTGCCTTCAAGGCGGCTTTTTCGGTTCTCAAGTTTTTTAGGATGAACAACGTGAGATCTTTAGTCGACGTGGGCCAAGCAAACTCCCCCTTGATCGTCACCTTGAGGGACTCCGGAACCTCGAACCAAGTTTTCCCGGTTTTGAAGGCGAAAGTGATATCCACATCTCCCATCCCTTGACCGAAACATCCCACGGCGCCAAGGATGTTGAGGTGGCTGTCCGTACCTACGACCGTCTTGCCCGCACTTGCCAGCCCCTCTTCCATGAGCACGTGAGAGCCAATTCCCTTGTCCACATCAAAAACCGCGATCCCATGCTTTTTAGCAAAATCTCTGCAGATTTGCTGATTGTCGGCGTACTTCAGAGTACACGCGGGAACACACAGGTCGAAGGTGAAATAAGTTTTCGTAGGGTCCGCTACAGGTTCGTCTCTATATTCTCTCTCATAGTGCTTGGCTACATTCGGCCCGCCAAAATCCCGCGCCGAACGGATATCCAGGTCCATCCAGACAATTTCTCCCGGCCTGGCCTCATCGTCGGTATGGCGTTGAATGATCTTCTCTATTATCGTCTTTCCCATCCTTGACCTCTTTTTAAGATGAGTGATCCATCCCCACTTATATAAACGATAGTCCGCTTGTCACGATCTATTGTCTGCGGGATTTTCACCGTGATCTTTATGTAGCAGCACTATTCATGCTGAACTTTTGTCATTTCATGTATCACATTTCATGCTGTTAGAGCTTTCCCACAACAGCATGAGCCACATCCAGTGTAGTGGAAGTGCCGCCCAAGTCATAGGTTCTGACTTTCCCCTCTTCGATTACCTTGGCTATAGCCGTCTCAAGTGTCTCCGCCATATCCTTTTCTCCCAGCCACTCGAGCATCATTTTTGTGGCCAATAGCATGGCTGTCGGATTGACCTTGTACATGCCCTCGTATTTCGGTGCTGACCCGTGTGTGGGCTCAAAAACAGCATACTCATCCCCGATATTCCCAGAACGGGCAAACCCTAACCCGCCTACAAGCTGCGCAGCAAGGTCGGAAATAATATCCCCGAACAGATTTTCAGCGACGAGCACATCATAGTCCTGTGGATTTTTGACAAGCCACATCGCCATTGCATCCACATTGGCTTCCCAGAACTCGACATCTGGGTATTCCTTAGATATATTTCTGGCGATATCCAAGATCAAGCCTCCTGTTTCACGTAAAACATTCGGCTTCTCTACAATGGTTACGGATCTCCGCTTAAATTTTCGTGCATACTCGAAGGCTCTCCTCAGAATTCGAGTACACGCTTTTTTTGTCATGATCCTTGTCGATAGAGCGATATCCTCAGAAGGGACATCCTCAAATTTTTTCATCTTGGGGTGGATGAGCAGTTCTTTTTTGAGGCTTTCCGGGATAGGATGAAACTCCACCCCGGCATACATCCCCTCTGTGTTTTCCCGGAAGATCACCAGATCGATATCATCTCTGTAGTTGAGCGGATTCCCGGCATAGGCCTTGCACGGCCTCAGATTGGTGTAGAGGTCAAACTCTTGCCGTAAACGGACGATAGGACTGAAGTAGGAGTACCCAGAGTTTCTCAACTCCGGGCGGATCTCTTTGAGCGCATCTTCTTTAGGTTTGGATGTGATGGCGCCAAAAAGGCAGGCATCCGTATCTTTGAGTATCTGGATCGTGCGGTCAGGAAGAGGATTTCCCTCTTCGCACCAGAATTCCCAACCGATATCCCCATAGACATACTCTGCATCCAGATCAAACTGCTCCAGGACAATCATTGCAGCCTCAACAACCTCTTTGCCCACTCCATCACCGGGCAACACGGCAATCCTGTATTTTGCCATCATAAGCTCCTTTTTCCCGATAATTTTTTCTTTGTGTAAGGAATTAATCCTCCCGCCTCGAGTATTCCCACAACAGAATCTGGAAGAGAGGGAAAAGTAAAAATATTTTTATCCTCGACGATAATTTCTCCTTTTTGGAAATTTATGGCTACCTCTTCGCCCAGCTGGATCGATTCGGCTGCTTCAACCGACTGGATAACGAGCAAGCCCTGATTGATAGCATTGCGGTAAAAGATCCGGGCGAACGACTTGGCAATGACCGCCTGGACCCCAGCATACTTTAAGCATGTAGCAGCCTGTTCACGGGAGCTTCCGCAGCCGAAGTTCTTTCCTGCAACGATCACGTCCCCCGGCTGAACGCTTTTTGCAAAATCAGGATCAAGATCCTCCAGCGCATGACTTGCCATCTCTGCGGGTTCCATCACGGCATAGGTGTACTTCCCAGGAAAGATCACATCTGTGTTGACGTCATCCCCATACTTCCAAGCGCGTCCTTTTTTCATAGGGATCCTCTCGGGTCAGTGATTTTCCCCTGTATCACAGAGGTCGCAACAGTGGCGGGAGAAGCAAGGTAGATCTCAGAGTCACGACTTCCCATCCTTCCACGGAAATTCCGGTTCGCCGTGCTCAATGCTACCTCCCCAGGCGCAAGAACTCCTTGATGCGCACCAAGGCAAGGGCCGCATCCTGGATTAAGAATGATGCAACCTGCCTGGACGAGGTCCTCTAAAATGCCCTCATGGAGAGCTTTGATATACTCTGTGCGGGAGGCCGGTATCACGAGCACCCTTACTGAAGAGGCGATGGTCTTCCCTCGAAGGATGTCTGCAGCCACTTTTAAGTCTTCAAACCGCCCATTGGTGCATGTGCCGATCACGGCCTGATGAAACGGCGTTCCGGCAACCTCAGTTACGGGCTTGACATTGTCCACAGTATGAGGACACGCAACTTGAGGTTCGAGAGCTGTGAAGTCGTATTCCAGGATGTCTTCATAATCGGCATCAGGGTCAGAGAACACAGGCTGATAGCTTGCCTTTGCTCGGTTTTTGAGGAAGTCGAAAATCTTCTCATCCGGAGGAAAATACCCATTTTTTGCGCCCATTTCTGCAGCCATGTTGGCGAGAACCAGTCGGGAGGCCAAGCTCAGGCCTTCAGCACCGCCACCCGAAAACTCTACAGCTTTGTAGTTGGCTCTGTCCGCGCCCTCATCCCCAATGATCTTTAATATGACATCTTTGGCAAACACGCCCTTTGGAAGCCGTCCGTTGAGGACGATCTTGAGGGTTTCCGGGACTCGAAGCCAGATCTTTTCGGTCGCCCATACAGAAGCCGCTTCCGAACGGCCGATCCCAGCTGAAAACGCACCAAAAGCGCCATAACTCGTCGTGTGCGAATCAGCTCCCAGCACCAATATTCCAGGCATCGCAAACCCTTCTTCTGAAAAGACCTGATGGCAAATGCCATTGTGCACATCATAAAAATGGGAAATCCCCTGGGCAGAGACAAATTCTCTGATGTTTTTATGATTCTGAGCGTATTTCTCTGCGGACGCAGGCACAACATGGTCGAGGACGATCACCATTTTTTGAGGACAGCGAACTTTTTGGATGCCGAGCTTTTGGAATTCCTTGATTATGGCTGCGGTATTGTCATGAGTCAGAATATAATCAGGAGATACGGTGACCACATCCCCCGCTCTAACCTCTCTCCCAGCCTTCAGGCTGAGGATTTTTTCTGAGAATGTCTGGCCCAAAAAACCCTCCTAGGGATTTCTTTAAATTTTAAGTGCTTCAAAATTCACAAAATCGGCATGGTTGACGATCACAGCTTCGACCGTTCTTCGTTCACCATCACCCTCCTTGGAATGGGCGGCGATGATGTGGAGCACTTCCTGGGGGATATCGAATTGCGATGCAAACGCCGCCCCGGATATGGGATGGCGAAGGAGCTTCCCCTCCTCACTCTTCACAAAACGGCTCTCCTCTCTAATGTATTCGAACAGTTTACCCACATCATGAAGCAAGGCTCCCGAAAGGAGGATATCCCTGTTTATGGATATTCGGTCCTTGTATTCATCCAGCAAGACATCTGCGATCTGCACAGAGCAGAGAGTGACAGCTCTGGTATGCTCGATAATATTGATGGGAGTGTTTTCGATCAACAGTGTGAAGGGCATTTTGAGCAGATCATCGACCGTCCAGCCTTTTTTCACCATGGCTTCATTCCAGACCTTAAGAGTCTTCTCCTTCAAGTCAAAATCCTCGATGGACTGAAACTCCGGCATCAGTGAAAGAAGCTTTTTTTGCATTTAGACCTTCCTTTTTTTAGGCCCGTCATACTCATAATCTTCCGGATGAATCATTCTCATGGTTTTCATCCGGTTTTTTTCCTCATGGACATGGGCCACTAGACCTGGCACTCGAGCGATGATAAAAAACGCATTGCCGATCTCGGGAGGGATATCCAGATCACACAGGACGGCAGCAATGGCACCATCGACATTTATTGGGAGAGGTCGTCCCATTTGTTTGGCGAGGGTTTTTTCCACGGCCAGTGCGATCCGGATATATCTCCCCGCCAGCCCCAACTCTTCGGCAAGGTTGAAAAGCTTGACGGTCCGCGGATCTTGTGTGTGGAGCCGATGCCCAAAGCCAGAGGCTCTCTGTTTCCTCTCCTTCATTTCGAGAAGGACTTCTCGCACAGCATCCTCTTCATCGAGCCCTTTTGCGTCCATCCGTCTGGCGATCTCCAGGAAAAGCTTCATCCCCTCTTCGATGGCACCCCCATGATACCTAGAAATAGCTAGAACTCCGGCAGCAACCGCAGAATTCAGTTCCGCTCCTGTGGACATCACCGTCCGTGCCGTTAGAGCTGAGGGTGGGCTGGCACCGTGATCGACCGATGAAACAAAAATGGCATCGATGAGTTTGCCGACCTCCACAGAGGGTATTTCCCCTTTTAAGACCAAGTAAATGGCTTGCGAAAAAGTGATCTTCCCCATCAATTCATCGACAGGATATCCCCGCACAGATATGCTATTGGGTTTGACCTCTGTCACTGATGTTTTCCAGTGAAGATCGCTCATTGTTACCTCCGTATAGATTCTTTCAACTCGAGAGCGACTTTTGGAATTTCCGATATGGATTCGACCACATGAACACCCACGTCTTTCAGCCTCTGCACCTTGCTTTTGTATGATCCTCTCGTCCCTTCAACGATCGCTCCAGCATGAGAAAACCGTGTTCCTGACTTGGCGGCTTTGCCCCCAACATAGGCGATCAATGGCTTGGTGAATTTCCCCTCTTCGATGAGATCAGCAACTCTCTCCTCTTGTGTTGTCCCGATCTCACCGAACATTGCCACCAAACGTGTCTGTTCATCCTTCTCAAAAAGCTCCATCACCTCAGGATGGGAAAGGCCCACTACGGCATCACCACCCACATGTATAATCGTGCTCTGTCCGAGCCCAGCTTCAGTTAAATAATAGGAAATCGCAGAGGTCATCCCCCCGCTGCGGGAACTCACACCGATCTCCCCAGGCCGGAACCACTCCCGAGCTCTCTCCGCACGCCCCCCGATCATACCGAGAACGGCCTTCCCAGGGCTAACAAGTCCCAGAGTGTTGGGCCCGACAAAAACAGCCCCCCTATCTTTTGCCAACCTTGCGACCTCAAGCACATCAAAGATCGGCACGCGATCCGGAACAATGGTTAAGAACTTCACTCCTGCATCTATAGCTTCTAAAGCTGCATTTTTCACTAATGCGGCGGGAACAAAGATCACACTTATATCGATTGGCCCGCATTTCTCCCACGCTTCCTCGACCGTGTCATACACAGGAACGCCGAAGACCTCTCCTCCCCCCTTTCCTGGCGTGACCCCAGCCACGACATGTGTTCCATAATCCTTCATAAGGCGAGTCCTCACCATACCTTCTCGACCAGTGATCCCTTGAACAACCACTCTTGACTTTTCATCCACTAATATTGCCATATCTATTTATTCTCTTTCTCTGGCTGTCTTATGCCCGAAGTCCGTTCGATCATTCGATCCCGGTATTCCATGAGTCCCGGGATCGGCAGATGGATATAAATTGCATTCTGTTCATGAAACTGGCAGAAGATCTCACAAGCCAAACATTCTGTACATTTGCCCTTCCTCGCGTCTTCTTCGGTCACAGCCAGGACGGGTTTGTCATCCACGAGTTTAAGGATCTCCGGTGCACAAGCATCCACACATCCTTTTGAAGCGCATGACACACATCTCGACTGGTCGATGGCGATCCTCCCTGTTGATGTTTCGAACACATAGGCGTCTTCTGATACTTCAGGATCGCTGATAGGTCTGATCTCATGGGAGATACTGCCATTCTTATCGATCAGCTCCTTCATTCGGCGGGCACAAAACTCCGGGGAATCATCCCGACCATATCCCTCGACCTCTGAGGGAATATCCTTGAGATAAGCCGCGAGTATTTCTATGGCTTTCTCCTCATAATTCCCTCCCAGGCGGATCACACCAGGGATGTCAAGTTTTTCCTCATAAAAGGCTTTCACGAGCCCCCGGGCAGAATGATACTGTTCTTGGCTGGCTACTCCAGAACCAGAAGCGAAGTATCCCTTGATATTCGGCTGGGAAAGGATGATCTTAGCGGCACGATAGACCTTGCTTGCCGATGGATTTCCGCTGGTATCACAGTAATTGGCCAGCTGGAAGCCCATATTCAAAACCGCATCCATGGACATCATAGAGCCACCGCCACCCGCCCCGTTAAATCCTATACATCTGTCCTCTTTGAGGATCTCATCCGTCATCTGTAAAAAATAAAAAGTACCGCGATGGTCTTTTTCTTCTACACGATAGGCGATCTTCTCAAGCTCTGAGGGTGGCCGGTCGAATTCCCGTGCGATCTCTATGCCCAACTCGGGATGTCGGAAAACGGCATAATCATCAATTGCGATATGGCAATCGGTTGCGTACACTTCACCATTTTCAGTCAGGACCATCGGATTGATCTCTGCCGAGCGGGCGTCATACTGACGGGCCACCTTATACAGCTTTGTCAGAGCATCCGAGATCTTCAAAAGGAGTTTCCCGGATATTCCCGTCCGGCGCAGGAGATTCCGGGCTTCGTAATCCCTCAATCCCTTAAATATATCGACGGGGATTTGAGCAACCTTCTCTGGATGCGCTTGTGCGATCTCTTCGATCCCAGTCCCCCCCACAGAACTGAAGATCATCAATGGGGATTTCTGTGCATCATCGATAACAAGGCCTGCAAAATACTCGGATCGAATGGCTAACTTCTCTTCCACCAGAACTTTTTCGACCTCATAATTCTTGATTTTTTTTCCCAATAATTTGCGGGCCTTCTCTTCGGCTTCCTGGGGAGAATCGGCAAATTCGATCCCACCTAATCCCGCACGCCCCGTCACCCAAACCTGGATCTTCAAAACGACAGGCCGTCCCAATCGTTCGGCGACATCTCGAGCCTCCTCCGGAGTAGATACAACCTCGCCCTCAGGAACACAAATGCCCGCTTCTCTCAGAATTTTTTTGCCCTGATATTCATACAATCTCGACACTTCAGCTGTCCTTTCGTAATAGTCCATATATTATTATTGTCATGTCAAATTTTGTCAATCACAAAAGAGTCGGAGAATGATGAGATCTTGTTAATTGTAATAAATATCGACTTGAAAGCCTTTCTGAATTCCTTGGAGAGGGCCATACTGGTTAAGATGCTGGACAGATTTAACGGCAACCAAAAGGACACCACAACATTCCTCGGAGTTAACCACACAACGTTGAATCAAAAAGTGAGAAAACACAAGATCAGTTTTTTTAAAAGGCCCATCGAAGGTTAGAGTGTATCCCACATGTGTTTCAGAGAAAATGGATCAAGATGTAAAAATTCCACAATTTCTGCAAAAACATCTTAAAATGGCACATTTTTTGCGGTATAAATTGACAGATTAAATGGTTGGGGAAATAGCTGTGAGGAGATTTAAGAATGAAAATCTCGATGCTATGGAAAACAACCTTGATCGCGATCCTCGCCTTTACTAGCTGCCAAAGCTTCGAGTTGGAAGTCTACCCAGATGTGAATATTCGCCCCCGTCCAGGATATAACAGCTCTGTGAGTAAAAGCTCTGTTGAACGCTTGTTGGCAGAGATATGGTATTCAAATTTTCTGAATAGAAACGAGTTGAACGAGGCTGAAATACTCAACAACAACTATGGAATTTTCGGTGAAGGCAGCAAGTTCGCTCAACAAACAAACGGACGAGCCTGCTTCATCATAAAAGAGGGTTACACAGATATTGTTCTGGTAAACAGAAAACTCTTTCCGCATCTCACACGAGATCCGGGCGGTGATGCCAAAACCATAGGGCGCGATACAAAAATCATCACAACGCTAATTCATGAGTTGTTCCATGATTTCTGGTACAACACCCTCGATTTTCAGAAAAGGTTTATGTTCTCCGCCGAGGCAGAGATCTTTTTCAGGGAAATCGAAATGATAAAATCACAGAAAGATAAACTGGATTTTTTAAAAAATATCGGCTATTACACACCAGGGGAAAGTGATTTCAAGCCCTTTGAAGAGCTCCAAATTGTAAAGAAAAATTATACGGATGAAAAATTTTTTGGCACAGAGCTCTATTCGATCATTGCGGATAGAGCATTTTCAGGAAAAATAATCATTCCA
>Ga0307380_10005994_pt1 | contig 16068 bp, 13 predicted proteins | sample UN3MG_FD_202239 | JGI IMG/M metagenome (GOLD analysis project Ga0307380, IMG submission 202239) | Soil microbial communities from Risofladan, Vaasa, Finland - UN-3 | ecosystem: Environmental > Terrestrial > Soil > Coastal area > Acid sulfate soil | place: Finland: Risofladan, Vaasa | collected...
AAATCGGTTCTTTCCACGGTCCGCGGTGGTCAAAGGATCGCCTTCAGCCGCTCCAAGCACGCTTCGATCTGGTCGTCCGTGCCCACGCTGATCCGTAGTCCGTCGCCCCAGCGGGGATAGTCCATGTATCGGACCAGGATGCCCTCTTGTTTGAGTCGCTCATAGAGGGGTTTTACCGGCTGTTCCGGATGCACGTTCCAGGTGAAGTTGGCCTGCGAATCGACCGTCTCAAACCCTAAATCCCGCATCCCGGCGGTCAGTCGCCCGCGCGTGGCCAGGATTCTCGCCCGGTTGTCGGCCAACCACGCCCCGTCGCCGATGGCCGCCGTGGCGGCGGCGATGGAAAGCGCGTCGCAGTTGTACGAGTCCTTCACCTTCCCGAGCCCTTCGATCACCTGCGGTTGGGCCACGACGTACCCGAACCGCAGCCCGGCCAGCGCGTACGACTTGCTCATCGACCGGGAGACGAGGATCTTCTCGCTCCGGGCGACGAGCTGCATGCAGTTGGTGTCGGCAAAATCGGCGTACGCCTCGTCGACCAGCAGCGGGCGCGGCAGCCGCTCGGCAAGCTCCAGCACCCGCTCGGGCGGAATCGTCGTGCCGGAAGGGCTGTTGGGGCTGGGCAGGAACGCCAGCCGCAAGCCGTCGGTCGCGGCGGCAAAACCATCCGGAAGCGACCAATCGGGCTCGAAGTGGATCTCCTCGCTCCGCGCACCCTGAATCTGGGCCAAGGTCTTGTACAGGATGTAGCTGGGATAGGGCAATCGAAGCGTTTGCCCCTGGCCGACGAACGCGCGGGTGACGATGGTCAGGATATCGTCGCTGCCGTTGCCGCAGAGGATCCAGTCGGGCTCGACGCCCAACACCTCGGCCGCCTTGCGGCGAAACGCGCCGGCCATCGGATCGGGATACTTCTGCAACCCCCGTCGAACCACTTCCTCGATCGCCCGATCCACCGCCGGCGAGCAGCGATACGGGTTTTCGTTCGTGTTCAGCTTGATGACCTCGCCTACCTGCGGCTGTTCCCCCGGCACGTAACCGGCCATCGCGTCGATCTCGGGTCGGAAGTGGGACATGCTCGGAGCGAGGGGTCAGGGGCGAGGGAGGAAGGGTCCGTGGCTGCCGGGTCATTTCAACCGAACTGACGGCAGACGCTTCAGTCTTTGAGTGCGGGGATCCACTTCGATGCCGACCGATTCCAGAGCGGTGACCCCAAGAATCGGCTCCACGTCATCAGCACCGAAAATGATGGTCGCCCCGACGATCTCCCCCATGAACTCAATCTCTGCCGTGGTGATGTCCATCTTCGTCTCCGAGCCGTCGGCAAGCTCATAAGTCCGCTTCGCCTTGGGCGCGAGGCCGATCTCCCGAAGGTGCTTCCCGGGAACCAGGCAGTCCACGGCGCCCGTGTCGACCAGAAACAACCCTTCCCAGGTACGCTCAGGCTCGGCCGTATTCCGAACCGTCACGGTCACGTGCGTCACACCCATATCGTCGTCCCCCTTTCCTCATCCTTCATCCCTTATCCTTCATCCTTACCTCCACGCTCTCCCGATGCGCCGTCAGCCCCTCCTTCGTGGCTAGCACGCGAACATCGCCGGCCAACTCCATCATACCTTCTCGCGAGAAGTGAAGGATACTGCCGGCGCGGAGGAAGTCGTTCGACGCGAGCCCGCTGGCGAATCGGGCCGTGCCGCTGGTGGGAAGCACGTGCGACGGCCCGGCCGCGTAGTCGCCTAGGGCGACCGGCGTGTAGTTGCCCAGGAAGATCGCCCCGGCGTGCCGGATCTTCTCGACCAGCTCCTCGGCGTCGGCGGTGGCAATGTGGAGATGCTCGGGGGCGATTTCGTCGGCCAGCGCGCAGGCCTCGTCAGCATCCCGGGCGAGGATCACCGCGCCGAACTCTTCGAGGCTCTGCCGCGCAAGCTCGCCGCGCTCGACTTCGGCGAGCCGACGCTCCAGCTCCGCCACGGCCGCGTCCAGCACGTCCGCCTCCCAGCCGATGAGGATGCTCGCCCCCGGCGCGTGCTCGGCCTGGGCAATCAGGTCATAGGCCGTGTACTCCGCCCGGGTGGAGCCGTCGACGATCACCACCACTTCGCTCGGTCCGGCGATCGAGTCGATGTCCACCTCGCCGTACACGTGCTGCTTGGCCAGCGCGACGAACAGGTTGCCGGGCCCCACGATCTTGTCCACCCGCTCGATGCCCTCGACCCCGTAGGCCAACGCCGCCACGGCCTGCGCCCCGCCCAGCCGGTAGACTTCGCGGATTCCCAGCTCGTGACAGGTGGCCAGCATGTCCCGATGGTAGGCCCCGAACTTCGTCGGCGGGGCCACGACGGCCAGCTCCGGCACGCCGGCCACCTGGGCGGGGACCGCCGTCATCAGCACGGTCGACGGATACGCCGCCGCCCCGCCCGGCACACAGATCCCCACGCGGTCGAGCGGCCGGTATCGCTCGACCAGGTAGCCGCCCGGCACTTCCACGCGCACGTCGCCGTGCAGGATCGCCTGCTGGAACCGGCGGATGTTCTCGCGGACCCGCCGGACCGCCTCCAAAAACTCCGGATCGGCCCCGGCGTGTGCCTCGGCCAGCTCCCCGGGAGCGACGCGGAGGGTCTCGGCCGTCAGCTCCGCCTTGTCGATCCGGGCGGAATAGTCCAAGACGGCCGCAAGCCCCTTCTCGTCCACGTCCCGGCAGATCCGCCGGACGACCTCGATCGGCGAAAGCGGCTCGCCAAAGATCTCGATCGTGCGCCGCCGCCCCTCCCGGCTCACCACGTCCCCCCGCGGACCAAGCCGCCCGCGAAGCTCCCCCATCGCCGCCCGGATGTCGTCGCGCCGGCTGTCGATTCGTTGGATTTTCAGGCTACTGGGACTCATGGTTGGTGCTCTCGATTGGCGAGACCGACTCAAGCGGGGCTCGACCCCTCTTCGGAGGGAGCGCGAGCCCGTGATGAAATTTGCCGCGACGCGAGTCGCCAGCCGTGCGACATCACCGTCCCCAACCGCGCGTCGCTTCCTTCACGGCCCTGCGTGAGGACACGCAAGTCCCTTATTGTGTTCGCTTGCCTCGGCCAGCGGAAGGCCCTGGGGGACGCTCGGCGGACGTGGGTTCGCGGTGTGGTTCCTTCTTGAGATCGAGCGTGGGCGCCCGGTGTCCGCGTTCCGCCTTTCCTGGTATGTTTGATTGCGGCATTCGATCGACGTCAATCGCGGTGGAGACCCTCCCATGGGCGAGCCCAGCCAACCCTTCGTCCGCCGGGTCGTATTGCGGAACTACAAGAGCATCAAGGAGTGCGACGTTTCGCTGGGACCGCTGACGTTCCTGGTCGGACCGAACGGGTCGGGGAAGAGCAATTTCCTCGATGCGCTGCGTTTCGTGGCCGAATCGCTTTCTTCTCCCATGGGAGAATCCGTCAGTGAGCGGGGCGGGATCGACGAACTCTGTCATCGGTCCCAGGCGGGCTTGAAGTGCTTGTCGATCGAACTGGAACTCGGGTTGCGCGATGGCGGTGACGCGTCCTACAAGCTGGTTGTCCGCGCTAACCCACCGAGCGAATTCGAGGTTGAACAGGAGTATTGTCGCGTTTGTGCGCGTGGTACCCCGGCGGCTGGATATCGCGTGCGGAACGGGGAGGTTGAGCAAGCCACGTTTGAGGGCACACCGCGCGTCGTGCCTGACCGCCTGTACCTGACGATCGCTTCCAGCTTCCCAGAGTTCCGGGGCCTCTACGACCTTCTTGCCCAGATGAGGTTCTACAACATCGATCCTCACGAAATACGCACAGATGTGCCAATTCAGGATTCACGTGGGAGTGCCCCTCGCAGTCACATCTTGTTGCCAGGCGGCGGCGGTGCGCGTGAAGTTCTCCGGGGAATCAGCCACGTTTCGGCGGGGCGCCGCATAGAGGAGTACATGCACGCTATCCTGCCGGACTTTGAGCGAGTGGCCGTGGAATCCGTATTAGACTTCGCACGACGCGTCAATTCTCCCGTGGCGGATTTGATCGAGAATGAGGGCATTGGCGAGAGCCTCGCGTTCTTCTGGTTTGTACTGCGCGTGGGCAACGAGCCAGTCTACTTCCCGGTAAAGAGTATGTCTGACGGCACACTCCGGGCGCTTGGCGTGCTCTTGGCGTTGTTCCAGTGTCTTGGTCGCCCTGCCGAGGCCCCCATTCCGCTGGTTGGCATCGAAGAACCCGAATCGGCCTTGCATCCTGCGGCGGCGGGCGTCCTGTTCGATGCCCTACACGAGGCATCTCACTTCACGCAGGTGCTCGTAACGACGCACAGCCCCGATCTGCTCGACATCCCGGACCTTGACCCGGATTCGCTGCTGATTGTCGACATGGTTGAGGGCAAATCCGTGATCGGCCCGGCCGACGACGTGAGCCGATCGATCATGCGAGACCGGCTGTCTACGGCCGGGGAGTTGTTGAGGCAGAACCACTTGAGACCACAAGGCCAGTCGCCAGGGCCCGTGCCTGCTGAGAGCGATTGACGCCCCCCGGTGCTTCTTCGGGTCCGCCGATGATTCTGAATCTGGGCTGCATTGTCGAAGGGCACGGCGAAGTGGCAGCGGTCCCGGTCTTGCTCCGACGCCTCCAGCAGGAGTATGACCCAAGTCTCTCCCTCAACATCCCTCGACCGTTTCGCGCGGGCCGCTACAAGCTCGTGAAGCCCGGGGAATTGGAGCGAACGCTTGAGAAGACGGCCAGACGGCTCGCACCGCCTTGTGCGATCCTGGTTCTGATCGACGCCGAGGACGACTGCCCCAAGGAGCTTGCGCCTGAACTACTGAAACGCGTTCAGCGGGCTCGGCCCGATATTCCCTCGGGCGTTGTGCTCGCGAAGCACGAGTTCGAGGCGTGGTTCCTGGCGGCGATCGAGTCGCTCAGCGGCCGCCGCGGATTGAGCGATAATCCGCGCCCTGTACCAGACCCGGAAGCGGTCGGCGATGCGAAGAAGTTGCTAACGCGCAACATGCCAGGCAGCCGCGCTTATTCGGAGACCTTGGATCAGCCCGCTTTGGCTGCCCTCTTCGACCTCCAACTGGCCCGCCAGCGATCCGACTCCTTCGACAAGTGCTGCCGCGAGGTGGAGCGTCTGTTTCGCGAGGCGCTGCGGTAGTCATCCGGGTGGTAGGCATCCGGCCAGCGGGGAAGGCAATCCGGCTGACATCTCCGTGCCGGCGTTCTAGAATTGAGTGGGTCGGAGTGCGGGGTCGCGTGGCGCCGGGCGTTTCTCTTGAGCTGACTGGCCAGAGTTGTGGGACGTACCCTCTTTTCCATCACTTGTGCTACCTGCCAGGCGCGGCTGAGCGTGCGCGACGAGGCGGCCATCGGGCAGATCCTGACCTGCCCGAAGTGCAGCAGCATGGTCGAGGTTGTGCCCCCGCCGGGGTGGCAGTCCCCCGGGGAATCGCGATCCAGTCCGCCGGAAACTGGGCCGGCACCGGAGTCACGCAAGGCCACGCCGGCCGAGACGCCGAGTGGATCCGGTACGCCAAAACCGACCACGGAAGGGGGGGGAGGCCGAGCTGGGAGAGCGAAGCCGGTTCGTCAGCCCCCCGTACGGGGTAAAAAGAAGGCCTCTGAGGCTACGGAGCCCGCGCCAAACACCGCCGGAGATTCGGCCAAAGGGTCGGGCGCCATGAAGGGGGCCGCCGCATCCATCGCGGCCTCCCTTGCGCCCACACCGACCACGGCCGCCGAGGTGCCCCCATCGGCCCAGGCGGATGCGCCGCCGCCGACAAAGCCCCCACAATCGACTCCGCCCCCCCCCGAGCCAACTGCCCAGCCAGGCGAGCCCAGCCAGGCCTCGGGGGTTGCCGAAGAGGTCGCGGCCAGCCAAGCGGCGGAAGGGGCCCCGTGGGGCATGTCGCCGGTGGCCGTTGCTCCGGCGGAATTGCTGTGGCGCAAGTGGCTGCTTCTGGCGGCCGCCCCCGTGGTGGGGGTGGTCATTGGGGTCACGATCTGGACGTTCCTTCCGTCATCACGCGGCCCGGGTGCATCCCCGGTCGTGCCGCCGGTTGAGCCGGCGGAGCCGCTTCCGACCGTCGAAGAGCCGCCGCAAGAGGAATCGGAGCCGATCGCCTCGCGGCTCGACCCACGGTGGCTGCCCGGAGAGACGCGGCTGTTGGTGAGCCTGCGGGCGTCCAACTTGGCTGGCCAGAAAGCGTTCGACTCGGCCACGCCGTTGGCTGGCCCGGCTTGGCAAATGATGAGCCGGCTGGTCACCGCGTTTGGACTGAAACTGGAGACGATCCACCGCCTGAGCTGGGCCGCGACGGATCTGGGCAACTGGCCCGATCCCGGGCTGGTTGTGATCGAGTTGGAGGAGGGCCAGGACGCGGGCGTCTTTCGCCGCGTTGGCCGGCCCGCGGAGATCCTGGTGGACGGCAAGGTGGGTCGTCGTCTGACCCGGGGCGGCTGGCCCCACCCGTTCGTGGTCGTCGACGAGCTGACGATCGTCACCGGCCGCGAGGAATTGCTCCGGGAGCTGGCCGACCGGAGCGAGCCGGCCCTGGCAAGCTTGCCCATCGATCGGCTCTTCAAGTCGATGAGCCCGGATGCCGATGCCCTCGTGTTGGTCGATCTGGTTTCGGCCCGGGAGGCGGGCTGGCGTCTGCCGATGTCGCTGATGGACGTCTGGCCGGCCGGACGCGACGCGTGGCACGTCGCCTGGGAAGTGCCCCAAGGGCTGGGACTCTTGGTCCGCACCGGCCACACGGGCGTTAGCGAGCTTGCGCTGGTCTGCGAGGGGGAGACCGCGGCTCAGAGCGTGCATGCCGCGCTGGACGAGCTGATTCCGGCCGCCGGGACTGCGATCGGCGGCCAAATGAAGTCGCTTGCCCAGCAGCGCGAGTCGGGCCGGATCGCCACGGCCGCCACCGATCAGTACGAGGCACTGTTGACCGGAGCATCGGCCGCGCTCGGTGCCGCCCGATGGGAGATCGTCGACGACGCTGTCTGGCTCCGGGTCGACGGGGGCGCCGGGGTATCGGATCTGGCCGTGGCGGGAGCAGGAAGCCTGCCGGCGATCCGTGCCGCGTGGCTCGACGCCGCGCTGGTGGCCGACGACGCGAACCATCGCGGGCTGCTTGCCAGTCTTCGCGGCTACCACCAAGCTGAAGGGAGCTTTCCCGCCGGTGCAGGGGGCGCGTCGCTACTGGCGCCCGAGACCCGCCTGAGCTGGATCGCCACGATCTTGCCCTATTTCGACCACGAAGACTGGCATCAGGAACTCCAATTCGGGTATCCCTGGAACAGCCCTCAGAATCGTCCGGTCACGCGGCGGCGGCTCGATTCGGTGGTCAATCCGGCCTTGGGACCCAGCAACACGGAGGCCGGGTTCCCGGTGACTCACTATGTGGGGGTGGCCGGAGTCGGCCCCGACGCAGGCACGCTCAAGCCGGGGCACTTTCGGGCCGGCGTGTTTGGGTTCAACCGCACCACCCGATTGGACGATATCCCCGACGGAGCCAGCAACACGATCGCCATCTTGGGGGTGACCAAACGGCTCGGGGCATGGGCAGCCGGGGGAAACGCGACGGTCCGGGCGCTGACCAAGCCGCCCTACGTCAACGGTCCCGACGGATTTGGGAGCGGCCAACCGGACGGCATGTTGGTCGGCATGGCCGACGGGTCGGTCCGCTTTGTCTCCAAAAACATCGATCCCACCGTGCTTGAGCAACTGGCCACCGTGGCCGGCGGAGAACATGCCACGGTGGCGGCCCTGGAGTCGACGCGCGTCCCGCGGCCGCCGGCTGCGCCCGACCTCGCGACGACCGGGCCGAAGCAACCTGCCCAACAACCGGCCGAACGGCCTGTCCCGGCCCCCAAGAGCCAAGAGCCTGCTCCGGTCGACCTGGCCGGCGGTGCAGATGCGGAGCCGGTCGCGCCGGTCGAGGTCGACGTCGAGGCCCGGCTCGAAACCCGCATCCTCCAGATTGGTTTCCCCGGCGTCCCGCTCGGCGATGCCGTCGAGATGTTGGCCCAACTGAGCGCGTTGCCGATCGCGTTCGATCTGGACGCGATGATCGAACTTGGCGTCACGATCCACGACCCGGTCACCGTCGAGCTTTCCGACGCCACGCTGGGCGAGATCCTCGAAGCCGTCCTCGCCGCCCGAGGGCTCACCTACGTGGTCGATCGCGGTCAGATCCTGGTCACCAGTCCCCAGAAGAAGCAAAGCTCGCTGCGGGCCGGGAGTTACACCGTGTCGGACTTGACCGGCCCCGAGTCGGAGGGCACGGAAACGTTGGCCGGATTGGTCAGGCAGCTCGTGGCACCCGACTCCTGGCGTCCGGCGGGCGGCCAGGGGGCGATCGAATCAGCACCAGGGGTGCTCAAGGTGGTCCAGACCGACGCCGTCCACGCTCAGGTCATCGCGTTCTGCGAACGATTGCGGTCGGCACGCGGCCTGCCGCTGCGGAGCCGGCACGACCCGGCGAAGTTCTCGCTGGTCACCCGTTTGGACCGAGCCCGAGCGAAACTGAGCCAGCCGATCACGGCCAACTTCCAGGCGCCGACGCCGCTGGTGCGGATCGTCTCGGACCTGGAGGCGTTGAGCGGGACGACGATCTTCATCGACTGGACCGCACTGGGGGCCGAAGGGATGTCGCCCGCGACGCAAGCGACGCTCGAGGCCGACGGTCAGCCGCTTGCCGAGGCGTTGGATGAGATGCTGCGGCCGATGGGCCTGGCCTACCGGGTGGTCAATGGTGATACCCTGGAGATCACTAGTCGGAAGGTCCTCTCGGCCCGGCTCGAGCTGGAGTTCTACCCCTTGACCGATCTGCTCACGGAGGGGGTGACTCCCGGCTCACTGACGGGGAAGATCCAGGACCAGGCAGCCGGGGCTACGTGGACCGATGCGGGCGGGCCGGGCGTGCTCCATTTCGACGAGCCGTCGAAGTGCCTGATCGTGCTCCAATCGCAGCCGGTCCAGTCCGAGCTCGAAGGCCTGCTCGCGCGGTGGCGGGCGGAGCGAGAGGAAGCGGCGAAGGCGAATCGGTAGGGTCCGGCGACGACGGCCGGGCCGGGTGGGGCTATCCTGCTGGTTTTGCGCTTGCTTTTCCGTGCGGATATGCGAAAATGGAGGGAAAGAGGAAGTTTCTTTTGCCGGGATGACGATTTCAGAAACATGAGTTCCAGTTGGGCTGCTTACTTCTGGTTTTATTTTAGCCCGCAGGGTCGCGGGGCCGGAGGAGGTCTGTAAGCTCAGCCAAACGAAGCGAGCAACTCAAAGCCCCGAGACCCGCAAGGATCTCGGGGCTTTTTCGTTTGGGTGTGACAGGGATTGGTACGTGCGTGGTTGCGAGGGGGAAGAACCCCCCTCGCCGTGAGTCTCTGGAACGAGGGAGTCCCCAAGATGATTGTCGTGATGAAGAAGGGCGCCAGTAAGGAGCAGATCGATCACATGATCCAGCGGGTCAAGGAGCTTGGCCTGAAGCCTCACCCGATCTACGGGACGGAGCGGACCGTGATCGCCGCCATCGGCGACAAGCGCGACGAGCACCGCCACTCGCTCGAAAGCGGGCCGGGCGTGTCGGCGGTCGTGCCGATCCTGGCCCCGTACAAGGTGGCCAGCCTCGAGGTCAAGCCCGAGCGGACCGTGGTTCGCGTCGGCCCGTTGAGCGTCGGCAACTGCCACCTGGGCGTGATTGCCGGCCCCTGCTCGGTGGAGAGCGAAGCGCAGACGCTCGTCACCGCCCGAGCCGTCAAGGCCGCCGGGGCCACCGCCCTCCGCGGAGGGGCGTTCAAACCACGGACCAGCCCGTATAGCTTCCAGGGACTCAAAGAAGAGGGGCTCAAAATCCTGGCCGCCGCCCGCGAGGAGACCGGTCTGCCGGTGGTGACCGAGGTGATGGCGGCCGCCGACGTCGACCTGGTGGCCGGCTACGCCGACGTGCTCCAAATCGGCGCCCGAAACATGCAGAACTACCGGCTCCTGGAAGAGGCCGGGGCGGCGGGCAAGCCGGTGCTCTTGAAGCGGGGACCCAGCGCCACGGTCGACGAGCTGCTTCTGGCCGCGGAGTACCTCCTCAACGCGGGCAACCAGAACGTGATGCTCTGCGAGCGGGGGATTCGCACCTTCGAGTCACACACGCGGTTCACCCTGCCCTTGGCCACCGTGCCCTACCTCCACGAGCGGACCCACCTGCCCGTGGTCGTCGATCCCAGCCACGGCACGGGCCACGCCAGCCTGGTCCCCAGGATGGCCGCCGCGGCGATCGCCGCCGGGGCCGACGGCCTGATCATCGAAGTCCACCCCGAGCCGGAGAAAGCCCTTTCGGACGGCTACCAGTCGCTCACCTTCGACCAGTTCGAACAGACCATGCAGCTCTGCCGCCGAGTGGCCGACGCGGTGGGCAAGCGGATCGACGCCGACGAAGAGCCCCGCGAAGAGCCCGTGGCCGAGCAACTGGTATAGTGGATTAGAGGAAGAACACGCGCGAGCAGGCGGCCGCGTAGTCGTGGCCGCTTGCTTCGTTGAGGATCCGATTCGCCAGATCGCCCACGGACTCGCGGCGCCGTTGCGGCCAGAAGAAGACCGGGGCGAAGCTCTCACCCCGCGAGCCGCGGTCTCTGGCGAGAACCAGGAAGTCGGTATCGTTCGTCAGCACGACGCGACGGAGGTCGAACGCCTCGTCCAGCAGCTCGCTGTCGCTCGCGCCCAAGCGCCCCCGGTCGCGGACGGTCACGACGTCCATCCCTCGTCTTCGCAACGCCTCCACCACGGCGAATATGACATTTTCGTCGGCGTAGGCTCTAAGCACCAGCTATCCCTTTTCGGGCCGCAGGTCTCGCGCCAGGTCGGGATGTTCCTGAACGAACCGCTCCACTTGCTCAGCTTCCTGCTCCGCCTGCCGGTCGATTTCGTCGCGATGGTCTTCATAGTAGGCCAGCGCAGCGTAGACCTCGGCCAGCGTGAGGCCGGGGTACACGCTCGATACGATTTCCTCGGCAGAGCAGTTGCCGGAGTCGCGGGCCGCCACCACGTCACGGACGCGAATGCGGTGATCGGCGATCCGAGCCTTTCCCCCAAGCACGCCCGGCGTGCGGACAATGTGGGGGTACTCCGTCCTGGTCGTTTCTGTTTCCGAAGCCATCGCAAACGTCCTCCACACAAGCCTCCCTTATTCTATCACACACCCTTGCCCCCAGCCAGGGCATCGGTTCTACTGTCAACGGGATCGGTACCCGTCTAGCCAAGGAGACCTGACGATGCGCCCGGCCTGCTTTGTCGCGATTGTCTTCGTTTCGTGGATTTGCCTGACGCTCGCGCCTGCTTCCGCGGCAGAAGCCCAGCCCAAGGCTCAAGGCGACGCCGCTGAGGGCGTGTGCGAGTCGCTCGACCGCGGCCTGATCGCGCGGCCGATCGACGGCGGCAAGGTCTACGTCGGATGGCGGCTCTTGGAGTCGGACCCGGCCGACGTGGCGTTCAACGTCTACCGTCGCACCGGCGACGCCGAGCCGGTCAAGCTCAACGCCGAGCCGATCCGCAAGACGACCGATTTCGTCGACGACTCGGCGGCGAAGGGAACCGAGCACGCCTGGCTCGTCCGCCCGGTGGTTGACGGGGAGGAACTGGTCGCGCCGACGATCTCGGGCGTCGTCCGATCGGACGGACAGCCTGTGAAGGGGGCGGTGGTCACGTTCAGGCCAAGGCGAGGCCGGGGACGCGTGTTCTCGGGAGTGACCGACGGCGAGGGCCGCTACGAGGTCAAAGGGCACCCTGCTCCCGGCGAGTACACCGTTAACATTTCCCGAGACGAGATCCCTGCCGCCCCCGCCGGGCGATCACAGGAAGCGCGCGCCACGCCCGGCGAGACGGCGCCCCCTTACGTCTCCATCCAGCTCGACGGCGACCACACCTTCCAGAAGGCCGGCATCGCCGACCTGGACGGCGACGGCCGCTTCGACTTCGTGATCAAGCAGCCCAACGGGAACGTCGATCCTTACGTCAACTACTGGAAGCCCAGCCCGGAGACGTTCAAGCTCGAGGCCTACTCCGGCGACGGGGAGTTCCTCTGGCGGCACGACCTCGGCTGGTCGATCGAGCGGGGCATCTGGTATTCGCCCTATGTGGTCTACGACCTGGACGGCGACGGCAAGGCCGAGGTGGCCCTGAAGACCGGCGAGGGCGACCCCCGCGACGAGGACGGGCGCGTGCAAACCGGCCCCGAGCACCTCACGCTGCTCGACGGGCTTACGGGGAAGCCGATCACCCGAATCGACTGGCCGCCGCGGGAGCTGTTCCAAGACACCTCGCGGCCGTACAACTACGCCTCGCGCAACCAGCTCGGCGTGGCCTATCTCGACGGCGAGCGCCCCTACCTGATCGTCGAGCGGGGCACGTACAACGTGATCGTGGTGATCGCCTACCGCCTGGAAGACGGCAAGCTCAGTGAGCACTGGCGGTGGGACAACCGCGAGCTCGGCAGAGAGTACCAGGGCCAGGGCGCCCATTGGATGCACACGGCCGACGTCGACGGCGACGGGCGCCAGGAGGTGCTTATCGGCTCCGTGGTGATCGACGACGACGGCAAGGCCCTGTGGACCACCGGCCTGGGGCATCCCGACCATTTCTACCTGGGCGACATCGACCCGGGGCGGCCGGGGCTGGAAATCTACTACGGCATGGAGAGCCGGCAGAAGGAGCGAAACGGCATGTGCCTGGTCGAAGCGGCGACCGGCAAGATCCTCTGGGGCCACGAGGGCTTCACGCGCCACGTGCACGGCCAGGGAATGTCGAGCGACATCGACGCCCGGCACCCCGGCGCCGAATGCTACAGCGCCGACACCGACTCGGAGAAGAAGTACGCCTGGTCGCGCCTGCGAACCGCGAAGGGCGAAGTGATCAGCGAAGAGGACCTGGGCGGCTTCTCGCCCCGCGTGGTCTGCTGGGACGCCGACCCGCAGCGCGAGCTGTTCCGCAAGGGCCGCATCTCCGACTACGGCGGCGGCGAGATGCCGCCCCGCGTCGAGGGGAGCCTGGCCGCCGTGGCCGATATCCTGGGCGACTGGCGCGAGGAGCTGATCACCAGCGTGTCCGGCGAGCTAAGGATCTACACCACCACCATCCCGGCCACGGACCGCCGCCCGTGCCTGATGCAAGACCCGCTCTATCGCATGGACGTAGTCCACGCCGCGATGGGCTACTTCCAGGTGCCGATGACCAGCTACGATCTGGCGACGGGTCGGCCGTGAGGCCACGTGAACCGGGCACCGTCTGGCTTTGCGGTCTCGAACCGGGTAGAATACTGGCAGCGCGAGGCAAACCCGGAGGTTCACGCGATGGGGGAACAGACGCCAATGGGACGGTTCTCGGTCGAGTTCGTGGTCGCTGACAACCGCGACGTCGTGCAGGCCGCGCCCGGGGTGCCAATTCCGCAGGGCGTGAAGCATCTTGTGGTGTCTGGTGTGGTCGACAGCGGGGCCGCCCGGCTGGTCTTGCCCCAGAGTGCGGTGGAGCAACTGCGTTTGCAGGGTCACGGGGAAACCACGGTGCGCTACGCCGATGGGCGGCGGCAGAAGCGACCCGTAGTGAGCAACGTCTGGCTTCAACTCCTCGGGCGGGATGGGATCTTCTCCGCGGTTGTCGAACCCGACCGCCCGGACGCGCTCGTCGGCGCCATCGTGTTGGAGGAGCTGGATCTGCTTGTGGATTGCACGACCCAAACGCTCCGGCCCCGGGAGCCTGACTCGATCGTGACGGAGATCGAATGACGCGCCGCGGCGCGGCGCCTCAGAACTTCACGCCCAGCGCCACCGCGAGCCTTGCGAACACGAAAAGCAGGGCGGCGAGGGCGATCCCCGCGGTGAGCGCCCGGCCCATGTATCGCCCGATCTGTCGGGCGCGATTCAGGTCGGTGGCGATCCCGATGGTGCCGGCGGCGATCAGAAGCGGCATGAGCGCCATCAGCGCGAGATACGTGAGGAAGAACACCACGGCGAAGTCGACCCAGCCGTACAGCGACTTCCAGGCGGCCAGCCCGACGCTGGCGATCGTCTGCACCGCCAACAGCGTCGCGATGCTGAACTGAAACCAGGGCAGTCCGTCTTCCGAGATCCCGTCCTCGGCCGGCTCGTCCTCGCCCGTCAGGCCGTCGCCCACGTCGACCTTCGACCAGTCGACCTCGACGGGCTCACTCCGGATCTCGGCCAACACCTCCTCCGCCCGCGCCATGTCGGCCCGGCCGACCACGACCTTCACGTCCCCCGGTGCTTCCGCCCTAAACCCCGACGTGTACCCCCCGACCGCCCGGGCGCGGATCCCGTGCTCGGCCAACGCGTCGACGATCGCGGCCGCCTCCATCTCGCTGGGCACCGAAACCAGGACTTCCGGGCTCATCGGATCGGCGACCATGAATCCGTCCTATTTGACCATTTCGTGTGCGGTTGACGTGCCCGAGCAAGCTGGTACCCGGTTGGCATAGCCCCCGGCTTACGAATCACTGCGCGCCGGCGGGAGCACGACGAGCTGCTCGATGGTCGAGGCGAGGAACTTGGCCAGGCGGTCGGAGGCGACGAGGGCGTCTTCGCGGAGCTTCCACATGTCTTTGACGCTCGAAGGGCGCTTCCACAGCGCCCCGAGGGCCGCCCCGAGCTTGGCCGTGCGGGTCTTCTGCTTCACCAGGCCCTGCACTTCCGGCGCCAGCTCTTCGTCGACCGCGTCGCTGATGATCCGCACGGCCAGGAAGCGGACCCGGTGGCGACGGCAGACCTCGGCCACCGCGTAGCTCTCCATGTCGACCGCCAGGGCCTGGTGCTTTGCGCCCAGCGAGCGCTTCTCCTCGGGCAGGCGGACGATCCGGTCGACGGTGAGCAGGGGCCCGAGGTGCACGCCCGGCGTTTGCGCAAGCGCCGCGGGGTCCACCTTCAGATCGACCGAGAGGCGCCGGCCGTCGGCGTGGATCAGGGCGTCGGCCATTACCAGGTCGTGCCGCTTGAGCCGCTCGTCGAGCGCCCCGGCAAACCCGGCCGAGATGACCCATTGCGGCCGGTGTCCGTCCAGAAGGGCTTCGGTCGCGTGCGACGCGGCCGCCGCGCCCACCCCGGATTGAACCACCACGACGTGCCGCCCCTTGAGCCCGCCTTGCCGGACCACGAACCCGTGTCCCCGGGTGAAGATGGCGCCCTCAAGCAAATCTTCCAATCCGCCGGCCTCGATCCCCAGGGCGAACACCACGCCGACGTCGCAGGGCCGCTGTTGCCGGGCGGGCTCCTCCGTCTCGGGGGCCTCGGCCGCCTCGGCCAGCTTTTCCCGAGCAGCCTCGACCACGGTCTGGCGGACCTTCTCCCTCGCCAGGTTACCCAACCAGTTTCTTGCTACCCAGCGGAGGACCATCAGCAACGTGCCGCAGAATGACCGGACGACGGACCGCCCCATGCTCCCCGACGGAGACATGGGCACCCCTGCATCTTGCGTCTCACGCCGCGGAAAGTCAATGGCGGGGGCGGCGCGCCCGATGGAGAAGGGGGCGTCGGAGAAGGCTCGTAATGACCGCATTCATGCGGTCCGCGAACGGGCGAGTACCGAGAATTTCGGCCAAAGCCCCGATGAATCGGGTCACCACGAGCCTTCTCGGATTATAGTCGTCAACCATTTCAGGGTACTTGATGCACCGATACTTGAATTGACCATGCAACCGGTCCGTTGTGGGACCATTCGGCACGATATCCGGAATCGGGATTTCGTAGCGAGTTTCGTCTAGGTTTCTTGGTTCCCTGGAACACGTACCGGCGAGTCAAGTTTCCGAAAGATGGCTCGTCGGTCTGAGGCGCAGCCTCGCTAGGAGTACGACCCCCGGATTGTCGAACAGAAACAGATCGTTCTGGCGACAGATTGCCGTGAACACATCGTATTCCTCAGGACCAATCATTGAGCATGCGTTCTCGCCGCATAACGCCTGTCGTAACCGGGCACGAACGGAAGACTTTGATTTGGTTGCAACCCCCGGATCGCGTCAAGCTGCGTGGTTTAGGAAGCTGGCGAGGTGGTCACGATAGGGGTAGAGCGTTTGTTGTTCCCGCTCGATGCGCGCGGCGTGAAAGA
>Ga0307380_10005996_pt1 | contig 16065 bp, 11 predicted proteins | sample UN3MG_FD_202239 | JGI IMG/M metagenome (GOLD analysis project Ga0307380, IMG submission 202239) | Soil microbial communities from Risofladan, Vaasa, Finland - UN-3 | ecosystem: Environmental > Terrestrial > Soil > Coastal area > Acid sulfate soil | place: Finland: Risofladan, Vaasa | collected...
GAATTCACCAGATAGGCGATGCCATTGTAGGCGCGACGTGGCGCGGCTGGGAGTCCGGTGAGGTTCTTGGGGAGAATATTGGCGCGTCTCTGGTGCACCAGACGAAAACCGGCCGCCTCGAGCTGTGTCTTGACACTTCGGGGCGTGTATCTGTGTGGATGATGCCATCGTCCTGATCGCCACCTGTTGAGTAACTCGGTGTAGGCGTAGCGCTGAGGCAGCTGATAGATGAAGAAGAATCCACCCGGTTTCAGCACCCGTTTGATCTCTTGCAGAGAGGCTCTCTCATCGGCTACATGCTCCAAGACCCCACATGACAGCACAGCGTCAAAGCTGGCGGAGGGGAAGGGCAGCAGAACCAGATCATCCCCGATGACAATCTGGTCTCCGTCTATTACCATGCTGCGGGCCGGAAAGCGTCTGATGTCGTAACTCGTCACGAACAGGTCTCGCCTGGCCAAGAGCCAACTCACTTGGCCCAGCCCGCATCCCCAGTCCAAGACACGATCACCCGAGCGCATGAACCGTTTCACCTCATCGGCAAAGCGTACGTAGTTGAGCAAGGCAGCCCTGCTGCTCATGTGCACCTGACTTGCCGCGTCAGCTGGGTCTCGTAGCAGGCGGTCTATCTCATCCTGTCTGTCGGGAGCCCGGGGGCGTCTGTGATTATCCATTGCTTGATGCGTACAGTGGCGCTGTCCAGTTCTGTGCTCCCTGACTACTCAATAGGCGCTCGAAGTATCGAAACCGATGTATAGACGACAAGGGTGTCATGCGCCGCTCCACGCCAATCGGATTCGGCAGTCTGAAGCGTTTCGCCCGCGAGACGGGCACAGCAGGTGGAGCACGCAGTTCATGGGCGAGCTCCCGTGCCCCTGACCCCGCGCCGCCTGATCCATGCTCTGAAGGCCACGGTGCCCAACCCTGCTGTGCGAAGCCCATAGGTGAAAGCGTACATCGCGTGTCTGACAGCCGGCACGAATCTGCGTTCCTCCAATAGGGCGGCGGCGATGGCACCGTGGTTTCGAGCGTAGCCTTCGTGGAGCGCGGGTCGGTACTGACGCACGAGTTGAGGATGTGTGGTCTCCAGTTTCGCCAGCACCCGCAAGGTTCCCATCCGTAGAGCTGCCACGTCGCGGCTGATGCTTCCTCCGTGCCGGCGGATGGCGGCGACGTCTCCTGGTACATGGATGAAGGGGAACCGCGCCGCGATGCGAAGCCACAGGTCGTAATCCTCCACCGCGAAGAACTCTGGTCTCTCATCGAACAACCCTACGGAATCCAGACAACTGCGCCGGATGAGCACCACCGGCGATGTTAGGAAGTTGCCCCGCAGCAGATCTGCAAGAGCATCGCCGGTGGGCGTTGGCATACCGTCCAGCACGTGCCCCGTTGGCGTCTCGGGATCTTCACGGAAGAAGTACCCGTCGGAATAGGCCAGACCCGCATCCCCGTGTTCTGCCAGGGCAGAGACCTGTTTGGCCAGCCTGCCAGGCAAGAACAGATCATCTGAGTCGAGGAAGGCAATGAAGTCCCCAGTGGCTTTACTAAGCCCGCTGTTGCGGGTTGCGGCGGGTTGGCCTCGGTGTGCCAGCCTGAGATAGGCTACGGAATCGCCAAACTCGCTGACGACTGCTGCCGTGTCGTCCGTTGAGCCGTCGTCGGCGACGATGATCTGCACCTTGGCGTATGTTTGCGCCTGCACGCTCCGGATGGCATCAGCAATGTAGGCGGCGCGATTGTAGGTGGGGATGATCACGCTCACCAGGGGGATGTCGGGCTCCTGCGAGGCGCTGGTTGGAGCAGCGGACTTCGGGCCGCGGCTTGTATCGGGGGAACGATGAGCTTGCACGTTTACCTTTCTGGAAGGGTATTCTTGCCCCATAGCCAGCGTTTGATGACGCGAAGGGCGACGTGCGGAGCGGCGGTGGCAGATAGCCCCCAGGAACGCCCGAAGAGCCGGGCTGCATGTAGGGGGTGGCGGGGCAGGTTGTCCACCGCGACGACCACGAGACGCTCCGCCAGGTGCTGGTCGTGTGCCGCTCGATCTACCGGCTCCACTAGGTGCCAGTACCGCTGCGAGACAGCACTCAGCTCCAGCATGTACTGGTCCCAAGCGGTGCATGTCTTGGAGGCAGTGTGGAGCCGGAACCTGGCTATCGGTTCATCCACGTAGACTACTCGGCAATGCTGAAGAAGGCGACAGAGCAGGTCGTGATCCATCGCGTAGTTGAGACTGCCATCCAGTCCCCCGGCGAGTTCGTACACTGAGCGTGGAAAGAACAGCCCCGGCTGATGCCAGCTGTATTGCTGTTCCCAGAACTTGACCATGTTCTCAAAGGTGATGCCGTGCTGGGATACGAGGTTCTCTTCCCCAGAACGATGGTCGAAGTTGACCACAGGGCCTGCGATGCAGGTGTCGGGATGGTTGGCGTAGGCGCGGCCCACCGCAGTCAGAGCGCCTGGTAGATAGACGTCGTCCGAATTCAGCCATCCCAGGAGGTCGCCCCTAGCGAGGGCGAAGCCTTTCTGAAGTGCGTGATACTGTCCCTCGTCTGGCTCGCTGACCCAGTGGGCCAGGTGCGCCTCGTACTTGCCGATGATGTCCGCACTGCCGTCCGTTGACCCGCCGTCTATGACGATGTACTCCAGGTTCTCATAGCCCTGGTTCAGGACAGAGAGGATGGTCTCCTCGAGGAAAGAGGCCTGATTGTACGATGGCGTGACGATGGAGATCCGCGGTAGGTCCTCAGTCATCAGCGTTCGTCTGCTCTTGCCTGACGGTGCGATACCATTCGATGGTCTTCTCCAGACCCTCCTCGAAACTGGTCCGGGCGCGGAAGCCGAACTCGCGTTCTGCCCGACTGACGTCGAGGCACCTGCGGGGCTGGCCGCCTGGCTTGCTGGTGTCCCAGGCGATGCGCCCCTCGAAGCCAGTAAGTTCTACGATGAGATTGGCCAGATCCTTGATGGAGATCTCGAACCCTGCGCCGAGGTTCACGGGCTCCGGCTTGTCGTATTTCTCGGCGGCCAGCACGATGCCTTCGGCGCAGTCCTCCGCGTACAGAAACTCGCGCGTCGGCGTGCCGTCGCCCCAAACGGTAATCTCTTCTTCTCCCGCATCCATCGCATCGAAGCATTTCTTGATCAGAGCGGGGATGACGTGAGAGCTGGCGGGATCGAAATTGTCTCTTGGCCCGTATAGGTTCACCGGGAGGAGATAGATAGCGTCGAAACCATATTGCTGCCGGTAGGCCTGCGCCTGCACCAGGAGCATCTTCTTGGCTAATCCGTAGGGAGCGTTGGTCTCCTCGGGGTAACCGTCCCAGAGGTTGTCCTCCCTGAAGGGAACCGGTGTGAACTTGGGATAGGCGCAGATCGTGCCCACGGCCACGAACTTCTCTACACCATGTAGGTAGGCGTAGTGCATGGTCTGGACGCCCATCATCAGGTTGTCGTAGAAGAACTGACCAGGGTTCTCCCGGTTGGCTCCGATTCCGCCTACTATGCCTGCGATGTGGATCACGATGTCCGGGTGCAGACCTTCATACATGCGGATGACGTCATCTTGGCGCCTCAGATCGTATTCGCGGCTGCGGGGAGCGAAGACCTCACCGCACCAGTCTGTGTGTCGCAACCGGTCCACCACGTGAGAGCCAAGGAATCCGCCTCCGCCGGTAACCAGGACGCGCTCGTCTTTTAGGTTGATGCTATGATGATTCACTCCAGCACACCTCCCAAGGCCTTAGTCCCGTGGGGGACTGCGGTGAGCCTACATTGCCCGTTGTTATCCATGGTGCCACCAGCGGCGGGTGACTGCAAACTGGCACGACAGCCGTCAAAGGCGAAGCAGCGACGTTGCTAGAGAGATGCGAACAAGTCGAGGTATCGCTGCGCCTGTAGGGGGGCGCCATACTCTTCCTCCGCAACGGCCCGGCAAGACGCCCGAAGATCCGCTCCTTGTTGGATGCTGGCCAGCGCCTGGTCGACAGTACGAGACAAGGCTCGTGCGCTCACCCCTTGGGCTAGCCATCCGGTGGTCGCGGGGCGAACCATTTCGGGCACACCACCGATGGCAAAGCCCGCACAGGGCGTGCCAGAGGCGATGGCCTCCATGATCACGTTGGGCAGATTGTCCACAGGGGCCGGGTGCACGAAAAGATCGGCGGCGTTGTAGGCAAGGACGATTGTTCGCTCGTGGTCGATGTGACCCAGAGACAGCAGCTCGATACCTTTGGAGGCGATAGGGAGATCACCGTGGCCCAGCGTGATGAGCGTAAAGGGCTGGCTCTGTACGTTCTCCATCGCCTCCGTGATGATGTTACCCCCCTTGCGTTGCTCTGTGAGCGCTTGCGCCGCAGCGAGCAGGACGGGCTTCTCAGAACTGATACCCAGCGCAGCCCGGGCTAGTTCCCGGCTGAGCGGCACATAGCGGTCCAAGGGCAGGCCATTGGGTATGACTTGCACGCGATGACCTGACCAGAGACCGGCGCGGGCCTCGCGGGCGAGCCAGTCTGAGGGGCAGATTGCTGCTAGATTCGTGTATCGAGCGAACAGTCTGCGGCGCAGTCTCCATGCCCGCGCCATGAGCGCTGGGTCGGGCCTGGGGTATTCGCGGGGTGACGGGCATGTGGCGTCACAACCGCCGATAAACTTGCGACAATCATAGCTATAGGCGCAGCCACCGGTGAAGCTCCACATGTCGTGAAGAGTCCATATCGTAGGGGCGAGACGGGCGCATATACCGACCAATTGAGGCCCCCAGCCAGCACTGTGCAGGTTGTGAACGTTGATGACATCCGGTTTGAGCTTCGCCAGTAGAGCTCCCAGCCGCCGAGATGTCAGGAGACCCAGTGCCTGTGCCCCTACGCGTGTGGAGGCTTTGCCGATGGCCTTTATCACCAGGTACTCGCGATAAGTCACCAGAATCTCAGTCGTCCAAGGATGATTTCGCCAATCCGTCTGACCGACGATGCGGATGACCTCTGCGCCGAGCCCGCAGAGGGCTTCTGCCAGACGACTGGCGGCGATGGCTGCACCGCCGGTTGACTCGTTGTCCGAAAGCATTACGATGCGCATCACGACGATCCTCCAGCGAAGGCCGAAAGGCACTCGGATCCAGCATAACCCCTGAGCGGTTAAGAACCCGGCAGCTCACCCCTCAGCCAGTCCTTCACGGCTCCCGGCTCGAGCGCTGAGGTGAATATACTTCCATCCATGGCGCGGGAAGTCGAGGGCTCTCCGGCCAGGCATGTATTCAGTTCTGTCCTGGCACCGGCCACCGAGGCCGGCCGGGAGGCACGGGAGTCCGGCGCCGGTCGCGGCGCGGCCGGACCGCCTACGCCCAGGAGCGGTGCTCGATACCATGGGCCGCTCCGCCTGAGCATTATCGGCTTCTATCCTCCTCGACCAGGCCTGCCGACGCACCGACGGGGCGTCGACGGCACGCGGTCCGTCTTCTGCTATCCCGAGCTGCCAGACACCCCCGCTTTCGTTGATACACCTTCTACTGCGGCCAAGGTCCCGCGCCACTGTCCACCAGCTACCTGTTCCAGGGAGACCATGCGGTCCAGGCGATCATGATCGCGCAGGTAGGCAGCTACTTTTCCTGCATGGGTGTAGTCGATGGCGAAGAAAGGCACCCCTAGCGTCTGGGCGAACAAGACAGAGTGGAAGCGCATGCACAAACACAACGTCGCGCTCTGCATCGAAGTCAAGATGTCGCTGACAGAGTAAGGGACCAGCTCTGTGATAGGGTCCAGATCTGCCAGGTGCGCTTGTGCAAAACGCCGGTTGAAATCGCGGTCATCATTGCCCACGCAGAAGTGGTGCATAGCCAGGAGCCGAGGTTGAAGGCTCAGGGTAGTGCAGAGGGCATGAATCCACCGTCCTAGCTGATCCTCGAACCGCGCCTTTGTCACTTCGAACTCAGCGGGGGTGAGCTGGCCTTGATACTCCGAGGTCCAGTCCCGCAAATACGTGTTCAGGTAGGGCCCTGGTTCTGAAGCAGGGTGCTCCTGCATCCACCTGCGGACGAAGCCACCTGCAAGATCTCCGCTCGCAACGATGTCTGACCGTCCCGTCATGCGACGGGCCCAGTCTGCCGAGGCGGAGTCTCGGAGTTCAATCACATCAGCGAGCAGCAGAATCTGCCGTACCGCGTCCTCGTATCGCTGGCCCTGGTCGAGCGGCCCAATCCCGCACCCGGCCAAACGCGTTCCATGCCCCGCTCTCTTGGCTCGCAGGAACGCTTGCAGCACGACGCCCAGCACCTCCAGATGCATCAGTGGCCCGCCCGCCATGATGACTTCGTCCGCGGCGGCCGCCCGCTCCAGGAAGTCCTTGCTGTAGACTGGCACCACCTCGATCTCAGGATGTGCGAGTTCCCGCAGTGTCCAGCGTGACACGTATGGGTACAGGCTAGCCAGCGCCAGGCGACAGCTAGCATGGTTAGCGGCGACCTGATGTATGATCTCGCCCAGCGCAGCTTTGTCGCCAGCGGTCTCGGTTCCATACCAGCCGATAATCAGGATCTGCCGGGGCGCAGCCCCCACTTGGGCATGGGATTTGGGCAACGCCTGACTCCTGGCCGCCTGGAGGGCTGTGTCCAGGGACAGGCGCTGCCGCCACCAGCGGTGTCTTACCCGCTCCCACAACTCGCCGACGGTGGGGTCGGCGTGATAATCGTGGAGGCAGTCGGGACAATGGTCGACAATGATGGCCCTTCGCGTATCGATGTTGCTGCGATAGAGTTCTTGGGCCGAATCTTCCAGGCAATTCCCCAGCACAGGGGACTTAGGAGAGCAGTACAGAAGCTGGCCTCTGCAGTCGAGGGTGACCGCTGAGGTCTGCCAAAGGCAACCGATGGAGCGTTTGCTGCCCTCCATCAGCATACGTCGCAAGTTACGATAAGTGCGCCTTATCGCTTGAGACGGCTCATAGGTGTACTCGAGCTTGGCCATGAAAAGCCCCAGGTGGTACGCTTCCAGGTCTGTGAAGTTCCGGATAGTCTCTGTCCGATCGCTGTTGTACAGTCTGAGGATGAACTCAGCTACGCGGAATCTGGCGTAGACCCCCTCGGCCCGCGCGAAATCCAGAACCTCGTCCACGTGCCGGAGATTGTCCTTGGTGATGGTGCAGCCGATGGACAGAGGGATATCCGTTTGATCGCGCAGGTGGCGCAGCACCGAGACCGCGCTCTCGAAGTTGCCTGGACGACCGCGCACACGGTCGTGAATTGCGCCGGGGCCGTCCAGGGAGACCATGACATTGAAAGGCACGCCCGCATCACGGCACACCTGGGCAGAAGCCAGAATCCTGCTCAGGACCTCTTCTGCTCGGATAGCGTTCGTGATTATTCCCGTGCCGACCAGGCGGGGTTGCCGCTGCACCAGCACCTTGTAGATCTCGGGAAGGTCCCGACGTAGAGTAGGCTCGCCTCCGCTCACACCCACATAGCGCAGACGGCTGAACAAGGGATCCCCGAGGATACGCGCCAGCTCGTCTGGTGTGAGTTCCTTGTCGCGCTTCCGCTGCCAGATGTTGCACATTTGGCAGCGAGAATTGCACACATCGTTGACCAGCAGATTCAGGGTCGTTGGTCTCAAGGGCAGAGTCTGTCCCAGCAGGTTACGCCTGATGTCGCAAGAGGCGTACTGGCATACTGCCCACAGTCTGCGTGGGTGTCGGAGGTATCGAGCGACTAGGATAGAGCTTAAGGAATTGCCGGCTTGAGCACTCACGGTAGGAATCTCCAACGGTTGCGTGCTCCGCCTGTCCAGAGACTTCTGGCCCGCCGGGCGAAGCGCTTCAGACGGTTCCGCAGGTGGCCAGCGACGGTCTGGCTACGAGGGGGAATGCCGAGCAATCGTTCCACTTCCAAGGAATCCAGCCGGGCGTCTCTCAGCACAAACGGAGGGTGCAACAAAGGGAAGGTCATGGCTGATCTGGGAAAGTTGGCGCTTAGGCTCGGCGTCTTGGTATGAGTAGCCTCCTGTCCGGCGCCGATATTGGAGACCAGGTTCGTGCCCGGCCGGATGACGAGGGCGCTTTGGATGAGACAGGCCAGAGACCACGCATAGTCCCAGGTATCGATAGCGCCCGCATAGGTGCCTTCGAAGCACTGGCGACGATATTCCACCTCGGCCGGGTTCTCGTAGATTTGGTGGAGCCTGCCGCCGTCCCTGATCTCCGGCCACAGGCGCATGTCGGGATCAAAGAACCGCCACGCCCGGCGCCAGGTAGCCCATCCCCAGATGTGCGTGTAGCGAGAGAAGTAGTAGCTGTACTTGGACTGCCGGTCGCCACCCAGGTAGTTGTCGCCGCTGATCATCATGATTCTGCTATCGTCACGGTAGGCCTGGAGTAGTTCCTCACAGAAGCGGAAGAACGTCAGATGGGGCAGACAATCGTCTTCCAGTATGATGGCCTCCGACTCCAGACTGAAGACCCAATCCAGGCCGCTGGATACTCGCCGCTTGCAGCCCAGATTGGTGGGCGAGAAGTCGGTGACTACCTCGCAATCCCAATCCACCGCCTGGACGACTTCCCTGGCCTGCTGGCACCTGTCCACCTCTTCGGGGAAACGGGGACCGTCGGCAACGACGAGGAGCTTTCGTGGTTGCGCCTGGGCGATTACCTCGAAGACAGCCTGGCTCAGTTGAGGCCGATTGAAGATGAAGAATCCAACGGGTGTTGTCAGCGCCACAACCGCCTCCGGTACGCCCCTGGCCTTCTTCTGGTGCCAGCGTTGAGGCCCAAACCACTCAGCATCGTCCAGAGTACCTCAGAACTCAGCCCCGCGGGGCGCAGAACAGTGGCCCGGCGGCCGGTGCGGGCCATTCGCTCCGGCAGTGCGCGCTGAGTCGTCACGCCTTCTCTGTCCCTGCCTAGTGATGCTCCAGGTGAGCATCGCGCCGCAGACCGCTGCTACCTGGAGGCAGGGTGCTGAAGGGAGCGTCTCACCGATGTTACTGTCGGTCGGTCGATGAGTCATACACACGATCACCGTTAGCCTGGCGTCTGGGATTGATGTAGGCACGTTTGATGAATCGAGCCAGCTTTCCCAAGAAGCGCACATAGACTTTGACCAGCGCTCGGAACTTGTATCTCCAGGGAGCCGCCAGCAGGACGAAGTTGCCCCAGTAGAGGGTGTTGTACGCGGTCTTCTTGGAAACCAGGTGGTTGTAGAGGAATTCTCCCAGGCTTGTTGCCTCATCTCTGTGCGACCCGGTAGTGGATCGATCAACTACGAGCTCGCTGCTCTTCGACGGGATGAGCTCGAGCCCCCGCCGCTTCGCCCTGATCGTGTACTCCAGATCGGACAGGTAGTGCGGCAGCAGGCGCGGGTGCAGGGGGCCTAGGGACCTGTAGGTAGAGTAGGGCATATACAGGCCCCGCGTGGTCGCGGCATCTACCTCCTCACCCTCACGGACCAGTCGGGTGCCTAGCGAAGGCCAGTCGATGGCGAAGCCCCACTCCCTAATGGGCTGCTGAGCCGCACTGTCCTGGCCGGAGACTAGCAGGCCGGGAGACACCACCAGTGCTCCGGGCCCCAGATCGGTGTCGCCTACCACGGCCTCCAAGTAGTTGGCGTCAAAAGTCGTGTCGTCGTTCATGATCAGCACGACGTCGTCGTCCTCTGGCTGATTCTGCGACAGATACTCGAAGGCTTTGGTCAGAGACCCTGCCCACCAGAGATTGCCGTCTCCGCGCAGGACGGTCAGTTGCGAGACGAGCCCTGCCACGAAATCGCCCGTGCCATCGGTGGAGCCGTCGTCCACCAGGATGAGATGGTAGTTCTGGTACGTTTGCTCCAGCAGGCATTGTACGAACTTGGCCGTGACGTCTATCCTGTTGTGCACCGGCAAGATGATGTACAGTTTTGGTCCGTTTTTCATCCCGCCCTCAAATCGTTGGCGTTGCGTTGCCGCGGACTTGGCAGAGCCTTGCTGATAGAGACTTCATCGCCATACGCACGTTTGTCGTCGCTGCTCTCTCTTTGGTCTACTGACTCTCCAGGCCGGTGGGATCAGTCCTAGGTCGATCTGGGTACGCTCGTAGCACCTCAGCGGACATGGTCTGCGACTCATGAGGTTTCTGATTCGGCACGGCGATTGCTTGAGGGAGCCCGTCACAAGAGCCACCCGTGAATCGACAGCCACAGATCCCCATGGTAGACTTTCTTGGCCAGCACGTATCGTTCCCGCAAGTCCTTCACCAGTCCATCCGGCGCGCTCCCGTGACTGCCAGCCAAGTCAATTGCCTGGTATTTCTGCCGAATCGACGCCAAGCGAACCTGAGAATGGTCGGTTAGTCCACGCAGCGACCGACCGGCGGCGCTCAAGCCTCGGACATAAGGGCTATAGATCTGCCGTTTGAGCACACGGCTAGCTTGCGCCCGGTACCTTGCCAACCCGGGGTCGTATAGCCGGCGGCCCACCTGCTGGAAGTTGTGGAAGTGGAAGAACACCAGTGGCTCGGAATCCACCAGCACACGCCCATTCCGTAACGTCAAGGAGTAGTTCTCTACATTCCACGGTGCGAGGCCAGCGCCTTTGTGCCGCAAGACAACTAGCTGTGGGAAGCGAGTCGGCCAATCGTCAAGGTACTTCTGATCAGCAAACCGGTTATCCTCCACGCGATCGTAGCACCATTCCAGGCACCTGTCCCGCCACCAGTGTAGACACTGCCTCCCGTAGGAATCGTTGCGAAACGTCAGATATCCGACGTTGTAAATGCCATATCTCTCCCAACTTCGCAGTTTCTCTGGGAAGCGGTGTCCCACGATCAGCACCGACCCGTTACCCATTTCCTCGTAGATCGGCTCCGGGCTGGAGTAGAAGAACAGGTCCGCATCCAGGTAGGTGACCATGTCAATCGGTGGCGACTGCTCGAGAAGGTATGAAAGCCACGAAGGCGTGCATGTGAAATAGTACTCCACTGGGCTCCGGTCTCGCTTGGCTGCCATGAGGGTATTATCGTCACGCTCGAACGTTGGAAGGGAAATCGCCCGTACACCTGGGAGATCCAGTTTGGAGAGAGCAGCGTAGGTGGCGTCATCCAGGCAAAGTACCCAGAGCACGAACGGGCCGGCATGGCGTGCGAGTGACGCGTATAGCGTCAGGCCCCGCAGCAAGTAGTTGTGGTCGAAGTAGGTACAGAAGTGCCGCATGGGTGCCTCAGAACCTCTCGGGCTCCGCCCGTATACGCACACACGGTGCGGGTGCTGGAGAAAGCGGTCTTGGTGTGCGGCTTGCGTCACGGCCGATCCTCCGGCGTGCACAGCTCGGATCGGGGATGGATCTACGGGTGGTTGAAGGGACGGTGGGTGGAATCAGCGCAAGGGCTCCGGCGGCCTGGCTGAAGCTGGTGGAGGCCACGCCGCGAGCGGCAAAGATCGGCTGATCAACCATGCACGCTCTCCAGACAGATGCCAGGGCCGTCACGACTTCTCGCACACGTAGGTCAAGGTGTGGACAGAGCCCCCAACCACACTGCCGACGTCGTAAGGAAGGCTTTCCAGGATGTGACGTATGTTCAGCCGCTGCTCGCGCAGCAGGTTCTCGAATTCCACCTGGTTCAGGATCACCTCGCCCACCTGGGCGCCATAAGCTTTCTTGCTGAGATAACTGGTGGCTCCGTCGGCGAGCAGAGGCGAAGAGTGGAAGATACAAAACAGGCGCGCGACTCGGCATGTCTCTGCTATTGCTTTCTTGTAGTCTGCCACGTGCATCAACACCGTGCCGGACCACGCGATGTCGAAACAGTTGTCGGCGAAGGGAAGCTGAGCCGCATCTGCCAGCGTGAAGTTGAGATGGGGATAGCGCGCGCGAGCCGATTGTATCATGGGCAGGGAGTTATCGGCCCCTACGTAACCGATTGCACGCCCTGTGAGATGCGACAATACTTCGAAGTAGTAACCGTTGCCGCAGCCAATCTCGAGAAGCGTCGGCCCGGGCAGGCTCGTCAACCGCAGGGCCTCGGCGGCAACGACGAAGTCCCTCCGCGGATGCCTTTCGTACATCGCCTTCAAGAGCGGAGCATATGACGCAAGCTGTCTCTCGGCCACGGAGGGCGACTGCCACCCCTGCAAGGTATCGGCGCACATTGCGCTGGCATCCCTCAGAACGGCATAGTCTGTGGATGCAGGCTGGGCATCCGAAGTGCCCTGGCCTTGGTCTCGCCTTTCGCGGACGCCGCGCGCCGGCCTGCGAGGGGAAAGCTGAGCCGGGGCGTTCCCGGCCTGTTTCGAGATCATCCGCCAGTCCGTCCGCACAGGGCTGGAGGTCAGGCGGGCTATCCCCCTTGCGGCGTGCTTGATAGCCGATGTTGCCCCCTCCTTTTGCCAGTGGAAAGCAAAGTTCAGCCGCCATTCCTGAAGACGGCTTCGTTGTGCAGGATGCTTCATCAACACTTCCCACCGCACAAGCGGCGCCCACCCTCTTCCTTGCGGAGAAACAAAGTACGCCAGGTCCTCGTATGAGTACGCCAGGCTATTCACAAGTTCTGGTCCCAGATCGGCCAGCAATCCTCGAGCGAAATGCCTCTCCTGCCGAGATGTATACTTCGATCGCCAGGCATCGGCATAGTCGTTGACGGCGGTTCCGTGTTTCTGAATGCTCTTCGGATCTACCAGTCTTCCTGGAAGCACGCCCACCCTTTTCCCGTAGTCCAGCATCCCTGGCTCGAACTCCAGTCCCAAGCTCTCACACACGCCCGCCACAGACGTCTCAGGGTCTTCAACCAGGTCTTCATACCTCACGACTACCGCGTCATCGCCGAAGTACCTGATGCCCTGGCGAACAAGCCTGTAGCCGTCCTGCAGATCGCGGCGAAGGCCAGGCTCCCCGAGCCGTCTCCAATTGTCGAACACCATGTATTCCAGATACGAAGCGAGAACGGCGAGCGGGTTTCGCGTCAGGAACACGTACTTGGCTTTGGGGAAGATACGGAACAGTTCGGGCAGAACCAGATAGTAACGGCTGGTCTTGTCCAGGAATCGCTCCTTGCCTTGCTCCGCCAGGTACGAATCGTAGAGATACAGGGCCATCCTGCGGACAGCGGCATAGTACTCTTCGTCGCCGCCCTGCAATTGCGCAAGAAACTCGGACAGCGCAATCCGACCTGTGTTGGCGTCATAATCGGCGGTCAGCGCGCCTGGTCGCAGAGCATAGGCGGCTGGAAAGAGTATCCACGGCTCAGCGGTCGCCGCCACTTTGGAATGGCCGGCCAGGATGTGCTGCAACAGCGTGGAGCCGGAACGAGGCATGGAGATGAGAAAGATGAGGTGTTTCCCCAGCTGTCTTTCGGTTGTCAGTCCAAGATTCGTTTCACGCGCCATTCGAGCACCGGTGTTACTGCCCCCCAACGACCTGGATTCATACCGTAACCGACAGTCGAGACCTCGAAATGAAAGATGTGTTCGTGGTTCTCGATGATCCGTACGTTGGGGATGTGGGTCGCGAGGCTAACCGAGTAGATTCCTGGCCTGACGAGTCTACCCGGCACCCTACAAATCGCGCGATAGACCCCCGCGTCCAGCGGCTTTTGCCGGCCAGGCTCACTGTCGGTGTCCCAGCTCGTGAAGATTGCTGTGCCACTCGAGTCAGTGATCCGAAAGACCAATGACCACGAGGGTATGCGCCTCTGAACTTCATAGAGTATCTCGACTGCAAAATCCTCATCAAACCCCACCACTCCGGCCTGGGTTCCCGATTCCGTCACTATCGCCGCCGTCTGCAATCTGATATCCCCGGCGGTGTCAAAGGAGGAAACATTGGTCCACGTGCCGGTTGCGGCGGCTGGGACTCTCAAGTACTCGCGCACGACTGCGTCCGTTGGCCCGATGTCCACGATCTTTCCATCATCGATCCACATGGCCCGCTCACACAGTCCGCTCACGGCCGCCATATTGTGACTCACGAACAATACCGTCCGTCCTTCGTGGGCGACGTCCCCCATCTTTCCCAGACACTTCCTCTGAAACGAGGCGTCCCCCACGGCCAGCACCTCGTCCACCAGCAGTATCTCCGGCTCCAGGTGAGCGGCCACGGAGAAGGCCAGGCGCACGTACATGCCGCTGGAATAGCGCTTGACCGGTGTGTCCAGGAACTTCTCGATCTCGGAAAAGGCGACTATCTCGTCGAACTTGATGTTGATCTCGGTTCGTTTCATGCCCAGGATGGCGCCATTGAGATAGATGTTCTCCCGCCCCGTGAGTTCTGGGTGGAAGCCGGTGCCCACCTCCAACAGGGAACCCACGCGGCCCCTAATCTCCGCGTACCCTTCGGTAGGCTCGGTGATGCGGGAGAGGATTCTGAGGAGTGTGGTCTTGCCCGCCCCGTTGCGACCGATGACCCCCACTACTTCGCCTTTCTTCACATCGAAGGTCACATCTTTCAGGGCCCAGATGGTCTCGTTCTCTGGCGAGGGCTGACCAAGGCGGCGGAGTCGCCGCGCTGGAGCAGCAGCCATGTCCACCAGGCTCTCTCGGAGGGTCCTGTATCGAGCTTGCGGACCCCCGATGCGGTAGCGCTTGCTGAGCTTTTCAACACGGACGGCAATATCAGTCATCGTTCAAACCACGTCGGCGAAGGTCTTCTCCATACGGCGGAAGTAGTACAGGCCGCCGATGAGCAACAATGCCACGACGACGGTGGAAACCACCAGCAGAGGTCCGGGTGGTTCCTTGCCCAGCAAGGCCCAGCGGAACCCTTCTACCACACCGGCCATGGGATTCAGCCCGTACCAGGCACGCCAGCGCTCCGGCACCAGACTACTCGGGTAGGCAATAGGCGTAGCAAAGAGCCAGAACTGAGTCAGAAAGGGAACCGTATAACGCACGTCCCGGTACTGCACGTTAAGGGCCGAAAGCCACAGACCTACAGCTAGAGCCGTCGCAACGGCCAGAAACAGGAAGAAGGGCAGAGTCAAGGCGGCTGCCGTGGGCGCGAAACCGTAGTAGACCATCATGCCCAACAGCACCACGAAGGCGATGCCGAAGTCCACTAACCCCGCCAGCACGGCCGATATGGGTATGGCCAGACGCGGAAAGTAGACCTTGGTGATCAGATGTGAACTCCCGACGAGGCTGTTACTGGCTCGATCAAGCGCCCCCGCAAAATAGCTCCAGGGTAGCAGAGCACAGTAGGCGAAGATCGGGTAAGGGATGCCGTCTGAGGGCACCTTGGCCAACTGCCCGAAGAATACGCTGAACACGATCATGGTGAAGAAGGGTTGAAGAATCGCCCAGGCTGCACCGAAGACGGTCTGTTTGTAGCGAACCTTGATGTCGCGCCAGGTGAGGAAATAGAGCAACTCGCGGTAGCGCCACAAGTCGCGCAAGTCGAGCGACACCCAACCACGTGACGGACGGATCACAATAGTGGATGTCTCTTCGATGACGGCATCTGCCATCGTTGTCTTCTCATCGTGAGTGGTGACTCTCATCGTGGCTTCTCGCGTCGTCAATTGTACTTCGGCCTGATGCCGTTCAGCCAACAGGCACAGAGTCTTGACCGGAATGCTGTCTCGCTGCTCGTCTGGCTACGCGTGCGTCTGCATCGCCTCGTGGCGTTGGTTGATGTCTGGGGGAACGGAAAGAGATTGCCCAGGCTCAAGCTTCGCCCGAGGTGAACGCCGGCCCGAGAGGAGCGTCTTTGCACAGCCCTTTCCTTGTGGCCAAGCTTAGCCCTCTATGTCCTATTATACTAGAATGGGATGGACCGGTCAATGGTACCAAGGAGCCACGGCCACATCGCTGGGCGGTCGAGATTGCCAAGCACGCTCCAGAGGTCGCGGATGCTCTTTGATAAGCGGTGGTCACGCGGGAACACTACTCTCGACTGATCATGTCTCTGAGCTTGGCCACAATCATGTCTATGGCGGTGAGGTTGAAGCCGCCCTCAGGGATGATCAGGTCAGCATACCTCTTGCTTGGCTCGACGAACTCCAGGTGCATGGGACGAACGGTCTCGGTGTACTGGCGGATCACCGACTCCACGGTCCGTCCTCGCTCGGTGATGTCTCTCTGGAGGCGGCGGATGAAACGGACATCGGCGTCGG
>Ga0307380_10005997_pt1 | contig 16063 bp, 28 predicted proteins | sample UN3MG_FD_202239 | JGI IMG/M metagenome (GOLD analysis project Ga0307380, IMG submission 202239) | Soil microbial communities from Risofladan, Vaasa, Finland - UN-3 | ecosystem: Environmental > Terrestrial > Soil > Coastal area > Acid sulfate soil | place: Finland: Risofladan, Vaasa | collected...
AGCCGCTCTGTCTCGGCGTATCCGTCGAGGACGAAACGCATGGTGTCGTGGTCGAGGATGGGCACGAAACGGCGACGAGTGTTGTGGAACGTGTTGCGCTCGTATGTCTCCAACAGAAAGAAGGGATACGAGGCCGGGATCTTCCGTAGCGCGAGCTTGTGGCCCTGCACTACGTTGATGAACGCCATGGCGTCGGCTTCCTCGGAGAAGCAGGCGGCGACGTAGCTTGAGTGCATGATGAGATACATCAGTTGGTTCCTTTACAGACGGGATGCGTTTTCTACACGTCGGTGACGCAGTACATCCCCCGAATGGCGGCGTAAACGGTCTTGTGGACCTTCGTGACGGCTCGGGCGACTACCCGGGGCACCGCTGCACGTTCTTGCTCCCAATGCGCCAGGGAAGAACGGTTGACCCCCATGCTGTCGGCCAGGAACTTCTGAGTCCAGCCAAGGTCCATTCGCATCCCTCGGAGTTCATCACCCGACACGGCGTCGCTCCTTTCGGATTTCGGCATCTTCGCGTAGATCAGCCGGGAGTCCGATGCCCTCGTAGTTCGTGTTGCCCTTTGCAACCTCGGCGTTCTCCACCTCCACCGCTTTTGTGAAATCTGGGTGAGCCCCTTCGATGCCCTGGCACCCAGGGCAGATCTGCTCCATGTTGAACCACGAAAGCATCGAGCAAACCATTTCGACAGCACATCGGTCGCAATAGTAGTAGTTCATGCTCGTGCCTCGTCGTAGGTTGACCAGCCACAGTACATGCACCAGTCGCCGTAGTGACCCATGTGCCCCCGGCACCCGCCACACTGGCAGGCTCGGAAATTCATGTAGTGCTTGCTCAAATCTTGAACGTCGAGCGTCCGTGGGTCGCCGTACTCCTTGGTGATCCACTGGAGGCACGCCTCGGCATCGTCGGCCTCGGGGAACCCCATGACCGGGCCGAAAACCGTTCCGCCGGTCGTACACCGGAACACGAACCCCTCGACTTCCCCGGTGCCGGGGTGACGAAGCTCTTTGACCTCGACCGCCATTACGCAGCCACCTCCACTGGGGACGTGAGGACGAACTTGGATACGCGCATCCAGCGGGCGCCTCCGACGATGTAGCCGCCCGTCACGACGCGGCGGTAGCGGTCGCCCTTCTTGATGCGACCGTCCCCGTGGTCACGGCGAGCCGTGTGCGTGGTGGCGCGGTAGAGGGACTGAACCTCCTCGCCCTCCTCGGGCTCCGGCTCATCGTCGTAGTCTCCGTAGGTCTCGCAGTAGTCTCGGTCGTAGCGGTGGTAGCTCATCTTGACTCCTACACAAGAGTCCTGTGGGTTCTACACCGCGCATTGACCGCGCTATTTGTGACAAAAGGGTTCACCCCTCTTTTACGCAAAACTCAGGTCGTTTGTCGCAAATCGGCTTCGGCGTTCTGGAGCTTGGCTAGATAGGAACTTGCCTGCGGGAGTGTTGATCCAGCGGGGAACGTCCGGCACGTCGTGTGGTCTCGTTTGCACTTCCGCTTACGCCGACGTTCTTCTCTTTCGTGGCGCCGCTCCGCCCGACGTTCTTGCCGGCGTGTGCTTAGGTCGCCGCTCTTTGGTATCCCTTCAGACACCAGAGCCACGCCTACGCCTCGGGCTTCGTACATCTGTGCTTCGTCGTAAAATTCGTGTTCGCGGCGTTTACGTTCGCGTTGATGTCCCCGCTCCCACCTACGAATGGCGTTTTCGCATTGGCGTGGGAACATCAAATGGATGTCGGGGTTGCTCCGACATTTCTCCGCGAGTTCAGCCCAAGTAGTCCCCGCCAGGGGACCTTCGCCAAAAGGGTCGTGTTGGCGGCCCCCCTTGGACCGCCCACGCAATCTTCCGGTGCCCGTCCCATACCCGCCCCCTCCGCCACGGCCAAGAATCTCATCGGGGTTGATGCCGGTCGCGTCGGCGAACCGTTGCTTGATGCCTTCTTCAGCTTCACGCGCAGAGATTTTGACATCGTGTTTGTCCACGCGCTTGTCCATCTCCTCCAGCTTTCTCTCCAACTCCTTGACCTCATCCTTCACTTCGTCGATGTCTTTGTGGGTCTGCTCGTAGAAATACTTGGCGAGCCCCCATCCCATCGTGATGAGCGTCCCCAAAATGATCAAAACGTGCTTGACGTTGATCCGAATTGTCGTATCGCCACCAATGCCTGGTGTGGCTTGCGGCGCGGTTACTGGCTTGTCATCCGACACGACTACCCACTAGGGGATAGCCTATGAAGGAATTAACGGAACCCTAGATGTCGAACACTATGGCCGGATTGACGGGCCTGTAGGTGCCATCGACGTTGGACCCGTTGATGAACGTGATCCCGTTCTGCTCGTGGGTGCCGTAGCCTTCGTGGATGTGACCAAAGATGTGGACCTTTGGCTGGACCCGCGGAATAGTCTTCGCCAGTTCCTCGCACCCGACGCTGATCATCTGCGGAGACGCTAACACCTGATTTACGTCGGGACACACGTCCAAGATCCCATGCGGGGGTCCGTGGGTAATGAGGACATCCGTGTCTCTCGGTATCAGCGCCCACTTCTTCGCAAGTTGAGGACCACGGGGCAAGTTGAAATGCCAAGCGTTGAACTCGGGCTGCCAAGGTGCTCCCCAGAACTTCACGCCATCAATCTCATGCCCGGAGTCCTGAAGGTAGATCAGGCTCGGGTCGATGGCTTGGATGGCCTGGCGGCACCAGTCTGGGTCTCTCTCAAACGCCCCGTCATGGTTGCCCGCGATGAAGATCTTGTGCTTGTGGGGTTGGGCGGCGAACCACTCCAAGAACGCGCCGACCGAGACTTTGCTGTTCTGACCGCAGTGGTCTCCACCGTGGATGAGCACATCTCCGTCGGGGACACCGCCAGCGATTTTGGCGTGCATCGAATGGGTGTCGCTGATGACGACGAGTCTCATTTGTCGAACGGGAGTGACTGCATCCACAAGGAGAGGCGCTCGGCTTCGTTTTCGGACAAATCAGGCGGAAGTTTCACCTTGACCATGAAGTCATGGCGCAGCCGAAGCTGATGGGTGAGGACTTCTCGTTTTTCCCGGTACTCGGGATGCACGGGGGCCTCCTCGTCGTTCAGCTTGTCTTTCGCCTCTTTGACCGTCCACGGACTCATCATTGGACGGTTGGTGAGAGCCTGCTCAATAGGATGTACGGGACGCTCCAACATCTGGCCGCCGTGTCCCAGGTACTTTCCCCACTTGTCGAACACGGGGGCACCGTGGGCTGGATCATGTGCCAGCAGGTTTACGAGTCGGCCGTCCGTCACGATTAGAAAACCCGGAGGGTTCTTCTTCTCGATGGTGCTGAGTTCGATGGAGTACGATTTCGCAATCCCAACCGGAGGAATCTCGTCCCCCGCGTTGTACTCAAGCATCAGACAATCCCAGCATTTGAACTGGCTGTCGTAGCCGTCGGGAATCCCGAGCACTGTGTCGTACATACCCATAAGCTATGCGATGTAACTCTTCTTGCGCGAGTCGGCAACCGTGTCGGCCGGAGATGCCACCGGATTCAAATGCTGAGAATCCTTTTTGGAGAAACGGCGGAAATCTACGTCGCCTTCTTTCTTCATCCGGTCTTGACGGTTCATTTTGGGAAGGAAAGAACCTGGGTTGGGCCGAACGACCGGATCGATATACGTGTCCGTCACGATGTCGCCCCAGACGTTGACGCTCTCGACCATCCCACGGAAGATGTCGTCCCGCTTTCGGGTCCATATTGCGTCTCCCATAAACCGAGACATCTCGTCCTTCTCTTCTTGGGAGAACCCGCGCTTTTTCGGGAGCTTCTTCTCCGTCTCCAGAGACGCAGCCATGTGCGTGTCGGAGTAATCCGACAGTGCCGCCATGAGTTCCTGGCCGCGCTTGTAGTCGGGGTTCGTCTCCCGAAGGTCATTCTCCATGTAGTGCCGAACGGCGCACCCAAGGAGCAACGCTTCTGCCCAACTCAACTCCATCGGCAGAATACACATCTGACCGTGGAGCTTCTTGAAATCGGAATCCCCGTTCTTGGTGTTGGGGTTTTTCTCCAACCGTTGGGCAACCGTCAGTTCATGGACCCGCATCAGTGCCCGCTTGCACAACTGGCAAACGGCGAAAGTGAGCTTGATCTTCAGGTTGTTCATGGGTGGCCCTCCACCCATTGTACGCCAACTCAGGGATCAGTGAACGGGCGGCTTTAGGGCTTCCGCAGCCCTTTGAGCCAGGTCAACTCCGGTCACGACCTCAAATTGGACAATACGCTCCTCCGCGATGATGGGGAACATGAACAAAGTCTCCTGCAAATCCTTCATGTTCACATCTTTGGAGGCTCCCTTCGGCAACGCCAGTTCACCCAAGAAATGAGCTACTCCGGCGTATCCGACATGGGGCATAGGGGTAGCCAGAACCCCGTTGGCCCTCTCGGAATCTTGCTCAAGGAACGTGTTGAGTCGTCGAGCGAGTTCCGTGACGAATTCAGCGTCGGTCATGGATGACATAGTACCCTCAAGGGTTGGGCGGGAACGGTAACGGAGCCCCAAGCCCCCATTTTGCTCGTAGCGCATTGAGAACCTGCACCCGCTCACCCTCGGCCAAACGCCGGGGATAGAGGAGTAGCTCACCGATGTCGCCGTCGAGGTAATCGAAGCTCACGGCTCCGTTTACGCCCCAGTTGGATCGACCGATGGCGGCCTTGATGGGAACCGGCTCCCCAAACGTCTCGGCTTCAGGATCCCAGAAGTCCGTGCTCGTGTTACCGCTGAACACCTGTGTGTCGAACGCGTTGACGCCAATCTTGATGGTCCCAGTGCCGGAGATAAGCTCCGTGAACTCCCAAATGCCGAACGTGCCTGAAGTCAGGTTGGTGCCAAGCATGGGCTGATCGTTGGGGTTCAGGAAAACGAAAGGGGTTCCTTCCGTCTGGATCGATCCATCTTGGTACACCTTCCCTTCGATGCCTGAGAACGGCGTCTCAAATCCAGCCGCACTGAAAAAAGTACCGCGGACCCAGACAGCATTGGTCGTGAAATTGCCGACGACGAACAAGTGGGAGTCCGCCGTGGCCTTCAGGGGTATGTCCATCCAGGCCGGGGACGTTGGATCAAACCGAACGACGGGCAAGCCGTTGAGTGCCGCTGGGATCAACTCGGGCTGGTTAGGCCCCGAACTCTGAACCGCGTGATTGTTGTTGGTGCTCTTGTCCATCCACTCGGAGATGAACCCACCGACCTCGGTGATCGTTGTGTCATCTGCGGCATCGAGACGGATGACGGGACCGATTTGGGGAAGCCCGGGTGTCCCCGGTTGGAAAGCGTTGGTGCCGTCGGCAACGACGATGCCTCCGGGCCCTTCAAAGCAGTTTACCCAATGCTTGAATATGGAACCCTTGATGGTCTTGATGACATCAGCCCAACACCACTGCCATCCGAGCCATCGAGGTTGTGACGGACACCCACAAACCTCGGGGAGTATCTGGAAGATGTCCCAAACCTGCCGTGTCCACGGCGGTCGTGGGGAGACATCTCGCCATTTGATGTAGTAAATCTTGTAGTTGACGTTGATGACCCAAGAGCACCCTTCACGCATGACTTTTTGCGCAATCAGGCAATCCAACCAGCACAAAATGCAGGACGGGCAACACTGGTCCTCCACGGGTGGCGTGAGGATGTGCGAAGGGGCAATTTGGAACCCTGGCGGCAGTGGGTACGGCAGCGGAGGGAACGGTGGTATCGGTGGGATGCCCACGGTCTTCTACTCAGGGGCCAGTGATAGCCAGAATATGCCTATGGCGTTCCACAGATAGAGAGCCATGACAAACGCTACCCCAGAGCCCATCGAACCCACGAACTCAGCCGAGCTTGACGACGGTGGCGGCGACAACGGGGGGGAGAACAGGAATAGCCCCCGAGAGCGTGTCAGGAGCATCGTGAGGGGCGCCTTCGCGGTGATCCTGGGTGTACTCCTGATGGCGGATGTGGGCCTGTACTCGCTCTACAAGGCCCTGGAGGCCCGCGTCGAAAGTCAGGATCGGCGCTTGGAACGCGTAAACGCCCTACTCACCGATTTACTCAATTCCCGCGACAACGCTTCCAAGATTGAAGAAATCGAAATCCAAGTGGATAGCATCGAAAAGCAGATCGGGATTGTTCACCAATTGGTGAAGGATACCCGGCCGCCCACTGAGCCACCACCCGAAGATGAGCCAGCCAAATCGAAGAAGTGATCATCGCTTCGGGTTTGGCTCAAACTTGTTAGCAAGTATGTCCATGACGTTGAGCGTCGGTGTCCCGTCGTCTTCGTCGAGGATCTCTTGGATCTCATCGCCCATGGATTTGAACGTCTGGTTGCCATCCTCGTCGAACGAGATCGTCCCGTTGGGCAGTTCGTCCATGACGATTTCGGCGATGGAGTGACCGGCGAGGTACTTGAGCTTCTTCGCCTTCTCCTCGCTCATCGACAGGATCTTGATCTCACCGTCGGTTTTGTCCACGACGGGGACCATCACCATTTTTCGACCTTTCTTTCCGCCCATCGTCGCCATCGTCCGTGATCCGCTGGCAATTGCACGACTCGCACCAGTGAAGGCTTCACCGAGATCGGCAAAGGCTGTGCCCATGCCTTGCATCCCTTCGACGACGGCGGTGAACGGTTGCTCGTTGAGGCGAACGCGGGTTTCTTCGTAGATTTCGACAGGCACCCAACTGGCCTCGGGGTCCCCTGCGTTGATGGACACGTCGTCGGGGATGGTGACGAACCATCTGTCTTTCGCCTTGCGACGAATTTCAACGGTAGCGTCAGGCGGAGGATTCTCGATCCACGCCTGCGCCTCGTGCCACACCCAGACGGTGCCGTCCATGCCGTACAGGATGCTGTGTGGGCGGATGAAGTACGGCGCGACACAGTTGCCCAGCATCCTGTAGATCGGGACACCGGGGCCAGGTCGAGTCTTCTTACTCATGGTCTCCGCCATCCTTTGCCAGAATCTCCATGAGGGTCTTCTCCATGTCCGCTTTCATGCGAGAGGTCTTGCCACCGCGTTGGCCCCCTGTGAACGTGACCGCTGTCTGATGGAACATCGGTATCGCAGGATCCGCCTTGATTCCTGCGTTGGGGTAAGCGATGAAGCCCGCCCCCTGATAACAGAATCGAACGGGGACTCCTTCATCGTCGGCCTCCGCTTGGGCCATTCTGTTGGCGGTATCTAACGTCATCGGATCCGGGATGTCTCCCGCTTCGATGATGCACGGCCATTGCGACTCTCGCTCTTTGAGTACCGTGTATTGCGGATCGCCCAACGGGATCTCGCCGCAAGGGTTCGCCGACGTGTGGGAATCCACGATGTCGCCTTCCAACATTTTTGCGTAGTCCGAAATCATCGGTTTTCCCTTTTCTGCTCCGCTTGCCGCAGGAATGTCAGGTCTTCGCCCGGAGCGATGACGTACTCTCCCCCGCTCTCCGCAACATTCAGAAGGTAGGTGAACCGAACCGGGACCTCCTCCTCGTCGGCCCAATTACGCATGGCGTAGCAAATGTCCGAGAAGACGCCGAGTTGGGCACCGGCTTCGATGATGCACGGCCAGTCGTTGATTTTGACCGGAAGCAACCCCTCAAGGTTGAGGGGTGTGGCATCTATCGTCTGAGCGGCATACAAAAGCGCATCCACCATGTCTGAACGCATACCGCCCTTCTTGGCCGTGGCAAGAATATGCTGCAAGGTCTTGGTATCGGGGTACGTCTCACCCATCAAATCGAGTGTCCCACGGTCAAGAACCGTCGTCGAGTTCGCCTTCCCAATAGCGAGCAAACACTTCGGCAAGACCCTGGGCCAGAGTGTTGGTGTACTCGTCCGCCCGGCGCGTGATGATGTCGAGGGTTCCCGTTGGGTAGACTTCGATCCACCGCTCGGTGTTCCGCACCCTCGCTATCATGTCGGGCTCGATGCCCTCAAACGTCCACGTCGGTTTGCCGGGCAACGAGACGGTCCATCTGTCCTGGTCCCATTCAATCGTAGCGGCTTCGCCAAAGAAGTTGCGGACCACCAACTCGATTTGCTTCTTCTTTGGCTTCTTCCCCTTGGGGAACGTGATGAAACGGTCCAATGCCATGTGGTTCCTTACTCCATGTCGCGGTCTATCCAAGCTCTCAGTTCCCAAAGTACATCCGTAATGTCTTCACCCGGATAGACTTCAAACACCCGGTTTTGGAAAACGAACCGAACGGGCCGCCCTTCATCAGTAGTCCGCTCGATTGCCCTTCCGAACGCATCGTTGGCACTTCCAAAGATGCCTCCCATTTCGATGATGCAGTCGTAGCGCCTTCCTTTGGGGTCAACCCGCATGGTCTAGTCGAACATCCCGTAACCGAACTGTTCACTCCCAGAGATGTACTCACGAAGGTTGGGCGGCCGGTGCTTCTTGTCTGCGAATTTCAACTCCAGATCAGGCAACGCTTGCTTGATGTAGCCTTCCAACAACACGACCATGTGCTCCGCCCACCCCACCGTCCACTTCTCGGGTTCGTCGTTGGGGTCGTTCTCGTAGGCCACCTCGTCCCGGTCCATCCCCATGTCCAGAAACTTCTGAGCCGGGAAAGAGCGTTCGCCGTAGCCACGGGCGACCTCTTGGTGGAACTGGAACCCCACCTTCTTGGCCGCAAGGTGATACGCCTCGGCGATCTTGTCCGCAGGATGGTTGGCGATGAGGTTCACGGTCTCCGTGCGCCCGTGGCCGTCGTTTGACCAATCGCCAAAATCAAATGTCATTGTGTAGTTCATGCTGGTTTCCTCAGTTTTCAAATGTGTTCCAATTGAGCGAACCACGCGTCGAGATCGCTTTTAGCTTGCAGCACTTTGGACTCGACTCCATGCAACTCGATATAGAACTGGCTGTCTAGCCACCCTTTGTTTTCCATGAGTTCCAACCGGAGGCCCGCTTTTTTCGCATAGACCTCCAGTTGGAACCTGACCTGTTTGCGCAACAGCAACCCAACCTCTGCTTGGAAGCTGACCTTGCCGATGCGTTCTTTGGTCATGGTGGTCATGGTCTAGTCGAAGTTGAGCGTCCAGACGCCCTTCGGGTTGGCCTCCCAGGAGCGACACTGCCGAACCTCAAAGATGCCTTCGACCCGAATGGGCACGTTGTCGTGCTCGGGGTGGTTGAGCATGTTCTGGCCTTCGATTTGGATGTGACCAAGAACGTGCTTCTTTTTGCCATCGTAGGGCAGGTACGGGACCGCCTTTGCGAAGCAGTGAGAGTCACAGTCGGTGACGGTCCCGGCCCCGGTGAAGTCGATCTTGGCTGCCTTCGCCGCTGGCACCCGGATGAACGCCAAGTCCCCCTGCTGGAAGGCGATGTCGGCGGTGCTCACGTTGCCGATCATCCAGTTGTACGCGACCTTCATCCAGTTGTTGATGGGGTTGCGGTCGCCGTCCTTGGAACGCATCGGGTGAACACGGTGGAAGTGAACGCGAGTCTTGCCCTTGCTCTTGAGACGCTCAAAGATGATCAGGAACGTGGGGTAGCCCCGGTTCGTGTGTGATCCAGTGAGCGTGTAGAACATGAGACCGTAGTCGTCTTTGCCGTTCAGCTTCTCCTCGACATCCTTGGTCACGACGTTCCCATCGAACATCATGCCTCGACTCAGGACGTTGTACGTGTGCGCGTAGCAGTACGTGGTCATGCGACCGTGGACTGCCATCGAGCAGTAGGGGACAACGACGTGGTGCTTCTTGTTGTCGGCAACCGGCGTGAGAGCCGACCGTTGCTTGATGACACCACGATCCTCCTCGACGGCCTGGGGCTCAAGCTCGTACTGACTTTCCACCAAACGAGGGGAACAGGTCCAGGCGTAGCCAGTCTGCTTCTCCAGGTACTCGGGAAGCTGGTAGAGCACGAAGTAGAAGTAGGACATGAGGTCCCGCTCGTAGTTTTTGCGGGCGGCGGCTTCCTTCGCGCACTTGAGGGTTTCCTCGGGGAACTTCTGGAGCATTTCCTCCCACAAGTCCCAGTTGTCGTTGGTCAGGAAATACGTCTCCTGGCCGGGGAAGATGGCCGGCAGAGGAATCTCGCCCTCGGTGAGCGCCGCGTAGGTGAGCGGGTACTTGTTCTGATCCAACTCGATCTCGTCGAGATCCTGAACCCGCTTGCGGATGGCCCGGTCGGTGTCTTTCCGAACAGTCTCCTTGCGCTTCGATGCGAAGAACGGGAACGACTCGATGGCGTCGTCCCAGGATTTCTCCTGAAACACGTCGAGTTTGGCCTTCAGTTCCTTGACGGTCGTGATGCCGGCAAACTCCTGGTTGACGACTGCGCTGACCTTGACCTTGCGAACGGCCTTGCCGCCCTTCTTGAGCAGGGAGCGGAACGCCATCCAGGCCATGTACTCACCGTTGTCGAACAACTCCTGTCCGAGCGCGGCCATGTTGCCAGCCTTGTAGAACTTCGTGAGCCCCGGCTTCTTCATTGAATCCGTGCTGTTGTAGTTCCCCTCTTGCGCCTTGGCGTGGAGCAGGTTGTTCATGCTCTGTTCGCCGACGTGGAGTCCCCGGAGGTCGCTGTAATCCTCCAACGTGAAGTCGAACGCGCCCGTGGACTTGTTGTTGTAGCTGTCACGTTCCAGGTATGTCGAGAGCGCGGGGAACGAGTCAAAGACGGTTCCGTCGGCCGTGGCAACTTTGCCCTGTCGGTCGATGTGGATGCCGAACATGGCTTCGGCGATGGTCATGTTCGTGTGAACCCAGAAGGTTTTTCCGTTCCACTCGATCTGCACACCGACGGGGTTGCAGTTGTCCCATCCGGGGATGGCATTGTTCTGGTAACGCTCGGCGTTGGGCCAATTGACGACTTCGACGTTCTTGATGGCGATGCCCGACTTCAGGGTGAGCGGCGTCTTGGGCAGCTTGATGTCGTGGCGTCGGTACTCGGTGAGCGTGCAACCTTGTGGGTCAGGACGGAGTAGGTCGGGGTAGCCAATCTTGATGACGGCCTTGCCCCACTGGATGTCGGTCGCCAGTTCATGCCGGTTGGTTTCGTGGTTGTACTCGGTCAACCCATGGTGGTGGAAAGATCCGCGCACGCTTCGGCTACGGGTGCCTTCACGCTGGAAAGCAATTCGCAACGTCTCCGGTCCCGGTGGAGGGAGCCCAAGGGCTTCTCGCAGTCCGTCGAATTCGGTGGGAAGGTCCAAGTCCGCCAGTTGACCATTTCTCCCACGGTGTCCGCCCAAATGACGGATTTCAGATGGGGAGAAAAACTCCAACGTGGCACCAGTCTTGTCTTTGCTGAAAAGGGATGCGAGTTGCATTGGTTTGTGTCTCCAAGTGTTGTACGAGAAAAAGCCTCACCGTGAATCGACGAGGCTCTGGGCTACGGCGTTGGGCCGCCCTTTGTTGACGGGCAGATAGGGGACACTGGCTCCCCGACATGCGTCTTTGATGAGTTTGTCGGTCTTGTGGCTGATGAAGCTGGTCTGGACCCACACGGCCTCGTAGCGGCCATGACTGATCCGGGCGCAAACGGCCTGAATCTCCCGCATCTTCTCGACTACTTTCCAGTCGAGCTTGACGCCGAAGGTCTTTTCCAGCTTGCGCTTTAGTTGGGGATCGCAGCGGTTTGACACGAAAAGGACGGTCTTACCGGCGACGAGGGTACGTGCATGGGTGAAAGGTTCCACTGCCCTATGCACAGGGCCTCTGCGTTTTCTACACCGTCAGATCCCGGACAGGAGAGCATTGAGATTCCCCCGACCCTTGATGGGCCATCGGACATCCTCAAAATGTTCAACAGTCCAGCCCAGTTGGGCCAATCGGATGGTTGTTTCCATCCATAGGGCTTTGGACAAAAACGCATCGCCCTCGGCATCGTCCCCCAAACGGCCGTCCACGTCATCGTAGGCCGCTTTGGCTTCGGCGAACGTCCGGGGCAACGACGCCACGGGCACAGGACAGTTGTCCCGCGCCCAGGCGATCAAGTCTTTGGTGGGCAGAAGCTCAGAATCGACCACTCACCACGATACCGGAGAAGGTCGGCATCAGTGCCACCGTAGGCGACACACGACCCCCCTTGAGCTTCTTGGCCTTCACGAGATAGGCGATGCCCACTCCGGCTCCCACGAGCCCCACGCCAGCCAGGGTGCCCCCTACGGCCATGAGCGTCCGGCCTCGCTTGGTCTCCGACTCGATGTAGTTGTCCCCCTCGGCCCAGGCCGGGTGGTCTTGAGGAACCCCGGCATTGGCGAGCTTGTTGACTTCGGACTCGGCCCCAGGGGCCAGCGTTGATCCAAAGGCCAGGACAGCCACGCCACCCACCAATGCCACTGATCCAACAGCCGTCAGACCGATCCCCGTGTTGCGGGGTTTCTTCCAATCCACGGGTGCCTCGATGGGAGCCGGCGGAGGTGGAAGCGTCTCGGGCTTTTCGGTGGATTCCAACCCCTCCAGGCGAAGCTCCAAGGCACGCAATTCTTTGCGGGCGTCGGAGACATCCTCGGGGTTGAATTGCTCAAACATGGCCTCGATGTCGGCATCCTTGATGAACTGCTTGTAGATGCTCCGGGCCTGTCGCAGATGGCTGAGATCCTTGTCGATCTCGTAGGCTTTGATGTGCGCCTTGCCGATGTTGTAGAGCAGGATGCCCCGAACGCGGAAATCCTGTGAGCCCGCGTTTTTGGCCTCTCCAAGAGCTTCGGTGAACTTGGCGATGGCGCCGTTGTAATCGGCCGACTCGTAGAGCACTTGGCCTTCGTTGTAGAGAGCTTCGGCCTCGGACAAGTCCGTGGCGGGCTGGAACATCGCGGGGGTTTGGATAGGTGCTCCGTTCGCTACCATCGTCGGCGTCAAGAGCAGGTACAGCGCAAAATGAGTGGTCATACGGCCTCCTCGTCTTCGTTCTCTTCGTCCCATTCGGCAAAGAATTCCGCCCAATGGGTTTCCTCGTCTTCGGTAAACTTGAACCCCAACTCCGTGAGCCGGGCTTTCATTTCACGTAACCCGGGAGCACCCTCGTCGAAACGCTCCACTGTCCAAGGGGACATATCGACGGGATACTGACTTCGCATGAAAGCAGGGTAGCCGAGATCCTTGCATCGCTGACGCTCGGCCTCCCACGACTTGATCTCGTGGTCGAGCATCGGCTTGATCCACTTGGCTCCGTCGAACTGCTCGCGGGTCACACGGCCCTGCTCAATCAGCTTGAGCACACGCTCATCGGGCCATCCCTGTGCGCCCGTGTGCATCGGTTGGTCGCTGAACTCTCCCGGCAGCATCTTCACCATCGCGGAGTAGCCCTGCGAATGCAGGATGGTCTTGCTTTGGTAGTCGATGACGATGAGCCCGTAGCTGATGGGCGCGAGCATCCCCCACTTCTCGTATTCCTTCTGATCCATGATCTCGTCCCAGAACGAGTCAGGGCCTTCGATGAACTTGGGGTCCATGAGAATGTGGCTGAACGGGTTTGTCCAACGCGCCGTGCGCTGGTCAGTGCCGTCCGCTCGGCGAAGGGTGAATCCGATTACGCCGCCCATGTCAGACCACCCATCCGATGAAAAGGCCCACCACGCCAGCCACCAGGGCCACGAGCAGGGCGAAAAGAAGGAACGGATGGATCGTCCAACCGGGGAAATAGAGCTTGTCGGCAAGCCAGTTGATCAGTCGCATGTCAGCACCATCCTATCCGGCGCTCCATGTCGGCTTCCAGTTCGTCAGCTTTCGCTCGGAAGACTCGACACAGGTTCTCAGTGTGACCTTCGGGGTCGTAGGCCATGTGAGCGTCAGCCTCACTCTGAGCCACCATCCGCAACTCACGGATGTAGTCGATGGTCTGAATGAGCGTCACCGGCTCCCCGTTTGAGAGAAGGTGCATGTTCTCGGCGAAAATCTGATGGTCATTCATGGTGAGATTCTCCTAGACGTAGAAGGTGCCGCTTCGTCCCTCATCGAGATCCCGTTGGGCGTTCTTGTTCATCAGGTCGCACCACGCTTCGTTCTTGCGCCAGAGCAGCGCCAGCGTGACAAGGTTGGTGAGAATGAGAATGGTAGTCATGGTGAAACTCGGAAAGCCCCGACCCCTTGCGGGGGCCGGAGCCGGGTGGGCTACTTGCCCAGGTGGGTGGTCAGGTCCAGGGGGTTGTAATCCTTGTGCCGGATGATGGCGCAGATGGGGCCGATGCCGGTGGAGAGGGACTCGGGAACGGTCAGCTTCTTGCCGCAGCAGCCACAGTGGCCGTCGTGCCAGACTTCGCACTGCGCGAGCTTCTCAGCGGCCTCGTTGAGTGCCATCCAGAACCAGACGAATCCGGCCTTGCGACCCTCGACCTTGCGGGGGGCCCAGGACTTCTCGGTGAAAGTCCCCTCGGCGCTGATGGTGCCGATGGCGGTGTAGTCGCAGTAGTTGTCGCTGCCGGTCATGGCCTCGACGGTGCGAGGACCCTGGAGCGCGGCGGCCTTGCGGTCGCGGTACTGCTCGATGGTCTCACCGGCCGCCTTGTTACGGGCCCGAACGGTGGGGATCCGAACGCGGAAGGTGTAGCGCGCCTGGGTCTTGACCGAGACGACGGTGAAAGTGGAGCGTCCCCCCATCACGTACTCACGAACGGCGTCGGAGTCGGAGGTGGCGATTTGGGCGGTGGTTTCGGGTGCGGTGTTCATCTTAGTCACTCCACAAGCCGCGTGCGGATTCTACACAAAGGCCCTAAACGGCCCTCAAACGACACCTACCCACATGCGCAACGCACGCGCCTATAGGATTCCCCTTGTAGGGGCCGATGCCGGAGCCGGAGCACACCTACACGGTCATGCGCACCCGTGAAGACGCCGTGAGAGCCATGAGGAGCCTCCAGGCGAAGGGCTGGGAGGTTTTCACCGCCAATGCCCCGCTGTCGGGTCAGGTGGGCTTCAGGTGCGTCACACACAGCCTGGACGACGAGGGGGGTTTGTTCCCTCGCGCTCACAGCATCTTTTGGAACCTCTACGATTCCGAACTGGTCCCCATCACCCTCGATTGTTCAAACGAGCACGAGCTACTTTCGTTCGTTTGGCAACACGGGGCCCACGACAATTTCGGCTTTTTTGAGTTCCCCCAGAACGACGAAGTGGGGTTCGTTTGCTACTGCCGGGGACACATCGGAAGGTCCATAGTTCTTCGGATTCCCGAAGAACTTGATCTCAACGACGATGCCATCGACTTCATCTGGGAATACCAGAACGAAGAAAACGAAGGCCCCTAGACGTTACAAGAACGAGCCGGTGGAGGGTCGGCTTCTCCGGGCTTGTACGTCGTGATCACCGTGACTTCGTTGCGTCCACCCGTGAACACGAAAAACGTGTTGGTGCGTTTGTCGTGCCACTCGATCTTCAGGCCCCGATTGAAACGGTCCCATTTCTCCGTATCACCTTTGGACCGCTCGTCGTTCATCACCCGGAAGAAGTTGTCGAGTGCAGCCCGGATTTCTGGAACAGAGATCCCACGTAAATCCATGCGGTACTGAGCGTGGGGCGTCAGCAGGAGCTTGTACTTCCAAGCACCCCGTTCGCGTTCCGGGTCGTAGACTTTACGAGCCTCGGGGTTGGACAAAGCGTTGCCCCGTTGGACTTCTTCGACGAGTTGGGTCTCAAGTCGAGGATTGTGGATTTCCTCAACGATACGTTCGACCACATGGCACGTCCCACCAGGATGCCCCAGTGGTGGATTCAGGTCGGCGACCTTCTGACGAAGCCACTGGTGGGCAATCCGACGAATCAGGTCTTGTGTTTCGCCAACCATCGCTCCGCCACGTTCTTTGCACTGGCTTGACGCGTTCCCCGCGGAAACGTGTCGATGACGCCCTGGTAGGACTTGGGCGAAACGCGCTCGATGTTGGAAGACTTGGAGATCAACTTGTTGGAGTAGAACGGTTTGATGCCAGGACCCGTCGAAATGGTGATGTGAGGGTCTCGCTGGGAATGTTTTTCGATCTCCTGTGGCAGATCGACCGTTACCGCCGTCCCATTCTGATCTTGGGCGTATCCAACCACCTTGAGCCTAACTATTGAACCAAGGTCGAACTGACGTAGATCAGTTTCGCTGGG
>Ga0307380_10005998_pt1 | contig 16062 bp, 9 predicted proteins | sample UN3MG_FD_202239 | JGI IMG/M metagenome (GOLD analysis project Ga0307380, IMG submission 202239) | Soil microbial communities from Risofladan, Vaasa, Finland - UN-3 | ecosystem: Environmental > Terrestrial > Soil > Coastal area > Acid sulfate soil | place: Finland: Risofladan, Vaasa | collected...
ACGATCACTCGTCGGCAATCCCGAACTGGTCGAGCTTCTTGCGCAGCGTGGTGCGGTGCAGCCCCAGGCGCCGCGCGGCCGGAGCGCACTGTCCGTGGTAGGTCTCCATCACGGCGCGCAAGAACGGCGGCTCGACCACGCGGAGTAGGCGTTCATAGAGATCGTCGGCCTCGTCCGGCGCGTCGAGGCGGGCCTCGGTCCATTGGCGAACGAGCCGGGCCAGGGCGCCCTCTTGAACCGCGTCGGAGGCCAGCGACGCGGGCAGGGGCGGCGGCAACTGGTCGACCGTGATCGTCCCGCTTCGCGCCAGCACCATCGCGTGCTCGATCGCGTTGCGCAGCTCGCGCACGTTGCCGTACCAGGGCAGCCGCCGGAGTTCCTCCATCGCCTCCTCGGAGATCGACGGCACGGGCCGGCCGCTCTTGGCGGCCAACAGGGCCAGGAAGTGGTCGGCGAGCGCCGGAATGTCCTCCCGGCGCTCGCCGAGCGGCGGGATCTCGATCTCGAAGGTGATCAGCCGGAAGTAGAGATCGTGGCGGAAGGCCCGCTCGGCGACGCACTGGGGGAGGTTCTGGTGGGTGGCCGAGATGATGCGGAAGTCGGATCGCACCGGGCGCGTGGCCCCCACCGGCCGCATCTCCCGGTGCTCCAACGCCCGGAGCAGCTTGACCTGGATCGACATCGGGACGTCGGCCACTTCGTCGAGGAAGATGGTGCCGCCGTCGGCCTGCTCCAGAAGCCCTTTGCGCGCCTGGTCCGCGCCGGTGAACGCACCCCGCGTGTGGCCGAACAGCTCGCTTTCGGCGAGCGTCGGGCTGAGCGAGGCGACGTTGATCGCCACGAACGGGCCCGCCGCACGACGGCTGTAGCGATGGATGGCCCGGGCGGCCAGCTCCTTGCCCGTGCCGCTTTCGCCCCGCACGTGCACGCAGGCATCGGAAGCGGCGACCAGGGCGATGCGCTTGAACACCTCCTGCATGGCGGAGGACATGCCCACCAGATGGTCCTCGCCGGGCGAGGGCGGCGCCGACACGTGGCGTGGCGACGGTGCCGGGCTCGCAAGCGCCCGCTCGATCGCTCGCTGGGCGACCGCCAGGTCGAACGGCTTGGTGAGATAGTCGAACGCGCCCGCGCGCACGGCCTTCACGGCGGTGGGCAGCTCGCCGTAGGCGGTGATCACGATGATCGGCACGCTGCCGAGCCGGTCGCGGAAGTGATGAATCGCCTCCAGCCCGTCCATGCCCGGCAGACGCACGTCGAGCACGATCACGTCGGGCCGCGCCGCGGCGGCGAGCTTCAAGCCCTCCTCGGCCGACGCCGCCGTGTCGGCCGTGTGCCCCATTTCCGCGGCAAGCTTGGCGAAGCCCCAGCAAATGCTCTCTTCGTCGTCGACGATCAGTAGATGGGCCATGGCGATCGGTTGCGCTAGGGTTTTTGTACTCTCGGCGTATTGACCGAGGATTGCCCGAAAACCAACTTCCCGACTTCCGTAGCAGGCACGCGCCGTGTGCCGTCTGCCGGTTACGGCACACGGCGTGTGCCTACTACTCCGCAAATGCGGACGTTACTTTCTGGCTGATCCCAACGGCAGCTCGACCGTGAAGCACGTCATGTCATCCCGGCGCTCCCAATCAATGGTCCCGCCGTGCGCCTCGGCGACCTGGCGGGCCAGGTACAGCCCCAGGCCGGTGCCGTCGGGCTTGTCGGTCACGAACGGCTCAAACAGCTTGTCCCGGACGGCCTCGCCGGGGCCGGGGCCCGAGTCCTTCACGCGGAGGACGGCCCACGCCCCGTCGCGCTCGTCCAATTCGACGACGACCTCCGCACCCGATTCGACCCGGCGCCCCGCCGCGTCGATCGCGTTCAGCACCAGGTTGATCAGCAGTTGGCCCAGCGAATGGGCGTCGCCGTGGACGAGGATCGGCCGGTCCGGGCACCGGGCGCTGAGGCGGATCTTGGCGTGGTCGCAGGTCGGCCGAACCAGGTCCAGCACTTCGTCGACCACGCCCCGCAGCGCAACCTGCTCGTGCTTGACCGGCTCGCGGCGTCCCAACGCCATGAACCGCTGCAAATAAGTCTCCATCAACTGGAGCTGGCGCAGGGCCCTGGCGAGCGATTCCGACCCGGCCGACGCCGGGACCTCCCGCTCGTGCAGCTCAATGGCCATCCGAGCGCCCGTGGCCGAGTTGCGGAGCTGATGGGCGATGCCGAACCCCAACTGGGCCAGCGTGCGCAAGCGCTCGCTCCGCCGCACCTCGCTCTCGTAGCGGCTGAGCTTCTCCGTCATGCTGTTGATGGAGAGGGCCAGGTCGCCGATCTCGTCGTTGCGCCTGGGGACTTCGACCGGTTGAAACCGACCGGCGGCAATCGCTTCGGCCTGGTTCCGGAGCACGCGGACCGGGCGCACGAACCGCGCCGCCACCACGACGCTGACGAGCATGGCGGCGAGCGTCGTCGCGGCCCCGGCCAGCAAGATGGGAGAGGCCACCCGGCGGGCGACGCTCCACCACCGGTCTTTCGGATAGAGCACGACGAGCCGCCTCGGCTCCGGGTCCCAACTTCCCCGGCTCACGGGGACCACGTCGCTGAAGTAGGCACGGTCGGCGAGCCTGACCACGTTCGCTTCGGAGAACAGGTCGGGGGATCGCTGTTTTTCCAGCGACTCGAATGCGGCCAAGTCGGCCGCGCCGACCTCGATCGTGCTATACACGGCTTGTCCGCGGCGGTCCAAGACCAGGAACTGCCCGCCCGAAAGACCGCTCATGTGCTCCAGCACGGTTTGGCTGAGCGGGTAGGTGGCCTCGGTCAACGTACGTACGACGCGCTGGAGGCTCCCGGCCTGCTGCCGGCTGGCCTCGCGCACGGCGAGATAGGCGCTCGCCGCGGTGGCCGTCACGATCCCGAAAACCACGACCAACAGGATCCACAACAGCAACTGGATTCGGATCGGCCATCTCATGGCATCCCCTTCGGGCGGCTCGGACAAGTCGAACTCTCCGACACCGCTGTCGGCGAATTCGACACGCCAAGTCTCCAGCGCGCCTTCATCGCCGTTGTCTAACCCTTTGATTATAAGCATCTTCCGGCTGCTTTGAAAGGAATGGCACCCTCGGCACACGACGTGCTCCTACCGTTTCCCGATCGATTCGCATCCTCTTTATCGAGCGGTATCCACGGCAAGGGTCACGGAAGGAGCAAACGTTGGATCTCAAGAAGTCCGTCTTGCAGCGTCGTGTTGCCGGCAGCCGGTCCGGCTTCACCCTGGTCGAGCTCCTGGTGGTGATCGCGATCATCGGGATCTTGATCGCGCTGTTGCTGCCGGCCGTCCAGGCATCGCGCGAGGCGGCCCGCGGTGCCTCTTGCCGCAACAACCTGAAGCAGATCTCTCTGGCGCTGCACAACTACCTTGCGGCGAATTCCGTGTTCCCGCCGAGCTTCTGCATCGTGCCGGGGACGACGCTCAGCGGCAACAACGGCTCCTGGTCGATTCACGGGCGTCTCCTGCCCTATCTGGAGCAGGGCAGCGCGTATGACCGGGTCCGGCTCGACGTCGCCTGGGATGCCCAGCGGAGCACGGGGGTGCCGACGATGGCAATCCTCGCCTATGTCTGCCCGAGCGATCCGTACGGCGGAACCGTCCGCACCGAGAACGGAGCGCCGTGGGTGCATCCGCAGAACTACGGCTTCAACTTCGGCACGTGGCTGGCATGGAACCCGGCAACGGGGCAAGGGGGCGACGGGGCGTTTTTCGTCAACAGCCGGACCAGGCCGGCCAGCTTTCGCGACGGCTTGAGCAACACGTTGTGCGCCGCCGAGGTGAAGGCGTTCACGTCCTATTTCCGCAACACGGCCGACCCCGGGCCGGACGTTCCGGCGTCGGTGGACGTGACCGCCGCTCTGGCCGGCGGCGCTCAATTCAAGCTCGGCCCCAGCACCAACGACAACACGGGCCACACGGAATGGTGCGACGGGCGCGTGCACCACAGCGGCATCACGACCGTCTTCACGCCGAACACCTTCGTGCCCTACCTCCACACGGACGGCCGCACGTACGACGTCGACTTCAACTCCCTCCAGGAAGGCAAGAGCACGACGCAGCCAACCTACGCGGCGGTCACCGCGAGAAGCTACCACGCGGGCGTGGTCAACGCCGCGTTGATGGACGGGTCCGTTCGATCGGTCAGCGAGACGATCGACCTCTCGGTGTGGCGTGCCTTGGGAACGCGGCAAAGGAAGGCCGGCGAAGCGATCGTCGTCGGCAGGTTCTAGGCGGACGTCGGCTAGACGACCGCAGGCGCCGCGAGCCGTTGGGTTTCGAGCTCACTCGTCCGTCGAGATCGCTTGATTCCACCAGACGGCAAGCCAGTGCGACTCCTCTCGCACGTTGGCCACGTGCGGGCCCGGGCCCACGGCGAAGTCGAGATCGCCGTCGTCGTCGAAGTCGGCCGCCTCCATCGTGGCGTAGTGAGGGGAGCCCGTTTCCAGCGTGTGGCGGACGAAGCTTCCGGGCTCCGTCTGCTCCAGGCAGAGAATCGAAACCAGCGGCGCATCCAGCAGACTGGAGGGCATGACCGGTGGCGGCAGCCAGGCCACGGCGACGACGTCCAGATCGCCGTCCCCATCGAAGTCGCCGGCCAACGCGCGGTAGACGCCCGGCATGTCGGTGAGCCGATGGTAGGCGAATTCGAGATCGCCCAGGTTTTCCAACCACTGCACGCCGTGCGACGTGTTCACGTACCAGTTGTCCCAACAGTCGCCGTTGGTGTACAGGACGTCCATGTCCCCGTCCCGATCCAGGTCGACCAGCTCGATGCCGCTGGATCCGAACGTCAGATCCGGCCCCGCCCACAGGGTCTGGAGATGGAAGCTCCCGTCGCCTTGATTGATGAACGCCTCGACGCGCTCCCAGTCTTGGCTGATGAGTGCCGCGAAATCGGGACGGCCGTCCTGGTTGAAGTCGTGCACGGGCACGTGGATCGTGCCCGGACGACCGTCGATGACTTCCGGCTCAAAGCGGGGCCGCTCCCCGCGCTCGGCGACGTTCCTGAGGAGAAAGATTTTTCCCGTCTGGTAGTGGCCGAATTCCGCCACGATCAAGTCGAGGTCCCCATCGGCGTCAAAATCTGCGGGCCGCACGTCGGCGATCCGTCCCAGCTTGGACGCAAGGACGACCTCTTCGAAGGAGCCGGCCGTCTGTTGACCTCGCAGCCAGACGACTCGCCCTTGGTCGTGATCGTTCGGGCGAGCGCTTCCCAGGTCGGCCACCACGAGGTCGATCGCCGAGTCGCCGTCGAGATCGACCGGCTCGACGTGGACCGGGTTGTTCAGCCGTGCCAGGATTTGGGGATAGGGTCTCCGGCTGCGCAGGTCGGCAGCCGCCACGTAGCCGTATCGCATGTCGCACAGCAACAGCACGTGCTTGTCGCCCGGGCCGAGATGAGCCCAGCGCAAGTGGGAGATCTCCGGGACGACGCCGGCGGATTGGTCCATCGCCAGCTTCTCGACGCGGAACGTCGTGTGCAGCTCGGTTTCGGCTTCCTCGGGTATTGGAAACACGATCCGCTCGGGCGCGCGAGATCGGAAATAGGCGATCGTCTCGTGCATCGGCGGCGGGTCCAGGTCGTTACGCCCCGATCGGGCATAAAAGGCATAGCCCCTGCCTACCTCGCGGTGCCACCGATCTCGGGGGAAGCTTTCCGCGCGCGGGATGGCGTGACAATCGCTGCAAAACGCCACGACGCGCGCCTCGGCGTCCTGGTCGAGGGCAACGGGGGACGAATCATCACGGAGGGGGTAAAGATACTCGTAGCGTGCGGGGCCGCCGGACGAGGCGCGCCAAACGAGGAAACTCACCACCACACAGGCCACCAGCCCGGTGATCGCGAGCGTGCCCGCTCGGACCGTTCGATGCTTCCGCGCGCCGACCACCAGGCGTGGCACCTCAGCTTCGATTCTCGGTGAGCCGTTCCATCCCCATACTCTTTCCGCATCTTACAGCGCGGCGAGGCGCAAGGACAAGTCCGAGCACGGACTTGCGCCCAGCCCGGCCCGCGGCGGTCGTGCCGTGGACCCGGGCAGAAGCACGTGCAGGCACCCCCGCCGCCGGGGCCGGCAGGGAAACGCGGCCGTTGCGGTTCGGGGCGTGCAGGTTGTTGGTGCTGTTGTCGTTGCTGTTGCTGAACGAGCCGCCCGCCCTCGTACTCCTCACGCTCCGCGTGAGGCCCTTTCCCCAACGTCGCCGCCGCTGTTGCCCTCACGCGGAGCGTGAGGAGTACGAAGCTGTGATGGACGCGTTCGCCACGTTAGAATGAACGGTCTGGCCGGGAGCTTCGTTCTCCAACTCAACGCGTCGTGGAGAGGGCCGCGGAACATGTTGCCGGGAAAGCGATCCTCGCCGACCACTCGACCCAATGCGCCCCGCCGTGGCCGACGTATCGTGATGGGCGTCGGGGTTCTGGGGGTGGTCGTCGTCCCGGCGATGCTCGTGCTGCTGTTCGGCCGCGGGATCCTGGTATCGTGGGCCCGGCAGACGGCCGCTTCCCGGATCAACGTCGGATCGCTCAGCGCGGCGCAGCAGTGGCTCGATTGGGCCGCCCGGCTGGACCCCGGCGACGCCGAAACGGACCTGATGCGGGCAGCCTGTTTTCGGCAGCTCTATCAGGACGACCGCTGGCGCGAGACTCTCGAATCGGCCGAACGAAAGGGGGCGCCGGCCACCCGAGTTCAGCAGGAAATCAAGCTGGGCATCATCCGAACGGGCAGATTTCGCGAGGGGGAGGAGAGCGAGATGGGCGCGTTGATCGAAGGCGGCGCGTCGCTCGACGACGTCGCCAGGGCCTTCGTGTACGGCTATCTCACCCGCAAGGAACCCGAGAGGGCCCGAATGGTTCTGGACGCCTGGGAGGCGGACCGTCCGGACGATCCGCACGTCGCGTACATGCAGGGTGTTTACTGGGAGTGGTCGAGCGACCGTGCGGGCGACGTGGCGCGGCGACAGGCCTGCTTCGACCGGGCCCAAGCCGAATACCGAAACGCTTTGGCCAGGCAGCCTCGCCACGAGTTGGCGGGCACGGCGCTGGCGGAATTGCTGGAGAACCGGGATCGGCTCGAAGAGTCCCTCGAGCAGTGCGTCGCGTTGGCGACTCGCTGCCCCGCAAGCGAGACGGGGAAGGTGGGCCTGGCGAGACTGTTGCGACAACTGGGCCGCCTCGACGAGGCCCGGGCCGTGTTGAAGTCGCCGGCTTCGCAGCCCGAGCCGCCCTCCGCGGTTGCGGTGGAAGTGGGCCGGATCGAGCTCGATTCGGGCAACTACGACGAAGCGGAACGGTGGTTCGAGCAAGTGGATCTCGATCAGGTGGAGGATTCCCAAACGCTGACCGCGGCGGCGACTACGTTCGCGCTGGAGGAAAAAACGACGCACGCCGAGCGGCTCTTCGCCCGGATCGACGCCGCGAGCTACCGCTCCGCAAGAATCGAGGACTTGCTGGTCCGACTCGCCACCGGCCCTCGCGACCAGAAAACCGCTGACGAATTGAAGCGTCTCACGGAGCCGTCAACCACCGCGTCGGCCGGCGGGGGCGCGTCCGGGACGGAACAAGCCGAGGAAGACCGGCCGCAGAGCCCCGCGACGCCTGCCGCCGACCTGTACGTGCTGCATTGCGGCGCGTGTCACGGGGCCAACGGCGACGGCAACGGCCGCGCCGTGCGGCACTTGTTCCCCAAGCCGCGAGATCTTCGCACCGGCAAGTCCCGGCTGGTGAGCACCGTCAACGGGGTCCCCACGCTCGGGGATCTGGAATCGGTCATCCGGCGAGGAATGCCGGGCACGTCGATGCGGGCTTTCGACAACCTCAGCGAAGACCAGCGGAAGCTGTTGGCCGAGGAGGTGCTGCGGCTGAACCGCGAGGGGATTCGAGAGCAGTTCGTCGGCGTGCTGAAAAGCGAGGGGGAAGAAATCGACGAGGACGACGTCCGCCAGGTGGTCGATCTCTGCACCACGCCGGGAGAAGTCGTTCATGTCCCACCGATCGGCCCCCCCGACGCGCAGGCCATCACAAGGGGCAAAGACACCTATCTCCGCCTGGGATGCGAAAAATGCCACGGCGACGACGGCGCCGGTGCCTGGGACACCCCCTTGTTCGACGACAAAGGCCGTCCCTCGCCGCCTCGCGACCTGGTCCGCGAGCCGCTCAAAGGCGGAGAGGAACCGGAGTCCATCTACCTGCGCATCTTCGCGGGAATGCCGGGGACCGCTCACCCCGGGTGCTGGAACGTCCCCGAGGATCGGCTGGTCGACCTCGTCCACTACTGCCGCTCGCTATCGCGAGAGCCAAAGCGGGTCCTGACCAACCACGAGCGAGGCCTTCAAGCCACCCGTCGCAACCATCTTGCCGCAGCCGGTGGAACTCGCACGCCGTGAATCCCGTGCGGGCCGAGAGCGGGGGTTCCTATTGCCAATACGACAGCCTTGGTTGACAAAACAGGAGCGATGCTCCCCGGCCGAATTGGGTATTGGGGCTAGACAGGCCGCCGCCGGCGAGATAGGCTGTGAAGCTGGCGTGGCACCGGCCCGGTTCTTGCCGTGAGGGCGGGCTGCCGTACGTGGCACACGCGAGTGAGAGGACAGGTTGGGGTCGGTCATGGTTTTTGGAAAGCCGCCCAGAACCCCGTCTCGAAAGCTCACGGTGGCCTTGCTGCTTCTGGCCATCGCAGGCGGCTACGTGCTCGTCTGGGTGCACGCGGAGCACGTGCACGGGTCTGCCTTGTCGCCGGACCAGTGTGTGGTGTGCTCGTGGGCGAAGAGCCTTGCCACGATTGGGGCTTCGGCGGTGTGTATCGCCGTGGTACGTGATGCCGTCCGGATAGCCCCCCCGCCGATCGCGATTTCCTACCCCTTCTACCACCGCCTCCCTCTATCCGCGCGCTCTCCCCCAAGCGCGGTCTAACGTGATTCGAGGCGCCTAGCCGGTGGCCCAATGTCTCGGTTTTGCCGTTTCCAGCGGCTGAGCGCCCGTGGTGCAAGTGCGCGCATTTGCCGGAGGGAACCGTGACGGATCGCAGCATCGCTCGTTACTTCACGTTCGTAGCGCTGACCGGGATCGCGCTCTCGGGCCGGTTCGGTCGTGTTGTGTTGCCCGGATCGCGTAAGGGAAGGGATCGGGGGCGGCCGGCGCGTCGCCGGTCGCGTCTGAGGTCCATGAGCACGAGCGGGATGCCCGCGGCACCCTCTCGCGAATCGGAGAAGTCGATCACCCAAGCCAATTGCCGAGGTGCATGATGTTGAAGCAAGGCATCGTCCTGATTGCGCTTTGTTTGGGGACGTTGGGGCTCGAATGTGGACGAGAGGAAGCGCCCGTCTCCTACCATGGCCAAGCAGCCCCTTCCAGCCACGAGCAGCACCCCGGTGCCGACTCGTCGCTGGCCGGCGAGACGGTCGAGTTGTCGGCCGAGTCTCGCGACCTTGTGGGAATCGAAGTGGACAAGGTGAAATCGCGGGAGTGCCGGTGCACGCTCAAAGCGATGGGGAAGGTGCTGGCGCCCCGCCCGCAAACGGCGATCGTCAGCCACGCGTTTCCCGGGAGGGTCGCCGAGGTTCACGTGAACATCGGCGACTGGGTCGAGAAGGGCCAGGCGCTGGTCACCTTGGAGAGCAACGAGGTCGGGGACGCGAAGTCGGAGTTCTATAAGGCGATTGCCGATCGGGAACTGGCAGAGCTTAACCTCGCCCGGGAAAAACGGCTGTCGGAGGGCGGGATTGGGATCCAGAAGAACCTGCTGGCGGCGGAGACGGAGCACAAGATCGCCCAATCGAATGCCGAAGCCGCCGAAAAGAAGCTGCACGTCTTGGGTTTCACCGAGGACCAGGTCCAAGAGACCGCCGAGACCCACCAGATCAGCCCGGCCATCACCCTGTACGCCCCGATTGACGGCAAGGTGGTTGCCATCGAGGCCGTGCTCGGCGCGTTCGTGGATCCGTCGACGGAGATCCTCACCATCATCGACCCGACCCTGCTCTGGGTCGACGCGGAAATCTACGAGAAGGACCTGGCCAAGGTGAGGATCGGGCAAGAGGTCGAGATCACGGTCCCCGCCTATCCGGACGAGGTATTCCACGGCAAGCTCAGCTACATCGGCGACGTGGTCGACGAGGATACCCGCACGATCACCGTCCGGGCGGAAGTCGAAAACGACGACCACCGCCTCAAGCCGGGGATGTTCGCCGACGTCTGCATCCTCCTGAACGGGGGTGAAATGGCCCTGGTCGTTCCGACGGCTGCCGTGTTGGAGGAGGGCGACCGGAAGATCGTCTTCGTCCAGCACGAGGACGCCTTCGTGTGTCGCGAGGTGGAGACGGGCGTGGTCAACGGCGATTACCAGCAGATCGTAGCCGGGCTGGCACCCAACGAACAGGTGGTGATCCAGGGGAACCACGAGCTGAAATCCAAGCTCCAGGAAGACGTACTGAAGGCGGCCGAAGTGCACTGACGTTTCCGAGGGAGGCGACAAAGTGATTAACGCGATCATCGATCTGGCCTTGCGAAACAGGCTTCTCGTCCTGCTGCTGACCGTCCTCGTCTCGGTCGTCGGCGTCATCGCGTACCAGGGAATGCCTAAGGACATCTATCCCGATCTGAACGCGCCTCTGGTCAACATCATCACCACGTGTCCGGGGATGGCCGCGGAAGACGTGGAGCGGATGATCACCGTTCCGCTGGAAAGCCTGATGAGCGGCACGCCCCACGTGACCAGGGTTCGCTCGGAGTCGACCACCGGGGAATCGGTGGTCACGGTCGAGTTCGACTGGGGAATCGACATCTATCTGGCCCGCCAGATTGTGACCGGACAACTGGAGATTGTCGCCGATCAGCTCCCCGTGGGAGCGTCCACGCCGGCATTGGGACCGGTTTCTTCCCGGATGGGTGAGATCTTCGAGTTCGCCGTGGTGGGAGAGGGCGTCGATCCGATGGAGCTTAGAAGCGTCGCCGACTGGACCATCCGGTACCGGCTGCTGGGAGTCCAGGGCGTATCGTTCGTGATCAACCTGGGAGGATTCGTACGCGAGTACCAGGTCCTTCTAAGACCCGAGAAGCTGCATCACTACGGAATTACCATTGCCGAGGTCAAGGAGGCAATCGAGCAGAGCAATCGCAACTTCTCCGGGGGGATGATCACCAAGAAGAACCAGGAGTTCTTGATCAAGGGGCTGGGGAGAATCGAGTCGATCGACCACATTCGCAACACGGTGATCACTTCGCGAGACAGTATTCCCGTCTTTGTGAAGGACGTGGCCGACGTCGAGGTGGAGGCAAGATTCTCAAGGGAAAACGCCGGCTTCGACGGCGAGGAAGCCGTGTCGGTGGTGGTCCAGAAGCAATATGGTGGTAATACCCTAAGCACCATCGCCAATGTCAAGAGGTTTCTCGCCGACATCAAGCGGGACATCTCGGAAAAGATCAGAATCGTTCCCTACTACGACCAGTCCCAGTTGATCTCCAATGCGCTCCGCCACGTGGAAATCTCCATGCTGGGAGGCGGCTTGCTGGTGCTGCTCGTTATCCTGCTTTTCCTTGGTAACGTGCGCGCCTCCTTGATTGCTTCGCTGATCATTCCCATTTCCATTCTGTTTGCGTTGAGCCTGATGCATCTCGGCGGTGTCTCGCTGACGGTGATGGCGTTGGGCGGTCTGGCGATTGGAATCGGAGAAATGGCCGGCGGCTCGGTGATCATGGTGGAGAGTATCTACAAACACGTCCAGACTGAGAAGCACGGCGCCTCCCCGCTGCAATTGGCCTCCCTGGGCGCCAAAGAGGTCGGCCCTTATCTGACTCCCGCGAATGTGATCATTGTCCTGGTGTTCTTGCCGCTTTTGACGCTGGAGGGAATCGCCGGCAGGATGTACCGGCCGACGGTATTTGCCGTGGCCGCCGCTCTTCTGGGGTCCCTGATCATCTGTATCACCGTAAACCCGGTGTTGATGTCGTTGTGCATACGAAACACAGGGCGCCCGAAGAGGGGCAGCCGCTTCGTGGACTTCCTCACGCGCATCTACGCCGCCGCCTTGGAGAGATCGTTCCGACACAAAGGGATCGTACTGTCGGTCGCGTTGGCCATCCTCGTGGTCGCCGGCGCGTGCTATCAGCGTCTGGGAAGCGAATTCGTTCCTTTCCTGGATGAAGGATCGATCATGCTCTCGACAGTCATGCTCCCGGAAACATCGCTTCAGGAATCGGTTCGGATCGGGAAGAAGGTGGAGGAGATTGTCCTCTCGTTCCCCGAAGTGGTCCATATCTGCCGGACGACCGGAATGGCCGAGGCGTCCGAGCACGTTCATCCCGTGAATCACAGCCACAACCTAATTCAATTGCATCCGCGGGAGAAGAGAAAACGGGGATACGCGGAATTGACCGAGGCGATGAGAAGAGAGCTGGATAAGATACCTGGTATTGTCTACCTCTTCGAACAACCGATCGCCAACAAGATGGCCGAGATGCTCACCGGCACCGAGGGTCAAATCGCCGTCAAGCTCTTTGGACCGGTTGGGGCCGATTTGCGCGTGTTGAACGAGAAGATCAGGGAAATCCATGAGGTGATGAAGCACATTCAAGGGATCGCCGACCTGCAAATCGAGCAGACCACCGGGATTCCCTTGATCCTGATCAAACTCGACCGGGAAGCGCTGGCCCGCCATGGGATCAAAGTCGAGGAGGTCGCCGACCTGATCGAAACGGCGCTAAACGGCGTGGAGGCGACCGACGTGTGGGAGGCCGAAAGGTTGACCTCCGTGCTGTTGCGGTTACCCCCGGAATACCGCCAGGACGCGGAGACGATTCAGAACCTGTTGGTTGACACGCCTTCCGGCCATCGTGTGCCCCTTTCGGACATCGCCGATATTGACAGGGATGAAGGACCGCAGACCATTTTCCGGGAAAACCTGGAGAGGCGGAAAATCATCCTCTGTAACGTGGTGGGGCGGGATATCGGCAGTTTTGTCGAGGAAGCAAGAGCAACAATCTCCCCGATCGTTCCCGAAGGTCATCGCGTCACGTTCGGCGGCCAGTTTGAGAGCCAGCAAAGGACCATGAGACAGCTCATGTGGATTATGCCCGTCGTGGCCCTGAGCGTGCTGGTTGTGCTGTTTGCCACACTGGGTTCGCTCCGCCAGTCCCTGCTGTTGCTGCTCAATATCCCGATGACGGTGGCCGGAGGCGTGATTGCCTTGTTCCTGGCCGGGCAGACCGTGAACGTCTCTTCGGTGATCGGTTTTATCGGCCTGTTTGGAATTGCCCTGGAAAACGGTGTGGTTCTGGTGGGAAAGATAAACGACCTCCGCAAAGAAGGGACGGAGCTCCACGAGGCCGTGATTCAAGGCGCGGTGAGGCGGTTCCGGCCGATTCTAATGACCGAATTGATCCTCATTCTGGGCGTGTTGCCGCTGGCGCTGGGAACGAGTTCCGGTTCCGAGATTCACCGCCCCCTGGCCATCGTCTACATCGGCGGCTTCCTGGTGGCCGTCTTCTTCGAGCAGATCGTGCTGCCCATTCTGTACGAGATGTTCGCCCGGCTGAAGAAGGAGCGATTTGTCGCTCAGCCGGAATGACATCAACGCAAACGCGCTCGGCGCGGGTCTCTGACCCCGCCGACACGCGAGCCGCGGTCGGCACGTGACCCGTGCCCAGCGCCGGGTGCCGTGGTGCTGCGTCAATGCACTCGCCATGAGTGCAGTTAGCCGCTTGCGGCTCGGTGACTGTCTGCCGCGGTTACTCGGGCCCTTCCAGGCCCCCGTGGAGCAGCATCCCTTCGAGCTCGACGCTCCGGACCCAGAGTTCCCTCAGGTTGGCCAAGTAGCTTAGATTGACGTCGAAGAAGGTGCGCTGTGCGGTGAGCAAAGTGAGGTAGCCGAATTCCCCTTCGCGATAACCGGTGCCGACCAGATCCAGCGACGCCTGGGCGTTGGGCAGGATCGTGTTGGTGTAGGTTTCCACCTGATGCCGGGCGTTGGCGTACCGCTCGAAGGCCTCGGCAAGCCGGTCGCGCAGGTCGAGCTCGAGCCGCCGCACCTCGTGCTGGGCGGCGATCAAGTCGGCCTGGGCCCGCATGATGTTCCCTTGGTTGCGATCGAACAGGGGCAGCGGAACGCCGAATTCCACGTCCGCCAGAGTGCGCCAGTCGGACTCGTCGTACTTGACCCCCAGGCCGATCTCGAAATTCGGCCTTCGCTCGGCGCACTGGAGGGCCACGTCGTTCCGCGCTCGCCGGACGGCGGCACGTGCCCGGGCGAGCTCCGGGCTGCGGGCCAACAGCTCTCGGAGAGTGTCCTCCCAGGTGAGATCCGGCACCTCCTGATCCAGTTGGCCGGCCAGCGGCTGGGAATCCACTTCGGGTCGTCCCAGCACGGCGGCCAGTTGCCGCCAGGCGGCACGGTGACGTTGTCGCGCTTCGTACAGGCCGAGACCGGCCGTTTCGGCCTCGATGCGGGCCTGAAGCACGTCGGCCTGGCTGACCTCCATGGCGGCCTTGAGCTTCTCGGTGACCGAGACGCCCTCTTCTCCCACGTGAACCAACTGCTGGTTCAGCTCGACCATCCTCTGCGCCAGGAGGACCTCGTAGTAGCCCGACCGGACGTCGTTGAGCACCCGCCATTGCTGCGCCTCCAGACCGTAGCGGGCCTGCTGGACTTCGCAGCCGGCCACGGCCACTGCCAGGCGGCGTTTGCCGCTGGTGACGAACTCCTGGACGACGAACGCACCTTGCTGGCCGCTCGTCCCGGCAATCCCGAGGTCCGCGCCTGCATACCCGATCGCGGGGTTCGGATAAAGGCCCGCCTGGACGTACCCCCCCTGGGCGGCCCGCACCGCCATCCTGGCCTGGACCAGCGTGGGGTTGGACCCGAGGGCCATACGTTCCAGGTCATCCAGCGTCAGGGCGGCGGGAGCATCGAGCGGCGGGGGCGTCGGCAGCGTTTCGGGCGTGACGTCCGCCGGGACCTCCGAAGGTTGCGTCGGCAGCACGGCGATCCGCGGTGTGCCGTTGGGTACCCAGTGTGCGGCCGGACGGACGCCAGCCCGCTCGGGTTGGAGCGCCCCAGGCGGCGTTTTCATGGCCTCGGCGAGGACGAGTTGGCTGCCTGAGGCGGCAAGCAGCAGAAACAGAAGCAGCGAATCGATCAAGCGATGGAGCTGCATCCGACCCCCCTGTGTGTCTACAGACGTTCCCCTTGATCTATGTCGGACGTTCCGGTCATGCGGGTTAAATGGATTGCCGTGACTTTGTCGATTGGGGGGGTGTTGCCGCCGCCGGGGAGGGTAAACCGGGGGCGGGCGAAGCCGCAAGCGGCTTTTTGGGCTTCGCTGCCCACTGCCTGCCCCCTCCACCTGCTACCCATACCCCCCCATACCGAAGAAGAGCCGCTTTTTGAGGAAGCGGTAGAGCCAGTGGTCTTCGGGGATCTCTTCGCCGGGCAGGTGGTGGCTGGTGCGGGGCTCCGAGGCGTCGAGCTCGGCGAAGGCGTCGCGCCCGCTGGTGTCGTCGGCGGAGGATTCGCGGAGGAATGCGGCCAGCGCTTGGGGGTGCTCGAGGATCACGCAGCCCTTGGTCCGCTGGTCGACGAACTCCTGGAACTGCCGCAAGTAGCGGCTTTCGTTGATCGTCTTGAACAGGTCGCGATCGTTCTGGCGGATCGTCTCACAGGCGAAGGAAAGGGGCGGACACGGCTCGATCGTGCCCCGGGGCCCGATGTGAAACCCCAGTCCCCGCGCCGCCGGACAGACCGCCCGACCGTCGGCGTCCCAGTACGTGTCGATGAGGATGATCGGGTGTTTTCGCCGCAGCGCCAGGAGCCGCTTGCGGAGCTCGATCATCTCGTCGCGCCCCACGCAGAAATGCGGCGACGGGTGGGCCCCCACGGGCCGGTAAACGTAGTACCAGAGGTACATCGCCCCGCGATCGATGAGGTAGCGGACGTATTGGTCGCTGAGCACCTCGTCGAGGTTCGGGCCGGTCACCGTGGTTGCCACGCCGAAGAGGATCTTGTGCTTCTTCAAGCGTGCGAGGCCCTCGACGACC
>Ga0307380_10006000_pt1 | contig 16059 bp, 16 predicted proteins | sample UN3MG_FD_202239 | JGI IMG/M metagenome (GOLD analysis project Ga0307380, IMG submission 202239) | Soil microbial communities from Risofladan, Vaasa, Finland - UN-3 | ecosystem: Environmental > Terrestrial > Soil > Coastal area > Acid sulfate soil | place: Finland: Risofladan, Vaasa | collected...
GCTGCAATACCCGGAGCAATTATAGCAATGACTATAATTTATGGATTTATGTATTTCTTTAGTAAAGCTTTAGGTGATGAAAAGAATGCAAAGAAAATTCATGATGGTGCTAAAACATTAGCGATGATGGGTATAGCTGTAATCTTATTTGGTATAGCTATGTTATTAGTTGGTGTAGGAGTTTATACTAAATTAATTGATGTTGTAACTTTAGCTATTTTTGGAGTTATGTTAGCATTTATAGTTTTATTTGCATGGGCGTTAGGTAAAGTACTTAAGAATAATATTCAGGATGGTGTAAAGTCATTAGCATTAATGGGTATAGCAGTTATTTTATTTGGTCTAGCTTTATTAGTATCAATTCCAATTTATCAAGCAATTATGAAATCTGAAGGAGCTGCAGGCTCTGGACTATTAATGGTTGTAATAATAGGTATAGTAGTAGGTATATTCTTTTTATTAGATCAAATTAAAGGTAGTATGAAAGACGGTGCTGAAGCTATGTTTATTATGGCAGGTACAATTTTAATGCTAGGTTTAGCAATATGGGCCTTTGGTAAATTAATGGATATGATTGAAAAACCATGGGAGACAATGGCTATGGCTGGAGTTGCTTTATTAGGATTAGCATTAATTATGTTTGTAGTAGGTAAGATTCAAGGTGATGTTAAGAAAGGAGCGATAGGAATGGTAATTGCTACAGCAGCAATCGCCGCATTAGCAGTTGCATTATACATCTGGCAAAAATTAGATATTCAATGGGAAACATTAGCAATAGCAGGAGCAGCAATCGCTGGACTTGCAGTTGTTATGGCTATCGCTGGATCATTTGCAGCTGAAGTTGCATTAGGTGCACTTGCATTAACATTATCATCATTACCTTTATTTACATTAGGTATGACATTATCATATTGGCAAAAAGAAGAAATTGAATGGGAGACACTTGCAATAGCAGGAGCTGCAATTGGAGGATTAGCACTTGTAATGGGTATTGCCGGAGTAGCTTCACCTTTCATATTCTTAGGAGCTGCAGCAATGTTAGTTGCAGGAGCTGCTTTGATAAGTATTGCATACGGATTTAAAATATTCAAGAAAACAGAATGGGAAGAAAGTGATAGTGATAACTTAAATGGTGCATTAGGTTCTTTAATAGCAGGTTTCTTAGGATATAAAAGTATTAATGATATTGGTATAGGTGCTGCAGTTTGGGTACCTTATATGGCAGGTCTATTAATATTAGCATCGGCAGCACATATAGTTGCTGGTATAGCACTACAGGGTGTTTCTAAAGGTTTAACAATATTTAAGAAATCTGGATTCACATCAACTGATGGTGAAGAATTAGAAGCTGTAATGGCTAGCGTAATCTCAGCATTTACTTTAATAACTGATAAGGAAAGACAAAAGAAATACGGTATAGATGTAAGCCCTTGGTCTTTAATGATGGGTACGATGGCATTAACTGGTATAGGAAATGTAATGACAGATTTAGCTAGAGGTATACAGGCATTTGCTAATATGAAATTTATTGAATATGAAGTTATAAGAGACCCTAAGACAGGTAGAACTAAAATACAACCTAAAGCTGTTGTTGAATTATCAGATTCTAAAATTCAACAAGCAGGTGTAAACTTCGGTAAAGTAGTTGATGCAATTTTAGGTCCTATATCTAGAGTTGGTGAAATTGAAAAAAATTCATCAGGTTGGTTTAGCGGTGGTTTTATAAAACAAGGTATTTCAGCATTAACTGGAATCGGTGGAATAATGACAGGAATGGCTAGAGGTATACAACGTTTAGCTAATTTAACTTTTACAACATATGAAATCTATACTGATCCTAAAACAGGTGAAAAGAAAATTCAACCAAAAGAAATAGTTAAATTATCTGATACTGATTTTGTTAACGCAGGTATTGGATTTGCAAAAATCGTTGGAGCAATATTAGGACCAATCAGTGCCGTTGGTAAAGCAGAAAAAGAATCATCAGGATTCTGGTCTGACGGTTATGTTAAAAAGGGAGTTGACTCACTAACTGGAGTTAGTAATATAATGACTGGATTAGCAAAAGGTATTATTGCAATGTCTAATTTAGAATTTATTTCACAGGAAATATTTACAGATGCAAAGGGAGTTAAAAAATTACAACCAAGTGAAGTAGTTAAACTTACAGATGGTATGATTGAAGGTGCTGGTATTAATTTTGCAAAAATTGTCCAAGCTGTAATAGGTTCTATGGTGTATGCTGCTAAAGAAATTGAAAAAGCAGAAGGCGGCTGGGGTGATTTTGATGATACTGTTAAACAAATGAATGGTATACAAAAAATAGCTGGAGGTTTTGCAAAATTTGCTGTACAGTGGTCTAAGGTTAAAAATCCTGAAATGCTAGGTTTGTCATATCTAATGTTTACTAATTCTATAATGAATGTATTTAATCCTAAAAATAATAGAGTTAAAAGTTTATTGTACTTTAATATGTTTGCTGACAAGCTTGATTTAATAGCTAGTCATACAAGTGAGTATGAAAAGATTGCTGCTAGTTTTGAGAGAATATCTGCTAGTATGGGTGACTTTAAGGATAATGTTAATGGATTAGATAAAGATATTCTTACAGAAACTAGGGGATTATTTGATGCAATGGCTATTATTTCTAAATCTGATAATGGTGATAAATTTTTAAAGAAATATAGTGATAGTTTAAAAACTACATTTGAAAAACTACATGATTTATTAGAAGAATTTAAAGGTTCTGTAGATAATAATACTAAAGTACAAGAAAAAGCTACTGCTTTTAATGCAGCAGCTAAACCTCAGCCAGTTGCACCTGGTATTAAACCTGATGCTACTAAACCCCAGCAAGTAGATATGAGTGGAGTTATTAATGCTATTAAATCATTACAGACTACTCTTACTACACAAGGTATTAAAGTTAAAAATGACGGATCTATCATAGGCTAATGATAAATTTATTAAACAATATATAATAAAAATAATAGCAAACATGGAATACATTAAAACGTTTGAACAGTTTATAAATGAAAGTAAGCTAACAGGAAATGAGACTAGTTATAATAGTAAACAATTTCTTCAATATTTTCAAAATGAATATCCATATATTGGACCTAACATTTCTAGTAAAGAGTTAGATAAGTGGTTAAAACAAGATACTATTAAAAGAGTTAATTTAGCTAAAGCTGCAGACTATTTTCAAGATTATCTTTTGGCTAATAACTTAGCCGATGTACAAGAATCTGAAGTTAATGAATCAGTTTTAAATTTAACACAATATGTAAAAAAGGCTGGAGATAAAGCTCAGTCAGGCGGTGGTAATGGTGTTAACATTACAGATTATGGTACTGGAGAACTTGCAAGTCTTTTAGAAGCATATTATGCTAGCGGCAGAGGTAATGAAAATATATATACTGACAAAACTGTTAAGTTATTTAAGCAATTAATAGATTCAATGGTTGATGATGAGATTAAGAATAATCAGGTTGATGAATCTAAAGTTAATGAAGGACATGACGGTGAAATTGGACCATTGGATAATGTTAAAAATAGAGCCGAGGCCGAGAAGTTAATAAGAAGTTGGATTAAGACTGCTAAAGAAGAAGACGGTGATCTTAAAAAATTCATTGATGTTAAATGGTTAGGTAGAACTACTGAAGATAAAATGGATAGAGAATCTATGAGATATGAAGACCAATATGTAATACTTGGAGAAGTAGATGGTGAAATTTGGATGGCTCGCAGTTCTAGAAGCTAACATACTTATATTCAGTAACTTACAAAAAACTTTGGTGATTCAAAAACTTTAGTTATATTTAACCTATAAATAATATTAATATGGCCGAGAAACTTTATACAGATTTAGATTATAGCTATTTGTCAGAAAAGATTAAAGCTGAATTAGAGATATTATTCGCTAATACTAATTTAACTAGAAAAGAAAGAAATAAGATTGTCGAGCTTTTAGGTAAAAGCTTCGATGAAGGAAATTTAAATAAATAAAACTTTGGCGAGTCAAAATAATTTAGTAGATTTAATCAAATAATTGAAACAAGTAAAATTTAACCGATATATATTATCACAATGAACAAAGTAATTAACATACAATCCCTGTCGCATTCAAGACGATTAAGTAGCTTACAAGCACTTGATAGCGATAATGGTATGTTAATACAAAGTTAAACGTAGAAATACTTTAAAAGGAAATTACAACCCGAATCGCTTTAAAAAGCAATTCGGGTTTTTTATGGTTTAAACAATTTGGAAGCCCCCAGTAGATAGAGGTTAGCCGTCTTGAAAACGGTGAAGCGTTAATAGCGTGTAAGAGTTAGACTCTCTTGGTTTCCGCAAAAAAGTTCTTTGAAAATAATTGGAAGGTTGGCAGAGTGGTCTATTGCACCGGTCTTGAAAACCGGAGGTCGCGAAAGTGATCCGTGAGTTCGAATCTCACACCTTCCTCATATGGTGTTAGAGTCAGATATTGGTTAGCTTGTCTCTGTCTGTGAAACAGAGGTCTTTAAAAAGACGTGCGGGTTCGATCCCCGTCTATCACCCAAATTGTGAACCTGAACCCATTTAGAGTAATGGTAAAGCAAAATACGTCTCCCAATCTTAGACAGGTAGCAACGGAGAATAACAATTTTATATGGAGTAGGTAGCTTAATTGGTAAAGCGCCAGATTGTGGTTCTGGATGATGCGGGTTCAAGTCCCGTCCTACTCCCAAATGGTCTCATCGTTCAACTGGACAGGACTTCCGGCTACGAACCGGAGAATATAGGTTCGAATCCTATTGAGACTACAAATGCTGCTGTGGCGGAATGGTATACGCGACAGACTTAAAATCTGTTGGTCTTTTGACCGTGAGGGTTCGAGTCCCTCCAGCAGTACTGAATGCCCTCTTGATGGAATGGTAGACATGCCGGCCTAAGAAGCCGGTGCTGAAAAGCGTGAGAGTTCGAATCTCTCAGAGGGTACTAGTTATTTGAAGTATTGTTATAAATGCCCCTGTGACTTATGTAAATTGGCACAGCTACCGGCCTTAGAAGCCGGGTTTTTCTCGGTTCGAATCCGAGCAGGGGTACAAGGTCGGTTGTAAGTGATTTCCCGTTTGAGCATTGCTCTCAGGTATAGAACTTTCATTAATGCCCCTATGGCTTATGTAAACTGGTACAGCTAACGGACTTAAACTCCGAGCTATTGTGAGTTCGAATCTCACTAGGGGTACTAAAAAATAAACGTTATGAAAATAATAGCTATTAATAAAATGAATAAAGTAGAAGTAACTGAAGATGGTAACTATTACTTTTGTAGAATTATTGAAAAAAATAAATCTAAAAATTGGGCTGATTGTGTTTTCGGTTCAAAAATTATAAAAGGTGAACAGGAAATTATTAAAAAAGCTAAAGCTATGATAGAATGTAAAAAGAATTTTATCAAAGAATATCCTGAACATAAATAAATGCCTCTGTGACTTATGTAAACGGCACAGCTAACAGGTTCAAACCCTGAGTTCTTAAGAGTTCGAATCTCTTCAGAGGTACAAATAAATTGGAAGATTAACTAGTCAGGTGACTAGGTCCGCCTGCTAAGCGTGACGATCGTTAATTCGGTTGGGTTTCGAGTACTCAGTTTTCCGCTCTTGGTCTTGTAGTGTAATGGATAGCACAAGCGCCTTCTAAGCGTTTAGTATGGGTTCGAATCCCTTCAGGACTACTAAATATACAATAGCGGGTCTCTCATGTAATATTGAGGTTTATCTAACCGTAAATTAAAATGTGTCATTGTATATTTTATGCCTCTGTAATCCTGCCGGCCTTCTAAGCTGGTAAAGGTAACTGGATATTGAAAATAAGGGTTCGACTCCCTTCAGGGGTTCAATTATGTTCCTGTAATGGCCAGCGCTACGAACGCTGAGACGCATAACGGATGAAAATGTAGGTTCGAATCCTATCAGGAATACAAAGTGTTAGTTGCAACTAACCCAGACAAACGCGATGGTCATGAACAAAACAAGAGTCTGATAGTATAAGTAAGTGATTGGCGAAATTGGACATACGCGACCCCGTTGAAGGGGTTGATGTTAGCGCATCGTACAGGTTCGAGTCCTGTATCACTTACAAGTACTATAATTGGAGTTATAATTTAATTGGATAGAATGCCTGTTTCCTAAACTCGCAGAATGGGTTCGAATCCCGTTAACTCCACATAAAACTTTTTTATTTCAAAAACAATTAGTATATTAGTACTATAACAATATATAAAACATGAACACATTAATTACACAACAGCAACAACAAAACATCTTGAGGAAACTCGAGCTTAGTTGATATTGTGTAAACAAAATATTAAACAAGCCTGGGTTTTTCAACTCAGGCTTTTTTTATGTTCTTTAAACTATTATATTGCGCTGTCATCTAACTGGCAGGATACCCGCCTTTGAAGCGGTGAGAGAAATCTCTGTATAGGTTCGAATCCTATCGGCGCAACAACACGGCAACAGGGGTACTTTTATATAGACGTATATAAGAGTCTAAGGTTAGTTAATATTAAAGCTTCTGTGTAACTCAATCGGTAGGAAGTCATGAGCCGAATGGTTGAGATTATGGCTCTATCGTATAACGGTTATTATCTTCGGCTTTGACCCGAAAGACCTTGGTTCGATTCCAAGTGGAGCTTCAATATTGTCTTATTGTATAATGGTATTATAACTGGCTCTGAACCAGTTGACATTGGTTCGATTCCAATTAAGACATCTAAATTATAAACATATGAACTTCATAGAAGAAAGAATAAAAGAAAGTAGTTTAAATAATCTATACTTTAGATTCCCTCCAGAACCAAACGGATATCTCCATCTTGGTCATGCTAAATCAATTTGTCTTAACTTTGGACTAGCAGAATCATTTAATGGAAAATGTAATCTTCGTTTTGATGATACTAATCCAATGAATGACTATAAAAAATATGAAGCTGCTATTATAGATGATATAAAGTGGTTAGGATTTAATTGGGATGGTAATCCAAAAAGAGCTTCAGATTATTTTGATTTTATTTACTCTTCAGCTATTAAATTAATTGAAAAGGGATTAGCCTATGTAGATGATTCTACATCTGAAGAACTTGCAGCAATGAAAGGTACGCATGAAATAGCTGGTACAAATTCCCCTTATAGAATGAGAACAGTAGATGAAAATCTAAGACTATTCGAATCAATGAGAAATGGTAATAGTACTTCAATATTAAGAGCTAAAATTGATATGGCTTCACCAAACATGATTTTAAGAGACCCTGTTCTGTATAGAATAGTCAACTCTAAGATTAGTCCTATGTATGACTTCGCTCATCCTATTTCAGATTACTTAGAATGTATCACTCATTCTCTTTGTACTTTAGAATTTGAAGTACATAGACCTCTATATAATTGGGTTTTAAATAACTTAGATTTGGAAGGTATATTACCAGAACAAATAGAATTTGCTCGTCTTAATGTCGAGTATACTATTATGAGCAAAAGATTCTTAAAAGAATTAGTTGATAATGATACTGTAACTGGATGGGATGACCCAAGAATGCCAACCATATCTGGCCTAAGACGTAGAGGTTATACTTCAGCTTCTATCAGAGATTTTTGTAACGTTATAGGTTATACTAAGAAGGATTCTAGAATCAGTTATAAGCTTCTTGAAGAATGCTTAAGAACTGATTTGAATAAGAATGCATCAAGACTTATGACTGTATTAGATGCTGTTAAATTAACTATTAGAAACTGGGATAAAGATACTGAATTTTTAACTGTGGAGAATAGCCCAGAAGATGAAATGGCTGGTACAAGAGAAATTAGTTTTTCAGGTAGCCTATGGATTGAAAGAGATGATTTCAGAGAAGTTGCGAATAATAAATATCATAGATTAAAGCTAGGTGGAGAGGTTAGATTAAAAGGTGCTTATATTGTTAAAGCAGTAGATGTCGTAAAAGACATTGATGGTAATATAATTGAAGTCATCTGTGAATATGACCCAAATACTAAATCAGGAATGCCAGTTGATAGAAAAGTTAAAGGCACCATACATTGGGTTAATAGAAGCCACTGTTTACCAGTTACTGTTAGAGAATATGATAAGATGTTCTTAGACGTCGAAGCTACTGAAATTAATCCAGTTTCTATAATAATTAAAAGTGGATATACTGAAGTTAATTCAATAGCTTGTAAAATAGAAGAAGCAGTACAATTCATGAGATTAGGTTATTATGTTTTAGACAAAGATAGTACAGCTGATAATTTGATATTTAATAAATCAGTATCACTTAAAGAAAGTTTTGAATTATAATAAACAAATTAAATAAATTGTGTATTAGTAACTAATATGAATGATATAGAAAGATATGGCTTCTGGAATAGAGAAGCAAAAGAATTTTTAAAAAAAGAACGCCTTAAAAAAGAGCAACAAATTCTAAGGTGGGATTCATGTACAAATAAAGTTCCTTTTATTTGCGCAATAGATCCATGTAGAGAAGAACTCGCAGTTGAAGATGTTAATGTATATCCAACATCTTCATTATAAGTGAGTTATAAAAAACTTTGGCGATTCAAAAACTTTAGTTATATTTAACCTATAAATAAAAATAAATAAAGTAAGCACTCCAGAAAAACTTTGATAATTCAAAGATTTTTTGTATATTTACTTAAACAAAATTAAAACAGACTGATATATACTTTAACAACATGAAAAACTTTAATAACATATTTAATTGCTTTTGGTATCCGTGCAAAACGTATCCAGGTAATTCTATGTGTTAATTGAAAAATATTAATATTAGAAAACAAAGCCTGGATCTTACGATTCAGGCTTTTTTTATGTTCTTTATTTTATTAAAATACGTCCTTGGTGTTTAACGGTTAAGCATTTTGGTCTCCAAAACCAAAGGTATGGGTTCGAATCCTATAGGGCGTGCAAGTATTAAATGGGACGTTATACCGTAGGGGTAGCGGGACCGCCTGTAAAGCGGTTGTCATTGTGACTCGGGTGGTTCGACTCCATCACGTCCCACAAAATGCATCAGTAGCTCAGAGGCAGAGCAAACGACTGTTAATCGTTAGGTCATAGGTTCGATCCCTATCTGGTGCGCTAAAAAATAAAAGCTTATGGCTAACGTAGAAAAAAAGAAAAAGAAATTACAAGAGAGAATTAGCTTTCTTGAGAATGAGATGAGAACTTCTTTAACCAAGAAGACTTCAGACACTAAAGAAATAAGTGTAGGTTCTTATCAAAGACAAATTTTGGAATTGAAAGCTCAATTACAAAAGTTGTAATATAACCGAGATGTAGCCTAGAGGCCAGGCACTTGGTTTGGGACCAAGACGACGCAGGTTCGATTCCTGCCATCTCGACAACTACGAGTAGTGACTAAGGTTTAAGCACGGGCGCCCTGGAAGCGTCAGTTAGCTGGTTCGATTCCAGTCTACTCGACAAAAAGAAATATGGGTATACTACGATTGTGGTGAAATCGGCCGACGCGCAAGTCGGTGCTCTGACGAGATAAAGGTTGAAAAGTAGAAAAGAATAGTCTGTCGACGGACGAAGCTTGGAAGCGAAGTAAAATAGAATTAAAGTTGTAAGCGCTTATAACAAAATTCTAGGTTCAAATCCTCTTATACCCACTATGTGGCTTAAGCTAACTTGGTAGAAGCGCTGGTCTGAAAAACCAGAGGAGTGAGTTCGATTCTCACAAGCCACACAAATGGTACATACGTCAAATGGATTGGCAGACGCCTGCAAAGCGTCAGTAGATGGGTTCGATTCCTACATGTACCTCTAACGAGAAGTGACTAAGGTTTAAGCACGGGTGGTCAGGAGCCATCAGTTAGTGAGTTCGATTCTCACCTTCTCGACAGATATTATAATTATTTTATTATATCCAACATTTACTTATATTTTATAAAATAAATACTATAAATAATAATTGGATATGGATAGTAAACTTAACTCAGAATTAATGCAAGAAAGACTTCATGTATTAATAGAAAACATGCAGGCAGGTGTTTTAGTAGAAAATGAAGACAGGAAGATTGTATATGTGAATCAGGCATTTTGTGATATTTTCATGCCAGGTACTAACCCAGATTCTTTAATAGGAATGGACTGTACAGATGCAGCTGAACAGAGTAAAGATTTTTTTATTAATCCTGAAAAATTCTTATCTAGAGTTAATGAATTACTACATGATAAAAAACTAGTATTAAATGATACTTTGCAATTAGTTAACGGTTCAACATTAGAAAGAGACTATATACCAGTGTACGTTGATAGTAATTATTTAGGTCATATGTGGAAGTACACTAACTTAACCGATTTTAAAATATTAGAAGCAAAAGCTGCAAAGCTCGAAAAGCTTATTACAAATTTAAAAATTATAGGCGCTTCTATTATAGTAGGTTCAATACTAGCTAAAATCATTTATAATATCGTAACTAGTATTATTAATTCTTAATAATTTCTTTGGTGTATAAAAACTTATAGCTATATTTACCTTATAAATAAAAAGGTCCCTTAGCTCAGTTGGTTAGAGCAACAGACTCATAATCTGTGGGTCGCTGGTTCGAACCCAGCAGGGACCACAGCAATCACATAATGGACGCAAGTGAAGTAATACGGAAATTAGGTCTTGACGATGAAGCTATTGTCAACGTGTACCCCTATGGTTCGAGAGTTTACGGTACAGCTACTGAATATTCCGATTACGACTACATTATAGTTTATAAAAGTGCTTTTTTACCAAACGGTGCTTTTAGAAATAATGCAATCAGTTCTGAAGATAGAAAGATTCAAGGTGTATGTTACTCAAGGTCTGGATTTCAAGATGCTTTAAATAATTATGAAATTGGAGCAATTGAATGTATGTACTTGCCAGATGAAATGATACTTAGACAAAAATGGCCTTTTAAAAACTATAAATGGGATAAAAAGGAAATGAGTCGTAGAATCATTACTAAAGCTTCAGACAGTTGGCATAATGCTAAAATGAGATTGTCTGACGATGATTTAGAAACGTCTAAGAAAGGACTATGGCATGCTCTACGTATCTTATTATTTGGTATTCAATTAAAAGAACACGGAAAGATTATTGACTTCACTGAAGCTAATTCTTTAAGAGATAAGATATTTGACGATGATGATTTCAATTTAAAAAAGTGGATTAATTATAGAGATGAATTAATGAATAAACTTCGTCAATAAATAAAACATGAACGAAAGATTATACTATCTTGGTAAGTGTAAGCCTAAAGAGCTTAAACAAAACTTTGATGAGGTATATGATTATTATAAAATACAAGCTTCTAAAAAGGGATATCATGGAGATATCTCCTTTATAGAAGATAGAAAATGGGTAAAATTTTATGTTAAAGTTGAAATCGAAATATAAGCTTCTCAAACGCGGAGCCTAGTACATTAATCTAATTGTATTAGGCTTCGACAAAATAAGAAGCAAATATGAAAGATTACAAGAGGGCGTACAGACGCTACATGAAACATGTTAAATTCATGAAACGAGTTAATACATGGTTTAGTACTTATTCGACTAAGTATAGAGAAGAGTATAAGAAGGAAGCTTTAGCTGGAACTGCTTATACATTTTTAAGAACTACAGGTAGACCATGTAACTGCGCTGGTTGTACTTATTATAAATATAAAAGAGAGCAGTCTCAATATATTAATAAACAAATTGATAATGATATGATTCCATAGTTCAACGGATAGAACAGTGGTTTTCTAAACCTCTAATCCAAGTTCGATTCTTGGTGGGATCACTAAATAGCACAATGAAGGATTCTCGGGTGTCCTTTTTTGGGGGGTCTTTGGGTATCAATAAATATTTGTTATATTAATCTTGAAACAATTGACGGGGGTTGGCAGTACAAGACTTATGAAGGGTCCTTCAGACCATCTGGGCCTTAAAGGACTTAAACCCTCTGACAAACATAAAAGCACTCAAAATGAATCAAAGAACTCTAGTAATCGGAGATATTCACGGCGGATATCGAGCATTAGTAAAAGCCTTACAGTTAGCTAAATTTGACTATGACAATGATAAGCTTATCGCATTAGGCGATGTCTGTGATGGCTGGTCTGAAACACCTGAAGCCATCGAAGAGCTATTAAGAATTAAAAATCTCGTATATATTAAAGGTAATCATGATAGTTGGGCTTATAGAGGTTTAACTAATGAACGTGGTTTTATGGGATTCTCAGGAGAAGGTCAAAGTTGGTTACATCATGGTGGACAAGCAACTGAAAACTCTTACATAAGACGTGCAGACCTAAAGGAAAAGCATATAGAATTTTTGAAAAATGCATTACCATTTTATCTTGACGAAAAGAATAGATTATTTGTACATGCTGGTATTAGACCCGGGACTCCTGTTGCTAATACACCTGAAGAAGTATTAATATGGGATAGACATTTTTGGTATTCAATGTATAGTGGAAAACATGTTGATAAAGAGTATACTGAAGTTTATATTGGACATACTCCTACAATAAATTTTCCTGATAATAAAGGAAGTCATTATAAACCTATAAATAGACATAATACTTGGAACTTAGATACAGGTGCAGCTTTTACTGGAAGTTTAACAATAATGGATATTGATACTAAAGAGTTCTGGCAAACTGAAAGAGTTAGAGAATTATATCCCCATGAAAAAGGTAGAAACGATAAAGCCTATGCAGTTAACTATTAATTTTAAATGATATATAATCCAAATCAGTGGGTTTAAATGTCACATTATAAATTAAAAACATATAAGGAGCACAGTGAATCAGTTAATGAATCATTTGCTTTAACTTTGTTAATACCTATTATAGCAGTTGCTGCTGGTAAGATATTGGGTTATACTATAGGCAGGTTTGCTGGACCTCAGATTAAAAAATCAATGGATAATCTTGTTAAAAGCAGATTTACTGATAAAGCCAAAGAATCAGATATTAAAAATCTTTATGATTTAATACAAAAGGATTATCCTGATATTAAAGATGCTTTAGATAATGATGATAAGCTTAAACTTTCATCAGATTTAAGAAACGCTGGATTAGACAGAGATGATGAAGAGCAAATCAATCAGATTATTGATACTTTGCGAAGTTATCACAAGTCAGTAGCTTAATCTACTTAAACCCAATCAGTTACAGTTATTTTCAGAAAAAGCTTTGAGGAGTCAAAGTTATTGGTTATATTTAACCATAATAATTATAGAACGAGGACTTATCGCTGGTAACAGAGGAAGTTCAGGACTGCAAAACCTAATGTAGGAGCTATAACAAATAGCGATTGTACTACAGAAGCAGCAACTTAAACAGACTGAGGGTGTCGGTTTCCCTTTGAGGTCGGGTTAAGGCAAAGATAAATGATAAGATAGAACAAAATCCTGGCTATGCTCATTTATAATTATTTAAAAACTTTGGCGGTTCAAAGTTTTTTTGTAGATTTAACTAAACAAATAAAAAGTTTCGGATATATAATCTGTAAACATACACATAGTATATTTTAACAATTAAAGAAATGACAACATTAACTAATATAAATAAAGGTATAAAGAAGAATAAACGTTCTTCGATAGATCCTTGTTTTATAGAAAGTTAACAAAGTCGTTATACATTTTTCTAAAGCCTGGGTCGATAATATCTTCCCAGGCTTTTCTGCGTTTAGAAAGTCTGGTAAACTTAAAAAACAAAATGAAAACAAAAAATGAAAAACGAAAAACAAATCTGGTTTACCAGTGACACACACTTCGGACATGCTAACGTTATCCGATTTAACAACCGTCCATTTAAGGATGTAGAACAAATGGATGCTATGCTAATTAAAAATTGGAATAGTGTAGTTAGTTATCAAGACGATGTATATCACTTAGGTGATTTTAGTCTTACATCAGCTGAACGCTCTCTAAGAATACTAGAACAGCTAAATGGAAACATTCATCTCATTAAGGGTAACCATGAGAAGAGTGTATTAGAAAAATCTTTTACAAGAGATAAATTCTGTTGGATAAAAGATTATTATGAATTGAAAGTTGAAGACCCAAGTGCAAAGGGTGGAAGACAATCAATAGTTCTTTTACATTATGCAATGAAAGTTTGGAACAAAAGTCATCATGGATCTTGGCACTTATATGGTCATTCACATGGTAGCTTACCAGACGATATCAATTCATTATCATTCGATGTAGGTGTAGATTCACATGACTACTTTCCTATATCATACGAAGATGTGAAGCGTATTATGAAAAAGAAGGTATTTATACCACTTGACCATCACGGTAAAAAGTGATAAGTCAATTTTAAATATGGGCCTGTAGTAATAACTGGTAAAACCCTCGGCTGTTAACCGATCAGATGTAAGTTCGAATCTTACTGGGCCCGCAAAATAAATTACTGAGTTGCCGTAGTTGGCCGAACGGTCCAGACTGTTAATCTGGTGGAGCAATCCCATCGTAGGTTCGAATCCTACCTCAGTAGCACTTGGCTTCGTAGCTCAATGGTAGAGCTTCCGGCTTTTAACCGGAAAACGATGGTTCGATTCCATCCGGGGCTACAATAAACCTTCTGTCGCATAGCGGCCGAGTGCAACTGGCTTTTAACCAGTAGGGGTAAAACCCCATCCCAGGTTCGAATCCTGGCAGAAGGACAAATTGACTTCAAAGCTCATGTGGAAGTAGCTACCGGCTCTTAACCGGAAGGATATGGGTTCGAACCCCGTTGAGGTCACAATATTAATTTACACACTGGCAATTGGTGTAACGGTTAGCACGCGAAGCTTATACCTTCGTAGCAGGGGTTCGACTCCCCTATTGCCGACAAAAATAAATAGTATGTCAAGATTTGAAATATTCATGAGAGACCTTCAGGTAAGGTTAAATTCTAGATTAAATCCGGATTATCGTAGACTTTGGGTACAAGGTAATAATAAGAATGGTATTAGCATTGTCTTAACTATATTCAATAAGTCAGGATATGATATGGAATTTATCAAAGATAAGAATATATCTTTAGATATTGAAAGCGAGATGTACTTAAAGTATGTGGATGGCATTGTTAATAGATACAATTCGTATTTCAGGCCAGAATAAACATTCTGGCCTTTTTAGGATATATAGACCAGATGAATAAGGGAGATATAATTCTTGTTACATATGTTGCTAGAAAACCTATTAAAGTACCAGATTCTGTAAAGGATGATATACAGATGCAAAATGCATCGATGACTATACAGAAATTTTTAATGGATATGGCATTTAATCCAGGGGCAGCTATTGACCCAAATCAATTATATTCTACATCACGTAAAGATGCCTTTAAAATTATAGATGAATTTGAAGAAGGCCAGATGATATTCAGAAAAATATATCTGCAGGCCGGTCAAAAAGAATCATTAGATGAGATTAAAAGATTAGAACTAGATCCGCTGTTTGTTCAATGGCAAGATTCATATGTTATTGATGCTATCAGGAATATATAATATATCGAAAAAAATGTATTCTGATATGAGCAACGAAGATTTAATTGAAGAAATTTTAGTAGAATCTTATAGATTAGGAATAAATGAAAAAGTATTTGAAAAGTTTAACAAATACATATTAGAACACAGTAGAGGAGAAGCTTATAAATTAGCATTTGATGAAGCTTTAAAAGAAACAGAAAATACAACCGAAGATGAAATATTATAATTCGTATAAAGACTTTCTTAACGAAAAAGTTGAAAATGATTCAAGTGAATTAATTAATGAGGCTACTGAAAAGCCAGCGCAGACTATTTCCAAGATAGATTTCTTTAAACCTAAAGAAGGTAATGATAAAGATAAATTTAGAATTGTTAATCCAGTATCAGGCAAAAAAGTAGAAGCAGCAACATTTTTACAAACAATAAAACATGTAAAAACTATAGCTAATAATAAAAAAGCTACTAGTGAAGATAAAGCTTTACTTAAATCATATGAAAATAAAAGTAAAGAAGTTGCAAAAGCCAAAGAAGCCATATCTAAGTTTCTAGGTAGCCAA
>Ga0307380_10006001_pt1 | contig 16058 bp, 8 predicted proteins | sample UN3MG_FD_202239 | JGI IMG/M metagenome (GOLD analysis project Ga0307380, IMG submission 202239) | Soil microbial communities from Risofladan, Vaasa, Finland - UN-3 | ecosystem: Environmental > Terrestrial > Soil > Coastal area > Acid sulfate soil | place: Finland: Risofladan, Vaasa | collected...
GGGCATAATACTCAAAAAGTGGAGCTATAATCATATATTCACTTTAACATGCTGGATACATAAAATATTGAAATTAATGCAGATCAAAGGCTTTTCTATGGACGATCTAAAGACATTCTTGCCACAAATGTTAAAGATGTTTAACTTTTGCATAAAAAAATCTCTCTATGATGCTAATTTAAATATAACTACCGTTATGGTCAGCTCCACTTTTTGAGTATTATGCCCATTGCGAGCCCTGAAAAGGCGTGGCAATCCGCCGTTGCGAGCGCAGCGTGGCAATCTCATAAAAAGGTTGAGATTGCCACGCTCCCTTCGGTCACTCGCAATGACAATTTATTGTATGAGATTGTTCAGCCTGTTCCGAGCAAAGCGAAGGAATCTTCTTCGCTCCTCGCGATGACACTGGAATAATTGCGTTTGTATTAGATTATGTATTATAAACAACAAATTTACATAATATAAATTATAGAGAAAAGAGCGATGCTTTCCTTATCATCCCATTCAATATCATCCCATTCAATCACAAAAATCCCGACTTCAAAAAAATCATTGAAATATCATAAAGAAATATTGTATGCTTTGAATACCAAAAATAAGGAAGAGTTGAAAAAGATTTTTTAAAGACAGTGGGCTTTTAGACACTTTACCTCTTAAGAGAGGTTTAAAAGAATATTTAAAAATACGAGAAGGAGGTGAAAAAGAGAGAATTCAATCAAAAAAAGGAAAAAGGGGGAGTGTTGTTTAAAATAAACACTCCTAGGACTAGGACTAAAAAGGAGAAGGAAATGAAAAAAAAGATTTTTAAGGTCTCCTTGATCTTACTTTTAGCTTTCGGACTCACATCCGCAAGCTTTGCTCAGGGAAGACAAACAGGATCCATCAGCGGCACGATCGTTGACACAGAAGGGAATCTTCTCCCTGGATGTACAGTTACTCTTTCCGGGCCTAAGCTTATCGGCAAGCAAAGTTATGTAACATCAGAAATGGGCACGTTCCGCTTTCCCTCTGTTGCCCCGGGTCGTGATTATGAACTGCGAGTGGAGCTGCCCGGATTCAAGACAACCATCAAAAAAGGATTCATCATCAGTGTGGCAAGAGCGACTACTGTCAAAATTGAACTGGAGATCACAACTCTCGAAGAAGAGGTCACAGTCGTAGCTGCCTCTCCTGTAGTTGATATCCAGACATCCAAAGTGAGCGTGAGCTACAACGCTGATTTTATAGAGAGCATCCCTATGAGCCGAGACCTCTACGGTATCCAGAACTCTATCCCTGGTGCCATCTCTGAAGGAGTCGATTACCGTCGGACCTCCTCCATACTCGGAGGAACGGTCCGGAGTCAGCTCTACCAGCTGGACGGTGTTCCGATGAATGATCCCGCCACCTTCTATCCCATGGCCAACATCAACGTCGATGTCTACGAAGAGATTGAATTCGGGGTCGGATCGCTTCCGGCCGAAGTGGGACAGGCAGACTCAGTGGTTGTCAACATCGTCACCAAGAGCGGTGGAAACAAGTTTGCCGGTAGCGCTTCCGCTTATTATACCGGCGACTCTTTAGTCACTCAATTACTGAATGCCGAAGATAGGAAAGCGATTGGTGTCAACCCTCCCGAAGCATTCACGGATTACAAAGACATCTCTTTGAGCTTTGGCGGTCCCGTCATTCCAGACAGGGCCTGGTTTTTCCTCAACGGCCGTCGCCTTCTCTTTGGGAAAGCCAATCCACAGACGCATGATGTTCGGTTAGCAAATATCAACTTGAGGGAATGGACGTTCAGTGAAGCAGAACTCCAGCATTATGATATCGAACATGAGGAGTGGTTGGGCTTTGGCAAACTGACCTTCCAGCTCACAGATAACATCCGGTATATGGGCATGTACCATTGGAATAATATCTATGAACCTATTTACTATAACAGAACTGGTAATGATTACACTTTTGCGCTCACGATAGTCTGGGACCACGAGAACACCCACACCACAACTCACCAGATAAACTGGGTCCTGAACCAGAATACATTCGTCGATATTCGCGGGACGTATGTCTACCGCCATTTTCCCATCCTTATGCGGCCAGAATTCTCTAACAACTATATGGTCTACGACCGGGCGGAAGCAGTTTTCTGGGGGAATACGTATTACGGGGATGATTATCTCCGTAAAAAAGCCCTCGCTTCGTTTTCGGTGACCCACTTCGCAGATGACCTCTTGGGAGCAAGCCACGAAATAAAGTTTGGCGGTGAATACGAAGGCACTATTTACGGCCTCGACAGGTACAAGGGTGTAGAATATGGAGACAATCCTTACTACACCTACTGGAGAGATTACAACGCTGGAGGCAAGTATTACTATAATGTCTCACGCAGGGAAGGCCGGCTCAGAATGCGTCCTTTTGCTGAGAGGGGCGTCGTGTGGAAATATGACAACACCCGCCGTTTCTCTGGCTTTGTCCAGGACAGCATAGTCAAAGCGAGGCTGGCGATCAACGTCGGTCTCCGTCTCGATTACGGCTACCAGTACGAACCAGAGCAAACACGGCCCGCTATGTACGACCGCTATAAGCTCGGGCCGGAATTCATGGAACCCGCTCTAGCCGCTCTGGACCCCAACTTCATTCTTAAAGCGCTGAACGATCAGTATCACAACGACCCCGACATAGAGTTCAATCAAGTCTCTGCTATGGATCCCCTCGAAACGCCTTACAAAAAAATCGTTGAGTATACAACTCTTTCGCCGAGAATTGGGGTGGTTTACGACCTCTTCGGCGACGGAAAGACAGCTCTAAAGGCCTCTTTCAGCCGTTACTATGAGCCCATCTGGTCCGCTAAGTACAACGCCAGCAACACAATGAGCGGCGGAGCTATGAACTGGTACTGGTACGATCGTAACAGGAATGGGTACATGGACCTTCCTTTACCCGCCGCGGATAGCGTATATGGCAAGGGACCTGTTGATACTACACTTCAAGATGTAGCTGGTGACGAATATAGATTAACCTCGTATGATGTCCAGGATCCTGATTACATGTATTACATTAAAGACCTAAAGGCTCCCTACATGCATGAATTCATATTAGGCATCGACCACGAGCTGGTCAGGGACTTCAGACTGGGGCTCCAATTCATCTACAAGGTGAACAAGAACATCGTCGAGGACGTGGATAAGAACAACGGCTATGATCCCAACGCTACCGATGATCTAGGAAGGCCCATCTGGCTCCCGTATGAATTTACTGACCCTGGCTGGGATGGAGATTGGGACACCACAGAAGATAACCAGGAAATGACCGTCTATGCCCTGGCAGATTACGCTCCTACACGGACTTACGAAGGTGTGAACCCACCAGATGCTAAGAGGACATACACTGCTGTAATTCTGACTTTCGATAAGAGGATGTCAAACGGGTGGCAGCTGCAGGGCTCGATCCTGTATTCTGCCTTCAGAGGCAATACCGACCCTGGATACAGCGCAACAGAAGGCGAGTCAGGAATGTTCGACAATCCTAACGTGATGATAAACTCCTACGGCCCGCTCTCTTTTGACCGCCCGTTCCAGCTCAAGCTCATCGGATCTGTCATGCTCCCCTTGGACATCGTCTTCACCGGTTATTTCCAGGCCCTTTCAGGATCTCCCTGGGGAAGAGATATTGGGCGTGTCTATTTTCCCGACAGCATTGCAGATAACGCTCAAGAAAGTTATATTGGGGTTTCTGCCGAAGTGGATGGAGAACGAAGAGATCCTCCCTACACCATGTTGGATATAAGGATTGAGAAATCCTTCAATATCGGTGATTTCGGCAAGCTGAGTCTCTATCTCGACGCCTTCAACCTCGGCGGAAGAAGCGGTTACAGCATCACTGCCAATCCCGCCCCGTATATCTGGCCCCCCGAAGGCCGAGCAGCGGCTGACGTCGACTACGAACCCTCCTCAACCTATGGAGACGTGACCAGTTGCTATGGTGTTCGTTCTGTCCGTTTTGGAATGAAGCTCTCGTTCTAATACAAAAAGAGCTAACTGCTTAGTTCGATAAGATAAGAGGGAGGGAATCATCCCTCCCTCTTTTTTCTTTGGGAATCTTAGGGAATTTCTCCAGCCATTTTATTTGAAGAAAAAAATCTCTTTTTCGTTTAGAATAATCTTCAGAAATGTGCATTTTCAAGATATGGTTTTTTTCTCGAACAGGGCTGCTTAAAAAAGAAGTGATATGAAAAAGATTCGTTCCTGTATCTGGTCTTTACTCGTGCTCTTTCTTCTCGGGATTATGTTTGTCCCACCCTCCATGTATCCTCTAACGAAAGAACAGCAAAAACAAAATCTTCTTCTTATCACCATTGACACACTCAGAGCTGACAGGTTGAGCTGTTATGGCAGCCAATACCCCAAGACTCCGAATATCGATAGTCTTGCAGAGAGAGGGGTGCTCTTTTCCAGAGCATTTGCCAACACATCTACCACACTGCCATCTCATGCGAATATACTCTTAGGAACAACTCCAAACCATCATGGAGTTCATGAAAACTTGAATTTCGTCATAAGAAAAGAGTTGTTGACCCTAGCCGAGCATCTCAAGAATAATGGCTATTCAACCGGAGCCTTCGTGGGAGCCTACGCCCTCGATTCAAGGTTTGGATTATCCCAGGGTTTCGACTTCTACGACGATAAATACAGCCGCCTTCACTCTGTAAATCTCGTCTCCTTGGAGAGAAAAGCTGAAGCTGTGATCGAGGCTTCACTTGAGTGGCTGAAAGGTCGAATATCACCATGGTTTCTCTGGGTTCATTGTTGGGATCCGCATAGCCCGTACGATCCGCCGGAGCCTTTTAAAACTCAATACAAAGATCATCTATACGAAGGGGAGGTTGCCTACGTCGACCTGATCCTGGGAAAGCTCTTCGATTATATGAAAGAGAAAAACCTGTTCCGTTCGACTCTTGTTATATTCACCGGGGACCACGGCGAGTCGTTAGGCGAGCATGGTGAGGACACTCACGGTTTTTTCGCCTACAATTCATCCATCTGGATCCCTCTCATCATTTCATCTCCTGAAACAGCCTCGGGTAGTGTCGATTACTATGTCAGCCACATCGACATATTCCCGACAGTCTGTGATGTACTGGGAATAAAGATACCGTCTTTTCTTCAAGGAACCTCTCTCCTCCCGGCGTTAAAGGGGGAAAAACTGCCAGAAAGGCCAATCTATTTCGAATCTTTGTATCCCTACTACAGCCGCGGATGGGCCCCCTTGAAGGGATTTATCCTCAAAGAGAAAAAATTTATCGACTCTCCTCTTCCTGAGCTGTATGACCTGAACCATGATTTTGATGAGCTCTACAACCTTGCCGAAAAAGAAAAAATAGCTCAACTTACATCGCAGCTCAGGGAAATAATCAATGCCCTGACACCAGCTGAGAAAATTGACGCTACTCAACAGATCGACAGAGAAACTCGCGAAAGACTGGCAAGCTTAGGCTATATCTCGAACGTTCGCGTTTCACAGAAGAAGGATTTTAGCGTTAAAGATGATGTGAAGGTCCTCCTTCCTTATATAAATAAAATCGGTGAAGGCTGGAAACTGTATAAGAAGGGAAATCAAGATGCGGGAATCAAGCTCTTAAAGGAGATCATAGAAGAAAGAAAAGATGTGGATTTGGCGTATAAACATCTTGCTTCCATCTATCAAGAGACAGGAAATCCAGAAGAGGCTATTGTAATCCTGGAGCAAGGGCTCAATGCTCTTCCTTCAAGCTACGAAATATTTATCGAATACATGAAAGCGCTCATTTCTGCTCAACAGTATGACAAAGTCATCAGCTCTTTCGAAAAAACGAACATTAGAGAAGCTGAGTATGATCCGGAAATATGGAGTAACCTCGGGACTGCCTATGCCAAGAAAGGCAATTTTGATGAGGCGATCAAAGCCTTCGAAATGGGTCTTTCCCTGGATGATAAACATCCTGAGCTCTACAACAACCTGGCCAATGCCTGCTATTCCCACGGCCTTCAATCAAGAGATTCCTTAATCTATTCCAGATGCTTCGAATACTACAAAAAAGCCATAGAACTAGATCCTGAATATCCAGGTCCATACTATGGATTAGGCCACGCTTACAGGCAACAAGGAAACCTGGGAGGAGCCATCTACTGCTGGGAAAAAGCTCTGGAAGCAGATCCCGATTTCAGCCAGGCTCATTTTGATCTAGCCCTAGCCTATTTAAACACTGGCGATAAAGCCAAAGCGTTTGATCTGCTCAGTGAGTATAAAAAACGATACTACCATCTCATGACTCCTGCTGAAAGAGAAAGATTAGACGCCCTGATTGAACAGAGCCAGAAATGAAAAAAAGTTACTTGCTCTATTTGCTTCTACTTGCCGCTTTTCTCCTGCTTCATTCGGCCTGCGCTTCTTCTTATTATAAAATCTTAAAACCTCCCCTTGACTCCAACAGCCAGAAATTCTTGGATTTCATCCGCTATATCATCACCTCTCAGGAAGAGAGAATTTTCCGGGAAATGCCTCCCGAAGACCGAGGAGAGTTTATCATGGATTTCTGGGCAAGGCGTGATCCAGATCCCTCAACCCCTGAAAACGAATTCCGCTCGCAGTACTACACAAGGCTGGCTGTGGCTGATAAGGCTTTCCGGGCAGGCATTCCAGGCTGGATGACTGATAAAGGAAGAATCTATATCCTCCTGGGCCCTCCCACGGATGTCATCAAAAAGAGCATGGGAGATCCCTCATCAGAATTCAGGAAAGATAAGAGGGAACTCAGCTCAAATTTGTTGGAGGACGGAACCTTAACTGAAAGACCGACAGAAATCTGGATCTACAACCAGTACCCAGATTATTTCTCTGGACCTCTGCGCCTTGTCTTTGTCGATTATGAAAGCAACGGAGATTATAAATTAACGACTGATGTGGAGGTGAAGCGTTTTTCCATGATGTCCTATCTCCAGAGCGATCCCGATATGGTAAAGTATCAATGGATAGGGGAAATAGAGGGGAGTGAATCTCTTCCTGCCATTCTTCCCTTTCTTGATTACTCCAAATCTCTGGGTAAGATACAAAAAAGTAAGGATGGAACCTATACTGTTGAGTGCGCCTTTGATATTCCTTACCGAGCCATAAGATATCAGAAAAAAGATGATGGATGGGATTATCACTTAGAATTAAGTATAGAGGTCAAGTTCGTCGGAGAAAAAAGCTCTTACCGGGAAAACAAGGAGATAAGAAAGCATATTTCCAGCGAAAATCTTAAGACAAATATCTCAGAAAGATACACTATTATGGAAAGCTTTGTCGTTCCTTTGAATATAGGAAAAAACGAAATCTATTTTTCAGTTCGTGATAATATCCCCCAAAAAAGACTCCGCAAATTAGACATTGTTGAGATAAAAGAGTAAAAACTCTACAAGTTTAATCCAATTCAATCTAATTCGATCCAAAAAAAAACCAAAAAATTGTATTCAATTCAATTTTTTGGATTAAGTAATGCTCCAAATAAAATCACTATTTCTGTAAGTCTATTATTTTCAATTAAATAGAAGAAAGGGAAATAAGCGAAACCTTTAATTATCCCTGATTAATTCTTCCAGCTTAGGAATTAGATTCTTAATATTCTCAGCCTGCGGATCGTCAGGAGCTAATTCTACAAATTTCTTTAAGCTATCGACAGCAAGCCTGTACTTGCCTTTGTTCAAATAAGCATAGCCTAACTGCCTACGAGGAGGAGCCCAGCTTTCATTGATTTCAACAGCGAGCAGGAAATATTCAATCGCCTTGTCTGTCTCCCCTTGTTTGAAAAATATTTCTCCCACATTAAAAGCCAGAGTTTCATCTTCTGGGAAATTATCTATTGCCTGCCTGAAATATTCGCTCGCTTTCTCCAGGTTGCCCTGCCTAAAATAGGCTTCTCCCATACCTGCCAGAGCTCTGGCGGCGCTTTCATCGCCTTCGAGGGACTCTTTCTCTTCTTTTCCCTTCTCTAAAATCTTAGTGTAGATCTCAATAGCTTTATCATACTCACCCATTTCTTTATAGCAATTGCCGATATTGATGTTAACCTGATAAACGGAGGGATTCATCATGACAAATTCCTCAAATTTTGCTGCCGCCTCAGCATACTTTTTTTGATCAAAAAGCTCGTTTCCCTCCTCGAAAAGCACTACCGATCCCTCATCCTCGATGGCTGGCATATTCATCTCAGCCACCTGAATTTTCCTCAAGGTGAAACTAAGAGGAGGATTCTGTTTTGAAAATTGGCTGACTCTCATCTCGTGGTAAACAGTTCCATATCCTTCTTTGGATGCGGTAATGCGGAAAGATCCTGTTCCCAGCCCAGCTACAGCCCAGTTTCCCTTCTCATCAGATTCCGACGTAAAGGTGGTTTTAGACTGAAGATGCTGGGCGACAATTTTCACTCCATCTATTGGATTGCCAACTTCATCTTGAACTTGTCCCCGAAGCCTTCCCTTTCCACGTCCTTGCTGGGCGGAAAGATTGAGAGAGAGACTTAAACATACAACAGAAACGAGAAATATAATTAAAGTATCTTTGCTTCTCATCAATTCCTCCCTAAAAGGTTAAGAGTATCATCATGCTTCTTTAATTATTAAACTTTTTCGTTTAAAATTTCTCAACGATTTTCCTTAAATCCTCGGAGACCTTATTTTATTTTATATTCTCCTAAAATTCAACACGAAGAAGCTAGGCTTGTATGATTAGCTAGACTGGATAAATCAATTTGAGACTTGATAGTAGCTGAGATAAACAAAAATAATAATTTTGAATATGATCTTGGCTCAACGCTATAAGCGGAATTCCATGACCTTTTTCAACTCTTCACCACCTGTTCTGTTTGTGATAAGAGCATGAAGCAGGTTTTTCCCCTGACGAAGTTTATCTAAGTCTTTTTCAAGGATTAAAGGGATTTCCATTTCGTACATTTTGTTTTGCTTTTCTTTAAGCTCGTCTTCTTTAATTGCGATTTCAAAGGCTTCTTCATATTCCCAGATGAGGCTGCCCTCAGAATCCTTCAGCTCCAGGCGAACATCAAGCACAGTCTCCAGCATATCGCCTTCAGACTTATACCAGATATTTCCGTAAGGTATCTCGATGGTGATTGTGCCTTCGACTCTGTCTTCTTCGACAACATCTTTCTTTACCCTCCATTTGAAATCAAAAAATTTCTTTTCCTTTCCAAAAGTCGCCTGGGCGCTTGCCTGGGCTTTGGTGAGCTCATGCATATACATCAGGTTAAACTGTCGAATATTTGAGAGATCGTAGGTAACCAGCGAATAGAGCCCTGTGCAGGTTGAATCAATAAAGACGACCGGGAAAGCTCCGTAGTACCAGATCTCCCGGCAGCGGCTGTAGGGATCTCCTCCCATAGGATATCTTATTCTATCCGTGGGCGGACCAAAAAGGATGTAGATTCTTCCCCTGTCGGTCAACCATCCTGGTTTTGCTTCGCTTACAAAAAGTTCAGTTGTTTTTTCTATACGGCTGAAATACTCCATTTTAAACTCGTTCTCTTCGGTATCTGGATCAGGATCACGACGCTCCCAGAATTCTTCTATAAACTGTTCCTTTTCCGAGTCGGGAAGCTCGAGGAAAATTTTTCTCTCTTTTTTGGTGAGGATATACCTGACCTTGGAGATAAAATCAGCATTTACAGGATCTAACTTGCGCTCTATATTATAAAGGCGACAGGAGGAAGAAAAGAAAACGAGAAAGGAACTGGAGAGAAGAAGGAAACAAAGGGCCAAAGGTATTGTTTTGGATTTTTTCTCTAACTTTAATGAATGACTCATTTTTTCTCCTTTAAAGCCTCAACACTCTTCTTGATTTGAGGCTGATCCTGGTTTATCTCCAGGGATTTTTGCCAAGCTGCTAAGGCTTCGTCCGGCTCACCCAATTGGAAATAGCACTCGCCAATGGTATTTAATAAATTGATATTTATTCCATAACGAGAGATGGCTTTATCCAGGATCTCGATTGCTTTGCTTAACTCTCCCAAACTCTGGTAGGCTTTGCCCATCATAAAAAACACCTCGTATTTTGGCGGCTGGGGCTGGTTTATAAAAGGAAACAGCAAAGATTCAACTTTTTTGTATTCGTTCAAGATCATGTAAGTCTGGGCCAAGTTTAAAGCAAAATCAACTGAATCTGGCTTTTTCTGGAACGCTTTCTCCAGATTGACTTGAGCTTCGGCTATTTTGCCGCTGTTGAAAAGCTGGGTTCCGATCAAATAAAAATGGAGAGGATCTTGGGTGTCAGGCGAGATTTTGGAATAAACCCAGGGACGCGCTATGGCCTCAAGATGAGTTATATCAAACTCTTCGCTATCAAAAAGGACTTCCTGCCCATCAACAAAAAGAGAAACTTGAACTCTGTAGTGAGCTGGAGGGAATTGGCTAAGATCAAACTGCTCCAGAATATTTGGCAAGTCTTGGTATTCTGTGACTTTTCTATTTTTAGACAGAAATTCTTCTCCGCTTTTAAGGAAGGCAAATTTGATCTCTCCTTTCTCTCTCAAACCCCCGCTCAGGCCATGAATCTGGAAAACTATGATCAAATTGCCATCCTTGAGAAAGACTCTATTCGCCTGGAAGTAAATCTGGTATTCTCCAGCTTGAAACGGCCGCAGCCTGTTTTGCTGTGGTGTGCTCTTATTAATCTTGTAGCCTAAAATGAGCGAAGTCATCTGGAGGGCTTCCTCATCCTGCGGAATGACGAGGTTTCGCTCCAGCGAAGTAAACTCTTTGGATGTTTCATTTTTAACCAGGATGGAAAGCTTATAATTCCCGGGGATAAGAGGAAACATATCCTGAATAAGCAGCGGCTGGCGGCTTATGCTCTTTATTCTTTCTTCATCAAGATCAAGAGAAATGTTTTTTTCAAATTGATAAATGTTTTTCCCTTCCAGGTTCGAGACAGTACCGTTAAGTTTCAGGTTGGCGTAATATTTATTCTCGTATTGGCCCACAGAAAGCTTTGCTAGTTCAATAGCATAGTGAACAAAATAAAATCCTGAGCGATCTTTAATCACTTTGACCAGAGAATCACTATCGATATAATTGGCCGTATATTCCACTTCCACGATATCTTTGTACTCTAGAAACTTTTTGGCATATCTCTCCTCTATTTGTCTAATGGCAGTTGTCTCAACTCTCTGTATCAATAAATCTGAAGACAGGGAAGGCCGACCTATAGCATAAGCGCCACCTTCTCCAGGGATAAGAGACAAAGAAACCTGAGCCAACTCTGGCTCTATCTCCCTCAGCTCGTTATAGGCCATTAAATAATCTGTAGGGTCTCCCCAATAAGATGTCATCAAAGCCTGCGGGCCATCCTTAAGGGGACTGTAAATCTTGAACTCTCCAAGGCTTCCTTCCTGAAAAAAAACAAGGTGAAAGCCCGGAGGAAGACCGAACTTTGTAAGGCCTTGATAGAACCATATTACAGTAGGGTAAACCACAGTCTTTCCCTCAAACCTTTGTATATCATTGGGTGCGCCCAGAATGATGTATACCCTTCCCCTGTCAGTTCTCCAGCCTGGCTTTGGTATCCCCCTTCCAAAAAAATGGTTGGCATAATTTATACGCCGATAGTGTTCCTGCCTGAATTCATTCATGGGTGTGCCTGGAGTAGGATCTCTGTGCTTCCAGAAAGCGTCTTGGAAAAGGTCTCTTTCTCTATCTGTCTCAAGCTTAAGAAAAACTTCCCTCTCAATTGGAGCCATGATATAAACGACTTCCTCTTCCAGCCATTTTTTGTAAGCGGGGGGAACCTTGATTTTTTCTTTCTTTTTACCCCCAATAAGGAAGAAAACAGTTATTATTATAAGGAGAAAAATGGATAATTTCTTCTTCATCTGCGTACTCCTTTATTATCTTAATATATGTATGATCTCCACCTAATAAGTTAAAGTGAACCACAAATAAATTCAAGACATAATTATAGAATCCATATAAAAATTTTATTGCAATAATTATGCCAAAAAATTTTTAATCGAGGCAAGCATTTCTTTTTCCGTGATATAAGGCAAAATCTGCTCTACAACAAAAGTTGGGCCTGATAAATCAAACCCCTACAAATATTCGATATGCCATATATACTATGGGTTTAGCGCTATTCATCTTAATTTTTTGCTCTTTTCTAATACAAACGCAATTATTCCAGTGTCATCGCGAGGAGCAAAGAAGATTCCTTCGCTTTGCTCGGAACAGGCTGTGCGATCCGCCTTTGCGAGCGCAGCGTGGCAATCTCATCCTATAAAGACGAGATTGCCACGCTCCCTTCGGTCACTCGCAATGACAATTTATTGTATGAGATTGCTACGCCCTTTCAGGGCTCGCAATGACAATTTATTGTATGAGATTGCCATGCCCTTTCAGGGCTCGCAATGACATTGTAAAAATATATATTGCATTTATATTAGTTCTTGATATCTTGACTCTTACTCCATAGTCTACTATTTTAAAGAATCAATAAAAAGAAAAAAAAGATATTTCATGTTAAAGATAAAAAAAATCCCGTTTAACAGAATGGGTAAATAAAGGAGACATAAAGTGGGAAAGAAAATATTCATATTTCTATTGATTCTATCTCTCTCGACAGGAATAGCCTCCAGAGCTTTTGCTCAAGGACAAACAGGCTCGATCAAAGGGAAGATAACTGACAAGGCAGGAAATCCTTTGCCGGACGCCTTCATTTATGTTTCTTCACCAGCCATGTTAGGAATTCGGACTTATCTCTCCTCAAAGACAGGTGCTATCAGATTCCCTGGTCTTTCTCCTGGTATCTACAAAATCATGGCAGAAAAGCCCGAATTTAAAACAGTAAACATAGAAGATATCATTGTCGGGGTTGGAAAGACAGTAAACCTCGATATTACCCTGGAAGCGACTCTGATCGAAGAAGAAATCACAAGCAACATTCCTTCACCAACATTAGATGAAGAATCGACAAAAACTTCAGTAAACATAGACAGAGACCTCCTGAATAATATTCCTTTCGCTAGAAACCTCCATGAGATTATCAACTCTGCGGCTGGTGTAACTCCCTATAGCGTGCCCAATCAAAAAGCGTCCAGTGTTCACGGCTCCACTGTCCGGGCTAACATCTATACCCTTGATGGCATAATCATGAACGATCCTTCTGGAATGCATCTCCTCACCAATATAAATTTTGATATTATTGAGGAAGTGGAATTAGAAACCGCTGCCCATCCTGCACAAGTCAGATTCACTGAAGGAGGATACATCAATGTGGTTGCTAAATCAGGCGGAAATGGATTCAGAGGGGACATCAATCTCTATTATGCAGATGAAAAATTGGGAAGCACCTTGAGGTCTGAAGAAGAAATAAGTGAGACAGGAGCTTCTCCCCCTCCGCTGGATAGATATTTGGGGGACATCTCTTTCTCTTTAGGAGGTGCACTGCTGGAAGATAAGATATGGTTTTTCACGAATGCACGCTTTATCTCTTTATCTCGAACTACTGATTTTATTCCCTGGATTGACCCTCAGGGCAACAGCCACAAAAAATTCAACTGGCGTGGGAACGAAAAAATGGGATTTTTCAAGTTGACAGGCCAGTTTATTCCCCAGCTTAAAGTAACAGGAATGTTTAACTATTTTGAGCGCTATCGATCAGCGTCTGAATCTCCTCTAAGCTGGAATCTGCCAAAAGAAGCCACGCAAATCTTGGATCATGAAAAAAACTTAACTGCTTCAGGAACGCTAAGCTACATTTTTGATCAAAATACTTTTGGAGACCTAAAAGCAGGCTATATTGAACACACCCTTCCTTTGAGGCTGGATGCAAAATGGAGAGACAATCCTCAATATTTCAATGAGGGAACAGAACATTTCTGGGGAAGTGCTGGATTTAACGAAACTCAGCTGAAAAAAAGATTTCAGGTAGGAGCATATCTCACTCGGTTTCAAGAGGATTTTTTTGGAGATCACGAGTTTAAGAGCGGAGTAGAATATGAATTTGCTTCCGGAAAATGGACTACATGGAAAACAGATAATTTGTTGCAGCACTACTTTTATGGAAACCCTTATTATTTCGACCCTAATTATTTCGGCCAGGCTGTATCTCCGGTAACAGGTAATCCAGTCGATAAAGGAAAAGTTTCTTTTTCCATTGCAGGAAAAGCAGAAGGAGGATTGAGCCAGAACGAGCTCTCAAGGCTAAGCCTTTTTGCTCAGGATTCAGTCTCTTTTGGCAGAAGATTAACCCTGTTTTTAGGTCTAAGATTCGACCGGAGTAGTACCAAGCTTCTTTCAAGCCAGAAAGGAGAAAGTGGAAATCCTGTTTCCTTAAAAATTGGCGGAGAATTAATCGAACCACTCTATGGGGTGAATCCTTATAGCACAAATATAGTACCAGAATGGCAAAATATAGTGGTCTGGAATGCCTTGTCGCCCCGCTTTGGCTTAAGCTTCGACATCTTGGGAAATGGAAAACATCTCTTCAAAGCTTCCTTTTCTCGTTACACTGAATATTTGATGCTAGACTATCTCAGAGCTCTAAACCCTTTTTATGCTCGCCGCTCTCATCAATTCAACTGGTTCGACGAAAACATGGATGGCATAGTAGATGTGGACGATACCTATACCCTCTATCCTGAAGACTTGCGGTCTTATAGCGAGGAGGACTATAAAAAAAGGATAGCTCCAGATATAAAACCTCCTTATACAGATGAATTTACAATCGGGCTCCACCAAGAGCTGTTCAAAGATTTTTCAATCAGAATAAATTATATCCAGAAAACCAAACGAAACATTATTGAAAATGTTCTCTACGACCCTGATTCTGATAAAGACTGGTACACAATCGCCCAGGATACGCAAGGTTGGTGGATACCTTTTGAAACGATTGTCCCCGAAGTTGATGATTTTCCCGATACTCAAGTCAGCGCTTATTACAGATCTTCGAACACACCGGTCCTCTTCTATCAAGTGAAAAATGTTCCTGAGCTAAAGAGAAAGTACCAGGCGTTAGAGGTAGCATTCCAAAAAAGAATGTTAAACAATTTGCAGTTGATCGGGTCTTTGGTCATCAGCAAAACCACGGGGAATATAGGCTTAAATTACGACGCTAGCTCGGGATTTTCAAGAGCAGCAGACAATCCTAATTTTTTACTGGTTAACCTTCCAGAAGATTCGAGCCTCGATTTTGATAGACCTCTTGTCCTGAAGCTTATGGGGACTTATAAGCTTCCCTATGATTTTTTTGCAAGCTGCTATTACACCTATATGAGCGGCACGCCATTGCCCAGAAGCGTTACGGTTATTCCACCTGCTTCCTGGGTCCAGGATAATAATGCTTACAGCGAGCCAGCAACGGTTCTCCTAGAAAAGCCAGGAACGAGAAGAGCTGAACCTTACCACAACCTTGATCTAAGAATTGAAAAGGAGTTTAGGTTTGGAAGCTCTGGAAGGATAAGTATCTATATTGATATTTTAAATGCCCTGGGAAAAAAGTACAGTTTTATTTCTAAAAACGATGGCGGCTTCTGGTTTCCCGATGCTGAAAACACAACCCAGGGCACCCGAGTTCTAAGCGAAAACTACAAAAAGATTACTTCTCTCTCTGGGACGAGGATGATTAGATTAGGCCTGAACCTCCGTTTCTGATCTTCTCTCTTTTTATAACCTTTTATAACCTTCTCTCTTTTTCTGACGGACATTTCTCTCGTTGCTGTTCTGTGCATCTGCTTGGATAGCTGTTTTTAAATTTATGGATGAAATGAGCTCAGAACGATGCTATAGGGGAAGTGATTTAATGCCAAAACTAAGGATTAGCAAAGATCAGTTTGATTTAATACTAAAATGGGCAGAAGATCGAGATCTCATCAAACTTGAAAAGTTTTCTCAAGGAACTGTTTTTATAACCTGGAATGAGCCACCTAAAAGACGTAGGAAGTCAATTGACAACTTATAAAAGCAAAGGAATCTTTTGAATAGCAGGAAAACAATCTTTCATTAAAATTTAATTTTATCTGCTTTTTTTTCAATCCTTTAGTAGATTGCATTTCTTTT
>Ga0307380_10006002_pt1 | contig 16057 bp, 13 predicted proteins | sample UN3MG_FD_202239 | JGI IMG/M metagenome (GOLD analysis project Ga0307380, IMG submission 202239) | Soil microbial communities from Risofladan, Vaasa, Finland - UN-3 | ecosystem: Environmental > Terrestrial > Soil > Coastal area > Acid sulfate soil | place: Finland: Risofladan, Vaasa | collected...
TTCTCGCCGAACGGTGACGGCTACTTCGACCTCAATGACATAAAACTCTTTTCATCGAGCAAGGAAGGCCTCCTTGAATGGGAACTCGTCGTTCTCGATGAAGGGGACAAGGTTGTTAGGGAATATACCGGACAGAAGGATTTCCAGGAGACCATAAGCTTTGACGGAAAGGATGAGTCAGGAAGGCATCTTCCGGACGGTCTTTATACACTGAGGTTTCGTCTCTCCTACGACAGCGGGAACCATCCCGAGTCTTTCTACAAGTTCGTAAAGATCGACAACACCTCTCCCGGCGTGGAGGTAAGCTTGAAGATAAGCGCATTCTCGCCCAACGGTGACGGGGTAAAGGACACGATAAGCATCGTTCACAAGATACAGGGGGAGCCTACAGACCGTTTCGAGGCGCAGATGCTGACGGGCTCCGGCGCGGTGTTCAAGAGTTTCGACTACGGCCAGAACCCTCCGGGAGTTGTCGTGTGGGACGGTATGGGTGACGGCAACACCCAGCCTGTGGAGGGGAACTATTCCTACGTCATAACCGGCAGGGATGATGTGGGAAACAGCACGACCCGGAGGATAGGTCCCATCAAGCTCGTCACCGGGTTTGAGGAGATCTCGGTGGAGCCCGTGATGTACTCGTTCTCACCCGATGATGACGGTCTCAACGATACTGTGAGCTTTGAGGTCAACGCATCGAGCAGGGAGGGGATAACGGAGTGGAGGATGGAGATCAGGAACAAGGAGGACGAGCTCGTAAGGGCGTTTTCCGACAGGGATCTCGGACCCGCACTGCCGACCCAGATCACCTGGGACGGCACCGACAAGACCGGAACAGTGACGGCAGATGCCCTGTACACCACGTTTCTCAGCGTACAGTACGATACCGGAAATAATCCCATATCAAAACCGAAGGACATAAAGCTCGATACGACCTCACCCTCTATAGAGCTCTACATCCCGGATCTATACATCTCCCCCAACAACGACGGCTCGAAGGAGACGATCACGATATACCAGAAGATACAGGGGGAACCGGATGACGCTTATTCGGCTGACATACTCGATTCGGTCGGATCCAGTGTAAGGAAGTTCGAGTGGAGGGAAACACCGCCGGCAGAGATCGTCTGGGACGGGAGAGATGATAAAGGGAATCCGCATGCCCAAGGGCTCTACTCCTACGTCGTCAGGGGAGAAGATGCTGCGGGCAACGCCGTAAAGAGGCAGATTTCCGATATCGTTCTTATCTCTTCCTATGAAGCAGTAACTATTAAAGGGGACCAGGCAGGGATCTCTCCAAACGGTGACGGATTCTTCGACAGCGTCCAGTTTTCGACCGATATATCCTCTACAGAGAATCTTACCGAGCGGCAGCTCAGTATACTGAACTCTCAGGGTAAGGTCGTGAGAGCGATAAAGGGCAGCGGTGTTCCGCCGGCGACGATCCGGTGGGAGGGGAAGGATGATAAAGGATCACTGGTACCGGACGGAATCTATGCCTATGCAATGAGCCTGCTCTACCGAAGCGGTAACCACCCGGCGAGCGATTACGGAGAGATTGTCGTCGATACAACTCCTCCTTATTCAATGTTCGTCGTGTCACCGACGCTCTTCTCACCGGATGGTGACGGGGAGTCGGACACGATGTACATAAACGTCGAACTCGATGACAAAAGCGGTGTGGAGGAGTGGCAGCTCTCCATCTACAGAGAGTACGACGGCAAGGTGGAAAAGGCCGCGCCTTTCAAGCGATTCAGCGGCAGGGGCAGCTACAGGGACAAGATCCGGTGGGACGGGTACTCCGATCCGATACGGATGCCCCCCTCCTTTACCCCCACAGACGCGTATACCTACAAGCAGATGGGCGGACGATGGGTGATGCTGGTGGATTCCGCTGCCAGCTATACTGTGGAGCTCGAAGCCTACGACCGCTACAGGAACAGGGTACTCCAGAAAAAGCGTTTTAATACCGACATACTCGTGATAAAGACCCCCCAAGGTCTGAAGATCATGATCAACTCCATACAGTTCGAGTTCGACCGTGCTGATCTTCGTCCCGAGAGCTATTCGATACTCGACAGGCTCACCGAGATCCTGGAGAAGTTCCCGAACTACAAGGTGAACATCGTCGGTCACACAGACTCGATAGGAACGGAAGTGTACAACCAGGGTCTGTCAGAGCGCAGGGCCTATTCCGTGTACCAATATCTGGTTGAGCATGATGTTGACAGGGACAGACTCACAACAGAGGGGAAAGGTGAGCTTCTGCCTATTGATAACAACGATACTGAGCTTGGAAGGGCGAGAAATCGCCGAGTGGAGTTCTACCTCACGAAAAAACCGCAGTAGAAAGATTCCGTGACCCGTTGAACCGATCGGTTGATGAAACTGTTTCCCTTAAATCGTTACGGGCTATATCTTCGCTGCCCGGAAAACAGCACGTACAAAGAGCCTGCTGAAACCGTTACGGATATGGAAGAGGCCTTCTTTTACGAGACCCCGATAGGAGTTCAAGAGTATCCTTTGAGAGGAGGGTTCACCTTTTAAGAAAAACGGGCTCGAGATCCTGAAGAACGGGGGTCTTCTTTTAAAAGAAACAGGGGCGGGGGCTTGATATATTCCGCACTCTTCTGCAGCTTTAGGGGATTCTCTCCTGATGCCTGAAAGTGGGCCGACTCCATCTGCAGGAGGATGAAAAGGGGGATGCGGATCTCGGTCTTCCGAAAAAGAAGACGGTAGAGGTGTTTACCGGTTTCGAAGTCGTGCGCGGCCAAAAAGTGGCCGGGTGGGTACAGAACGACTGCTGTATGAAAAAAGAAGGAGTAGAAGAGTCACATGAGGAAGATAGAAATAGGTATACTTGGCATGGGAACAGTCGGCAGCGGTGTGTGGGACCTTTTCCGCAAGAACAGGGACCTTATATGGAACAAATCAGGCATCGACCTGAAGATAGCGAAGGTTGCAGATAAGGATCCGAAAAGGAAAGGGGTTCTCGGGATTCCGGATGATATCTTTACCGAAGATCCGATAGAGGTTTTAGAGCATCCCGATATCGATATCGTAGTCGAGCTTATCGGGGGAACGACGGTCGCGAGAGAGCTGATCATCCGCGCCGCGGAAAAGCACAAGCACATCGTTACAGCGAACAAGGCACTCCTTGCGAGACATGGGCCGGAAGTTTTTAAAATAGTAGTAGAGAACGAAGTGGAGATCGGGTTCGAGGCCTCTGTCGGCGGGGGCATTCCGATCATAAAGACCATACGGGAGGCCCTTGTCGGGAACCGGGTCAAAAAGATAATCGGAATACTGAACGGGACGAGCAACTTTATCCTCACCAAGATGACCAGGGAGGGAATAGATTTCAACCAGGCACTCGAGGTGGCACAAAGGCTCGGGTTTGCCGAGGCGGACCCGTACCTCGATATATCGGGAGGCGATGCGCGGCACAAGATCACCATTCTGTCTTCGTTTGCCTTCAACACAATGATCGACCACGACTCGGTCTACATGGAAGGGGTCGACGGTATAGACATAAAGGATATCGGGTATGCTGAAGAGTTCGGCTTCGTTACCAAGCTGCTTGCCGTGGCGCATCTCACGGACCACGGCATTCTCGTAAAGGTCCACCCCACACTCGTGAGCAGGGAGAACCCTCTCGCTGCGGTACTGTGGGAAGACAATGCGGTAATGGTCGAGTCTGATTTCCTAGGGACCTCGATGTATTACGGGAAGGGTGCAGGGGCGAAACCCACTGCGAGCGCTGTGGTGGCGGATGTTGTAGATATCTCAGAGCGTATCCTGGGCAAGAGCGAGTACAACAGTAAGAGGTACACTTTTTTCAGGGATCTCCCTCAGCTCGAGTTCGAAACGAACCGGACCCGCTACTACTTCAGATTCAATGTACTCGACCGTCCCGGAATCCTCTCCAAGATCGCGGGTGTGCTGGGTCAAAATAATATCAGCATTGCGTCTGTGATCCAGAAGGAGAAGGAGGAAGAGCTCAAATACGTGCCGCTTATTATGATGACTCACGATGCCGTCGAAGCGGACGTGAAGAGGGCGATCGCGAAAATAGATTCTTTCCCGGAGGTCGAAAAGAGCAGCAAGATTATACGAGTCCTGACTGATTAGGGCCCATTACCTGCAAAACATTTCGTAAAATTGGTTGCACTCCAAGAATATCTTACACAATGAGATCTCAGTACAATAGAGTGTGGAGGACAAGAGTAATAAATTATTGACATATGATGAAAATTGTGGTAGCATCTTTTTGTTAATTAGGGTAATTAAGAAGGCCCGGATTTGGACTGTCCTGGTTGTGAATGTTCCTTTTCCTTTAAATTATATACTCCAATTATTGTTCTATTCTTGGACCTGGGCACAGGTTGCGGGTTACAGTCTTCATAATCAACAGAGAGGTCTTTCGAGGGATTGCTGTTTGTGAAAGACCGTAAATAGAATTAGCAGTTGAGAATACATAGATCCTATTTGAAGGAGGTGATGTGCTGGAGAGAGCAGAATTGTCGTTATATCGACTAACGTCAAGGAAGAAAAAACTTTAAAGGAGGTTAACGCTCTATGAAGAAAAGACTATGGTGGGTTATTACACTGATGATGGGCCTTGCACTGACAGCGAGTTTTGCGCTTGCCGGCACTTCTGAAAAAGGAGGGTCTGCTGAGAAGCCTGCTGAAGAGCAGTTAATAACAATTCACTGGGCTCAATGGGCACCTGCTGATTACCTGCAGAAGCTCTCTGAGGGATTCACAAAAGAGACGGGAATCGAGGTGATTGTTGAGCAGACGCCGTGGGAGACCTTTGTTCAGAAATACAACACAGAGATGATAGCGCGTAGTGACGCATGGGACATTATCGTCGGAGACAGCCAGGATATAGGAAACATGGCGGTGAACGGTCACTATGTGGAGCTTACGGACTGGATAAAGGAGAAGGGCGTCGACAAGACCTTCACTCCTGCATCTCTCACCTACTTCGCGGAATATCCGAAGGGCGGGAAGCGCTACTATGCGGTTCCGTGCGAAGGAGATGCGCTGGCATGGGCATACAGGAAGGATCTTTTCGAGGATCCCATGAACAAGGAGGCCTTTAAGAGGGAGTACGGGTATGAGCTCGGGGTCCCGGAATCCTGGGATATGCTGAAGGATATAGCCGAGTTCTTCCATGATCCTGATAACGGTTTCTACGGCATCGCGATCTACGGAGATAACGGCTATGATTCACTTGCCATGTTTGCAGAGCAGATGATATGGTCGTTCGGCGGCGAGCTTGGTGACTACTCTACCTACAAGGTCGAGGGCCTTCTGAATTCAAAAGGTGCGATTCAAGGGATCGAGTACTACCACGACCTGTTCAAGTTCACGCCGCCAGGGTTTGGTGACGCATTCTACGTAAAGAGCAACGATGCCTTTACCGCAGGGATCGTGCCCATGGCCTGTAACTATCTCGCATTCTTCCCTGCGCTCGCAAACGAGGCGACGAACCCGTATGCAAATGACACAGGCTACTTCGCCTGCCCGCCGCAAAAGGGATATGACGGCAAGACCCGCCAGTTCGCGGCTCTCGGGGGACAGGGCGCTTCGGTCATCACCTATTCGAAGAAGCAGGACCTCGCGTTCAAGTGGCTGGAATGGTTCATCAGAAAGGACACTCAGATGGAGTGGGCGAGAATCGGCGGTTATACCTGCCACGCCGAAGTCCTGAACTCGAGCGAGTTCCTCAAAGCGACTCCGTTCAACCCCACCTTCAAGGTCTCGATGGAGATCTTCAAGGACTGGTGGGCATGTCCCGAGTACGATGTGCTGCTGCGAACGTTCAGCCAGTATATTGCCGATTACGTTGTAGGCGGCAAGGGCTCTGCGAAAGCATCGCTCGACAGATGCGCGAAGGAGTGGACTGCGGTTTTCGAGAAGGCCGGATATTACGATTAATCTACACACCAGCATCCTCCGGTCTGTTGCCGGAGGATGCCGTTTTTATATCATATACAATATATGTCAGGGGAACGGATAGATGGGAAAGAACGCTAATGAAAACCCGGGAATGGAGCTTGAAGTACACTACCGTCATATGAAGGACAAAACATTGATGCGAGTGTTCATCCTGCCGACGCTCGTGCTCCTCATCGCAATCAATGTTTTTCCACTGATCTGGTCCCTCTTTCTCAGCTTTACCGACTACAGTGCGAAGATGGTGAACGTATGGGGGAAGAATCCGGCATGGATAGGCTCCGGTAACTTCTCCCGTATACTCTCAGACCCCGAGATGTGGGAAAAGTTTATCACTACGGCGAAGTACGTCATTATGACGGTAGCCGGGGAGATGATACTGGGATTCGGCCTTGCGCTCCTGCTCCAGCTCAACTTCAAGGGGAGGGGGCTCATTACGACACTCCTCGTGCTTCCGATGACGATGTCTCCGGTTATCGTGGGATTGATGTGGAAGCTCTTCCTCGATCCGAACTGGGGGGTATTCAACTTTCTTTTGGGATTGGGGCGTATTGACTGGATTTCCGACCCGACCCGCAACCTCTACTCCATCGTTATCGCAGACATCTGGATGTGGACTCCGTTCGTGATGCTTCTGTCGCTTGCGGGACTCGGGGCTGTACCGAAGTACCTCTATGAGGCCGCCGAGATAGACAGGGCTTCCTGGTGGTTCAAATTTACGAGGATCACGCTTCCGATGGTATCGCCGATCCTCATGCTTGCTCTCATATTCAGGATCATCGAAGCGTTCAAGATATTCGATCTGCCGATGGGTATTACGGGAAGGGGCGCGATGGCACCACCGCTTCTTGCCACGCACCTCTACAATACATCGTTTGTGACCTGGAACACGAGCTACGGGTCTGCGATAGGCTATATCATGCTGATCATGGTACTGGCAATCACCCTTGTCCTTGTCAAATACCTCAACAGGGCAAAACAGTAGCTGTTACCCATCCGGTTGTTTACGTTAAGTCAGAGAGGAACGTGATATGGAAAAAAAGATAATGACTATACGACAGAGGACGGTACGGGCGATTGTGATATTCCTCACATGCGTCATCACCCTCATCTACCTCATACCGCTGTTCTTCGTAATACACACATCGTTCAAGCCGTGGGCGAACATAAAGGACTATCCGCCGAAGCTTTTATATAAGCCGACGATAGCGAGCTATGTCCGCATCTTCACGGCACGTACCCCTCTTCCTCCCGGAGTCGAGTTTTCTGAACAGGAAGTCGATGACATGAAGTGGTATGAGAGGCTGGTCTACAAGGACACGAATGAGGAGATCGTAAGAAAGGGAGACCTCGCGAGGAGGTATCTCAACTCCGTCATCATAGTGATCGGAAGCACGGTGATCACCATAATCATCGGCACGATTGCGGCGTACGGATTTTCACGAGGGAAGATACGTGGGAAGGATGACTGGCTCTTCTTCATACTCACCACAAGGATGCTCCCTCCTGTCGTGGTGGTAATACCGGTGTTTCTCATGTTCAGGACCTTGAGCCTTACAGATACGCATATAGGACTCATACTCCTGTATACCGCATTCAACGTATCGTTTGCTGTATGGGTCATGAAGGGGTTCATCGATGAAATTCCCATAGAGTATGAGGAGGCGGCCCTCGTGGACGGGTACACCCGTTTTCAGGTGTTCATGAAGATCGTCATACCTCAGGCGACGACAGGCATCGCCGCAACTGCGGTGTTCTGCTTTATCTTCGCATGGAACGAGTACGCGTTTGCGTTTCTGCTCTCGAGGAAGTATGCGCAGACCGTACCCGCCTGGCTGCCCTACCAGATGGGGGTTCTGGGATATGACTGGGGGGCTGCGGCTGCAGGGACGTTCGTGTTCCTCCTTCCTGCAATGATATTCACGATTATTCTGCGGAAGCACCTCGTAAGAGGTATTACATTCGGCGCAATAAGGAAGTAATAGACCATGGTTAAACTGTTCATTGCTATCGGCATATGGGTTGTGATCGGCGTGGTTTTCTGGACGTTCAAGATTCTGAAGCGCAAGTACCTCGAGCCGATATTCATCGGCATCATGCTGTTCGGGATCGTCGCGCTCTGTCAGCCTGCCATATTTCCCCTGTACAGCTACGGATTCATGATACTCCTTATGGGGGTAGCAGGCTACATGTTTGTATCTCACATGAGGGCGTGATCGCAAAGATTCTACAATAGATGTATTGAGAAATGGAGTAGCATTATGGCTGAGATAATCCTTGAAAATATCGTGAAGAGGTACGATAAGCTCATCGCTGTCAATGAATTCAACCTCGATATAAATGACAGGGAGTTCCTCGTTCTCCTCGGACCTTCAGGGTGCGGGAAAACCACGACTCTTCGGTGTATATCCGGTCTCGAGATACCGGACGAGGGAAAGATCCTTCTCGATGGTATAGATGTGACGAAGAAGAGAGCCTCTCAGAGAGACATCGCGTTCGTCTTTCAGCTGTACGCTCTCTATCCGATACTCACCGCGTATGAGAACATCGCCTTTCCCCTCAAGGCGCAGAAGTACGATAAGGAGACGATAAAAAAGGAGGTTGGAAAGGTCGCAGAGATCCTTCAGATACAGCATATACTGTCGAAGAAGCCGAAAGAGCTTTCAGGTGGCGATATGCAGCGCGTTGCTCTGGGCCGCGCAATGGTGCGAAGGCCGAAGGCTTTTCTGCTGGACGAGCCGATAGGGACGCTGGATGCGAAATTCAGGGAGGAGATGAGGGTGGAGCTGAAGCGGCTTCATATCGATATCGGCGCAACCACGGTGTACGTGACGCACGACCAGATGGAGGCGATGTCAATGGGAGACAGGATCGCGATCCTGAATCTCGGCATCCTCCAGCAGGTCGGCACTCCCTTCGAGGTTTACTCAAAGCCGAACAACCTTTTTGTCGCCAACTTCATCGGGAGCCCGGGAATGAACTTCATCGACTGCGAACCGTCGAAAAAGGAGGGAAGCTTTTGCCTGAAGCTCCTCGAGGATAACATCGCCATACCTGTGAGTAAAGAGATGCAGGATCTGATAGAGAAGAAGCTCTCCGGTAACGGGAAGCTCGTACTCGGTGTACGTCCGGAGGATGTTTCCTACAGTACGAAGAAGAACGGAGGGGCCCTTGAAGTGACCGTATACGTGAGCGAGGAGACAGGCTCGTATAACATCATCGATGTCAACCTCGGAAGCCAGAAGGTGAAGGTCCGCACCCTCCCGACCGTCAAACCGGGTATCGGGGACCGCGCGTACATCGAACTCGATATGGAGAGGGTAAGCCTGTTCGATAAAAAAACCGGTAATTCAATAATGATGTAGGAGTCAGTGCATATGTCTGATGTCAAACTGGTATCGCTCACCAAGTCGTTCGGCGATATTGTTGCAGTGGATGATATGAATCTCGAGATAAAGGACAAGGAGTTTTTTGTGCTCCTCGGTCCGACCGGGGCGGGAAAGACCACGACCCTGAGACTCGTTTCCGGTCTCGAGAAGCAGGAAAAAGGCGATATATACTTCGATGGTAAGCGCATCAACGACGTAATACCTGCGGTAAGAGATGTGGCCTTCGTGTTCCAGTATTATACTCTTTACCCGCACTATACAGTGAGACAGAACCTGGAGTTTCCGCTCAAGTCAAAGCTCAGGAGTTTTACCAGGGCCGAGATAGATGAAAAGGTCATGGACGTGGCGAAGACCCTCCACATAGATCATCTCATGGACAGGGCGACCGTTAACCTCAGTGGAGGTGAGATGCAGCGTGTTGCGCTCGGAAGGGCCATGGTGCGCAAACCGAAGGTTTTCCTCATGGATGAGCCGCTCAGTAACCTCGATGCAAAGCTCCGTGAGGAGATGAGAAGTGAGATCACACGACTTCACTTCGATCTCGGTTCGACATTCTTCTATGTAACGCACGATCAGGTAGAGGCGATGACCATGGGGGACAGGGTAGCGGTACTGAACGAGGGCAGGATACTGCAGATCGATACTCCAGACAGGATATACAATTCACCGAAAGACGTCTTTGTCGCGAAGTTCGTGGGCAGTCCGGCGATAAACCTCCACGAGGCGACGATAAAGGGTGACACGCTCCTTATCGGAAAGAACGAGATGAACCTCACCCTCACCGGACAGCAGAAAAATGCGCTGAAAGGTTATAAAAAACAAAAGCTGATCTTCGGGATACGGCCGGAGGATATCGAAGTATCGAGGGAAAAGAGGCCGAACTCGGTCTGCTGCAACGTATACTTTACACAGAGTATGGGTGCAGAGGATATCCTCAACCTCAAGATAGACAGCATCACGTGCAGGGCACTTGCGGCTCCGAAGCTGATGATAAAGCTCGGTGAGGAAGTCAGTGTGAGCTTCGATATGAGCAGGGCTCACCTTTTTGACAGTGAAACCGAAGAGTGTATAATCTGAGATCCTGTGTTTCTGCTGTCAGATAAGTAGTAAGTCGTTACCACCGATTTTTAATCGGATATGAACCTTCTTGATTATTATCAATCTTGGAGATCGTAGACCTTTATAGTTTATAATTAGTTCTTGGTGAATGATTAGTATGTTCAACAAGAAAAGACATTGATGAATAAGTTGGTTTCATGTAACTATTTCACTCTCAACTAATTAGTAGTTGATGACAGAAGCATCAACTACAAAATTGGTTCATTTATTTCTTATATTTTAATTTATAATATTTAATAAAATTGCTGTATCAACGAAAAAATCTAATTATTATCAGGAACCAATTCGTGAGCTGGTGTATAAAGCAATGTTGGTGAATTGGTAATTATTCACCAGCGACTAAAAAGCTTTCGTCAAGCTTGCGAGCCGCCGGTCTCTTTCTTCTTCCGGAATTTTATTACCCATACGGCAATCGCTGAAAGCAGCACGGCAGAGGCTATCGCTATTCCGAGCTTTCCGAGCAGTGTGATGGTGGTTACAATAATGCCTGCGGAGAGAACGCCGAGAGAGATGAAAAAAAAGGATTTTCCCACCCTCAGCCCCATGACCGTGGCAATGAGAGCCCCTGTCCACGCTCCTGTAACGGGGAGCGGCATAGCGACAAAGAGGAGAAGACCGAGCTCTTCATAACGCTGGATGAGCCGGCGGTTTCGCTCGACCTTTGCAAGAAGGAGGTTGAAGAACTTTTTGAACAGAGGTATATGCTCGAGGGTGCGCTTCACCGGATTGAGGAAGAGAAGGAGAGGGAGCACAGGTATGAGGTTGAAGACCACTGCGGTGATATACACCGCTACAGGGTGCTGCTTAAGAATGGCAATGCCAACAGGTATGCCTCCCCGGAGCTCAAAAATCGGCACCATGGAAACGAACCCAGTAATGAGAAGGGGTGCCATTCCCCGCCCTCTCAGGAGGAGAGCGTAGTCTGTGGCCCTGTCTGCCACCAGTACCGAGGCGGTCATGAGGAGCGGCAGCAGAACGGCCGGTACGAGAATAAAGAGCTGACGTCTCACTCTATTCTCCTATTATCTGTACGATGATCTCTCGGGTTCTCGGTCGGTTGTCGAAGTCTATCATTATGATCTGCTGCCATGTGCCGAGCAGGGGGCGCCGGTCACAGAAGGGCAGAGAGAAGCTTTGGCCTGTTATCGAAGCCCTGACGTGTGCGAAACCGTTACCGTCTCCCCACTTGATATTGTGCTGGTAATCTCCGTTCCTCGGGGCGATTCGCTCGTACAGGTCCTCAAGGTCCCGTACGAGGCCGTCTTCGTACTCCACCGTGCTGATTCCTGCTGTTGAGCCTGAGACGAATATTGTTGCAGTTCCCGAAACAACAGGGCTCTCACCGATGATCTTTTTCACCCTGTTGGTGATATCGATGATATCGGTTTCTCCTCTTGTCTCTACGTGGAACGACTCTGTTACCACTCCCATGTATACACTCCGTTCCAGCCGGAATACCATAAAGGCCCAACTGTTAATATTATTGTGGCTATTTGAGCTGCTTGAGTTCGAGGAACTGCAAGAGGGCCTCTGTGGTGAGGAACTTCTTCTCTACCAGTATCTTAAAGAAGGAAGCCTCCTCCCCCCGATCATGGCTTTCCTTGTGCTCTTTTCTTGCCTCGGCAAGCTGATGGGCGGTGATATACCGGTAGGTTAATAGCTCATCCTCGATCGAGGTAACCTTCTCCTCCTTCAGATCTCTCATCCGTCTCAGCTCTTTTCTATACTCGTTGATGTCCCTCTCAAGCCGCGTGGCGTACCGGGTCGTCTGCTTCAGCCGGTCTGAGAGGATCTTCAAGAGTTCGATACCGACCTTCGGTTTTTTGATAACGAGATTGAAGAGGGTCTCTCCGGGAATCACGGTGACCTCGGAATCCTCGATCGCCTCTATCGTGGCAGTCCGGTCGACTCCGAGAAAGTACGACATCTCACCAAATACGGTATTAGGGGTGTTGATGAGCCCTACGATCTGGTCATCGACCAGAACTGTGACCGCTCCCCGCCTCAGGATGAAGATGTCGTCTCCCTTCTCTCCCTGACGCACGATCGTTGAACCGGCCTTGTAAAAACTGTACTTGTAAAGTTCCTCATCCGGGATGGTTATCTTTGCGCACATAGTGAAGGTCTCTGAACCCCTTTGGCTTCAGATGTGTCACATCTGAGATGTTTCACATCTGAGACGTGTCACATCACAGATGTGTCACAGATAAAACCCTCGACACTTCCGCCCCTCTCTTTGTACCTTATAGATGCCACCGAAGGCGTTCTGATGCCGCGGATTCTAGCATAGAAGGTTGATAATACCTTCTGTATTGTACAGTATAGTACATATGAGTTTTTTTTTCCATCACTTTTTCCTGTACAGGCATGGTATGAAGAGCATCGCAGACGAGATATACGAGGCGCTTCTGGAAGCAAATAGGGAGTTTGATGCGCGTGAGATCCTGAAACGGTTCTTCAAGATCGAAACCGACAAGAGGGATGTTGCAGAGAAAATCGTCGGGAATGTTCTGTCCTCGGACCCGAGATTCAGGCGAACGGGGAGTGGAACGTGGGCTGCGGTAAAGGTAAGGACCATAGAGGAACTTTCTCTCGGTGAGGCGCCTTTCGTACTTTTTCAGATAGAGAACATAGAGGAGCTTGTGAGGGAGCTTTCCGCAGAAAGGCCCCTCTCTGGTGCTGCATACTCCTTTGTTCTCTACAGGGGAGGGATGACAAGCGAGAATGTTCCTCCTGGAGACCTTTTAAAGCGTGCCGAAAGCTATATCTTTGTTCCCTACGATTCCAGGAGCCTGACCGGACTGAGGAGGGCGTACAGAATCAAATCTCCCCTCCCTCTGGAGCTGAAGACTCTCTCGGTGAGGACTCTCTGCGGAGCGCTCTTTCCCGGGCTTTCTTTACGAACATGGGACGATATCGTTCGTGAATTCTCCATCGTGAACCTTGAGGGTTGTGGGCCCTATGTAAAGGTTCAGAACCTGAAAGGGGTGTTCGAGCACGTCCTTGCCGCTGCCCAGAAGAGGGGTTTGAAACAAGCCCGCGAACTCCTCAGTTTAGGGGTTCTGTCTCGAAAGGATGTCGATTTTTCACGGTACGGGTTCGACAGGGAGCGGCTGAGCGGGCTTGTTCAGTGTCCCGGTGTGTACACCTTCTCGAACAGGGAGGGCGAGGTTATCTATGTCGGAAAGACCAACAATCTGAAGACGAGGATCAACTCCTATTTCTGGAATACCGGGGAGAGCCCTGAGAAGATAGAAGGCATACTGAAGGACCTGTACATGATCGACTGCACCGAGCTCGGTTCCGATCTCGAGGCAATGATAGAGGAGTTCCGGCTTATAGAAAAGCATGCGCCGAGGTACAATACGAGGATGAGCATTCCGGAGAAAAAAGTTACTGTTCCGCGCCGCATACTGGTTCCGAGGAGTTTTAGCAAAGGGATGTTGAAGTTGTACCTGCTTGCTGACGGTCTTCCACTTTTAGAGCATGAATACTGGTGCGGAATAACTGACAGGAGGCTTATGGCTCTGCTCGAAGAGATGAGAGCCGAAGAAGGGTATCTGTTCGACCCTATGAAGATCATTGCCATATCGTACATGAACCGGTACGAGGACAGACTCATTGTCGTCGACGTGGACCGGTACAGGGCGGCCGAAGATATAGAGCGCGTTCTCCTCCTTCACTGTGAGGATATAAAAAAAGGAGAGAGGGAAAAAAGCGTATACGTCTGAATTAGACGTAGACGGGGGGAGCGATGGACAAAGCAGAGTTGAAAGACGCGCTTTTGGGAGATAGAAGACAGCGGTTCACGGGTGAAAGCGAAGAGGAAATCGGTCTTTTGTGGAGTCTCGCTTCCGATACAGAGGAGCCGAAGGAGGTGCGTAAGAAGGCGAAAAAAGTGCTCTATGTGCTTCGGTCGAAGGGGATCGATGTAGACAGCATGAAACCGGAAACAACGGTCGCCGAAACACCGAAGCAGGAGGGCGGGACAGTGGAACAGGCCATGCTCTCTCTGCCGGACACAGCAGGAAGAAACCTGCTGTTCGTCTCTATCGTGGATCCGAAGACTCTTTCGCTCGACATCCATCAGTTTCTGATATCCCGATCGCTTGGTATCCAGGACCACAGGGTCCGGTCTGGGAGCAGGCGGTCGCTGGAGAGAGAGGTAGAACAGAAGGGGGATTTCTTTCCTATTCGGGCAGCCTACGCGTTCTACCGGCTTGGACGTGCCCTGGAGAACACGCCTGATAACGAGAAAAGCAAGATGGCGGCCCGGATACGGCGGCTAAATATTCGTGAGATTGAAACAGATGAGGGGGTCGAAGATAGAGACGGGCAGATGAATCACCCTGTGCTGGGCCTCGTTTCTCATGCGCTGTCACAGATCGCAATGCCATCCGAGGAAAAGAGGCTCTTTTCCGAGAAAGAGATAGGAAGGCTCCTACTGCCAGAAGAGGATGTGCACCAGTACAGGGAGAAGATAGGGGAAGCGAAGGGCAGCAGGCTCATAATAGACAACAAAAGCCCCCAGCAGAGAGTGGAAGAAACCATCGACCGGTTCTGTACGGTCTACTTCACCCCGGAGAGAAGAGAGGCCTTATGTGAGAGGCTCTTCGATATAGCCCTCTTCTTCCACCATAAGGGTGAGAAAGAGTATACGCAAATACTCGTACACTACGGCGAGTCGTTACTGAACAGGACACTCGAAATCAAAAAACATCCGGTAGTACAGTATCTCACATACAGGGCATTTCTGATGAAAGGGTGAACCATGGTCGTATATTCCCTGCTCATACCTGTCGTGGTCCTCGAATCCAAGTATCCTTTCAGGTTTTTCTCGGCGGTAACTGTCGTGCGGAATAACGACGACATCGTGGTTTTCGACACCGGGTTTCCGGAAGGCTCTGAGCTTCTCAAGGGGTTGAAGACGTTCGGGTTTGATCCCGACAGTATAACCTGGGTTTTCAATACTCACATCCATATCGACCACTTCGGCGGTAACCACCTCTTTAAGAACGCGAAAAAAGTGGTGAGCAGGAGGGATTACCTCTTCCGGAAGCGCTGGGGAGAAGCCCTTTTAAAGACGCGGGATAAACTCTCGTATATCGAAAATTCCTTTCCTCACCTCCCCAAACGGGAAGTGGAGAAGCTCATCGATTTTCTTCTCGTGATTCAGAAGTGCCACTTCAGAGAGCACTACCTCGGGGACCCTGATACTTTTTTATGGGCCGAAGACCACCCGCCGGTTCCGGAGTGGATTCGGATCTTCAGTACGCCGGGGCATACCCCGTACCACCTCTCTTTCCTTGTTCAGGGGAAGGAAAAAAGGGCCATCATTACTGGGGACAGGGTGCCGAATCGGAGATACTTCTTCGCAGAAGGAAACAGCTTCATCGAGGTAGACATGGACAGGAGGCTGGCGAAGTCCAGCGAACAGCGAATAAAACGCTATGCAGAGGCTGGGAACGAGAGTATCATATATCCATCTCACGACCGTCCTTTCTTCTACCACACCGGGAGGTATGTGCAGAAGAATCCCTGCGAAATTTAATGATCCTCTGAGAGTGACAGGATAGAAACTGATGCGA
>Ga0307380_10006004_pt1 | contig 16051 bp, 15 predicted proteins | sample UN3MG_FD_202239 | JGI IMG/M metagenome (GOLD analysis project Ga0307380, IMG submission 202239) | Soil microbial communities from Risofladan, Vaasa, Finland - UN-3 | ecosystem: Environmental > Terrestrial > Soil > Coastal area > Acid sulfate soil | place: Finland: Risofladan, Vaasa | collected...
TCCTCGGGCGTGGGCTGAGGCTGCTCGAACTCAAACTGTTTTGAAAGCGATGTTTCGGTGGCCGATCTCTGCGCCGATCTCTGCGGCTGCCCTTCGGTTTGAGGGGTTTGCAGGCGCTTCAGATTGGTCTGGCCCTCGCTGTAGGGATCGGGAGTTTGCGGTTCCGATTCGGGTTGCCTGGGGGTCACCGCTTCGTGTGTCTCGTCGGCGGGAACCAAGTCGGGCTCCTCGAACTGCTCCTGCGGCGGCTGGACCTGGAAGCGCAGCGGTTCGGCGCGCACGACCTCCGGCTGGCTGGTGAAGAACAGCAGCATCGCCACCCCCTGCGGCAGCACCAGGATTATCACGTGCAGCAGCACGGCCAGCAGCACGGCCGTCCTCATCGTGATCTGCGGCTTCTTCTTCACCGACTCCACCAGGTATCAGCGTTACCGCCCGACTCTTTCGGCCAGCAGCGGTGCTATTTTGCCGCCGACCGTCCCGTCCGGCTCCACCGGCGCGAGAGCCCAGTTGCCGACTCCGCCGCCGATGGCGTTGAGCAGCAACGCCAGCTCCGCCGGATCGATTTCCTCCCGGCTTTCCCAGTCGATCGACTGGAGTTTGACGACCAATCTGTCGCCAAGCCGTTGCTGCAATTGTGACACCAACTCGGCCGTCAAGACTATCGCCTCGCTCACACTCACCGCCTGCTCCGCGGCGATCTGCCGGTGGTAAGCCATCAGGCAGATCCGGTCGAAGGGGGATGCGGCGATCGATTCGAGATCCTGTCCGAGCCAGCAGAGGGAATCGACCGGTGCCAGCACTGTATCATAATAGACGTTCAGCACTACCTCGACGTTAACTTTCATCCGCTTGCAGCGCGCCGCCAGCGCTTCACCGAGCCTCCTGAGGCGCTCGGCCTTGTGCAGGCACCACAGTTCGTACGGCTTGCCGTGGTTTCTCACGTGAAGGCGGTTGTCGTCGCCGAGGAAGGTTTCGGCGAACATCGCTCGAGGGCTGGCTTCGCCGCCGTTCTGCAATCTGAAACTGCCGAGCCCCGCCGGCGTGAAGCCCTCGTAGGTCTTGATGACGAAGTCGTCCTGCAAGACGATGCCGTCGATGGGCAGCGCTGCCAGCTCTTCGAAGAGTCGCAGGAGGTAGGCGGCGAAATCGGGATTGAAGAGATCGTAATGGGCGGCCGTCTGGAGCGATCCGTCGGCGAGGTTGTAGCGGATGTCGCGCCAGGTTTCCTCCTCCAGCCAGTCCATCCTGCGCGTGGCCATCCAGGCGTAGAGTTTCATCCCGCGCTCCCGGCAAAGTTGCGACAGCGTGGGGATCATGTCGGCGACGGTGGGCGCGAGGGATGAGACGAAGTAGAGGCCCACCGCCTCCGCTTCCTCCGCGGATGCGGCGAAGGCGTGGTAGCGGTCGCCGCGGTTCTGGAAGGCGCGGAAGAAGACGGCGTTGAAACCGTCGGCCTTCAACCGGTCCAGCTCGGCGCCGATCTCGCCCCAGGTCGAGCCGCCGAGGAAGTGGATCTGCGCCGCCACCAACGGTTCGAGGGCGTGATCATCCCGGGTGCCGGCCTGCACCTGCGGGAGACCGGAAAAGAGCAGGATCAACGCCAGCGCGGCCGCCGGTGCGGCCTTATCGTGTCGGTGCCGTTTCATGCCCGGTTGTTACCTCGAAGCGCTCCGCTTTCAGCAGATCAAGACTCGTTTGGCGTTCCCGCTCGCTGATCCCGCCCCTCGCCAGCTCGCCGAGGAGGGGCGAAAGCTGCGGGACGAGCGCATCGATGATCTCGGCCCGGCTCACCTCTCTGCCGAGGAGCTCCTCCAGGCCGGCCATCGACCGCGCCAGGATTGCCGTATCTTGTTGATGACCTGTCGCCGCCGCGAGCAACTCCGCTTCGGGGCGGATGAGTATCGAGCCGTGCTGCAGGACGGCATTGCGCATGCGGCGTTGGGCGCTGCCGACGACCTTGCGTCCGCCCGCGGCCAGCTCGAAGCGGCTGGGGGCGGCGAAGCAGGGCATATGCTCTCCCCGGCTGCGGCGCTCTCCCGCCGCCAGTTCGAGACCTGCGCCGAGGCTTTTGAGGCCGCTGAGCAGCGCTGCGGCAATGACTCCATAGGAGGAGGTGACCGAGCCGGTGAAAGGCTTTTCACCAAGCCTGCCGACGATGCTGTAGGTCAATTCGATATTGTGCAGCACGGCGCGCCCGCCGGTGGAGCGGCGCACGAGTGCGACGCCGCGCCTGCGGCATGCCTCGACATCGGCGGCCTCGGCGACCCTCTCCTTCGCGCCGAGCGACAGGGTTGGGACGGTCCACCAGTAGAACCGCAGGGCGGGGAAGCCCGCTGCGCCCTCCTCGCAGGCGAGCAGCAGGGCTTCGTCTATCGCCATGTTCTCGGCCGGCGGCCTCGCGCCGTGGAGTATCAGCCTTCCGCTCATGGTTGCGAATATTAGCAGTTGGGGAAAACAGCGACAAGCGGCGACATTGCGGCTAGACGCCAGGTTTGCCGAGCCTCCGGAGGCGGAAGCAGGTGCCGATCGCTTCGCGGATCATGCCGGAGTGGAACTTGGTGCGGCCGCGGGTGCGGTCGCGGAAGATGATGGGCACCTCGGCGAAGGAGGCCCCCGCGCGCCAGAGAGCGTGCTTGAGCTCGATGAGGAAGCCGTAGCCGTCGCAGGTGAGGGCGTCGAGGTCGATGGTCTTCAGCAGGTCGGTGCGGATGCCGAGGAAGCCGGCGGTGCAGTCGCGCACGGGCAGCCGCGTGACCAGCCTGGCAAAGAAGTTTGCCGCACGGCTGATCAGCAGCCGGCGTCGCGGCCAGTTGCGGATGCCGCCGCCGGGGGTGTAGCGCGAGCCGATCGCCACGCCGGCGCCCTCTTCCAGGGCGCGCCGCAGTTGCGGCAGGTATTCCGCGGGGTGCGAGAGATCGGCGTCCATGGTGAACACACGTTCGGCGCCGAGCTGGATCGCCCGGCGGAAGCCGTCGATGTAGGATTTGCCGAAGCCGGGATTTTCGACGCGGTGGAGCAAGTGCAAGCCCGTGGTGGTTTCGCTGCGGTTCTCGACGAGCTTCGCGGTGCCGTCGGCGGAGTCGTCGTCGACGATCAGCAGCTCGAAGCCCCCCGCAGCCGACACGCTGTCGATCAGCATGTCGATGTTTTCCGCCTCGTTGAGCGTCGGGCTGATTACCAGGTCCATTGCTGCTCCTCGTTCGGGAAGTGTGAGGATAACGGCATTCGGCCCTCCGTGCCATAGATTGTTTACCCTTGCGGCTCTGTGAGCGGCATGACTTACGCGCCCGCCGCATCGGCATAAACTTGTGAACCGGGTTATTGCCCTGAGATGCCCGACGGCGTAAGATGCACGCGCTCTGTTCCTGCGGGTCGAACCGTTGGCCGGCCCGTTCGTAATATTATTTGGACGTCAAGGGAAAGCGCTATTGAAACGCACTATCGCATTACTGCTGATTCTGTTTTTCGCCCTGTCGGCGCCCGAGGCTCCGGCGCAGGAAGAAGAGGTGTTCCGGCCGGAGGTGGCCGAGGGGATACGGCTCTACCGCGAAAAGAAGGTGAAGGAAGCCATCGCCGCGATCCAGCGCGCCATCGCCGCCGATCCGCAAGACGCTGTGGCCTGCAATGCCCTGGGAGTGATCTATTCCCAGGAGGGCGACAACGAGAAGGCGATGGAGCAGTTCGACAAGGCGATATCGCTGAGGCAGCCCTACTTCAAAGCGATCTACAACAAGTTCAACCTGCTGCTGACCAACGGCCGGGCCAAGGAAGCCGAGGCGTTGCTCGAGGGCGTGGTTCAGCAGTATCCCGACCACGCCGACGGCTTCATCAACCTCGGCGTGCTGGCCGGCCGCCAGGGAGAGATCGACAAGGCGATCGGTTACTTCGACAAGGCGATCGCGCTCAACGGTGACGATTTCGACGCCCACTTCAAGAAGGGGCAGCTGATGGTGGTGCAGAAGCGTTACGCTGAGGCTCTGGCCTGCTTCAACCGGGTGACTGAGATCGAGCCGCGCTACACGCCCGCCGGTCAGGCGGCGAGACTGGTTGAGGAAATCCTGCAGAAGAAGCGCGAGGGTTATATCCGCGTGCGGCAAATCATGGTGACCGATCCTGAGGTGGCGCAGCGGATCAAGGCCGAGCTGAACAAGGGCGCAGATTTCGCCACTGTCGCGGCGCGTTATTCCGCCGACGCCTCCTCCCAGTACGGCGGCGACCTGGGCTTCATCAAGCGCGGCGACCTGATCCCGGAGATCGAGAGTGTGATCTTCGCCCTCGGTGTCGGCCAGGTGTCGGAGGTCGTCAGGAGCGCGCGGGGATTTCACATCTTCAAGCGCGAGGAATAATCCGCCCCCCATCAACGCTCTATCAAGCACTCATTACAGAGCAGCTTTGCGCGCCAGCTTTCGCAGCATGCGTCTGAAGGCGAAGCGGTGGAAGGGGTAGAGCAGGTACCAGTAGGCCACTCCGGCCAGCCCTTTCGGTTCGAAATAGACTTCTTGTGAGATCTTGGTGCCCGAAGCGTCCGGCGCCAGCCTGTATTGGAGCCAAACCCTGCCTGGGAGCCGCAGATCTTCGCCTGTGAGGCGGAGAAGCCGGTTGCGCTCAAGCTTCGCAACGCGCCAGAAGTCTACCCGGTCGCCCTCGCGCAATTCCCCGTGCTTCTCGACCCGCGGCGCGGCCCGGCCGCCGAGGAGCCTGTCGACGAACATGCGGAAGCGCCAGATGCGGTCGCCCCACGGCCGGCCCCCCGGCGGAATATCGGAGATCAGGGAGAATATTTTTTCGGGTGGGGCCGGAGCGCGGGCTTCCATGCGCTCGACGATCAAGCCCTCCGCGTGCGTGACGGTAACGTCTTTTCGCCTGTTGGTTTTGCTGCTGAGGGTGGTTGGAATGCGCTCCGAGTCCATCAGGCCTTCGCGGGGCTCGCCGAGGGCGCGGCGCACCGCCTCCTCGAAGCCGAGGGGCTCAAACGGAAAGATGTCGCGGGCGGAATCGTCCCTGCAGAAGAGCTCGTTGCGAATGCCGGTGATGAGGGGCCTGGCGATACGAGCCGGCAGGGGAGTGACGAAGCCGACCCAGTAGGCTGATAGGCGCGGCGTGAGGATGGGGAGGTGGAGTTGGAATCTGCGCAAGCCGCGCAGCCCTGCATAGGTGCGCATCATCTCGCCGTAGGAGATGATGTCGGCGCCGCCGATCTCGAGCACTCGGCCCGCGGTTTCGGGCTTGTCGAGGCATTCCGTGAGGTAGCGCAGGACGTCGTCGACTGCTATCGGCTGCGTTCGACCCCTGACCCAGCGGGGGCAGATCATCAGCGGCAGGCGTTCGCTGAGGTAGCGCAGGATCTCGAAGGCGAGGCTGCCGGAGCCGATGATCGATCCGGCGCGGAACTCGGTTACCGGGACGCCGCCGGCCGCGAGCCTCCTGCCGGTCTGCTGCCGGCTGGCGAGGTGGGGAGAAAGGGCTTGCGCCTCGGTACCGAGTCCTCCGAGATAGATGATTCTGCCGACGCCCGTTTCTTTTGCCGCGAGGCCGAAGTTTTCGGCGGCCAGCTTGTCCATCTCGACGAATTTCTTCTCTCCGGCGGCCATCGAGTGGATGAGGTAATACGCGGCGTCGACACCCCGCAAGGCCGTCCTCAGCGAATCGCGATCGAGCGCATCGCCGGTGACCACCTCGGCGAAGGCGGCGATCTGCTCGTCAAGGCGGCGGGGATCCCTGACCAGAACGCGCACATCGTAGCCGCTGCGGTTCAGCCGCTTTGCCAGCAAGCGGCCGATATAGCCGGTGGCTCCGGTGACGAGGATTTTCACGATGCCGGTCTCAATTGAGAATCCAAATGGCGATGTTGAGGACCGAGGCGAAGCCGACCCAGGCGAGGTAGGGGAGCATCAGCAGCGAAGCCGGCCTCGAGATTTTCCAGGAGACCGCTGCGTAGAGGGCGATGGCCGCGAAGAGCAGGATAATCTCGACCGCGGCAAAGCCCGGCTGCCGCAGCCCGAAGAAGATGACCGACCACGCGGCGTTAAGCGCCAGCTGCACGGCGTAGAGGGCGAGCGGCAAGCTGATGTCGGCGTCCGATCTGCCGCGCCAGAGGAGCCAGCCGCTAAAGGCGATCATCAGGTAGAGAGCGGTCCAGACGGGGCCGAAGACCTGGTTTGGCGGCGCGAAGGAGGGTTTCTCGAGTTGCGGGTACCAGGTGTTGACGGAGGTCGTAACTGCAAAGGCCCCGATCGCCGCCGCCGCAAAGCAGAGCAGGAGAAAGACGAGCAGGGCGTTGCCGTCAATTTTTCGCAGCATGGTCAGGCTCCCCGCGGCCGTTGCCGCGCACAGTGAAGATTTCAGAGAGGCGCCGGCGCCGGAATTCGAAGATCCGCTCGACGCTGCGCCGCACAAAGAGACCGTGCACTAGGGGTTCGAGGATCCAGCCGGGGACGGCGTATTCGACACGGTCGCGCATCAGCGTGCCGCCGTCCTTCTCCTCGAAGGAGTGGCGGTGGACCCAGAACTTGAACGGCCCTCGGGCCTGCGTGTCCTCAAACTGCATCGGCGGCTGCCACTTGGTGATCTCGGTCTTCCAGCGGACGGGGACGCCGTAGAGCCGCAATTTGTATTCGATGATCGCCCCCGCGCGCATCTCGATCGGCAGGGGGGTGATGAAGCGGAAGTTGAGCCAGGGGGGTGTGAGGAGATCGAGGTTCTCGGCCTTGCTGAAGAATTCGAAGACTTTCTCCCGCGGCTCGGCGAGCTCAATCTCCGTCTCGAACAGGTGCTTTTTCAATCTCCAGATCATGGTCCCTCAACGGTAACGGGTTGGCGGAGTTTCATATCGTAAAATAAAACGACCTGTGCGAACAGCAGATTCCCGAAACAAACAGGATTTAGCGGCGGGCGCTTGTCAATCCCTGGCTGAAGCGCGCCCCTTGCCGGAGTCGGTGATGCTGATCAGCTCCTTGGGATAGGGTTCGAAGAAGGCCTGGTTGTCGACATATTCGTCTTCGAACCTGACGGCGTAGGAGCGCAGCAGAAAGAGCGGCACGCTCATCGGCACCTGCTCGAGGCGGAACTTTTCGACGGCGTCGCGCAGGAACCATTTCTCCTCGCTGCCGAGCAGTTTCGAGAAATGGCCTGAGACGTGCTCGAGTGCGTTGATCTGCGCCGTGTAGCGCGGCGGGCGCGCGAGGGCTGCGTGCAGCCTGCTCTCGTAGTCGGCGAACACCTTCTCGAGCGGCAGGCGCTCATGGTTGGCGACAATCCTCCCCAGCTTTTTCAGATCGCTCTGGCTGTAGGCCATCAGCAGGTACTTGTGCTGCGACTGGAATCCGACCAGGTCGCGCGTCCGCCCCGCCGCCCTTATCCGGCGGAAGCGGGCGAGGGTGAAGACGGCGGTGAGGAAGTGCTCCCTGATACGGAAATTGTTGAGGCGGCCCTCGTCCTCGATCGGCAGGGCGGGGAAATGCCTCTTGATCCCTCCGCCGAAGAAGCCGGTGGTTTTTCCCTGGGCACCGACTTTTCCGAGACTCGGGTAGACCTTGACGCCGTCGATGCCGCAGGACGGGGACCTGGACTTGAGGATGAAGCCGTCGACGTCGCCGATCCGGGCGGCGAGCTTTTCGGTGTAGTCAATCATGCGTTCGGTGACGTCGGCTTCCGTCTCGGCCTGCAGCAGCCGCAGGCTGTCGCCATGCTGGACCACCCTGATCGGGTAGCGCGGCACGCCGAGTCCGATCTCCACCTCCGGGCAGACGAGGGCGAAGTTCACGTGACCGCGAAGCAGCCTGATGAAGTCCGACGAGATGATCAGGCCGTTGTAGCGGCAGTGATCGAAGCCGAGGCATTTGCTGACGTAGACAACGGGTTTTGCGGAAGCTGCCATCGGAGTCGCCTCCGGACGCGATGTCGGTTATCGGACGGTTTAATCAAACTAAACGCCGCTCCGGGGAAAAGTCAACCGCCCGTCATTTCGCTGCTGTGCCGGCGGGATTGTCCCGTCCGGTGGAGATCGAGACGCCCTTGTCGCTGAGGGTGAAGGAGACGGCGCCGTCGAGATCGGTCCTGAAAATCTTGATGTTGCGTGACTTGAGTGCGTTGAGCACGGCCCGGCGCGGGAAGCCGTGGATGTTGTTATTCCCGGCGCAGATCGCCGCGTAGGAGGGGTGGGCGAGGTCCAGCAGTCGCCGGGAGAGTGCGTCGTCGCTGCCGTGGTGCGGCACCTTGAGGATTTCGCAGCGCAGGCCACCGCCGTAGAGCCCTGCGATGTCGTCGAGCTGCCTTTCGCCGGCGTCACCGGTCAAGAGTATGCGATGCCCGTCGGCTTGCAGCAGGGTCACCAGCGAGTTGGCATTCGATGAGTTCCGCCCTCTGTAGAAGATGCTTGGTGGATTGAAGCAGACCCAGGTGGTGCCGCGCCATGCCAGCCGGTCGCCGCGGGACAGCCTCCTGATCCTGGTGCCGTTGTCCTCGGCCGTGCGCATAAGCTGCATGAAGCGCTCGTTCTGCTTAGCCGCACCGGTGATCCACAACTCCCTCACCGGGAAATTGCGCGCGACGGACAAGAGCCCGTCCAGGTGGTCGGAGTCGGAGTGCGTGGAGATCATCAGATCCAGGTGCCTGTGGCCCCTGTGCCAGAGGAAATCGGAGACGATCTGCTCCCCGACATCGAAGCCTCCGAAGACCGCGCCGCCGCCGTCGATCAGCGCGGCGGAGCCGTCGGGCAGCTCGAGCAGCAGCGATTCGCCCTGCCCGACGTCGATGGCGTGCAGGCTGGTGGTCCCGGTCGGCGGCCCCACAAAGGGATTCCAGACCAGCAGAGCCAGGACGACAAGGAAGGGCAGCAGCGGTACCAGGCGGCGCTTGGTGCGCAACGCCAGCAGAGTAGCTGTCAGCAGGGCCGCGTAGTAAACGATGATTAGCCACGTCGGCGGTGCCGGGATGCGGACTGCTGCAGGCAGGAGGCGGTCGAAGAGGCGTGCTGCTTCGAGCGTGACGCCGATGAGGAAATCGAGGATGCTGGAGAGCAGGCCGGCGGTGAAGGGGAGCAGGCCGGAGATCAGCAGATAGAAGAAGCCTAGGATCAAGAGCAGAGTGATAGCCGGAATCAGCAGGGTCGTGGTGAGCCCGCCGTGCAGCGTCACGATGTTGAAATGGGCCGCACTGAGCGGCAGCGTTCCGAACAGGGCCGCGAATGAGACGGCGAAGGCTTTGCCGATCCAGCCGAGGGGCTCAAACAGGTCGTGGAGCACCGGGTAGAGCAGGCAGATCGAGAGGGCGGCGGAGAAGGTGAGCTGGAACCCCAGCGAGTAGAGCTCGGTCGGCGCGAAGGCGAGGATGAGGAAGGCGGCGAAGGCAAGGTTGTTGATCATGTCGGCCTTGCGATAGAAGACCCTTCCGAGCAGGAATACGATCGCCACGAGGCAGGCGCGGCTGGCTGAACTGCGCCCTCCGGCCAACGCCCAATAGAGCGCGAGGGCGGCGATGGTCAGCAACGCGACAGCCCTGTCGGGCAGCCTCACGGCCCTTAGCGCGATGAAGACGATGAATCCCAGGAGCCAGACGTGGAGGCCGGAGATGGCGATGATGTGAAACAGTCCTGTGCGCCGCAGGAGATGTTTGGTCTCATCGGAAATCATGCCCCGCTGCCCGAGGAGCATCGCCTGCAGCAACGCGCCGCGCTGAGACACTCCGCCCATGGCCGAGAAGTCGCGCATGATTCTGGCCTGGAGCGCTGCTCTGAGGGAGCTCAGCCAGGCGGCACCGGGGGGGCCGTGCCCCTGCGTGAGGATTTCCACGGCCAGCGGGCTTTTGAGGTGGCCCGTGTGGGTGATGCCTCGCCGCCGGAGATAGACGTCGTACTCGAAGCCGCCGGGATTCCCGGGCCGCCGCGGCACCCTGAGCCGGGCCACGAGGCGCACCCTGTCGCCGGCGCGGAAGGGCAGGTCCCGGGCGCTCCAGGCGAAGGTGGTGTGCAGGTTCAGCAGGACCCTGCCGGCGGCAACTGTCGTCCGCCCGTCCTGTTGCAGTTCCTCGATGCCGACCTCGATTTGGAGGCGGTCCGGCCTGCGCTCGGGCTGGGCCGCGATCACGCCGGTCAGGCGGAGCGTCTTGGCGGTGTCGATGCCGCCCGAGCGCTCCAGGTTGACAATGTGTGCGGGGTCTCTGAATGTCACCGCCGCGGTGTGGAGAATCGCGCCGGCTGCCGCGAAAGAGGCGAGGATGAAGAGGAGCGCGATGGATCGCCTGCCCCAGAGCGCGGCGCCCGCCGCCGCGGCAGCAGTCAGCAGGAGAGCGGTCCGCAGGTTTGCCAGCAGACTGGCGTCGGGAGGGGTGACAACGATGCCGAGCATGAAAGCGAGGCAAATGGGCAGCCAGGGACGTTTCAAAGCAAACTCCCCCTGCTCACATCCGATCCGCAGGTCAACACAGCAAGAGTGTAATAATTAAGTACAAGATATATGCGGAATAAATTAGTCAGCGATGCCGATTGCTTCGTTGACGTCGTTGATCAGGACGATCCAGTCGTCCTTGTCGCCTGTCAGCGGTATTTTCTTGATCCTGTGGTGTCTGATGAATCTATCCACCACACCTTCAGAGACGCCGAGATAGAGTACCAGCTCGGCGCGGGAGAGGAATATTTTATCTTTCTCCATCGCCAACTTGGCGACAGTATCCATCGCCATCTCGATACTTTCGAGGCGGAGATTGATTTCCTCGAGCGCTTCGCCGATTTCCGGCGGTTCGGGCAGTTCGAAATCGTCGTGGCTTGGGATTCCGCTCGGGAAATCGTAGATTTCGGCCTCCGCCGCGCTCTCGGCGATACCGTTCTCCAGAGCTGCTTCGACATCATCCGCTGCGGGGCGGCCAAACTCCGCGTCGCCCGCGGTCTGTGCCGCCAGCCGGGCTCCGGGCGCGAACCTCGCGAAGAACTCGGTGAGCCTTTCTCTTTCCGGCTCCAGCAGTTTCCAGAGCCAGATGCCGTTCATGGCCAGGAATGCCGCGGGATAGACGAAGCGGATAACGGGCCAACTGGCAGCCGGCAGAAAGTGGGATGCAATGTCAGCAATGATAGTTGCCAGCCCATTGAATCCCCAACCTATCAGGAGAGCATTGCCGCGCTTGAGCGCCGCCGGTAAAAGAAGGACTAGGACGATTGTGAGCGAAGTCTGCGGCAGTTGATAGGCGAGTGTGTATTCCAGGCTCAGGAAGGGGATAACAACCATCGGGATAAGGGCTAATCCAAACCACCACTGCTTTTGTTTCAGCTCGACGCGCCAAACCTCGGCTACGGCCAGCAGACACAAAAGGTTACCGATGTCAAACGTGATAAGGACAAAATCGTAGTTATACCAAAAGGCTAAGCCGAGGAAGCCAAGGAGCGAGAGCGTAAGGGCGTAGACTGGGAAGAATCCCAGGTGCTTCCAGCGGAAGTTGGCAAAAATCCCCACAATCGCCAGAAGCGAAATGTTGATCCATCCCAGCGCTACGCCCAGGTCCATGTCAGACTCTCATGCCTCTTTCAGTCTCAACCTCCCGGAGGCGGCGGCGGCGGAATTGGGCCATGCTCGCCATCATCTCCTCCGCTCTTAGGCGGCGGAGGCGGCGGGATTGGGCCGTGCTCGCCATCATCTTCATCCCCTCCGCCTTTCGCGGGTGGCGGCGGCGGTGGTATTGGGCCGTGGTCGTCGTCTCCGTACACCACATAGGAGAATAGATCGCCCGGCAACAGCATAACACCGTTTGGCGTCCTGACGATCTTGAACCAATTGTCAAACTCCTCAGCTTGAACTGCGGGGGCCGTTGTAAGCGTCAGCACTACCACTGCCCCCAGGATCAAGGCTAGACAGATTCTCGATCCACTTTTCATATTTCACCTCGCTAGATATTTATGGACGTGGGAAATAGCTCCCACTTAACAAAACCTCTCCGACCATGCCATTTATGAGTGGCGAGCCGGTGAAATGCACGGCGTCGACCGTCGCTGTCAACGACTTTTCGCTTCCGTTAAGCTTCAGCGATATCCGTCGAAGCCGAACAGTCAGGAGCGAAAGCCGGAAACGAGTGACATGGTCAATATCCAGCGAGGTGCATTGAGCAACTATATGCTTCACTCTACTTAATGACCGGGTGAAAAAAAACGGCAGATTATTTTGAGATAGGAGAGATTTTTTGGGGGGGAGAGATTCCGCCCGGGTCAGCCGTTCTCTTGATAGGCTTCCTTGAAGTCGAGTTCTTCAGCCAGGTGGGCGGAGATTATCTTACGGGCTTTACCGACGCGTTTGCGGGCCGTGTCCTTGTTCACTGCCAATCGTGTGGCGATATCACCCCATTTGAGATTGTCGCGGTAGCGCAGGAGGAACGGCTCCCTGAGCTTGTCATCGAGCAGGTCGATGCAACGGTTGAGAGCCGATAAAAGCTGGTCGTTATAAACCTCCAGCTCGGCTGGGAAAAGCAACAAGCCGCTCCTGAGGGTCACGCCCCCATTGCCGGTTTGCCGGTTGCGGATGGCCAGCACCCTTTCTTCGTTTCTATTTTTCTTTAAGAATTGGAATATCTCGTTCTTGGCTATCCGCGTCACCCAGGCTTTCATGTTGCCGTAGTGCTTAACATTCTGCAGGCCGCGGGTGACGTTCATAAAGATCTGGTTGAAGAGGTCGCTTCTGTGGCTTGACGGGATGTCGAAGACGCGGAGCAAAAAGCCTACAAGACGGCCATACCGCCGGTATAGAGTCTCGGCGAGATGTGACTGGCTTTGAGCTCCTCGTGGCTTTATGCCATTTAGGGAGTCCAGATCTCTCTGGTGGGCACCCTTTTCCACTATTGCTGCCTCCCCGACAATATTAGCACATTTTTTGACAATCCACTGAGATTTCTTGGCAGATCAGCTCGTTTTGAAATGATATGGAGAATAATTGAATAAAAAAAGCGTCCAGATTCATTCCGGGTCTAATCTATGGCTGCGTTCAGCCGGTTTTTTTTATCAATCCCGGCCCAATCCGACTGAGTGTTATCGCCAGGCGTAATTAAATGGCGGATTGGGTCCGGGGATACTGCGAAGCAACCGGGTCCGGCGCGGGGGGTAGTTGCACTATTTAGTGGACATGGTACATTATAGAGGACATGAATCAGCCCTGAGCCGGCAGACCGAGAATTGGTGCGACCCTTGCAATCTCAGGCTGGCTTGCGGTTTGCCGCCTTCAGAGCAGGCTCGGCGCGACGGTACGTTCCTTGCTACATGTCATACCGAGTTGTAGCATGCAAACAGCCGATTGGCTGTCGAGAAAGAAGGTGATGTCATGAGGAAGGCTTTATATGCAACTGTCACCATCGTGATGATTATGTGCGCTCCAATCTCTGCTCAGGATCAGGCGGTAGAAAGGATCACCCTCGATAAGGTCGTCGAGATGAGCAAGGCCGGCCTCGGCGACGAGACAATCATCAACGCCGTCATCTCCAACGACGTGGCATTCGTGCTAACGGTCAAGGACATCCTCTACCTCAAGAACGAGGGCGTGAGCGAGGAGGTGATCAACTTCCTGCTGCGCCGCCAGCCTGCGGCCTCGGCCGAGGCGGAGGGAGTAACGGAGGCCGCGGCGGATGAAGCAGGCCAGGCTGAACTGCCCGAGTACGTGGCTGATGCGGCCGGCACAGAGTACTACGAGGGCTACACCTACGGCGACGAGGATTACGTCTACACCGACGGCTACGATCAGCAGGACTACCGTTACGACTTCATCATCTACCACTACTACGGCCCGTGGCTCCGCTACTACCCGTGGTACTACGGCTTCTACTACTACCCCGTCTCCTATTACTACTATCACTATTGGCCCGACGATTACTATTACTACTTCTACTATCCCCGGTTTACCTCCTGGCGCTATTACTATTACTACCCCTACGGCTACCGCGGCTACCATTGGGGCGGCAATTATTATTACAACGGCGGTCGCTACATAAAGACCCGCGACGGGCGCTACATCGACCGCTACAACGGGACCGCCTCACGCTATGCCGCACCGCGTTCGCGCCTCAACTCGGTCAATTCGAGGTCCGGCGCGGCGATCCGGAGCCGAAGTAGCAGCAGCAGGTCGGCGGTCTACCGCGGCAGGTCGGGTACGGCGCGTTCGCCCTCCACGACGATCCGCACGAGAAGCTCTACGCCGTCGCGCAGTGTGCGCCGCTCGCCGGGATCGGCGACGGTGAGGAGCAAGAGCAGACCCAGCGACCGGTCGAGGAGCTACAGCACCAGCCCCAGCAGGTCGAGCTCGAGCAGGCGCTACTCCGCACCGCGCTCTTCCACGACCCGCAGCCGCAGCAGTTACAGCGCACCTCGGAGCTCGTCGCGTCCGTCGTCGTCCGGCACGAGAAGCCGCAGCGCGACCGTTCGCTCATCGAGCTCATCGGGCGGCCGCAGCGCGACCGTTCGCTCGTCAAGCTCATCGCGCAGCAGCAGCTCGCCCAAATCATCGTCCTCCAGGTCAAGCGGAGGCCGGAAGAGGCATTAATTACAGTTAAATCTGTGGGAATACAGGCGGAGAGGCTACCGGCCCTCCGCTTTTTCTTTGTGGTGGTCGTCGTGTTCGACTTTGTCGCGTTCGGAGTCGCCGACCCCGCAACTGCCCGACATTCAGGTGGAGACTCCGAAGCGGGGCAGCACATAGCGTATGACTATGAACCAGGCCGCCAGCACTATCAGCGGCAGCAGGTAATCAGACATTGCTTCTCCTCAGTTTGGCGCGTAATCCGGTTGTTCTTCCCGTCATCGCTGACGAAACACAAATGTTACTACGAATGCCTGAGTTGTCATAATTCCCTGATCCGCCTGCTGAGGATCGAGTCGACCTGTTGCAGGATCTCCGTGACCTGGGGGCAGGAGATCGAGTAATAGACCCTGTTGCCGGCTCTGCGGCGTTTGATCAGACCGGTGGCGTGGAGCATGTTGAGATGGCGGGATGTATTGGACTGGCTGAGGCCGACAACGCTGACGATTTCCTTGACACTGAGCTCGCCGCCCTCCAATAGATGCAATATTCTCAGGCGGCACGGCTCGGCAACGGCCTTCAGGATTTCGGCGCGGCGTTCGAGCCGCTGGGTAGTCTTACTCATCGCGGAGTTCCTAATCTGCTAAACTCGCGAGATTAAGATTCTGGCATTTTTTTGAGCCCGCAGAACTTGACCGGCAAGCCGCCTTCGGATAATCTGACCGCGCTTTATGGGGAGGGACTTCCACGGCGACAAGATGGGTAAATCCGATCAGACGATATTCCTTTCGTTTTCCAGTTCCTTCGAGTTCATGGACACGGTTCACGAACTTACCAGCGAGATCCTGACCAGCGCGGGTTTCGGCGAGGACGATCGCTACTGGCTGACGATCGCCGTGCGCGAGGCGGTGACCAACGCGGTGAAGCACGGCAACAAGATGGATCCTGAAAAGCACGTCGACGTCGAGTTCCGCATCAACCAGAGCGAGCTGAAGGTCACCGTGCGCGACCGGGGCGATGGATTCGACGCGGCAACGGTGCCGGACCCCCGCCTGCCCGAGAACCTGCTGAGGGACAAAGGCAGGGGGATTTATTACATTAGAACTTTTATGGATCGAACGGATTATGATATAGTTCCAGGCCGCGGCACCACTGTAACCATGGTCAAAGTGCTGCCGCAGTAATCCGTCCGATATGGAAGGGATAACACGACAAGCAAGTTAGGAGGGCAGCGTGTCACTGAAGATTGAAACTCGTCAGGTTGGCGACGTCACCGTGGTGGAAATTAAGGGTAAGATGACCATCGGGGCCGGCGATGTGCAGTTCCGCGAGGAAGTCAAAGCCCTCGTGGATCGGGGTCAGAAAAAGCTGGTTCTTGATCTCCAGGGCCTGAAGTACATGGACAGCTCCGGTGTCGGCGAGCTCGTTTCCACATACACCACAGTGACCAACCGCGGCGGCCAGCTGCATCTCTGCAATCTCTCCGGGAAGATTCTTGACCTGCTGCAGATCACACAGCTGCTGCAAGTGTTCGACACCTACGCCACGGCTGACGAGGCGATCAAGAGTTT
>Ga0307380_10006005_pt1 | contig 16051 bp, 12 predicted proteins | sample UN3MG_FD_202239 | JGI IMG/M metagenome (GOLD analysis project Ga0307380, IMG submission 202239) | Soil microbial communities from Risofladan, Vaasa, Finland - UN-3 | ecosystem: Environmental > Terrestrial > Soil > Coastal area > Acid sulfate soil | place: Finland: Risofladan, Vaasa | collected...
TACTCTTGTTATGAGAATACCGTTTTGTGCACAAACGGGACTCCCCAAGTCCTATCTTCGTGGCCAAAGTATGAGTTTATTGTTTAAATACAGTCGCTTAGGTCGGTCTGACCCCGATTTTTGCCCATTTTTGCCCGATTTTCGATTTTCTAGAACATATAGGCAAATTTTAAAAATAAGGTATCGCCCTGGGTGCCCTTCTCCCCGAACCTACCCGTCCCTTTCTGGTAGGCCACCTGAATGGACCCGAAGGGGGGCTGGAAGCGGTAGACGAAAAGAACCTGGATATTGCTCTTGTCGATCACGGTATTGAGTTGATAGAAGAGCTTGATGAACAGGTCGGGGGTGAAATACTGGGTCGTCCGGACGACGTGGATCCAGGTGCTTTCGTTCTCGGGGTCCGGATTAAAGACGACCCGTTCCAATCCATACGAAACCGAAAGGTCCCTGGTTAACTTGAAGTTGACCTCCCCCTCCACCAGTTGAAAATCCAGGTCGAAGTTGCGGCCGAAGCTGTAGGCCAACTGGGCGGACTGCCATTCCCTGGTGTTGTAGCCGAGCTCCAGCACGCTCTCCCGGTTGCGGAAACCTTTCTCGAAGAGCTTGTATTCCTCGTGATGCTCGACGTTGAGAGAGAACTTGTTTTTGAGGTCAAAACCGAGCGCCTGGTCGATCTGCCAGCTGCGCAGGATGTTGTCCAGGCCCCAGTAAATATTGTAATTCGATTCATATCTGACGCGATCGAGACCCCATTTGTTGAGAAAGAATTCTTTTTCGACGGCCGAATCGAGCTCCCGGCGGTTGTCATCCCGGACAAAACCCACCGCGTTAGCATTGTCCCCGAAGTTTCTTCCCAGCTGGGTATAGCGGAGGTGGATGTGGAACGTGCTCGTGTCATAGCTCGGCCGGAGGAAAAAGGCGATGTTGTCGGAGTTCTTGTCTCCGTAGCTCAGCGCCAGCTGGCCAGTGAACTGTAACGTGTCCGAAAAATACAGAGCGGTGTCGATGCCGGCGGTTCCCCGGTTTTTGCCGTTGACCAGCTCGTTGGCGGCCAAAAGCCCGATGTTGGAGGACTTCATGACGTCCCTTTTCAGTCGAAAGACCATGAAGTTGGCGCTGTCCTCCCCCCTCTCCTCGTCGTCCTTGGTCTGGGCGGTCAGGGTCTGAAACTCATACCCCCCGGATTTCCCGTAGACCTTGGCTCCGCCGTAAATATCGGAAATCCTCCGCGAATAGAACAACTGGATGCGCTGGTCGTAGATCTCGCTCCCCTCCAGGAAGAAATTTCTCTTTTCGGGGAGGAAGAGCTCAAAACGGGTCAGGTTGATCTCTTCCTGGTCGGCCTCGACCGTGGCGAAATCCGGGTTGACGGTCAGGTTCCCTGAAACCGTCTGAGAGAACGCATAGCGGGCATCCAACCCGGCCTGGACGACCGTTTTTTCCTCTTCTTCGATTTTGGAGAGGAGGTAGGGAATGACCTGGGCTTTTTTCTCCGCTTTCTCGAGATCAAGATCCTTGAGCTCACCGAACAGGGAAACTTTGTAAGGGGATTCAAGCGGTCCGGTCCAGAAGCTGAATTCCAGCTTGCGGGGAATACCCCTGCCCAAGCTTAATCCCCAGGTTTTATTCTCCCCGGGTTCGTACTTGATGCTTCCGAGCTCCACCGCGAACTCGGCCGTCCAGCCGAATTCGGTTTTCCGGGCGGCCGCCCTCCAAACTCCATCCCAGGTGGAATCGAAAGTCCGCCCGTTATCCGTGATCCGGCCGTCCCACTGGGTTCCCAGGAGATTAGTGCTGACATAATAACAGTTTCTGCGGTCATGGAAGGTGTCGAGCAGCACATAGACCGAATCGTCCGAACGGATGTCCGCATCCCTCTTGGTCATTCGGGCGGCGATTTTTTGAGGTTCTGAATCGTAACACCAAAAGCCAAAATAAACATTGTCGGCATCATACAGGATCTTGACGATGGTTCTCAACGAGGCGGGTTTCCCCTTTTCAGGTTGAAGTTGGATGAAATCCCCCGCTTCCGGGGCCTCTTTCCAGGCTGCTTCATCCAGAAGCCCATCCATTTTTATGGCCGATTCCGCTTTCTGGGCATACACTTCTTTGGATTGCCATTGTCCGGAGAGGACCAAGGATAAGAGGGGAATGCCGAAAACCAACACGAGCAGTCTTTTCAATGTCTTGCCCTAAAGCGCTGAGCAATCATCGGAGTCGGATTTTTCCCTGCGCCGGCCAGATGAGAACTTTTGTCTTGTTCTTCTCCGGCACAATCGCGGGGGATTGTAAGTCGCCGCCAAGAAAGATGTCAAGCCGGAGGGGAATGTTCACTTCAAGGGGTCAGCGGCTCGGCGTTTCACTCCCCCGATCTTCGGGAAAGGGAAGGGCAGCGACGTCCCCGGCCCATTTCAGTTGAATCCGACGCCGCCTTGTCCTGTTCACCCGGGTTTTGATAGAATGCAGCTTTAAAGTCGGAGCGAACATGGAAAGACGGAAATTTTTTCAGGCATTGTCGGCTGGGGTGATCGGCGCGGCGGGAGTTTTGCGCGGCAGGACGTCCCGCCCGGGCATGCTGGGATCTATTCCTGAGCAGCCGCTCCCCAGGCGTCCCCTCGGCCGCACCGGGGAGAAGCTCTCGATCATCGGCCTGGGCGGCCTCCTCCTGGCGGATGAATCATCGGATACAGCCGATTCCCTTGTCGGCGAGGCCATCGACCACGGGATCAACTATTTCGATGTCGCCCCGAGCTACGGGAACGCCGAAGACCGGATGGGCCCGGCGCTCAAACCCTACCGAAAAAATGTCTTCCTCGCCTGCAAGACACTGAAGCGCGATAAATCCGGCGCCGCCGAGGAGCTTCATCAGTCCCTCCAGAAGCTGCAGACCGACCACTTCGACCTCTATCAGCTCCATGCGGTCTCCAAGACGGAAGACGTTGAGCAGGCCTTTGCCACGAACGGCGCCATGGAAACTTTTATCCAAGCCAAAAAAGACGGGAAGGTCCGTTTCCTCGGGTTCTCGGCCCATTCGGCCGAGGCCGCGCTCCTGGCCATCCAGCAGTTCGATTTCGACACCGTCCTCTTTCCGGTCAATTTCGTCTGTTTTCTCAAAGGCGGTTTCGGGCCCCAGGTCGTTGCCGCCGCGAAAGAAAAAAAGATGGGCATCCTGGCGCTCAAGGCCCTGGCCCGCCAGCCCTGGCCCGATGACAAACAGCGCCGGGATTGGCCGAAGTGCTGGTACCAGCCGATCCTCGACCGGGAAGAAGCCGGTCTATCGCTTCGTTTCACCCTCTCGCAGCCCGTGACCGCGGCCGTCCCACCCGGAGACAAGCGTCTTTTCAGAAAAGCCCTCGAACTGGCCCCCGGATTCAGTCCATTGCGAGCCGAGGAGGAGGCGAGGGTGAGACAGATGGCTGCCGGCTTAAACCCGTTGTTCAGTGCCCAGTCAGGGTGATATGGCTTCGCTATTGTTCGCCATGTCCCGCAGAAAGGAGTGCCGATGAGAAAAAGTGTCGCCTGCGGATTTATCCTTCTCCTGATAGCGGCAAACGTTGTCTTCTCCGCCCAGGAAGAAAACCCTCTCCTCATCAAGGTCAAGCCGGCCAAGCTTACGCCGCTCAAAAAAGAAGCTCTGGCCTGGGTGGATGCCGCCTCGCCCGAGCTCTCCAAGCTCAACGACGAGATCTGGCGTGCCGCCGAAGTGGCCATGGAAGAATACCGCTCAGCCGAGGCCCTGGCGTCCTACCTCGAAGAAATGGGCTTTGCCGTGGAGAGGGGAGTAGCCGGCCTGCCCACGGCCTTTGTCGGAGTCTATGGCTCGGGGCAGCCGGTCATCGGGTTCCTGGCCGAGTATGACGCGCTCCCCAGCCTCTCCCAAGAGGCCGTAACCTCAAAGAAACCGGTCAAGGAAGGCGCTCCCGGCCACGGCTGCGGTCACAATATCTTCGGAGTGGCCAGCACCGCCGCCGCCGTCGCCGTCAAAGATGTGATGGCCCGCCATGGGATCCCCGGGACGCTCAAGGTCTTCGGCTGCCCGGCCGAAGAGACGGTCGAGGGCAAGGCCTTCATGGCCCGGGCCGGCCTTTTCGACGGCCTGTCCTGCTGCATCCAGTGGCATCCGAGCTCGGAGAACTCCGTTTCACTAGAGTCGAGCAACGCCCTGAACCAGTTCGAATTGGAATTCTCCGGCCGGACGGCCCACTCCGCCGGCGATCCCTGGCACGGCCGGAGCGCCCTGGATGCCGTCGAGCTCACCGACATCGGCCTGAACTTCCTGCGCGAGCACTTGAAACCGACGGCCCGGATCCACTACGTCATCCAGGATGGAGGGAAGGCGCCGAACGTCGTTCCGGACTACGCCCGGGCCTGGTACTATGTGCGCGATGTCGACCGGGAAAGCGTCGAGAAAGACTACGAGCGGGTGCTCAAGATCATCGACGGGGCCGCTAAGATGACCGAGACGACCTATAAAATCCATTTCAAAAGCGGCGTTCACGAGACCTTAGCCAACCGGGCTGGCTCCGAGGTCGTCTACGCCAACCTTCTCCTCATCGGCGCGCCGGCTTTCACCGAAGAGGAGCAGTCCTTCGCCAAGGAGATTCAGAAGGATATCGGCGTCGAGGAGAAGGGCCTGAGCACGAAGATCGAGCCCTTCTCACATCCCGAAAAGAGCTGGGGAAGCGGTTCGACCGATGTGGCCGAAGTGAGCTGGCTCACCCCGACCACGAGCCTCGGAGTGGCCTTTACTCCTACCGGAACACCCGGCCACCACTGGGCGGCCGTCGCCTGCGGCGGGATGTCCATCGGCCATAAATGCCTGGCCACGGCGGCCAAGGTCATGGCCGCATCCTGCCTGGACTTTCTCTCCCAGCCCGAAATCATTCAAAGGATGCGGGAAGAGTGGACGGCCCGGAAGAAAGGCCGGGAATATCAATCCCCCCTGCCGGCGGACTTGAAGCCCCGAGTCGTACCCAAGAAAGAAGAACCGTCTTAATGAAGAGTAAACTTCTGGCCACAAAGAGCCTGGAAGATCTCTCCCAGGAGGCCTCGTCCACTGTGCAAGGGCTGAAAAGAGTCCTGGGCCCCTGGCACCTGATCTTTCTCGGCATCGGAGCGATCGTCGGCGCCGGAATTTTTGTCATCACCGGGCACGCGGCCGCTCAGTACGCCGGACCGGGCGTCACCCTCTCTTTCGTCCTGGCGGGACTGACCTGCTCGTTCGCCGGCCTTTGCTATGCCGAGTTCGCCTCGCTCATCCCGATCGCCGGCAGCGCCTACACCTATGCCTACGCGACGCTCGGAGAATTTTTCGCTTGGATCATCGGCTGGGACCTCATCCTCGAGTACTCGCTCGGCGCGACCGCAGTCTCGATCGGCTGGTCGGGCTACATCGTCAGCTTTCTTAAGGATCTCGGGATCAACTTCCCGGCGGTCCTGGCCAATGCGCCTTTTGCCTATGATCCCCAGCACCACTCCTGGACGGCCACCGGGGCGCTGTTCAACCTGCCGGCCTTTTTCGTTATCGCTCTGATCACTACCCTTCTCGTCAAAGGGATCAAGGAGTCGGCGACGGTCAACGCCGTCATCGTCTTCCTCAAGATCGCGGTGATCCTAATCTTCATCGGCGTCGGCGTCTTTTTCATCAAGCCGGAACTATGGAAGCCGTTCATCCCGGCTAACCAGGGCCAATTCGGGTTCTTCGGGATGAGCGGGATCCTGCGGGGGGCCGGGGTCATGTTCTTCGCCTACCTGGGATTTGACGCCGTCTCCACGGTCGCCCAGGAGGCCCGCAATCCGCAACGGGATATGCCCCGCGGCATTCTCGGCAGCCTGGTCATCTGCACGGTTATCTACATCGCCTTCTCTCTCGTGTTGACCGGTGTGGTCTCCTACACCCAGCTCAACGTGCCCGCTCCGGTGGCCGTGGCCATCGACGCCATGCGGGTCCTCTGGCTCTCGCCGCTCGTCAAGATCGCGGCCGTGGTCGGGCTGATCTCGGTCATGATCGTCCAACTCATGGGGCAGCCGCGCATTTTCTTCTCCATGGCCACCGACGGGCTGCTTCCCAGGGCGGCGGCCAGAGTCCACCCGAAGTATGGGACGCCCTATGTGACCACGATCGTGACCGGGCTGGGCGTGGCGATCGCCGCGTCGCTCCTGCCTATCGGCATCGTCGGCGAGCTCGTCAGCATCGGGACGCTTCTGGCGTTCGTCATCGTCTGTGCCGGGGTGCTCGTTCTTCGCTACACTCATCCGGAGATTCCCAGGCCCTTCAAAACGCCCGGAGTTCCGTTCATCCCGGCCCTGGGGATCCTGAGCTGCCTGTATCTCATGGTCGGGCTCCCCAAGGACACCTGGATCCGGCTGCTGGGCTGGATGGGGCTGGGTTTCGTTATCTACTTCACCTACGGCATCCGCAAAAGCAAGCTGCGCCTGAAGGAAAAACTGCGGACCGACGTCCAGCCGTAGGACGATCCTAGTCGGCCAATCCCTCTATCGATTCTTTCTTGCCGCCCTTGACGCCGCCGGCCGGAAGGGGATGATGGACCTCTGGGGCCTTGACGAATTTCTTGACGATCTCAGTCGTGCCGGCAACACCTAACTGTTCGAGCAGGAAAGAGAAGCTCTTTTCGAGGTCGGTCCCGATGGCTTCGCGGGCCTCCTTGGGCAGCGACCAGAACTGTTTCTTGAAAGGTCCGACGGCCTTCTTGCGTGTCTTGTAGATGAACTGGGCCTCGGTGTCCTTGGCCTTGCGCTCGCCCGCGGCGTTGGCGCGCACCCAGGCGTACATCTCCTCGCGCAGCGACTCTGGAACGGCCGGGTGCTCGATGACGAGGTTCTGGAAGGCCGTGGCCAGGTGGACCTCGCAGGTCCCGGCCTCGACGAACTTATGGAAGGCCGCCTCGGGAAGGGTAGAGGCCCCGTGCTGGACGGCCCCCCCCATGTGGTATTCGCGGCGGGCTTTCTCGCCGACGATGCGGAGTGTTTCGAAATCGATGGCCACCTGGGCCAGCGATCCATCGGGGAGGACCACACCGCCGTGACTCGTCCCTGTCTGGATGCTGATCTTGCTGATACCGGTGATATCGCCGCGTCCGGCATTGTACCCCTTCATGAAGGCATCCAGATCCTCGGGCGTGCTGTTTTTCTGCCCGACCTCGCCGATCTCACCGCCGATCGAGATGGTGACACCCTTGGGCTCGCGGTCGCGGATGAACTTGGTGAAATCGGCGCAGACCTCGTAGTTGAGCCGCTGCTGCTCTTCGAGCGTCGGTTTGTTCAGGTCGACCAGCGTGGAGCTGTCGATGTCGATGTTGTAGAAACCGGCGGCCACCGCTTCGACGATGAGGTCACGGATGGTCTTGGTCTCCGCCTGGGGGTCGGCGGCGTATTTCTTGACCGAGGTCTGGAAATGGTCGCCCTGGATGAAGAGGGGACCACGGAAGCCCTCGCAGAGGGCGGCGGCCAGCACGGCCGAGACGTACTCGGAGGGGCGCTGGTCGGTGTAGCCGATCTCGGAGCGGGCGATCTCGAAGATGATGGCGCCGGCGTCGAGCCTGTGGGCGGCCCGGAAAACGGCCCGGGCCGAGTCATAGCCCAGCATCCTCAGGTTTATAGCCGGGACGGTGAAGATCTTGGCGATCTCGCCGCGTCCCCGGGCCGCGTAGAGGTCGTGGATCGAGGCGGGCCGGAGGCCGAGCGCCTGGCCGGTCTCCCAGATCAGCCAGCGGGCCGCGGCCTGGGTCTCGGCGTCGCCGAAGACGGCGTCCTGAATGAGGCTGTCCAGGCGCTCGGGCAGCCGCTTCTCGTCCTTGACGATGATGCGGTCGTCCTTGAATTCCAGGATCCCTTGATATGATTCCAAGAGGCGTTCGAGGGCGTTGGTGGCCATGATGATACACTCCTTTATTGGATTCGATCGCAGTGACTAAAATTCAGTATATCAAAAAATGCCCGGCGAGCCCATTCCATTTATCCTAATTTAACCATCTCCTTTTCCGTGATTTCTCTGGTCTCAGGAGGCCGCCCTATGCCCCCGCACCCCGGGGAACCAGTCCCGTCGGTTCCCCCCATCGGAAAATAGCCGATGGGTCCCCCCTCCGCTACGGGGGCCTTAGGTCGGCCTCCTGAGACCAACACAAAGATCACCGACTGGGAAGTGCCTCCTAGCATAACGGCGGCGAAAAGTGTATAAGGAGCATAAAAAAATAGGTGCAATCAGGAGGCCCGGCCATGAACAAATATCGTCCGCTTTATCTTGTTTTTATCTTCCTTTTCTTTTTGATCAGCGGTTTTATGGCCATCTCCGGGGAAAAAGCGGTATCCAAGGATGCCGGTTCCTATGATGAACTGGTTGCACTTTTTAGGGAATGGCGGGAGTTCCAGAAACCCAGGGTTGTCAACGGTGTGCCCGATTATTCAGCAGCGGCGATGAAGGAGCAGAGAGATAAACTTGCGGCCTTCCAGAAACGGCTGGCGGCCATCGACTGCACCCGCTGGCCGGTTGCCCAACAGGTCGACTACCATCTTGTCCGGGCCGAGATGAACGGCCTCGAGTTCGACCACCGCGTCCTCCGGCCGTGGTCACGGATGCCCAATTTTTATGTCTCCGTCACCGCATCCGAGCATGATGTGCCGCTTCGGGAAGGGCCGGAGATTTTCGACCCGCTCAACCTCTGGAAGCATGAGTTACCGCTGGGGGAGAAGGAGGTGCTGGAATATAGGGAGAAGCTCCGTGCTGTTCCTGCCATCCTTGCCCAGGGTAAAAAGAACCTGGTCGAAGAAACGAAAGACCTTTGGACACTCGGCATCCCCGAGATTCGAGGCGAGAGCAGGACCCTCGACTATCTGGCCAGGCAATTGGCAAAATATCATCCGGACATTGCGCCCGAGGCAAAGAGGGCCAAATCGGCCGTCGATGATTTCCTTTTCTGGGTCGAGGAAAAAGAGAAAACGATGAAACCGGCACCCTGCGGAATCGGGGTCGAAAATTTTGACTGGTACATGAAAAACGTCCATCTCGTCCCCTACACCTGGAAAGAACAGGTCGCCGTGCTGGAGAGAGAATGGGAACGCTCGACCGCCTCCCTGAAACTCGAGGAACACCGGAACCGTCATCTTCCTGAGCTCGTTCCTCCGGCAACCGAAGAAGAGGCGAGGCGCCGCTACAACGAGGCTGTCGATGAGTTCATGCGGTTTCTGAGGGAGGAGTCCGTCTTCACAGTGCCCGATTACCTGCACTTGGACTATTTCAGGGGACGGTTTGCCCCGCCGGACGCCCGGCGTGATTTCTTCGCCAAGGTCGAGTCGCTCGACTCCATGCCTATGAAATGCCACAGCATGCACTGGCTGGACAAACAGCTTATGGCCAACGATCCTCATCCCAGCCCTATCCGCCGCGTTCCGCTTCTCTACAACATCTGGGATTCGCGGGCGGAAGGCCTGGCCACGGCGATGGAGGAACTGATGATGCAGGCCGGTCTTCTGGACGAGAGGCCTCGGGCCAAGGAGTTGGTCTATATTCTCGTCGCCATGCGTTGCGCCAGGGCCATGGGGGACCTCAAGATGCACAGCAACAAGTGGAACCTCGAACAGGCGAGGCAGTATGCCGTGGAGCGGACGCCCTATGGCTGGCTTCTTCGCGACGGCGAGACGATCTGGACCGACCTGCGGATCTACCTTCAGCAGCCCGGCTACGGGACGAGCTACGTCGTGGGCAAGGTCCAGATTGACAAGCTTATGGCCGACCGGTCCGGCCAAATGGGCGCCGGGTTTAAGCTCCAGAAATTCATGGACGAATTCCTAGGCTGCGGCATGATCCCCGTCTCACTCAGCCGCTGGGAGATGACCGGCCTGGAGGACGAGATCAAGAAGCTTTGGTGACTGCAAAAAATGGGGACTGCAAAAAATGGGGACGGTCCTATTTTTGTCCCCATTTTTTCCGAGCAATCTTGTGTTTGACTGTTCGTTTGTCGTTTAATGCTGAGTGTGCTAAATTGGTAGCTCCCTCCGAGTCAAAGAGTCTAAGGCGGAGAAACCGTTAGGACTCGCGCCCGTCAGGGCAAGGCCGGAAACGGCCCTGCCTTCCGTGCTTGAAAAGGAGGCCAGATGCAGCATCGGAACCGCGGTTTTTCCATCACCCAAACAAAGATGAGCGCCCTAATCTTAGGTCTCATTATCAGCCTTTCGTTCTCTTTTCCCGGCTGGAGCCAGGAAAAAACCAAGGAAAAGGAAGTCGACAAAAAGGCCCAAGAGACCAAAATCACAGAAGAGATCATCGTTGTCGGCCGGGCGCCGCGCGATCTTCCCGTGGCCACGGTCACAACGATCATGGTGACGCAGATCGACCAGCGCCGGCCCCTGGACCTGGCCGAAGCTATCAGGTACGCCCCGGGCGTCATGGTGACCTTCGGCGACAAAGACACGTACACCCTCAAACTGCGGGGCATGGACGCCAAACGCATCGCCCTGCTCCTGGACGGCGTTCCCGAGGTTGAGCCTTACTACAGCACCTTCGACCTGAAAACGGTCACGGCCGCGGGGCTCGACTCGCTCCAGATCACCAAAGGCCCTTCTTCGGTCCTCTATGGTCCTAACACGCTGGGCGGCATCGTTAACGTCATCACCCGCCGGCCGGGCCCGGAGCCGCGCTTGGCGCTGACCGGCTCCTACGGCGAGCATTCCACCCGGGGCATCATCCTCGACGGCGGCGCGCAGTGGAAGAAGTTCGCCCTGGCGGGGAGCGCCTCCTACCAGGATTCGAACCGTTTCGTTTATCCCGACGAGTCCGGCGAAAATGTCTCCCGGGCCAACAGCGACTATGAGCGGTTCAACCTGAACGCCAAACTTTACTACACGCCGAGCGACCGGACCGAGATCATGGTCAACGGCGGGATCTACCGCTCGAACTACGGCATGCCCGCCGCCCTGTCCGTGCAGAGGGCTCGCTACTGGAGGTTTAAGAACTGGGACCGCACCTCGTTCAACGCCGGCGGATTCACCTCCCTGGGCGAGCGCTCCACGCTCCGGTTCCGGGCGTTCTACATCGGCTATCAGAACACCCTTAACCAGTGGAGGGACGCGGCGATGACGGTCCGACAGTTCGAGAGCACGTTCGACAACGAAGTATACGGCGCCTTCGGGCTGGCGGACTTGGCGGCCGGCGACGGGAACGCCCTCAAGCTGAGCCTTTACTTCCAGAAAGATATCGCCAGGTCTCAGGATGACGTCGGGCTGTCCTGGGATGAGTTTGACCAGTCCACCATGGCGGCGGGTCTGGAAGACCATTATGACCTCGGCGACCGCTGGAAGCTCATCGGCGGCTTGAGCCTGGACTATATCGCCAAGTACTCCGGCGGAAGCACGACCAAGCTCAACCCGTTGATCGGAATCAAGTTCTCCCCCGCCGAATATCTCGACCTCCATGCTTCGGCCTCCCTCAAGTCCAAGTTCCCCTCGATGCGTTCGATGTACTCGACAACAAGCGGCAACCCCGACCTCGTCTCTGAGCAGGGGACCTGTTTCGAACTGGGGGGGTCTTACAATCGGGGAATACTCGTCAGCGGGGCGATTTTCGCCTATGAGTTCAAGAACTTAATCGACAGCGTCCGCCTCGCCGACGGATCGCGCCGCTACTGGAACATCGGCCGGGCCCACATCAACGGAGCTGAGCTCCAGGTCCAGAAAGACTGGCGGCGGGTGAGCCTCCTGGCCAACTACACTTACCTCGACAACCGTAACGAAAGCGACGACCGGCCACTCGATGCCCTTTCCGATCACTCCCTGAACTTCGACGTCACGCTGAGGCCCGTCGACCGACTCCGCCTGACGGCTCTCGGGCTCTATGGGTCCAAGTCCCACTGGTTCGATTCCACAACGAGCGAAGTCCTCGAAATTCCTGCCTACTTCAGCCTGGATGCCGTGGCCGCTTACGACCTCCGGTTCTGCGAGGTCTTCGTTAAGGCGACCAATATCTTCAACGCCGAAGTCTATACCGAGCCCGGCTTTCCCTGGAGGGGCAGCTACTTCGAGGTCGGGGTCCGCCTGCCGATATTATAAGGATGATATGCCCATAGTGCCTGACTTGTCTTGAAAGTCATCCTGGCCCCCCATATCTTTTCGTCTTTATTGCCGTTTATCCAATGCTCAAGCCCAAGATGAAAAAGGCCGAAGCGATTATCGGACCATGATCTCTCCGCCAATTTCAGGCAGGGGCTTCTTGTTATTGGGGAAAACGAGAAGGCGGTAGGTGAGCTTGGCCCCGGGCTCGATCTTCGGGGGAGGGGAGGCAGAAGGGACGGTTTGCAGCAGCAGTCTTTCCGTTTTGCCGGGTTTTATCTCGCCGTAATCCCGGTCGATGCGGGCGATCTCTGCAGCGTCGAGCTCGATGGTCAGCCGGAAGTGTGTCTTGGCGATCGGCAATCGTCCGGAATTCTCGTACTCGACGAGAAATGCCGGCGGAAACTGCGGAACGGTCTTGACAACAGCGGCGCGGGCGCCCCTCAGGATCTCCTTGTCGATGCTCTTCCCGTGCCTCCAGTCGAGATAGATGCTTATCATCTGGGCGAGGATGACGAGGGAAGCGACCGCGAGGAAAGTGACCTCAACGACTCTCTTGAGCTTGGCCGTCCCTTTTCGTTCTTCAAACAAATGATCAGCCCTGTTTATTCGCCCTATACTATTCCCCTCAACGCCCTTTTGTAAAGATTTGAAGCAATCCCAGTAAAGGGAATACGAACTGGGTTCAGCCTTCTGAGAGTATTTTCACGGCGAAGCGTCCATAGATATGTTTGCAGACCACGAGCAGAACCATGCTAATAAATGGCTTGACAGAATAATCTTTACTTATTATAATATATAAAGAAAATTATAAAAGGTAAAGGAAAAGCCAATGACGGTTGCTACTGTCTCATCAAAAAGCCAAATTACTCTTCCCGCAGCGGCCTGCCGGACTGTCGGCATCAAGCCTCGCGACCGAGTCCTGATCGAAGTCAAAGAAGGGGAGATCGTAGTTCGGCCGGCCCCGGATATCATGAGTTTCGAAGGTTTCCTGGGCAAAGCTCTTCCCCGTGAAAAGGAGAAGGAGGCTATGGCCGGGTTCATCATGGAAGAGCGAAAAAAGCACGAATGAGCACCTGGTTTGTCGACGCCAATGTTTTTCTCCGGTTTTTCACCGTCGATGACCAGGATCAGCATGGACGGGCCGCCCTCCTCATCTCCAGAGCATCTAAGGGCGAGATCCGGCTCGTTTGTGGTCCCCCGGTGCTCTTTGAGCTTTCCTGGACGCTGCGGGCAGCTTATAAAGTCTCCAGAGAAAAAGTCTTGGAAGTTCTCAGCGCCATTTATTCGATGTCCGGTCTTGTCATGACCGATGCCCATCTCGTGGAGACGGCCTTGACCCTTGCTGACACCGCCGGCGTAGAGTTCCCCGATGCCTATATCGCCGCCGGCGCCTTAGCCGCAGAGTGCGACGGCGTTGCCACCTTCAATCGAAAAGATTTTGCCCGGATGAAGATCAAGCTGGCCGATTTTGACGATTAAACGCGTCGGCCGTCGCGGACGACAACCTTGCCGTTCTTGATGACGTGGCGGATGGGGTTCCAGCCAAGCTGCAGGACAAAGAGCGTCGAGCCGACTATCGAGCTTCCGGGGTAGAAATCCGAATAGAAAATACCGAGACCGAATGGTTTGATTCTCCCCCCTTGCGCGAAGATTTGTTTTTCCTTAATATGTATCAGGCCGATAGAATTGTGCGATGAAGGAGAAGAAAATGAAAAAACGAAACTGGCTGATGCTGCTGTCGGTCTGTCTGCTGCTGGCCGGTTGGAGCGTGATTCAGGCTTCGGCCGATGAAAAAACACCGCCGCCGCTCACGCAGGTCAACGGACAGCAGCTGGGTCCGGAACGGCTTGGCCCCCTGCCGCCCGTGGTGGCTCCGCCCAATAACCCGCCATCGAGCGCCAAAATTCATCTGGGTAAGTTGCTCTATTTTGATACCCGTCTCTCCGCCGACAACACGGTCAGTTGTGCCACCTGCCATGACCCGGCCATGGGCTGGTCCGATGCCGGCCCCACCAGCAAGGGTATCCGCGGCCAGATGGGTGGCCGACGGTCCCCTCCGGTTTCCAATGCCGCCTACAATCCGCTGCAATTCTGGGATGGCCGAGCACCCTCGCTCGAGGAACAAGCCAAGGGCCCGATCCAGAATCCGATCGAGATGGGGAACACGCATGAGGCGATGATCCGCACCGTCGACCAAATCCCCGGCTATGTCGAGGAATTCAAGAGAGTTTATGGCGAAGGGCCCATGACTGTCCAGCAGGTGGCGGATGCCATCGCCGCCTTCGAGCGTACGGTTGTCACTACGGACTCACGGTTCGACCGCTATGCGCGCGGCGAGCACGATGCCCTAACCAAGCTGGAGAAACAGGGGCTGGAGATCTTCAACGGCAAAGGACACTGCACGGCCTGCCACTGGGGCCCGAACTTCAGCGACGGCCGTTTCCATAACCTTGGTGTGCCGCCAACGGATCCCAAGAATCCTGATTTAGGGCGCTATGTCGTGACGAACAACCCGCGCGACATGGGCGCCTTCAAGACGCCTACTGTCCGCGACGCGGCTCTGCGCCCTCCCTACTTACATGACGGCTCAGAAAAAACCCTGGAATCGCTGCTTGAATTCTATAACCGCGGCGGCAGCAAGGATCCCAACCTCGATCCGCTGATGGTGCCTCTGGGCCTGAGCAAGCTGGAGAAAAAGGCCCTGGTAGCTTTCATCCAGGCCTTGAACAGCCTCAACCCGGAAGTCGCTGCTGTCAATCCGATTCTGCCGGACGAACTGCCGAAGTGAGGAGGAGACTATGAAAAAAACGTTAACTCTCCTTTTAATCGGCGCTGCAGCGCTTCTTTTCTTCGCTCAGACCCTGTCCGCCATTCCGGCCTTTGCGCGAAAGTACGGCTTCAACTGCAACATGTGCCATGTGGCCTTTCCCAAATTGAATGATTTCGGCCAGCGTTTCCGCGACAACGGTTACCAGATCCCCGGCCAGGCCGGCCTGGAGAAGACAATCTTCGAGACGGCCATCCCCTTCGCTGTCCGGACCACGACTGGCTATTCCTCGTACAATAACGGCCTTGATACAGCCGCCGGATTTCACCTCTTCGGACTGGACCTGCTCGCGGCCGGAGTTCTCCACAAGAACATTTCGTTCCTTTTTGTTTACACGCCGCGCATCGACGAGCCGGCGGCCGATTTTTTAGGCGCCGGCAACGGCAACAACCCCGCACAATTAGCGGCCATCGAGTCGGCCAACCTGGTCTTCAGCAACCTAATCCAGGATAAGCTCAACCTGCGCGTCGGCCGCTTCGAGCCGGGCTATCAGCTGCTCAGTTCCAAGCGCCTTTACTATCTCCTCCAGTCTTACGAAATATACGGCTTCGTCCCCGGCGGGAATGGGTTCGATTTTTCCGCCAATCACATCGGAATCGAAGCCACCGGTCGCTTCAGGCACGGTTTCAAGTACGGGCTGGGATTTATCAATGGCAACGCCGGCGACCCCGACAACAACAGGTTCAAGGACCTCTATTTTGTCCTGTCCAAGACCCTTGGACCCGGCGAAGGCCAGTCGGCCGGGCAGCGCTTCGGCCTCTTCGGCTATCTCGGTTGGCAGCCGACCGTTTACACGGGCTCCAGCGTCTCTCCCTTGGGCGATGTCAGCGGCAAAGAGAACAAGAGCTTCTACCGCTGGGGCGGCGACCTCAGCCTCAACTGGAAGACCTTTAACCTGCAGACTGTGGCTTTCCGCGGGGTGGACAATAAGGCCTTCAATGACCTCAACCCGGCCAAGGACTATTCGTTTTGGGGTGGAGCCGTCCAGCTCGATTGGGCCGGCCTGGCCAACAACCGCCTCGTGGCGTCGCTGATGTACAACTGGGTGCGTCCGCCCGGCGAGGAGAGCATTAGCCGATTGAGCTGCTACTCGGGGCTTGTGCGCTACTATCTAGGCAGCTGGACGGCGGTGAATGTCGCCCTGCACGCCGAATATACCCA
>Ga0307380_10006006_pt1 | contig 16046 bp, 12 predicted proteins | sample UN3MG_FD_202239 | JGI IMG/M metagenome (GOLD analysis project Ga0307380, IMG submission 202239) | Soil microbial communities from Risofladan, Vaasa, Finland - UN-3 | ecosystem: Environmental > Terrestrial > Soil > Coastal area > Acid sulfate soil | place: Finland: Risofladan, Vaasa | collected...
AGGAGGTGGGTCGCAATCCCCGCCAGAAAAGCACGCCCGCGACTACGGGTGAAGGTGCCGACGGCTCCGGCCAGCATGGCGTGGGCAGCACAGATCATGTCCGGGGAGCGCCGCCGCCTATCTTGCCATCTCCGGGGCGAGCTGGAGGTAGATGCTGATGACCTTGCGAATGTAGTTCTGGGTTTCGCGGTAGGGAGGCACGCCGCCGTACTTGCGCACCGCCCCCGGGCCGGCGTTGTAACACGCCAGCGCGAGCGCGATGTCGCCCTCGCTGCGTTCGAGGTGGCCGCGCACGATGCGCACCGCCGCCCACAGGTTTTGCCTGGTATCGTAAGCGTTGCTCACACCCATGCCGCGCGCGGTAGCCGGCATCAGCTGCCCCAGCCCCATCGCCCCGGCGTGCGAGGTAGCGGAGGCGTTGAAGTTGCTCTCGGCGGCGACCACCGCCATCACCAGGCGCGCGTCCACGCCGATGCTGCGGCTGAAGTCTATGATGTGCCCGGCGATGACGCGACGCCGTTCCTTGGACAGGCGGGGGTTGAAGTAGGCGATGGCACGCTCGTACGCGTCAAGCACGCGATCCTCTTTCGCCTGCGGCGCGCCGCGGCTGGGCAGGGTATAGCGTGGCTGCGCGGGCGCGGCCGCGCTTGCGGCCTTCCGCCGGGTACCCGGTTGCGCCGTGCGCACGGCGCCCGACGGCGCCCGCGGCGGCTGCGCTGCCGTCATCGCCAGCAAGTCGAAGACAAGGACGCCGGCCTGGTCTTGCGCCAGCCGGGCCACTATGCGCGCGTATTGTCCCGCCGCCAACAGTGTTTGCTCCGGGCGCGCGCGCAGGTGCACCGCCCGTCCGCCGTCGAGCCGGAGAAGCACGGTCGTCTCCACGTCGCTGCGCAGTACGCCGATCACGCAGCCGTGCAGCTCCACCGCCTGGGTGAGGAAGCGTGAGGGCTGACTGGAGACTACGGACACATCCCGAACCGTTACCGGCCGGTAGCGTTGGAGCGCTTGCTCGTAGGTCTCGGGGTTGGCCCACGCCCCCGCCGCGAGCACCATGACGGCCGTCACCGACAAGGCGATGCCGGGCCACCGGCTGGTGGGTCCCGGGATTCTAGGGACTGCCTGAACGATGCCGCGCTTCATCAGGAGCCTCGCTTGCCTGTGGGGGATCTCCCGCTTGTATATACCACACCGCCCCCCCGGATGTCAAAGTCGCTGAGCCCTGCTGAGCCTGTGCTGTGGGCCTCTGGTGCCGGGTCCGATTACGCGCGTGCTGCTGTGCGGATGCCCGGGGTATTTGTCACTGGTCACCGAGTCCCGGCTACCGCCTCCCGCACCTGCGCCACCCAATGATGACCGTTGGGATACTCCATCTGAAGGCATCGGAGCAGCCACTCAGCCCGCCGAGGGGGGCGATCTGCTTCAGCACGCTGCTATTCATGTGTCTCTACCTGCGACCTGGCGGCTAGGCCAAAGGCCGCCGTGGCGGTCAGAGACCTAGCCATTTCGACACATTCATCCCTCGCTTCCCGAAGAACATCAAGAGGTTTCCCTTCGACAGAGTTCACCCTGAGCGGAGCCGAAGGGCTCAGGGCAGGCTTTCTCCCGTCCGCTATCCTCAACCGGCGGCGAAGGATGGCCCTGGCCAGCAGGGAGGCCGCCACAGATAGGCGCTCAGATGCAGTCATCAGGTCGGGGCCAAGCGGGTTGGACACCATGTCCCTCAACTCTCCGGCGTTGCTGGCGGTGGGCGCGAATGCCCATGCCTCACTGGATACATACCGGAGCAGGATGAGAAATGTCGGCGTGCCAGCCGGGCATCAGTCTTCTTGAGGCGGAAAGACCTCGCCCAACGGCGAAGAGAGATGTTACCTTGGCCTCTGAATCTGTGTCCTTGTTGATAGAGGCGAGCGACGAGCAGATGGGACTGACGAACCGGCAACTCCTAGAGCGGGCGCGGGGAGGTGACCGAGAGGCGTTCGGCGATCTCGTCGAACGCTACCGCGACATGGTGTACGGGCTCGGCTACCACCTGACCCGAGACTTCGAGTCGGCCCGAGACCTTGCCCAGGAAGCGTTTGTCCAGGCCTACCTGAAACTAGGTCAGCTTCGTGACCCGGACAGGTTCTCGGGCTGGCTGCGCCAGATCACGACGAATGCCCACCACAACCCTGCACCGTCGCCGAGAGGTGACGACAGTGGCTCTCGAGGAGGCCGGTGAGGTGCCTGACACGCGACAGCCGTCGGAGATTGAAGTAGTGGTGCAAGAAGCGCTTGGCAAGCTGCGAGAGCCGGAACGGCTGGCGCTGACGCTGCACTACATCAACGGCTATTCCCACGGCGAGATCGGGGAGTTCCTGGGCGTCCGGCCGGAGACTGTGAAGACTCGACTCGCTCGTGCCCGCCAACATCTGAGGGAGGAGGTCATGTCCATGGTCAAGGACACTTTCGAGGGCAGGAAGCTACCGGAGGAGTTCACACACGGGGTGCTCCAGAAGCTGTCCCTCAGTCCGATTGAGGAAGGTGGCATCTCGCTGTCGTTCAACGAGAGCGTCCGTGCCTTCATCATGGGCGTCGGGCAGAGAGGCCAGGAGACCGCACTCATTGCACTCGCGATGAAGCCCGAAGACAGCTACGCAATCGAAGACCTACTTTCCGGCAGCGAGAACCCGCAGCCCAAGACCCGCGCGATCCAGACGATGCGGCAGGTCATGGAGGACTTCGGCATCCAGCTTCAGCGGGTAGCTCTTTTCCTGGACGCGAACAAGCAGTGTCGCGCCCGCGCGGCATTCCGGCAGGGCAAGCGCGAGCGCATCCTCGATCTGCGCGCCAGCGACGCGCTGGCTCTGGCCGTCGCGACGAGAGCATCGCTCTTCCTGGACGATGCCGTGGTGCAGCAGGGGAAAGTGGGCGAAGACGCACTGCAGCCGCCTTTTGAGGAAAACGTGGACGCGCTCCGCGTCGAGTTGCAGGGCTGTGCTCAGGGCAACCGTCTGCAAGCGAAGGCTTTCGAGATCGGCCTCGAACCGCAAGGGAGCAGAAACATCGTCCGCCTGCGCAAGGACGAAGCTGCCGGTGCCCTTGAGCTCCTGGTTCCCGGCACCGACCAGCCACCCGTCCAACTCGACCTGTCCGAGTACAGCCTTATCGTCGAGCGCCTGTGGGACATTGCCCGTAGTCACCGCCGGTCCAGTCACTATCGCGGGGGCATGGAGTTCGCCATCGACTACTCCCTCGCCGGTGACGCAGTCGAGGAGCGCTACACCGTCGTTGGGACGAAGGAGCTCCCGCGCACGAACCGGATCGGATAAGGTCAGGACCAGGCGCGTGGGTGGCCTGGCATTCAGATAGGCGCGAGCCGTTGTTTCCAGAGGGCAGAGCGCTACTCCCGGTGGGAGTCGAACCCGCGGCCAGCCAAGTCTCACCAGACGGGGTAACTCAGGATTCTCTAGACTGTGGACTGAAACTGTGGACGAGTTGGGCAAAGTCCACAGTTTTCAGGGAGGGCAAGCACGCCGGAACGAGGATCGCCGTGCCGGTAGACCGCCGACAAGAGGAAACAGGTAACTGTCCCCAATTTTCCATCGCTTCAGCGGGTGGATGATTCGAGGACTCGGAGAACTCTGGGAACGATGCGGTACGGCACAGCGCCGGCCGTTATCTGGTTGACGGTACCGGAGAGGAACACGTTCAACCGTGGACAATGGAATAGCCAGCTGCCGGTGGAGCCTGTATGGCCGAGCACCGTCGGCATCTGATACCCCAGCGTGAATACGCGCGGCAGGCAGAAGCGCATCAGACCGAGTCCATACTCGATCGGCCAACCGGGAATGCGCAGTGCCGCCGCATCGAGCGGGAATCCGAGGCGTATCCAGGATTCCTGCATTGTCGCGAGTGTCGTCGAGTCGTCGAAGACCTCGCCGCACATGAGCGCTCTAAGAAAACGTATGGTGTCATCAACCGTGCTGTACAGGTCCCCAAACGAACCCATGGCCAGTGGAAGCTCCAGGGGCTGATTGTTGAACCAAAGCGTCGCGGGTGCGGTGGCAAGACCGAGCGGAGCGTGACCAGGTAGATAGGTGTGACGCAGGCCCAGAGGGCGAAATAGCAGGTCCTGGAAGGCGCGGTGCAGCGGCAACGCGCTCACTGTCTCGATAATGGCGATGAGCAACCGATAATTGGTGTCGGAATAACGAGCCTTCCTCCGCTTTGCATTCCTAGGCTGCGGGGGGAAATGCGGCGTGAGCTGGCGGACGATGCGGACTACCTCGTCGATGCCATACGCCATGTCGCCTTCACTGACGAGGCGTTCGAGCAGAGTGCGTCCACCCTTCGGGCGTTCTCCGATGTAGTCCGGCAGGCCCGAGGTGTGGCCGAGCAGATGACACACGGTAATGGTGTCGGTATACTCCTCTCCTCCCAACCTGTGCAGTCCCCCGATCAGCACCGGTGAGAGGTAAGCGCAGATAGACTCATCGAGGCCGACACGTCCGCGTTCGTGCAGTTTCATGATGGCAGCCGCGATATACAGCTTTGTGACGCTGGCTATGAAGAAGGGCGTGTCCACCCGCATCGGTGTGCCGTCTGGGTTCGCGTCTCCCGCGCAACCGACCCAGCGGAACGACCCGTCAGCGCTTTCCACGGCCATAATCGCGTGCTGCACCCCCGGTTGGGCCATGAGACGCTGCAGCAGGTATTGTAAGCGCTCTTCCACGTGACCCGCCTACATGAATGATACCACGGGCTACGTTAGTCTGTGCACTGTCCGGCTGGCCAAGTGAGCGCGGCCTTCTCCAAGCTGCGGACAGAGACTGTGGACGAGTTGGCAAGAGTCCATGGTTTCCGCCAGGCGGGAGCGCGCGAGGACAGGCCTAGGGTAGACCTACACCGGTCGTCCTCCGCACCCCAAGGCAGCACAAGACGGGAGAGCCGGTTCGAGACGGGGACAACGCGCGGACGGGAGTTCGAAGTGCCGAGTGGTCAGCGTGTCCGAATCGAACTGGCTAAGCCCCGACTCGTCGGGGCCGCCATCCCGGTCTGCCTATGGCAAACCTAGGGACCCGAGGAAATGGCTAGGCTCTTGGCCGCCATGGCGGCCCTTCGGGCTTAGCCATAGATACTCACCGGACGGAGGTTCGAAGTGTCGGAGTGGTCAGCGTGTCCGAATCGAAACGGATTGGCTCAGAGGCGCGGAGCCCGCTGGCGGCGACTCATCCACTGCAGACCTACAAGGAATGCTTCGAAGGCGTCGAGTCCTACTCCGGGACGGAATCGAAATGGCGGGGCCGAGCGACCTACCCGTTGCCCTGGGAGTTCGACGCCTTGGTCGACATGCGGCTTCCCATGCAAACCACCCAGAACGAGAGAACGAACAGCGCGACAGCAGCGGCAAGGTAGAGCGCCCTGATGCCCCATGCCCTGCCGATGAAGCCGAAGAGCAGGGAGTACTGAGGAATCTCCAGGAGGAGCGCGACCGCGGAGGTCACTGTGGCACGGCTGACGCCGACGATAGCGTGCTGGATGCGGCTCTCGAGGAGCACGCTGACTGGGGCCGCCAGCGCGTAGGAGAGCAGAAGCAGGCCAATGATCAGGGTGCTCGGGTAGCGCCACACCGACACCAGCAGCACGGCGCTTGCGAGTGGCAGGGCATACAGTGCGAAGGCGGCGTGCTTCAGCCGGTAGGCCGCGCGGGCCGCGAGAGCGCAGAGCATGGAGCCGACGAACGCGACGACCCCGAATGCCGAGATCGGCAGTCTGACGAGTTGGTAGTAGAGTTGGTCGAACTCCTCCAGCGCGCCGAATGGAAGCAGCCAGAGGCAGACAACCAGGAGGAGCAGGACCCGATTGCTCCTCATCTCGCGCATGGCGAGCCGCAAGTGCTGAAGGTAGTGCACCTCCTCGGTTGACTTCGCCTTCGGAGGATCTTCCAGCCGGAGTGCCGCGGCCGCAGAGAATAGCAGCGGGATGACCGAGAGCAGGATGGCCCAGTCCATCCGGTAGGCGGCGATGAAGCCACCACTTACCATGGAGATTGCCAGGGCGAGGTAGAAGTAGAACTGTCGCTTGCCCAGGACCTGCTCGTATTCATCCTGCCGGCCGTGGTGGACGAGGGTGTCGTAAAGCAGCGCTTCCGAGGTTCCAGAGCGGAAGCTGCTCCCGATGGACCACAGCAGAAAGCCGAGCGCAAAGAGCCAAAAGCGGCCGCCGGCGAAGAACCAGGTGACGAAGCAGAGCGACTTAATGAGCGGTGCGAGGACGAGCAGCTTCTTCCGGCTCCACGCGTCGGCGAGCGCGCCGGAGGGCACCTCCATCGCCATCGAGGTGACCGACCACCAGGTGATGAGGAGGGAGATGTCGAGCACGGACATGCCGCGCAGGCTGAGGTACACGGTGTAAACCGCGTAGGCGAAGATGAAGTCGTACCAGAAGTGCGCCCAGTAGTAGGCCTTCAGGAACCGGCGGTACCGGGCGTCCTCTGAGGTGAGCTGTGCAGATTGTGGTGCAGACATACGTCTCTCCTTGCCTCCTTGGCTCGAAGTGGGTAGGTGCCGAATTCCAGGCCAGGCAAACAGAGACGCGCCCACTCTTCACCCTCCGAGGTTCGGATGGCAAAAAGCAGGCGCGTCTCAGGTCGAAGCGTATCTCGTGCTAGTTAGAGCATGGCGATTCGCATTATACCACGGACACGACGCATTGTCAGCAAAACGCTCTCTTGCCTGATCTACCAACGCCCCATCGGACGGGAGTTCGAAGTGCCGAGTGGTCAGCGTGTCCGAATCGAACCCCGAGAAAATCGAGGGTCGAAGAACCCCGTCCCTCGACTTCGCTCGGGATGGTGAGCCTGTCGAACCGCATGAATACTGGATTCTCTACTTTCGGACGGATTGGCGGTCGTCCGAAGGAATCATGGATTCGGCTCCGCTCACCACAGGGAGAAAGAGAGGCCGGAAGGGCCGTTTTGGGCGGCCAAACGGGGCGAAAAAGGGGTGAGCCGTCCGAAGGTCTGCGAGGAGAAAAGAGGCGAGAATGAGGCTATTACACGCCAGAACCCGCCTCTCCGCTAGGCGGATCTTCAGCGACAGAGAATGTTTCGATAGACAGAAGTGGTGGAGGAAAACATCCTGGCATCGAAACAACGGGGCTTCGGACGAGCAGGTGGATTTCGATGCCAGAGCGTCTTGGATAGGGAGTAGGAATCGAAACAGGGGCGCCTTGATTCCCCGGCCGATCGCGGACCGTGGATCGCTGGCGGAATAACCCTTGTCAGGAACGCGCTCCATCCAGGCGATTCTGGGTGAGCCAGCCGCGGGCACGCAACTGCGCCTCGTAGTCCGCGCGCACCGCCTCGGCAGTACTCGGGTCCACTGTTTGCCCCTGGGTACCGGCCCCGATCACCCAGGCGCCATCGCGCGGTTCGGTGGACACCACGAAGGGATAGCCAGCCAGCGCCTTCTCCAGTGCTTGCCGTTCCTGCGCGCTTAGCCGTGGCGCCACCTCGAACACGTCGTATGGCTGACCGTGTTCAACCGCCCATACCTCCAGCAGTTGGCAAAGCATCCAGTCCGCCGGATTGCGGATCTCGCCATCGCAGTCGCTGGACAGCGCCCACGGGCCGTAGGCGCGAAGCACCGCCAGGCGCGCCTGCGGCTTGGGCGGCGCTGAGGCCTCGAGACGCCGGTGAAAGGCAATGGCGCGCTCCCAGCTCTCGGGCCGGACCTCCGGGAAGGTGCAGCCGCGGCCCCAACCGAGCCACATGATGGCATCCACCCCTTGTGCCCACTGTTCGTCGGCCATGCGGTCAACGTCCTCCGGTGACACGTGCTGCAGGCCGCTCGGACCGCCGTAGGTATGCGCCTGCATCCACGCCACCAGCAGGCGTCCATAGCGGCGCGCAAGCCCCCCGCAATAGCTCATGTCCCGCGGGATCTGGGGGTCGTACCCGCGCGCGGACACCGGGTACGGATCGAGGTGCACGAGGTCGAGGTTACGCGTGAGCAGCTCCTGGCCGCTGCCGTCGTGGTCATTGGACCGGGCGAAGACGCCATGGCGGGTCTGATTGCGGAAGACGAGAAGCCCGGGGGCCATCTGCGCGACCTCCTCGCGCACAATCCCGCACAGCCGCGCGCAGCCCTCGTGCAGTGTGTAGAGCCACCACGCGTAGGCCTCCTCGCCGTAGATTTCGGGGAATCCCCAGGTGCGGGGAGGCTCGATCTCGCCGGCGCGGCGGCGAAATGCGGCGACCGCGGGCTCGCTGTAGTCCCACAACGGGTAGCTAACCGCCGGACTGTTGAGATGCCCGGTCGGATAGAAGCATTCGTCGCCGAAGCGCACCGCCGGCACCACGTCGGTGGGGAAGCGTCCGCCGTCGGCCTCGCTCCACCGCCCCAGCGTGCTCCGCACGTGGTGCCGCAGCGCCTCCTGCGTGCTGTCGGCGCACGCGGCAACGTTGCCACCTCCAAAGAACCAGTACTGATCGCTCCCTCCATACTCCCAGTAGACGGCGATGCCGACTCGGCCCAGCAGCGCACGGCCCAGGCCCGTCAGGTCGAAGCGCAGGCGGTAGAGCTTGCGGTTCCTGGTCTCGGTCGTCTCCGGCAGGCCGGTGATGCTGTCGTTTCCGAGCTTTGCGCCGGGCGGCGCCTCGGTGATGGAGGCAGGGATGATGCGCAGGTGCTGGCGGCCATCGAAGGCCCGCAGCGGCACGATCACCTCGGCCCGAACAGGTGCGCCGATGTCGGGGAGGTAATGGGCGATTTGCTCGGTATCCTCAGGCTCCCCCACACCGCCACTGCCGCGCGTGTAGGCGTAGCCCTGCTTATAGACCGGCGGCTCGATGATAATCTCGTGGCGCTGCGGCGTGAAGGTGAACACGTGCCGGTCAATCGCCCGGCCCTCGTACACGCCGCCAATCATCAGCGCCGCAACCGGTTCGAACCCGGCGGCGGCCACCAGGGGACGCTGCTCGGTGATATCCGACAGCGAGATCTCGTACTTCATGCCGAAGGCGCGGGCCACGGCGAGGGCCTCCGTCGCAGCGGCGTCGTCGTCGGCGCGGATGCTCATCAGCCCCACGCCTGCCGCGCGCAGCGCCGCGATGTCCTTCTCCAGCGTCTCCATGCCGAAGTAGGTAACCCACACTCTGGGCCACGCGGGATCTGTGGGGCCGATTACAGAGTTCATCGGTTCAGCACCTTTCGCTCTGCAGCCTGAGAAGATGAGCGGCACGCTGGTAGGTGTTGGCGATCGGCGATGGGGGCGTTCCGCGATGTGAATCAGGGCGTACGCTGGGCATCCCTGTGCGTGCCAAGCGTGAGGGAGACCGCCTCCACCCACTGGCGGATGCAGGAAAGACCTCCATGCCAGTTCCGCTCCTCGACGCGAGGGTGGCGCCGAAAGGCGCCGCGCTCTGGCTGGAGATGATACAAGAGCAAGGCCGGGCACACAACCCCAGCCCCCTTCAGGCCGGCTTCATGGGCGCCTGACAAGGACACGTTTGCTCACCAATTGGGAATCGAAACAGCGTCTGGGCAAGCACGGCCGAAGGTTCCTGCGCCCTCCGGTGGGACCTGGCTCCCGTTGAGCGCGCCGGTCTCTCTCCGGGCAAAGTCCGACGGTGCCCCCCTGGGCGGCGCGGCACCCGCGCTGATCCACTGCGGCGAGCAATGGAGCAGACCGCCCGGGACAGCCAAGATGCTGCCGGTCGCCATCGAGCAACGGGTTTTCGCCGAAACCAGAGTCACGGCCTACCGATTGCCCGCTTGAGCCATCCGGTCGCCGCGGTCAAGGCGGGGGCGGGACGAGTCCCCCTGGCTCCACCGCGCCTGCATACCTACGACTACACCCTAACATACCCATCGCCCGCCTCGCGACGCCGCCATTCCAGTTGACCGCTGCCTGCGCGTGGTCGAAACCGGCTCCCGCCACCGTGCAGCATCCGAAATCAGCCCAACAGAGCGCTCCCAACGCCTGTCCCGTTGCCACTTAACACCCACAGGGTAGCCTGCCAATCGAGTCGAAGGCTGGGCGGGGAAGCGGTCGCCGTCGCTGCATTGCGCCTGGATCACCTGACGCTACACCCTGTCAGCCCCCGTTCCCGCTCTGGGGGGTCCCTTTCGCCCCGGGGAGCAAGAACACCGGCTCAACTCACCTCAGATGGCTATGCCCTTCGCGCCGCCACCCCGGCCCCGTAAGGCTTAGGGAGTGCAACATCCTCTTCGTCCCGTTTTCGCGGAGGACGTACAACTGTCTAGGAACCAGTCGGCGCCTTCTCGCGCCGAAAGACTTCTTGCTCGTCCCTCGCTCTCCGTGGTCAAGACTTGCCTTGAACTACCCCGTCTACTGCCGTGGATTTCCAGTCGCGGTAAAGCTCTGAAATCCAGATGGACTTCCGGACAGCACAAGAAGCCCCTCACTTCGAGCAGCGATAGGAGTAAAGCCGTGCATTCTTTAGCACAAAGCGCAGCCGCACCGTCTTGCCCGCCGCGCCAGCGAGGTCGGAGTGCTCCTTCCACCGCACCTGGAGCGCCGTACTGTCGGCACGCAGGGGAAGACAGTCGCCGAGGGTGTAGCCGGCAAGCGGGTGATCGGCCTCATCCATAAGCTCGACGCGTATCTCGCCGAAATCGCACTTGGCGTTGAGGAGCAGCTCGCCGCCCTCGATGCGCCAGGGCGTGGTGACTACCTCGCCGCCGTCGAAGCTGGCGTCCAGTGAAGCAAAGCCGTCGAGCCGCAGCGTGGCGAGGCCCACGCAGACGGGCGCGTCTGTGTTGTCGGGGCCTTCGTAGGGACCATGGCGGCGGGCGGAGCCGCGGAAGTAGAAGTAGAGGCGGTCGCCGATACGCACGGGCGGCGAGCCGCCATTCCAGGACATGAAGCGATTCCACTCGCCCACCTCCCCGCAGCCGATGATAGGCGCCGGGGCGGGGGAACGCTCCCAGTCGCGCCCGTTGCGGCTGGAGATGAGCCAGCAGTTGATGTCGTGGCGTTTGGGGTCGAGGTCGAACACGGAGAGCAGGCCCAGATACTGGTCGCCGTAGACGAAACCGGAGTTGTTGTAGAGCTCCTGCTGGTGGTTGAGCGCCCACATGAAAGTCTCGGGCTGGGTCCAGCGCGCGAAGTCGTCGCTGAAGCTGATTCCGCGGTGGGGGAGATGGCGAAGAAAGGCGACGTAGCGGCGCTGCAGAGTGTCAATCATCAGGCAGTGGGCGTCACCGACGGGCCCGAGGTCCTTGGTACCCGGACGGGGATGGTACCGGAAGACAGGCTCTGGGGTGTGGGTCCAGTGCAGTCCGTCGGGGGAGACCGCAGTGTAGATGCCTGCCAGCGGGCCGTCCCAGTCGTAACTGGACCAGCCCAGGGCCTTGTAGCGGCGCGCGGGATCGCTCTCGAGCGAATCCTTCAACACCGACTCGTAATGGTCCAGGCCCTCGTGGTACTCGGGCCCGATGACAATGTTGTTGGCCTTGCTGCCCTGGTACTCGACGAGGCCCAAGCTGGGGCGGCGCCAGGCGATGCCATCCTCGGAAACGGCGTAGCAGGTGACGTTGCGGCCGCTGGGAAGCCCCGTGAGGTACCACATCTTGAACACGCACTCGGTCTCATCGTAGATAACTGAGCAGGTGAAGCCGCCCGCCTCCCAGGGCATCTCCGGGGTGAGCACCGGGCGCGGGTGCACCTGCGCCCGGTGGAAGACGCGCTCAACCCCGCGCAAGCGCTTCCAGCGGCCGAGGGGTGGGCGTTCTCGACGCGGGCCGAGTCCACGAACAACTGTGGCGCTCGGGGGAGCGTCCTTGGCGGTTCGCCAGCCATAGTGACTCCTCCCAGCGCGGCAAGGAGTAGTGCGGAGCAGAGGAAGTATCTCATGCCTTGCCCTCTTCCCCGCCTGGTGCCCGACTCCTGCCGCAGCCGCAACAAAGGCCCTGAGATTCGTTCCCACGTGATTCAATCAGCATCGAGGACTCACTCGCCATCGGCGTGCAATACTGACCCACTGGGTGTTGAGGTTCAGCAATCATGGGATAAATCCGGGGGTGAATTGAGGTGCAGGTCTGGTGTCCCTGCTCTTGCATCTTGTTCCGCCCGCGCGAGCTTTCGATAGTTCTCACGCCTGGCCACCAGCACCCGAATCTGCAGCGCTTTTCGCCGCGCCAGGAGAGGTTCCCTGCGTGGGCGGTCGCTGGTTCGAAGCGGGGGCGCGCTAAGTGGTCTATCACCATGTTTTCCAGGGCTGCTCCAGCAGCGTGTCAAGCTCTCCAGGAATGGACGACGCCGAGCCAGAGCGCGCGCCCGTCGGCCGCTGACCGTCCTGAACAGTACCTATAATCCCATCGCCGGCGGCAGGGTGCCGCTGACGACTGCCGACAGCTAGATTTACGCCGTCACCCAGCGTCGCTGCGCTCGGACCTTCCTGTTCGGAATCATGGAAATCGCTGTTCGCTTTCCAGCGAAATGGCCGTTCGAATTGAGGGAAACGGGCACCCTGGCCGGCCGCAGCTATCGGTTCAAGGACAAGGCCCTAGCAGCGCCCACTGAACTGCCATCGAGGCAGGAAAACGCCAAGCCCAAGAAGGACAACTAACTGGCTGGTTTTGATTCGACCGCGAGTGGCTGGTTTTCAACCGACCGGTGACAGCCCTCACCTTTAGAGTTACGGGACAAACCTGCTCTCGCAGGATAGCATGACACTCGCGGCGAAACCAACGCGAACACGCCTCCCGGGAGGCAGCCACATCACCGCAGGCGGAACGCCCGGTGCGCGCCCCCACGGGTTGCGCCCCGGCGAGGCCGGGGCCGGAAAGGGAGCCATGACCTCACGACAACGCCTTCTGGCACTGCTGCGGGGGGAGCCGGTTGACCGCTGCGGGGTATTCACCTTCTATTTCGACGGCTTCAACCATCCGCGGCTCGGTGACGAGTCCGGCTGCGCCGAGCTGGTCAAGCTGATTGACGCCGAGGCCGAGATTATGCTCCGCTGGCAGCCCCGCGCCGAGGGCAACATCTACCTCTCCGCCTCGCCCGAGGTCTCGGAATCCGAGGACCGCCGCGTGGAGCAAGACCATACCGTCATCCGCATCACCATCCACACCCCCCGCGGCGACCTGCATTCGCTTTGCGTCCGCCACGAGGGCGTGGCTACGACGTGGAAGGTGGAGCATCTGCTGAAGAGCGACGAGGACGTCGAGCGCTTCCTGTCCATGCCTTACGTGCGCCCACGGGTGGAGGGGGATGACTTCGCGCAGGCGGTGGCGCGCATCGGCGAGCGGGGCCTGGTCACGTTCGGGATCGCTGATCCCATCTGTCACGTCGCGGACCTGTTCGAGTTCGGCGAGTTCACGGTGCGCGCATGGCGCGAGCCGGCGACCATCCGGCGGCTGATGGACGCGATGGCGCCGCGGGTGAACGATTGGCTCGACGGCGTGCTGGCGCTGGGCGTGCGCGGGGCGGTGGTGCGGCTAATCGGCCCGGAGTATGCCAGCGAGCCCTACCTCAGCCCGAAGCTGTTCCGAGAGCTAGTTACAGAATACGACTTGTCCCTGGCGCGCAAGATCCACGATGCGGGCTGCTACCTGCAAGTGCACAGCCACGGCCGCCTGGCCAACATCCTCGACGCCGTGCTCGAGCTGGAGCCGGATATCCTGGAGCCGGTGGAGGGGCCGCCCAGCGGCGACATCACCATGGCGGAGCTGGCGCAGCGGGTCGGGCGCAAGTGCGTGCTGATGGGGAACCTGGAGCCGCGCGACCTGGAGCTGGGGGAGGCGGAAGAGGTGGAGCGCCTGGTGCTCGAGATAATGGCATCGGCGGCGGGCAGGGCGCGTCTGATCGTGGCGCCGACGGACAATCCGATCAGCTTACCGTTGTCGCCGATCTACGCGCGCAACTACCACCGCTGGATAGAGACGGCGCTCGAGTGGAGCGGGAGCTATGACTGGAGCTGAGCGGCCGACGCCAGGGGGCCTCGCCCCGCCGTCCGCTCGTCCTTGCCTGCAGGTCAGGCCCAAGCCGCGGGGCCGGCGCAGGGGCGACCCGGCCGCTCACAGGTAGTGCAGCTTATCCCGGCGCAGCCGCAGGGCGGCCCCGGCGGTGTTGGATTCCTTGCCGTCACTGGCGGTTTGATAATCGTAGGGGTGCCGCGACCAGTCAACCGCCGGCGCTACCACGAGGCGCTGGGAAATGTGACGCCGGATGATGTCTATTTCGGCCGCAGGGAAGCGACCCTGGCGCGGCGAAAAGCCGCGCCAGGTTTGGACCGTAATGGTCCGCCGTCGGAAGAATCGCAAGCTTGCGCGCACGGAACAAGAGAATCAAGAGCGGAAACACCCGAACTGCAAGTTAATCCACCCCCCGGAGATGTCCCGAGACTGCCGAGTAACGACACGTGGAGGTGGAGTGGAAGGACGAACCGCGGGGAATCCGCAAGTCCAGGAAGACATGCGCCGGGTGTACTCGGACGACTGACGGCAAGAAAGGAGTCGGAGAACTTGGCAAGGCTGCGACCACTTACAGCAATAATCGTTGGGGCGGGGCACCGCTCGCTGGCGTGTGCCGCCTATTCGCTGGAGCATCCCGAGCGGCTGAAGATCGTCGGCGTTGCGGATCTGTCTGAATTGAGGCGACAACGGGTCGCCCGGAGATTCGGATTGTCGGAGGAGCAGTGCTTCCGGAGTGCCGACGAACTGGCCTCAAAGGGAAAGTTGGCCGATGTCATCATCAACGGGACGATGGACCATCAGCACGTGCCCACATCGCTGCCCCTGCTGGCGAGGGGCTATAATATACTGCTGGAGAAGCCGTTCGCGGTGAACGAGGACGAGATGTGGGAACTAGTGGATACCGCGCGACGCTACCAGCGCCGGGTGATGATAGGTCATGTCTTGCGCTACGCGCCGTTCTACAACGCCATTCGCAAGCGAGTTGCGACCGGCGACATCGGCGAGATTACTCATATCGAGACCACCGAGTGCATCGCCTATCACCATGTGGTAGTGGGCTACGTGCGCGGGAAGTGGAACCGAAAGGACAGAGGCGGGTTTTCTACGCTCATGAGCAAGTGCTGCCACGATCTGGACCTAATCGCCTGGATGAAGAGCGGCGTGCGGCCCAAGACAGTTGCCAGCATCGGCAACCGGATGTACTTTCGCCCGGAGAAGGCCCCACCAGGCGCGGGCACGCGGTGTCTGGTGGACTGCCCAATTGAGCCCGACTGCGTTTACTCAGCACGCAAGCATTACGTCGACCACGACTGGTGGGATATGTATGTCTGGCCCAGCATCGAGCATATAGAGAACCCCACGACCGAGGACAAGATCGAGTCGCTTAGGACCGACAACCCGTTTGGGCGGTGCGTGTGGCAATGCGACAACGATGTGGTCGACCATCAGGGCGTAATAGTTGAGTTCGCCGACGGCTGCGTAGCGACCCATAGCATGTCCAGCGGGACGCCGCGAGGCGATCGCACCATTCATCTGTGCGGCACCAAGGGAGAGATTGTCGGATCGGCCAGGGATGACCACTATGTCATCCGCTATATCGATCCGCGCCCTGGCCGCGAGCATTCCACGCAAGTGGTGAAGGTTCTTGGGGGCGAAGACACAGATCAAGCGCACGCGGGGCACGGCGGAGGCGATGCGTTGCTGATGCAGGATTTCGTGGACTTCATGTCGGGCCGGCCGCCGTCCATAGCCACCACCAGCATTGAGGACTCCATTAGCGGTCACCTGATAGGCTTTTCGGCCAATCGCGCGATGGAGGAACGGAGAGTCGTAGATATCCTTTGGAGGGGATGAGTCTTGGTTGATGCCCGCACGGCAAATGTCGGGCGCTGGCATGCCCCCATGGATGCGTCGTCGGTTGCTGGCAAGCGGCTTCTCGGCATACGCGTTCAAGTGCTGTGTCAACAAATGTGTTGAGCTTCAGCGAAAGTGAGACACTTCGGCGGGTGAATCTATTGAATCTCGCGTAATAGGTTTGATTTCTTGGTGCAGCTATGATATGCTGTAGGCATGAAAGCGCACATTGGCGGCCGACGAAACTTTGCCGGTTTGGAGAAGCGC
>Ga0307380_10006010_pt1 | contig 16040 bp, 16 predicted proteins | sample UN3MG_FD_202239 | JGI IMG/M metagenome (GOLD analysis project Ga0307380, IMG submission 202239) | Soil microbial communities from Risofladan, Vaasa, Finland - UN-3 | ecosystem: Environmental > Terrestrial > Soil > Coastal area > Acid sulfate soil | place: Finland: Risofladan, Vaasa | collected...
ACCGAAAGATTATATTTCACGATTCTGTAGTGAATTAAAACTCAGCAACAACGTTCAAATAAAAACATTAGAGATACTCGGACATGCAGCGAACCAGGAGCTGACAAGCGGGCGGGGCCCTACGGGGCTTGCTGCTGCTTCCTTGTATATCTCGTCAGTTCTCTGTGGTGAACGCAGAACTCAAAGAGAGGTTGCAGAGATTGCGGGGGTTACTGAGGTGACGATTCGGAATCGATACAAAGAACTTGCGCAAAAACTGGATATTCGTATTGTGATGTAATCTTTTTCTTCCAAGTAATGTGATAAAAATCTACAATCATCCCTGTGAAAAACTATATAAAGACGCGAAGACTATAGCAGGTTAGAAAGGAATAGAAATAAGAGTTTCACAATATCGCTTATTCGAATGTTCGAAATCTTTTTGTTTTTGTTCTTTTAAAAAAAATTTAGAAATAATCTAAGGAAAACGTGAATAATATGAAAGGAAATGTAAAATGGTATAATGCACGAAAAGGATATGGATTCATCCAATGTGACGATGGGAAAGAAGTCTTCGTCCATCGGACTGCCCTCCCAATGGAAGCATCTTTAAATGAAGGAGATGCAGTTGAGTTTGAAGTCGAATCATCCGATCGAGGACCACAAGCAAAAAACGTAAAGAAGGCATAAGATTCTCGAAAACAACAAATCTGAAGATACTTTTTTTCAAAAAAAATTGAAACAAAGAATTCTCGATTAGTTAGAAAAAGAAACAAAACCAAGATTTAATAATAAGGTGAAAACAATGAAATGTGAACAACTTAATATACATGCAAAACTCCTAATAAAACTCCAAGAACAAGAATTCAAGGAGCTGACGGTAATCCAGGAAAAATGCATTCCTGAAATCATCCAAGATAAGGATGTGGTGGGTCAAGCGGAAACCGGGTCAGGAAAAACACTGGCGTTCTGTCTTCCTATACTCAATAAAATAACACCAGGAAGGGGACTTCAAGCACTTGTTCTGACTCCAACAAGAGAACTATGCGTCCAGGTAACTGATGTGTTTAGGGATTTTGGAAAAACCCTAGGGATACGGACCACAAGTGTTTACGGTGGTGTCAGCATCGGGCCACAGATACGCGACATCCGTATATCTGAAATCGTTATCGCGACTCCTGGAAGGATGCTTGATCATCTTCGTAGGGGAACCATTGATTTACGCAACATTCGAGTTCTTGTGCTAGACGAAACCGATAAGATGTTCGAAATGGGATTTGTCGACGATGTCGAAGACATCATCCGTCATATACCACAACAACGACAGTTATTGATGTTCAGTGCTACGATATCAGAGGATGTTTATCGTCTAGCAAGGAAACATCTGAAAAATCCTGTGATCATCAAGACTCAATCATATGTCGATCATAGCAAATTAAAGCAGGTGTATTATGATATTTACGAGCAGAACCAGAAGTTTTCTCTTCTTGTTCATTTGCTGAATAGCAATACCGATGGGTTATCGATTGTGTTCTGTGGGACACGCAGAGAATCTGATGCGGTCTCAAAGAACCTTGCCCGTCAAGGCATCCGTGCCTCAGCAATCCACGGGGGGATGAAACAACAAAAACGATCAAGCTCATTGGATGCGTTGAAAACTCAGAAAACCAAGGTATTGGTAGCAACTGATGTCGCAGCCCGAGGTCTTGATATCAAAAACGTCACGCACATCTACAACTATGACGTACCAAAGACACCGACTGAATATGTGCATCGGATTGGAAGAACTGCACGAGCTGGGGCAAAAGGAAAAGCAGTCACTCTATTAACCGAACGAGATCATGATAACTTCAGACGGGTGCAAAGGAATGACGATTTCCAGATAGAACGAGCAGATATCCCTGATTTTCGAAAAGTGCCATTTATGCGACGGATTGAGCAAAGGGGTCATTCATTTCGAGGGTCGTCTCGGCATTCGTTCGGACGATAATTAAAAACCTTGTTACATCAGCAACGGGAGCAGTACAAGTTCAAAAAACCGGTTGCTGGCATGTAGCATCCATGCACCTAGGATGTTTTTTGATCTCCGTGCTATTTCTAGAGTAAGAATACCTTGAATGATTGTACCAATGATAAAAATCGTTGCAAGGTTTTGTGGATGCATTAATGTAAAACTTGCAAGCGATGTTACATACGCGATTTTCATATTGCTCTTCTGTAGCAAAAATATAAAAAGAATGCCTCTGAAAAAAAACTCTTCAGTAAATGCCTCAAAAAAACTAATGACACCAGGAATCAGATCTGCATTCCAACCCACACCATGGTAAAATTGAATCAACCCTGTTGTCAATAGCATCATTGGTAACAAAAGAACAAACCACACAATACTTTTTTTTACCCCCTCTTTTTTGATTCCATAAGCAGCAATGTGCAGCGGTGAGGTGTTCCGTCTTATCAAAATGAATATAACCAAGGGAAGAATCACGAAGAGAAGGATTTTTACCCCAACATAGGTATAGGTTAAAAAAATATCGCTGGTAACTAACGGCCAATAGAGCAGCACAATTAGCACCATTATCAGAGTTATTGCAACGATTTCGAAGAACGTTTCTTTCTTGAATTTTATACAGAAGAATAATGGGAGAAGCATTGGGATAAGCATGGGCCAAAGGAACAAATTAATCTCCATGAAGATACACCTGTGCAATGTAGTATTGTCATTTCTTTTAATTCATTTCAGGTTTTGATAGGATAAAAAACCTTTTAAGAACATGTATCTTGTCGATGTTCACCGCTATGAGAATCGCAATTGTATTAAAAGATCGGTGTACATCAAAACGATGCGCGCAGGAATGTGTTAAATTCTGCCCTCGCGTACGCGCTGGCGATGAAACAATTATCATGGGAGAAGATGGAAGACCAATAATCTCTGAAGAACTCTGTGTCGGCTGTGGTATTTGCATCAATAAATGCCCCTTCGAAGCAATCAAAATCATCGGACTTGCTGAAGAACTCAAAGAAGATCTTGTTCATCAATTCGGAAAAAACGGATTTCGACTCTATCGGCTACCTATCCCTAAAAAAGGGAGTTGTGTTGGTGTTCTTGGGCAGAACGGTATTGGGAAAACAACTGCGATAAAAGTCCTTGCCGGGCAAATCGTTCCAAACCTTGGGGATTACAAAAAGAAGAAACCATCATGGGAACCAGTGCTTGAGTATTATGCAGGATCTGAGTTGTACGATCATTTCAAGTCCTTTGCAGAGAAGAACATGACCTGTGTTCTGAAACCGCAGTACGTCGACCAGCTACCAAAAATCGTTAAAGGAAAAATTCGCGATGTGCTTATGAACGCAGACACCACCGGTAAATTTGACTCTGTGGTACGCAGTTTAGGTATTGGGAACCTTCTGGATAAAGAAATAGAAAAAGGAACGATATCTGGCGGGGAGCTTCAACTGGTGTCCATCGCAGCTGCTCTGATTAAGGATGTTGATTTGTATTTTTTTGATGAGCCGACTTCTTATCTTGATATCTACCAGCGGTTGAAAGTGGCTCGTATCATCCAACAACTGGCTCAGGAGAAAAAAGTCCTGGTGATTGAACACGATTTAGCGGTCCTTGACTTGTTATGTGAAAATGTCCATATCCTATATGGAACAGAGGGTGCGTATGGTGTCGTTACATTTCCTCGTGCTGTACGCCATGCGATTAACACCTATCTCTCCGGTTATCTGAAAGAAGAAAACATTCGCTTTGGAACCAAAATCGAGTTTTTTGCAAGTCCCCCCAAACTACAACAAGGTCTTCGGATCCTTGTCTCCTACGATAACCTGTCAAAAGAATTTGAGGATTTCACCCTTCATGTCGAACGAGGGATCATCCGGCAAGGGGAACTCATAGGGATCGTTGGTCCTAATGCGATCGGTAAGACAACCTTTGTTAAAATGCTTGCAGGAGTGGTTCAACCAACGAAAGGGACCATCGAATATGATTTAAAAATCAGTTATAAACCACAATACATCAGTCCTGATTTTGAAGGAACTGTCCAAGAATATTTTGAGAAATTCGCACCACAACTGTTAACCTCTTCGTTCTTCCTAGCTGAGGTTCATGACGCGCTTCATTTAAAGTATCTTTTAGATCGTGACCTCATGACCATATCCGGTGGGGAGCTCCAGCGGGTCGCTATCGCGGTATCGATTGTGAAAGAAGCGGATATCTACCTTATTGACGAGCCATCAGCGTACCTTGACAGCCAACAGCGCATGATTGTTTCCCGAATGTTACGTCGGGTGATAGAAAAATCAGGGAAGTCCGCAATGGTTGTCGACCATGATGTGTATTTCATTGATATGGTAAGCGATGCGTTAATCGTGTTCGATGGCATTCCGGGGAAAGAGGGGCGCGCGCAGGGGCCATATAGTCTTCATGAGGGGATGAACCGTTTCTTAAAAAATGTTGATATTAGCTTCCGACGGGATGAGGAGACCAAACGACCTCGAGTCAACAAACCTGATTCCTACATGGATCGCCAACAGAAGCAAAATGGTGAATATTACTACAAGCTCTAAAAAATATAATAAACACTCGCGTGTTTTATTGTTCTAATGCCGACGATTCGACGATTATCACTTGGGTACTCCTTGCCTTTCTATCGTTTCTTCCCCCTTTGCTATACACTATATGGATACGTAATACAGAACGTTGCCATCGTGAACAATGGAAATCAATTTTTCTGTGTTTCATCTGGGGGGCAACGATCGCAGTTGTGGCTTCGTTGATTCTGGAAATCATCTTGCAAATACCGTTACAATATTCGTTGTCTCGAGGTGATATGACTCCTTTTCTTCTCGCAGTGGTAATCGCACCGGTTGTGGAAGAGTTCACCAAACCACTTGTGCTGCATCTCAGATCGGTAAAAGACAATCTCAATGAATTGGAAGACGGTTTGATTTTCGGAGCTGTTGCGGGGTTGGGTTTTTCTGCTACTGAAAACCTTCTGTATGGCTATAGTTATTTATCTGAAGGATTTATCATATTTTTAGTGGTAATGGCCACACGAAGTTTTGGGAGCTGTTTACTTCACGCATCTGCGACTGCATTAACAGGATATGGGTATGGAAAGACCGTTATGAAGCATTCATCCTTCCTGGGTGTTCTGCCGTATTTTCTGTTAGCGATTTTCCTGCATGGGTTCTATAATTTTCTGCTCTCTTATGATTTCGTTGGATTGGTAACTGGATTGGTCCTTGCATTTCTTTTTGTCATCCTCGCAATTACTCTGATTCGAAATAAGATTAGGACCCTTGATAAAAAAAATTGTTAAAAAAAGATGAGAGATTTTTTCTTGTTAACTTGGTGGTACTTCAAAGCTCCAGGTGAGTACGTCGCCGTTTTTGAGTACATATTTATCGACACCAATGGTTGGGAGTTCGCCGTTTACGTAGTATTGCCAATATTTTCCATCTGTTCCACCGACTGCATTGTTGATGGAATTGATTAATGTGGAATCAAATTGTGCATAATAGGTAAAGTCAACAGTAAATCCTTTATTCTCTGAGCATCGCTCTAAAAGAGAAAATGCCGTGTCACCTTGGTAGGCAACAAGGTTATCGTTGATGGTCCAGCCATCACCTACGATAGTAATCCGAACGCTTGTTAGATTCGATTTCTCAACCCATATCTCACTTTTTTGTGGAACCTTTAGAGCCGTCCCTGTAAAAGAGAGTGCTATGAGACTGAAGACGAGGAGTACTGCAGGAACCTTATAGATTGTTTGTAACCTGAATGGTTTAAACTGCATGATCTCCTGCTTCTTTGCAGCGTAGAGGATGACGGGCAGTCCTATCACACAAAACGTCATAACCCCGGAGATCAGATGATAAAGCATGAACGGCAATCCTGCGGTGTATACCATGGCAAGTGAGGTCGCATCATGGGGGTACATCAGGTACCACCATCCCATATTTGTCCAGATGTCGTAGAGGAGAACATATCCAGCACCAAGACCGGCCATCAACCCAATGCTTTTGAGATGCAGTTGCCCAACGTTTCTCCAGAGTCTATCCTTGTTAAATAGATTGATCAGAGCAATGATGGCAAAACCTGAATAGGTGAATAAAACAATTCTGTTCATTTGATCTCCGATAAAAATCGGATTTCCGATGAGTACATCACTACCGATCATGCTGACTAAAGGAACGATGAGGGCGAGCGGCGATCGAATGAGCATTACTGCAAGAAACGTCACCACCATTATGACTTCAAAGTTCGGAAACGGCTGTAAGCCCATTCCAAAAAGGACATATCGTCCGATAGTTCCAAAAAGGATAAGTCCTATTAGCAGTATTACTTGCTGTAGATTTACCTGGTTTTTTAGATTCATACGAACATTCTCCCTTTTGTGTGAAACACAATGTGACGTATAAGATTTTTGTTTTATCCGAGGGCGTTTCCTTGGATGGCTCGACTAGCGGCAATAAGTTTTTCTTTTATTTTTTCGTTACATTCGATGTCAACCATAATTACCTCTCCATAGGTTATGTTAGTAACCTTGGTTTTTCTATACAATTGAGAGATGAACGCTTGTGATTTTTCCTCAAGCGGGAGTTGAAAGGTTAATTTCACCATATGCGGTAACGAGTCGTATATCATTTGAAGTAGTTCATTGATATTTTTTTGGTCTTTGACTGAGATGTTCACAACGTTATAGTCTTCAAGGAGACCGGTGTTTTCTAGATTCTCTCTGAGGTTATCAAGGGATTTGTTACTAATGAGATCGATTTTATTCAACGCGATAATGATAGGTGCGCCAACACCGATATTGCGTAATTCGTTTATTGAAACGCGAAGTTTTTTTTCAACGACTTCTTTTGCTTCGCTACCGTCTACAACAAGGACAACGATATCTGCAAGCTCAATTTCTTCGAGGGTTGAATGGAATGCATCGATGATGCATGCAGGGAGGTTTTCGATAAATCCGACGGTGTCCGTGATCAGGATAGGGATTTTTTTCTCTTTGTTTTTTGTAGTAATGCTTCGGGTTGTTGTTGAAAGAGTAGAGAACAATTGTTCTTCGACTTTTACTTTTTCTCCTGAAAGCAGATTCATAAGGCTGCTTTTCCCTGCATTGGTGTACCCGGCAAGGGAGACTGAGTAGAACCCGCTTTTTGATCTGGTTTGTCTCTGTAGTTCCCTGTTTTCCCTTATTTTTTGGAGGTCTTCTTTTATTTTTTTTGTTTGTCGTTTGATCATCTCATAGTAGTCATCAACTTGGTATTCGCCTCCTGCCATAAGTCCAGGGTGTTCCCCTGCTTTTGTCCGGTGTATCAGTTCTTTGACATAGGGTCTTTCGTATTGTAACTGTGCGAGTTTAACTTGAAGGAACGCTTCTTGTCTTTCTGCGTGTTCTTCGAAGATAGCAAGGATGAGTCGAATGCGGTCGTTGACATTGGTTTCTAACTTTTTTTCAAGGGCGAACCATTGTGATGGTTTGAGTTCTCCATTGACAATAACGAGATCGACCTTTTCTTCTGTGTCCTTGAGGAAATCCTTAATTTCTTCTACTTTCCCGCAGCCGATGTAGAAATTCACGTCTGGGTTTGCTCGGTGTTGAATAAATTCTTTCAGGATTGTATAGCCGAGTGTATTTGCAAGTTGAATAATCTCTGATGTAGAATCATCAAGTGAAATGAGGACTGCGTTTTTTTGTTTCGTATCCATTTTTTCCTAAGATGCATAACAAGGTGTCGTACTTTAATTTTTAGCAGATAGATAGATATGCTACGAGAGATTGGTTTTTTGGAAAGACCCTTAAAATGTGGTTTTTTGGTCCTGAATTGGCACAAAATTTAAATACATGCTATGCTAATACATAGCATTGATGATAGTATGGAGATAATAGCGTGTCCCTTATGCGGTAGTAAAAATACCCACTCTATGATTTTGGGGAACGCACGGTTACCATATTTTGCGAAAGGATATATTTGTGAAGATTGTCATTTCAAAGGTGTCCCCTATATTTTTTCCTCAGAAAAAATATACAAAAATTTCTTGGGTATACTGAAAAGAGCATGAAAAAAATTCCATATGAATGACTTTTATCAAATAATGTAAAATACATTCTTTAAAAAAGAAATATCCCCCCTTCTGCTTCATATTTTTCTATTGAAACAAGATTGATTCAAGAACGATTTAATAAAAACAAGAAAATGTCTCCTCGATATTTAGAAATTATAACTCTATTTTGTTACAAACGTTATGAATAATCGTAGAAAATTTTATATATCGATGTAACTTTTCTATTATTCGAGAAAAGGAGGAAGGGTCTTATTCTTCATTAAATCCCCTTAATTTTTTCCCTTTCCTCCATCCATACAATATTCCTATTTCCAAATCATCAAAATGAAAATGAGATATTAAAGATATGAACATTTTTTTTTAAAAAATAATTAATACAAAACGTAGATGATTTTGATACACGAGGAAAAAAAAGAAAAAATCTCTACCTATTTTTTCTTATGATATCCATTTTGAAACCATCGTAAAGTGATATAGAAGCGTTGAATCGCAGTGGTGTTTCCGACAACAGCGAAATAAATCAGGACCACCTCGATAATCGTCAAGTTCCAAGGTAATTGAAGCGTAACACGAAGCGCAATGTGTTGGATAATCGGGAAAACAATAAGCAATGCAAGTCGATCTGCTCGGCCTAACAACCCCGAATAATCGCGTTTATACCCGATCGCTTGTGCTTGTGTCCCCATATAACTCGTTAATAACACACCCACAATTGCAAGTAACCCAATGGGTGGTCGGCACCACGAACTTAACGCAAGTGCACCAACCATAAAGACGTCTGCGTACCGATCAAGCGCATGGTCAAGGAAATCCCCCCGTGCCGTTGCCTTGTTTGTTAATTTTGCCACCTTTCCATCGATTGCATCAAACAATCCATTAAGTAAAACAAATAAAGCAGCAAAAAATAAAAAGAAGTTCGTTAACTCACTAGCTGGATTTGAGAAATAAAAAAAACCTCCAGCAACCACAGAGAAAAGAAGTGCTAACCACGTCAGGATATCAGGATTAATATGAGCGAATCGCTGTGCAATCACCACCAGTAACGGGTCTACTTTTTCTCGTGTTTTATCCAATACCATATCGACTCCTACGCAGGACTCTTTTTAAAAATTTCTTCTGACCAATCAATCTGTCCAATAGTATATGGTTTTGTCGGTAGAAAGTTATTTTTCACAATCTCAATAATCGATTCCGCAACCTCTTCGATGGTCTTATGAGTTGTATCGATTTCAAAAATATTGTTCGTCGGATGATATTCCACGGCTTCACAAAGGATCACATCAATGGTTTCAGCGTCTATGTTCTCTTGGATTTTTTTTCCAGCCCATTTTTTCTTTCGTAACCTTTTTTTTAGCTCAATCGGATGGCAACGAAGAATAATTACTTTTTCCATTGTTCTAAGAAGATGCGCGATATGTCCTTCGAAAAAAACAAGATCGTTTGAGGTAAAGTGTTTCTTGATGTATTTATGTAATTTGTCCATATCAATAAGTTCTGAGTGCCTTTCCTTGTCTATCCCATCAATACATGTGTTCTCCCTTGCTAGCTCATGTAATCGAATAATACTGTAACCTTTCTTCTGGATCTGTATCGCAACCGCGCTTTTTCCGGTTCCAGGGGTGCCAGAAAGTGCGACCCTCATGTTAGATCAACTTAGTATAGTCATATCCCCGGAATCCTTCTTTGAAACAATAGCAAAGCTCCTGGAAGTCCTTCCGGAATTCTTTTACATCGTCTCTGATTTTCTTAGGGTTTTCTTTTTTCAGAAGTGCTCGAGCATAGAAAAGTGCGACGTCATCCATTTCTTTTTCTTTCATCCCAATACGGGTAAGCTCTGGTGTTCCTAACCGAAGTCCTGAGGGGTTAAGCGGGTCGACATCACCAGGGATCATATTCATGTTCGTAACAATCCCAGCCTCCTCAAGGATTTTCGATGTCTCCTTTCCTTTCCCCGGGCCTATTTCTACCAGGACCTGATGCGATTTCGTAAAACCAAGTCTTTCCCCGAAGACCTTGAATCCCTGCTCATGCAATGCTTGTGCAAGCTGCTTAGCATTCTTAATGGTTTGATCTGCGTATGCTTCTCCAAACTCAAGGTGTTCTGCAAAAGCGATTCCTTTCGCTGCAACATGATGTAAATGATACGAAGAGGTAACCCCGGGGAAAACCCCAAAACCCAGTTTTCGGAAGAATGCTTTCTCATCGTCAGTGGTTGCTTTATTATCTGAAAGAACCATGCCTCCCTGTGGACCCGGCAAGGTCTTATGGGTGCTCCCGTTCATCACATCTGCTCCTTCTCGAAGCGGATCCTGGAATCGTTTCCCTGCAATCAAACCAAGCACATGGGCTGCATCGTACACAACATAGGCACCGACCTCATGGGCCGCCTCTGCGATAGGCTTAAGCGGAGTTGGAAACAAAAACACTGATTGGCCGCATAAGGCGAGTTTCGGCTTCACCTGTTTTATAAGCTTTACGGCACCATCGATATCAATGTTCATCTCCTCATTACTAAACGGGAATGACACAAGGTTGATGCCTCTGACCCCTGCAGCACCATATTTACCAAACGAGATATGAGCACCATTAGCGGTGTCAAGAACCGTTGCAGTTTCCCCCGGTTTGATAAGAGCCTTTAAAACAGCCATGTTCGCAACAGTCCCGGAGGTCGGTCGCACATCGGCATAACTACAAGAAAAGAGTTTTTTTGCAAGCTCAACGGTTTTTTCTTCAACAAGGTCAAAGAATTTGCATCCTTCATAGTAACGGTTCCCAGGAGTGCCTTCCGCGTACCTTCCATGGAAATCGGAAATGAGCATTTCTCGGCATAACGGTGAGAGGACATTTTCACTAGCGATCATGGGAAGTGAGTGAGCGAAAAACTCGTTGTTTTTCATCGCTTGTTTTCTGATATATTCAACCTCATCGTACCATTTCATAGAATCCACCAAAGCTGTATCTTTGACTTCAATAAAAAGGTAATGGAAAGAAGCATCAGAGAGCGTACAGAATTATTTTTTCTTTTCCTCATGCATCTTAAAAAGAGACGGGAGATGAATCGTATAGGTCCCATCTTTTTGAATCACGATCGGTTCTTTCTCCAGCAGTCCTTTAAGGTCGATATGGTATTTACCCGGTTGTTCAACCCCGATTGTCTCCGGCGTATCAGAATGATCTGACTCTGCTTTGATTTTATCAATTATCGCCTTCCGTTGATCATCACTGATTGGTTCTCCGAGGTTAATCTCCTTTTCTGGTTTTTTTTGCTCAATCTGATCTTCAATCATCCTTCGGAGATCTTTTGGTTTCAGCGTTATCCATGCTGAGGTGCCTTTGAGTGTATCTTTATTTTTTTCGACGGCAAGCTCCATGATTTTCGTAGTAAGATCATGACCGATCTCCTTGCTCTTTACGTCTCGTTCTGTTTCAGTCAATGGCTGTTTCGTAAAAAAAAACCGATTACCTCCGCACCCTGGGCATCCTTTCAATAACTGCGAGGACCCTTCTTCGAAGACATGACCACATTTAAGACATTGATGGGGCATTAAATGACTCCTTTCCCAGGTATAATCGTCGTCTCGATCATGTCATTATCCTTATGAACCATCCTAAGGAGATGCGCTGGACCGATGACGGTCATACGTGGTTTCTTTATGACGCCAAACACCCGCTGGAAGAACCCAACTTTTTCGTTTTCGTATCCACCGATTTCAATACCTATGAAGGTATCATGGTTGATTTCTTTCATGGTATGTTCAATCAGTTGTGTTTGTTCTGTTGGAGTCAGACCGTGTTCTAAAACAAGGATTCTTCCTTCTTTAACCTCATTAAGGATATACTTGAGTTTATCTGAGGAGGAAAGATGCTCCAGTTTCTGGCGGGAAATCAGATTAAAGGCAATCCCGCTGTCTTTTTTCACCATTGTTGTTACCTCCTCTGTTTATGTCGTTTTTTTCCGAACTCTTTTACCATCATCGTATACAGATTCTCCGTGTTATACCCTGTTAGAGCGCTGATAGGAATCACCGGATGTTGGGGAAACGCGGATTTTAGCGTAGCAGGACTTGCGTTTTCTGCATCAATCTTGTTCGCTGCGATTAGAATAGGGAGATTTCGTGCCTCAAGGTTTCCAATAATGGTAACATTCACCTGGGTGAAAGGATCCTGCGTTGCATCCATGACCAGTACGACACCGTCAATGTCATCAAGCCATCGGATCGACTCAATAACACCTTCGGTTGCTTCTTTTGCACGCAAACGAGAATCATCCTTGGTCATTCCGTACATATTCATGAACTCCTTGTAATCGATTTTCGTTGCAATCCCAGGCGTATCCACAAGATCCATCGTCAAGGAAGACCCACCATTGTCAATTCGGATGTTGTTCTTCCATTTCGCTCGCCGTGTCTCATGAGGAACCTCAGAAACACTACCCATAATATCTCCAGTCCAATCCCGTAAAATCCGATTGGCAAGCGTGGTTTTTCCGACATTTGGCGGTCCATAGATTCCAATTTTAGCATGATTCTTTCCAAAAATCTTATGGATCATTTTTGAAAATCTACTTTCTCTTAATCTCTCGAGCAATCCCATCCCATTCATTCTCCAATACGTTTATCTAAATCCGGTAAATAGTATACAAATAATAGTTTATTAGTTTAGCGGCTCATGATTCTGTCACATGAATCACAATAAAATAATAACCCTTAAATAGCAACAACATTATTCGCATAATAGATAATTAATTTAATGGGACGGCATGATTTATGACTGAAGAAAGAATAGGTGGTATAAGCGTGAAAGGAGTAAAAGATTCATTTATGGAACAACTACAGGAAGCATCATCTGAACTTGTTTCTGTAAAAAGCTCGTTTTCAAAGGGAATGGATGAACTTGCAAAAATCCAAAGTATGCTCAATCTTGACGGGTTAAACAAAATGGATTCTATGATTCGATCATTTGAAGACCGTCTTTCTGAGGCAGAACGACGCCGGGAAGAAGCAGTGGAAGGAGCCCGACGATATAGTGTAGAGCTCGAGAAAGAAAAGGAACGATTGATTAAACTCTGGGACGCGTATAAAAACCAGGAAGAATCTCTATCCGCACAGGAGAAACGAGTCGCAGAACTCGATGAGAGATTGCGAGATACTGACCAGATCCGCATGCAATTTGAACGAGATGCAACAACACGGATACAAACACTCACACAAAAGTTAGAGGAGCGAGAACAAGCGGTCCAGCAATTAGACGATTTGAAGCAGCAAGTGATGAGATTCGATACCATTCAAACCCAAATGGAGACAAATATTGATCGCATGCGTGGGGAGCTAACAACAAAGGATGACGTCATCAGAGGACTAGAGCGGCAAGTTGAGGAGTTCCGTGGATTTGAACAGTTCGCAGAGTTTAAGACGAAGTTTGAAGAAGTCTCAACCGAGTTTGAGAAAGAAAAAGAACGGCTCACGAAGTTATTCCGATTATATGAGGAGACTGAATCGGAGAACAAACAACTAAAAGACGATCTTCAAAACTGGCAGAGCTGGTTTGATTCCAACGAGGAACTTTTCACAAAACTATTTGCCTCTGTAGAAAACCTGAAACGTCACAACATCACTGCATCTGGTCCTGAAAGGACTGATGAAGAAACAGAAAACTCACCTTCTCTGGAAATGCAACCAGAACCTGTTGAAAAGCCAAAGCGAAAATTGCGGTTCAGGAAATAATAAAAACCATCATTTTTTTTTATTTTTTTTCATTCTATTTTAGTTGTGCTAATCCCATCATCATCTTCTGATATCGTCATGGTATTTTCAGTGAAATGTTGAATGTCTTCGACATGAGTGATCAGGAATATCTGTCTGAATTTCGAGGAAAAATTGTTCAGCGCTTTGATGATATTTTGTTTCCGTATATGATCCTGTGAACCAAAGATTTCATCAAGGATAATAAATTGAAAGACGCTCCCTGCACGCTCAGTAATGATTTCGGAGATAGCTAACCTGATGCAGAGGTTAGCTAAGTCTTCTTCCCCTCCAGAAAACCGTTCAATGGTGTACGGTGACCCACGATCATAGACTAAGAGATTGTAGTCTTCATCCAGCTCGATTTGTGAGTATTTCCCGTCCGTGAGCTCATCAAAAAGTTCTGATGCATGTGCTGAAAGCGTTGGTCGTATCTGCGAAATAAGATAGGTTCGAAAGGAATCCATAACCTCAGAGAGCATACTGAGGTGTTGCGTATCGGTACGTTCGCTTTCAAGTTTTTTCATAAGGTTATGTTGTTCTTCAATGTTTTTTTCGAATGTTTTTATCCGTTGATCGATTAGTTTTTTTTCTCCTTCTTGTTCTTTTAATTCTACCGTTATTTTTTGATATTTTTCTTTGATATCATCATGTTTCAATAATTTCTCTTGATAACTTTTATACGCCTCATTGACATGGATTTTAATGAGTCTGTACTGCTTTTCATCAAACGCAACGACACCGATTGTTTTCAGCTCGTTCTTCTTACTGTCTAGCTTATGTTTTTCTCGCTGAATTTCTTCATTGACATGGCGAAGGGTGAGCTGGAGTTTTTCTCGTTCAATAACTTGACTACGGAGATACATACTTTTCTTCTGTAATGCTTGTTTTTCCCGAGAGAATCGATCGTATTCTATTTGCAGTTTTTTTCCGTCCTGGCTCAATCGCTGTGCGTCTTGATTCTTTTTCGTTAGATCTTTCATATAGGAAGATAAAAGTTTTTTTTGCTGTTCACCTAAAAGACGTTCACAGGTCGGACATTTCGCTTTGGGCCCCATTTTCTCTATATACTGTTTTTTCGTAGTGACCCCTTCAATATCCTGCTTAAGTCGACCTAAGAGCGTCATGTTTTGCTCCTTTTTCTGTACAATAGTTTGCATGAGACTTGTGTTTTTCTCCTGCTGCTGTTCAAAATTTTGAAGCTCTTTTTCAAGAGTCTTAAATAGCGTAAATTTCTCATTTAATTTTTCAAAAGTCCCTTTTCGTTCGTCTATTGCTTTTTCAATTGTTCTGATATCGTTTTCTAATCGTTGTTTTTCTTCGAATTTACTTTTTTTCCCCTGCAGTTCCTCAGAGTTTTTACAGAGTTTTTCATAAGAAATTTTCTTTGTTTCACAATCTTTTTTTATTTTGGAACGTTCTTCTTCAATTTTTCGAAGGTGTTTCTTATGGTCTTCAAAATGTTGAGTCAGGTCTTTTTGTTTTTTCTGTTGGTTTTGAATCTCTTGTGTATATACGGTTATCTTATCTTTGCCTTGTTCATCAACAAGGTCATCTGCTAGTTTTTCAATAAGGTTTTTTTTCTCTTTCGTATCTGATCGAATCTCGCTGATGATATCGTCGACTGCGTTGATTCCAAGCATTCTAAGGATAAGTTGTCGCCGTTCACTAGGATTCATGGATGATAGGGTGTTTAGTTCTTTTTGTTTTGCAAAAATCGAGGTGTAAAATGATTTCCAGTCCATCCCGAGTTTCGTTTGAATATATCTGTTGAGAGCCTCTGCCCCGTTTGCTGCCATCTTCCCATTGATCATCGCGCTGCCTGATGCTGACAGATTTTTTCCACTCATCTCTCGAACGACATGGTAAAAATCATCATCGAAGATGAAATCAAGTTCGACACGGCAGCTGTCAGATGGTGCTGCGCCTTCTCGTTTGATCTGATCCGCAGAAGTCCGTGCTGCAACCGGGCCATAGAGCGTCCAAGCGACTGCTTCAAACACGGTTGATTTCCCCACACCATTTAATCCAACAACGCTGGTAACTCCCTCAGGGAAATCTATGGAACTATCTTTAAATTTCCTAAAGTTTTTCAGACGGATTGATTTAAGGATCATGTTTTTTCTCTTCTTCTTCAATTTTATGGATATAGTGGAACCCAAGACTGAGTAGCATTTTTTTTTCTGAAATGTTTTGAGTGATAAGGAATTTCTCAAACTCCTCTCCGAGTGATTTCATAT
>Ga0307380_10006012_pt1 | contig 16038 bp, 15 predicted proteins | sample UN3MG_FD_202239 | JGI IMG/M metagenome (GOLD analysis project Ga0307380, IMG submission 202239) | Soil microbial communities from Risofladan, Vaasa, Finland - UN-3 | ecosystem: Environmental > Terrestrial > Soil > Coastal area > Acid sulfate soil | place: Finland: Risofladan, Vaasa | collected...
CGCCGCGATGGGCCAAGACCTGATCCGCGGCCTTGCCGACAAGCTCGGCCAAATGGTCGGGCTTGGCGTGGAACGTCCCCACCCCGGCGGTGGCCGAGCGAAGCTCCACGATCAAGTTTTGGATCTCCGCCTCCGGGATATTGGCCTGGACCACGTCCCAGCCCGGCCAGCCGGGACGCGCGTCGAACCCCAGGATCTGCCCCCGGTGGGACGAGACGATGGAGTTGATGCGCGCCGTGGCCTCCGACGGCACGGCGATCTCGACCGCCATGACCGGCTCGAGCAGCACCGGCTGGCATTGCGGCATGCCCTCGGTCATGGCGAGGCGCCCGGCCTGGCGGAACGCCATGTCCGACGAATCCACCGTATGGTAGGAGCCGTCGATGAGGCACACGGCGACATCGACCACGGGAAAGCCGAGCGGCCCCGAATGCAGATAGTCCCGCACGCCGACCTCGACCGAGGGGATGTAGTTCTTGGGCACCACGCCGCCAGTGATCTTGTCGGAGAACGCGAAGCCCTGCCCGCGCGGCAAAGGCCCGATGGTCACCACCACGTCGCCGAACTGACCATGGCCGCCCGACTGCTTCCTATGGCGGCCGCGCACCTCGGTCTGCTTGCGGATGGTTTCCTTGTAGGGGATCTGCCGTGGATGCGTGGCGGCATCGATGCCGTATTTGCGCACCAGCTTCTCCAGCGCCACGCGCAAATGCATCTCCCCCTGCCCCCACAGCACCATCTCGCCCATGTCCTGGATATGGACGATGGATAACGAGGGGTCCTCCTCGATGAGCTTGGCAAGTGCCGCGGTGAGCTTCACGTCGTCCTTCTTCTCCTTAGCCTCGATGGCGAGCCCGTACACTGGATCGGCGATCTCCGCAGGCTCGATCGCGACCGACGCGCCCTTTTCCGTCGAAAGCGTCTCGCCCGTCTTGACGCCGTCGAGCCGCCCGAGTGCCACCGTGTCGCCAGGCTCCGCCACGCCGCGCTTCACCGGCTCCTGGCCCAGGAGGTCGAGCGTCCCGGCGATGCGCTCCTCGTTCTCGCCGCCATAAACGGCCGCACCGTCGGCGAAGGTGCCGGCGAGAATGCGCGCCAGAGAAAGCTTGCCGCCATGGGCCGTGTGGAACGTCTTCATCACATAGGCGCAAGACGCCGCATCGGTCACACCGAGCCGCTCCGCCGTCGCCGCCGCGAACGGTGCCTCGTGGCGCAGCGCCTTGAGCAGGCGCAAGATGCCGTTGCCGTTCTCCGCCGAGCCGAGCAGCACCGGGCAGATCAGGCCCTCGCGCAGCTCCGTGGAAAGATCGTCGAACACCTTGTCGCGCGGCGGCGGCACGTCCTCCAGCAACTGCTCCATCAGCTCGTCGTCATAGTCGGCGAGCTTCTCCAGCATGGAGAAGCGAGCCTCCTGCTCGCGGTCGGCGAGCGCCACCGGAATATCGATCACCTCGCTCGGCGCATGTTCGCGGTAGACATGGGCGCGCTCGAGCGCAAGGTCGATAAAGCCGGTGACGATATCGCTCTCCCAAATCGGCACCTGGCGCAGCACCAGCGGCTTGGTCGAGGCGGGCTGCAACATCGGCACGATGTCGCGCACTCGGGTTTCCGCCTTGTCGATCTTGTTGAGGAACAGGAAGTGCGGGATGCCGCGGTCCTCGAGCTGCTTGAGGATGAGCTGAAGCGCCGGCACCTTTTTCTCGTCAGGCTCGCACACCACGACGGCGGCGTCGCACGCGGTCAGCACATTGGCGGCGTCGGCCTGAAATTCGATGGAGCCGGGGCAGTCGAGGAAGGTGAAGCTGTCGCCGAGGAAATCGACCGTGGCCACGTTGAGCTCGACGCTCATGCCGTGCTGGCGGGCCTCGTCGGAGGCATCGCCCACCGTGTTCTTGGCAGCGGTGGAGCCCTGCCGGTCGATGGCGCCGGTCCGCGCCATGATGGATTCAAGGAGTGTCGTCTTACCGCTTAGATAGGGGCCAACCAGTGCGATGCAGCGGGCGCTGCGGGCTGGTTGGCCCTGCGCTTGGCCCATGATCTCCTCCCTTGGCGGCACGCCGCGCAAGGTGGGCCTTTTCGGCCCTTATCCCCCTACGCGAGCCTCGATGACGCTATCGTGTCAAGCCGAACGGCCTCTGGCAAGAGCCGCGATTCGGGCCGGTGGCCACACGCATTCGATGTCATTATGGTGGCGCCCTCACTTATGGGGGTTCCATGCGTCTTGTTTGCGCTTTCGTGCTGATAGCCTTGCTTTGGGTGTCGCCCGTACTTCTCGGGGGCGGCAGCGCACCGGCCTTCATGGGAGCCATCCCAAATACATCGGAGCAGCCGCTCCTCCACGACGCCAAGATCGTCTGCGGCGACACCGGTCAGGGCTACAAATGCCGGAACGAGCCCGGAGCCGTACGGCACGGCAAGATGCGGAAGATTCCGGGGAGCTCGTCCGGTGAGTCAACCGGGGGCGTGACGGATGGCGGCGATCCGGACGCGCTGCCCCCCGCCTCGGGCGATGCCGGGACGAGTACCCAGTCGCCGCGGGCCGCACCCGCCACCTGCCCCACCAGCTCAGAGCTGTTGGGCGGCCATTGCATTCATTACACGCAGACCTGCCGCAACGGCCTGGCCGCCGGCGCTGTCCCGCAACCCTGCCGGGGCGCGGAGGAAAAGCAGGTGTGCAGTTTTCGCCCGGACGGCTTGAAGGACTGTTGCTGCCGGACTTACGACAAGTTCTAGGCAGCGGACCGCACGTTAGCTCTCCCCGCTATGCGGGCCGAGCGGCTGGCCATACGAGAACTCGATGATGTAACCGGTTGGGTCCGTGACCCCGCAGAGATAGCCGGTGGGCGGCGCGTAGTCGCGCGGACCCCAGTGCAGCAGCCCGTCCTGCTTGGCGCGTTCGGCGATCTTGTCGATGTCCTCGCGCGCCGGAACCCCGAACCCGTAATGGGTCATGTCGTCCTCAGCCTGCACGCGCTTGGGCCCGCCGCCGAGCAGCACCAGGACGAACGCCTTCTCGGCGCCCGGGCTCGCCAGCCACACCACGCGCTTGTCGCCCTCGCCGTGCTCTTTGACGATCGTCAGCCCGCAATAGCGCTCGTAGAAGGCGATGGACCGATCGAGGTCCGCCACATGCAGCGCGCAGTGGGTGAACGCCGGGGTCATGCGGCCGGCCATGCCGCCCGCACCGCGTCGAGCACGCGGTCGAATTCCCCGAACACCCAGTAATGGCCGGCGCCCTCGATGACCTCGAGGCTGCAATCGGGCAGCGCGCCGGCAAGATGATAGGCGGCGTCGGGCGGCACGATGGTGTCCTCGCTGCCCTGCCACATGATCGCCGGCACATCGATCTCGGCGAGCGGTAAGTTCCAGTGCCCGCAATAGAGCCGCAAATCCTGGAGCGGCCCCTCGACCCCGATCCGCAAGCCCTCCTTGATCGTCGCCTGGAGATTGGCCCTGACCTCGGGGTGAAGCAGGACCTCGCGGTCCCACGTCGTCACCCGCTGCATCAAGAGGCGATAGGCGACGCCGGGCGCCCAATCGACCAAGGCCCGCAGACCTGAGAAGAAGGCGCCCGCCGCGTGAGGCGACGGCGCCATGCGGGTGAAGATCAGCCGGTGAAGATGCAACATGCGGATGTGCTTACCGCACTCGGCGATGGGACCCACCGGCCCGACCAGCGCCATCCGCAAGATGCGGGCCTTGAGCAAGTGCGCCGCAGCCACCGCATGCGGGCCGCCACCCGAGACGCCGATCAGGGCAAACCGGTCGAGCCCAAGCCCATCGGCGAGCGCTTTCACATCGCCCGCCGCCTCGGCCAGCGTATCGAAATGGTGGACCTCGGACAGCCCGTAGCCCGGCCGCTCGGGCGCGATGACCCGCAAACCCCGGGCCCGCGCCGCCTCGTCCGTCAACGCGAACATGAACCGGGAGCCCGGCGTGCCGTGAAGCGCGATCACAGGCCACCCATCCAGGTCGCCGTATTCCGCGTAACCGATGCGCCGACCGGAGGCGAGACGGTGAACGCGCGACGCGCCGTCGATGGCGCTCGATGTTTCCGCTGTGACGAGAGTGTCCATGGATCCCCGGGGAGGGCCGCGAGCCCAGCCTCCAAGGCCAAGCCAGAAGCGCTAGTCGCAGCCGATCATGATGTCGCTGGGATTGATGATCAGCGCCACGGTCTTGCCCTCGTAAAGCTTGAGCGTCTCGAGCGAGGCGATGGTGACGCTCGCCTCGACCATCGTGTCGCCGGCGATTTGCACATAGACGATGGCGGTCACGGCTCCTTTGCGGATCTCCATGATCTTGCCTTCGATCTGATTGCCGGTGCTCAGCTTGCTGAATTTCATGCTGCCGCCCTCTGCTTCATCCAAGGCCATTATAGACAAGCCTAGCTGAGACTGGCGCAAAAGCGCTGGATGCGGCGGCACGCCTCTTCCAACGCCTCCATGCCGGTCGCATAGGAGATCCGGAAGAAGGGTGAAAGGCCGAAGGCCGCGCCGTGCACGACGGCGACGCCTTCTTCCGCCAGCAGGGCCACGGCGAAGTCCTCGTCCGAGCCGATGACCTGCCCCTTCGGCGTCGTCTTGCCGATGCAGCCCTCGCAGGACGGGTAGACGTAGAACGCGCCTTCCGGGGTCGGGCAGCTTATGCCGCTCGCCTGGTTGAGCATGGACACCACCAGGTCGCGCCGCTCCTGGAACGACTTCACCCAATCCTTCAAGAAGTCCTGCGGGCCCCTGAGCGCCTCGACCGCCGCCCATTGGCTGATGGAGCACGGGTTTGACGTCGACTGCGATTGCAGCGTGCCGATCGCCTTGATCAGCGGCGCCGGGCCGCCGGCATAGCCGATGCGCCAGCCGGTCATGGAATAGGCCTTGGACACGCCGTTCAGCGTCAGCGTGCGCTCTTTCAGCTTCGGCTCCACCTGCGCGGGCGTGGTGAATTTGAAGCCGTCATAGACGAGATGCTCGTAGATATCGTCGGACAGCACCCACACGCGCTCATGACGCAAGAGCACGTCGGTTAGCGCCTTGATCTCGTCGCGCGTATAGGCGGCACCGGTCGGGTTCGACGGCGAGTTGAAGATGAACCACTTGGTCTTGGGCGTAATGGCCTTTTCCAACGCCTCCGGCGTGAGCTTGAAGCCGTCCGCGAGGCTCGCTTCGACGATGACCGGCGTGGCGCCGGACAGCAGCACGATGTCGGGATAGCTCACCCAATAGGGCGACGGGATCACCACCTCGTCGCCGGGATCGAGCGTTGCCAGCAGCGCGTTGTAGAGCACCTGCTTGCCGCCGCTGCCGACGGTGATTTCAGCCGGCTTGTAGTCGAGGCCGTTCTCGCGCGCGAACTTCTCGGCGATCGCCTGCTTGAGCTCGGGAATGCCGTCGACCGCGGTATATTTGGTCTCGCCGCGCGTGATGGCGTCGATGCCCGCCTGCTTGATGTTGTCAGGGGTATCGAAGTCGGGCTCGCCGGCGCCCAGGCCAATAACATCGAAGCCGGCGGCCTTCATCTCGCGCGCCTTGCTGGTGATGGCCATGGTCGGAGAAGGCTTGACCCGTTCAAGCGTGCGGGCGACCAGTCCCATAACGAACTCCTGGAAAAATGTGAGGGCTTTCGGGAAAAAGGCGAGGAAACCCTAAGCGGGCCTGCTTTTGCTCGCAAGTGCAATGCACAATAAGCCCGTGCATAAAACGACGCACTGCAAAAAGAAGGGCGCGCCCTGCAGCTTTCCTGGGCAGCATCGGACGCGCATTGCTCCCCAATTGCGCCACACATGTGGCGGGGAGTTCCCCCGGCGAGCCATAATGCGGCTAAGTCTCCGCCCCATTGACGTGGTCCATTAACCCTCATGCCGCGCATCGAGGGATCATCGATGACCTTGCAACGCCACGCTCTGGGCCCCTCTAAGCCCTTGGCAAATCTGCCTCTTCTTGCGCTGATCGTGGCGGCTTTCCTCGCCTTTCCGAGCCTGTTGCCGCGGGCCGAGCGCTTGGCCCCGGCGATCGCGGCCGATAGCGCCGCATCCGGGCCAGATGGCGAACTTGTTACCGGGACGAAACAGCCCCTGAACCTTCCAGACGGCCGGGTCTATGATACAATTACGGCTCAAGTCTTTGGCACTGAGCCATCGACCCGGAACGGCAAGACAGGACAAATCACGATGTTCGTCCTTCTATTCACCTTCCTAAGCGCGGTGACGCTGCTTTTTTGGCGTCACCACCGCCGCGACTATGCCTCCCCGCGGCGGATCGGGAGGAGGATCTGATGCCGAAACGGGGGTCGGTGCAGCTCCTCCTCCTTTCCCTTCGCCCGCGCGCGACGCTCGGGTGGGGCCTGGGCGCCGTTGCCGTCATTGGACTTGTCGCCGGCGTGGTTCAGCTGAAAGAGGCCGTCCCTCTGCTGGACAAGGGCGGGCTCGCCCAAGCTCTCCGCCAGAGCGCTTGGGAAAAGGCGCTCGCCGGCCAGTCCGCGCGCTGGCCGTGGGAAGACATGTCGGTGAACATGTCGTTCGTCCCGGCGGCGAACGTGCCGCGCCTCGGCTTGAGCGCCGAGTTGCTCAAGCACACGGCCGACGCGTCGGAACCGGCTTTGCCGGCGCCGCGCCGCGCAGCGCAGGCAAAGACGGCATCCGCCGCGCAAGGTGACGTGGCGATCAGCGACGTGACGATCGGCGACAGCATCACTTTCACGGCCGCCGACGGCGCAACCTGCATCTACCGGATCACCGGGCGCCGCGTGGTTGATCCGCACCTCGCCGAGCGTGAGGCGGAGCAGATCGATGGCGAGACACCCCTGTTCAATTGCGGGCCGCTCGATCGCCTGATCATGCAAGCGACCCAAGGTGCTCTCACCGATGGCGAGCAGCCCCCGGCCATACCCCAAGCCGTCAGCGACCAGCAGAAACTGTAGTCAACAATCGTTCGGGAACGAGCGGGCGGTCGGCGCCCGCTATCTGCGCCGCTGCGGCGGTGGCGGTGTGGCTGCCGGAGCGGCGGCCGCTGGTGCCGGCGCGGCCTGCTGGGCGCCTTGCGCCGAGGTCTGCGGCACCACCGTCTCACCGGGCGCGGCTTGCGGCGGCGCCGGTGGTGCCGGCGGCGGCACAACGGCCGGCTGTGCCGTCGGGCGGCGATCCTCTTCCACCCGCGCCTTCAGCTTCTCGAGCCCCGTGCGGTACTCAGCGCCGATAAAGCCGTCGAGCATTAGTGCCTTCCAGCGCTTGAGCGGGCTCGAGCCCGTCTCGTAGCCGAAGCTCCAGGTGACCTTGCTGCCGGAGCCGGCGGGCGCGAGGTCATAATCGCTCGTGCCCTCAAGCCCGTTGATATTCGCCGCCAGGTTCACGCTGCGCGATTGCTCGGTCTCGACGATCTCCATGCTTCCGGCGCCGATGGACGGCTCCTCGCTGACCCACTCGACCTTGGCGCCCTTGCCTTCCGGCGGACCCGAGTAGGTAACCTTCATGTTGGGATCGCGCGCCGCCCACGGCGACCAGTCCGAGAACCGGCGAAGATTATTGAGATAGGGATAGATCGCGTATTCGGGTGCGTTGATCACCACCGACCGCGCCACGGTCACATGCGCCGGAAGCCCCTGCGCAACAGCCGCTAAGATGAGAACGAGTACACCAAGCCCAAGGATCAGCCGCATCATTGGCCCCATCAAAACGCCTCCTTATCCTTGGCCCCAAGTCCCCGCCAACAACCGGTTTCATCCACATTCCGGCCGCCCACGCGCTCGCTTTTTCACAGAAAACGATTACAGTCCGCTCGTCAACAAGAGGGAGGGCTGAAGATGAGTCTGTCACCACCGACAACTGTCGTCTTCGTAATTTCGATCATTCTGGCGGCTTTGGCCATCATCGGCCAATTCGTGCCGATTCCGTTCATCACCGAGCACGGTTTTTGGGTCGCCGTGGTCGCTTACATCATCCTCGCCTGCGGCAACATCTTCAGAGGCTTCTAGCCTCGCGCGACCTCCGGGGCGGGCCCACCTCTCCCGGAGGTCTCCACACCCGATTCCTCGGCGCATGCCACCGGCCACTGTCTCAACCGGCGTCCGCAGCGCTGCGCTTCTTTTGAGGAGAGCCTAAAAAGAAAGGGCCGGCGCTTCAGGGCCGGCCCTTCTTGCTTGTCTACCTAGTCGTCGTCATCTCTCGCCCACGAAGGCCGGTAAGGCAGCGGGCTCGGACTCGAGCTCGGCATCGGTGGACGCGGCGAGCCGAACCCGGACGAACCGCCCATCGGACTGGCCGGACGAGGTGCCACGCCACCCATGCCGCCCGACGGCGAAGCCATCGGCCGGGCTACGGGCTGAGGCATCGGCGGCGACGGCCTCACCGGCGCGGCAGCCATAGGCCTTGGCGCTGGCGCGGCGGGCTTTGGCTTGGCCGCTACCGGCTTACGCTTTGCCGCCGCTGACTTGGCGGCCGGTCTGCGGGCCGGCGCTTTTCGCGCTGACTTCTTCGCCGCCGGTTTGCGAGCCGTCTTGCGGGCAGACTTCCGCGCCGCAGGCTTACGGGCGGTGGTCTTCCGCGCCGTGGACCTGCGTGCAGCCGGCCGGCGAGCCGTGCTCTTACGCGCCGCCGGCTTTCTGGCCGTCTTGCGCGCCGCCGGACGCCTGGCGGCAGACTTCCGTGCCGTCTTGCGAGCGGTGGTCTTGCGCGCTGTCTTGCGAGCGGTGGTCTTGCGCGCTGTCTTGCGAGCAGTCTTCCGCGCCGCCGGACGCCTGGCGGTTGTCTTCCGCGCCGTCTTGCGAGCAGTCTTGCGAGCCGTCTTCCGCGCTGCCGGACGCCTGGTGGCAGTCTTCCGCGCCGTCGACTTCCGAGCGGTGGTCTTGCGTGCAGTCTTCCGCGCTGCCGGACGCCTGGTGGCAGTCTTCCGCGCCGTCGACTTCCGAGCGGTGGTCTTGCGTGCAGTCTTCCGCGCCGCCGGACGCCTGGCAGTTGTCTTCCGTGCCGTCTTCCGAGCGGTGGTCTTGCGCGCAGTCTTCCGCGCAGCTGGCTTCCTGGCGGCGGTCTTCCGCGCAGTCGTCTTGCGCGCCGCTGGCTTCCTGGCGGTGGTCTTCCGGGCGCTCGTCTTGCGCGCGGTTGTCCGGCTTGCGGTCGAGGCGCGACGCGCCGGGCTCTTGCGAACAGTCTTCTTACTCGTTGTGCGTTTCTTCCCAGTGGTTTTCGTAGCCATAGTTTCGCTCCGATTCTGTTTTGATGACGCCATCTACCCGTTCAACAGGACGCGTACATCGAATCACGCTTCACTTGGTCCAAGCTTGCCGTCCCACATGGCAAGTCAATTGTTTTTTTCATTATATCCTGATCGCAACAGAAAATGGCAATTTGGCGGGCACTCTTCGCTGAACTTCAACAACCAATTCTTTCTAACCGCACCATGATGTGCCGGAAATTGTACATCGCTGCACAAAACGATTCGCCTCGTTAAGTACGAGCGTCGCGCGTCGTTGCGCACTGCACGCGACCCGCCGTGCGCTCGCCGGCGCACTGTCGATTGTCGGCAGGCACGCCGCCGAGGCCACATCGCACGGAAGAGTAAAGAGATTGTCGACGGCGCGCGGGCCAACGCGAGAGCCTGTCGCTTCTTAGCGCCTGCCTTCGGCGACCGCAGTGAGGATATCCTCGGTCTGCATGCGGCGGCGAAAGTCCGGATCCACGAAGCGCGCCTTGACGCGACCGTCCTGGCCGACGACGAACGTCGCCGGGATGGGGAGGAGCCAGCCGCCGTTCCCCTGAAACTGCTCAAGGTCGATGCCGAACTGCCCGTACATCTCCTTGATCTTGTCACCGACCCAGAACACGAGGCCCAGGGAGAAGGCGTACATCAGGTCGAGATCCGTCAGCACGGCGAACGGCAAGCCACGCTTGTCTTGCAGGTCCTGCGCATATTGGCCGCGCTCAGGCACGATGGAAACCACGTCTCCACCGGAGGCGACAATATATGGATAAGCGCGCGCCAAGGCGTGGAGCTCAAGACCGCAATAATCGCACCACGGCCCGCGATTGAAGCTGATCACGAGCGGGCCCCGCTCCAAGTAGGACGCGAGATCGACCAGACGACCCTCGCTGTCGGTCAAACTGAAATCAGGCAGCCTGTGCCCCACCGCAGGAGCAAGCGAGCCGGCCCCATTTTCGCCGATGCGCGCGACCAGTTCGTCATAGGTGGACTCAAGCTCGGGCAAAACCTTGCGCGACTCTGCCAGATAGAGGTTCAACCTCTCATCGAGAGGGGCTTGGAGCTCGTCCGCCTTGCGAAAAATCACGGCGAGAGTCTCCTCGACTGGTGTGACCTCATTCATGGGAACCTGTTTTATCCACAATCCGCTAGCTCGGCCAACGGAATAGGCCCTCTTTGGGCCCATGTCGATCCTATCGTTCCCCCAATTCCTTTCCAGTGTCTAAAGCCAAGGCGCCAAACCGGCGGCCACCTTAAGAAGGCGGCCAAGTCTGGGGCATGTGCTCAAGCGCTCTTTCGAACGGCGCCGCGGTGATATGCGGGTCGCCCGTGAAGGGGAAATCGAAGGCCAGTGCGAGCACCAGCGACAGCGCCACTAGCGCGGCGAGGGAGGCCGTCATGAGGATCTGTGCGCGCAGATTGGACGATCCGAAGAAGGCCGGGTAGCCAAGGGTAATCGCCCCACCGACAATCAGCACGAACCAGAGGATTCTCGGGACCGAGCCTGCCGCGCTATCCAGCCGTTCGATGCGGTTGTCGGTCATCACCGTCAAGAGCCCCAGGGCATGCTGGTAGAGGGCCATCTCTCTTCGGCTCGCCGGCTGCACGGCAAGAATCGCCGCAGTCAGCCCATCGAGATCCTCGGCGACGATCTCGCTTGGCTCACCGATCGCCATGGACGGCCACTCGTCTTTGCGAACGTCACCGACATAGGTGATGAGACGCTCACGGATGTCCGCGCCGCCCTCGACCGGCAGCGCAAAAGTCACCCGGTGCAGATCGACCGAGGCCTTGGCCTCATCGCGGACCGACGCTTCCGTATTGCTGTAATTCTCCCACACCGCCACCACGACGAAAGCCAGCAACACCGCATAAAACACGCCGACCACGGCGAACTTGAAGCCGGCGACCTCGTTATTGAGGCTCAGACGGCTCACGCCATAGGCATAGCGGCTGACCAGCATCAGGCCGACGCTGTAGATCTCGGCCGCGACGGTGACGGCGAGCGCCGCCATCCACAGCGGTACGTCATGCATGAAAACAAGCAATGGCATTTCGGAAACCCAGTTAGCGACGACCGCCCCGTTGTAGTCGGAAGGCGCCCGAATAGGAACAGCCCCTTGGCTCCGCTATTCTCACCCGGACTCGCCGATTCGCGACCACGCCAAGGACCCCATGACCGATAAAGCCGCGAGTTCCAACAAAATCCCTGACCCCCAGGAAGGACTGACGCGGGAAGAAACCCGCTCCGTCAAGGAACGCAAGCGGCTGCGCGCGGCCGTCGTCTACGAGATCATTCGCCTCGAGGGCGAGGCCGAGCTCGCCCGCAGCTTCGGCGCGCTGTGGTGGTCGGCGCTGGCCGCCGGCATCTCCATCGGCTTCTCGGTGCTGTCGCAAGCCATGCTTGCCGCCTCGCTGCACGGCGTGCCCGGCGCCTCGATCATCGCCGACCTCGGCTATTGCGTGGGCTTTCTCATCGTGATTCTGGCCCGCCAGCAGCTCTTCACCGAGAACACGCTGACGGCGGTGCTGCCCATCATGGTGCGCAAGGATTGGAGCGGCATCTGGGACGTGCTGCGCTTGTGGGGCATCGTGCTTACCGCCAACCTCGCCGGCTGCTTCCTGTTCGCCGCCTTCCTCGCCTATTCCGGCGCTCTCAATGCCGAGGTCGCGGCCGCGGTCCAGGATATCGGCCGTCATCTGATGGCCAACACCCCGATGCAGATGTTCGTCAAAGGCATCTTCGCCGGCTGGCTGATCGCGGCGCTGGTGTGGATGCTGCCCTCGGCGGAAAGCACCGAGATCTTCATCATCACCCTGATCACCTACATCATCGCGCTCGGCGACTTCACCCACATCATCGCCGGGTCAGTGGAGGCCATATATATGTGGCTCGTGGGCGAGGAGAGCTTCCTTCGGGTCTTTGGCGTGTTCTTCCTGCCCACGCTTCTGGGCAATGTCGCCGGTGGCACGGTCCTCTTTGCCGTGGTGAGCTACGCCCAGGTCCGCGACGAGCTTGAAGGTTAGCTACGGAGGTGGCCGAGACCCTGACCCATATGCTGTTTCCTGAGACGAACACCACCGTCGCCATTGGTTTCAGCTTTTTCGTCGTCCAGATCTTCGCCAGGCTCTGGATGGAGGCGATCATCGCCCTTACGGCTTAGTCACCACCCCCTAGCCAAGTCCCCTCCCCGCCGCCATATTCCGGGCCATGTCCCACCGCGTGCCCAAGACCTTCGGCTCCCGCGCCGAGCCGCGCGCCGTCACCGGCGAAGCCAGCGGCTTGCCGCTCGGCGCCGACCGGCGCACGCCCGGCTTTGGCGAGGCGTCGCAGCCCCTGATCCAGGATCATCCACTGGTCACCGGAGCGGTTGCCGAGTTCACGCCGCACCGCCCGCCGCGGCCAGAGAAATCGGAAGGTGGCATCCCTTTCGATCTCCAGTCGGAGCTGGAGCCCAAGGGCGATCAGCCGAGCGCCATCGCCGAGCTCGTGGCCCAGGTGGAGGCGCGTGAGCGCGATCAGGTGCTGCTCGGCGTCACCGGCTCGGGCAAGACCTTCACCATGGCCAAAGTCATCGAGGCGACCCAGCGCCCTGCCCTGATCCTTGCGCCCAACAAGACGCTCGCCGCCCAGCTCTATGGCGAGTTCAAGAGCTTCTACCCCGACAACGCGGTCGAGTATTTCGTCTCCTATTACGACTACTACCAGCCCGAGGCGTATATCCCGCGCACCGACACCTATATCGAGAAAGACTCGTCCATCAACGAGCAGATCGACCGCATGCGCCACGCCGCGACCCGCTCGCTGATCGAGCGCGACGACGTGATCATCGTGGCCTCCGTGTCGTGCATTTACGGTATCGGCTCGGTCGAGACCTATACGGCCATGACCTTCAGCCTGAAGCGCGGCGATAAGGTCGAGCAACGGCAATTGATGGCCGATCTCGTGGCCCTGCAATACCGGCGCAACGACGTGAATTTTGTGCGCGGCAGTTTCCGCGTACGCGGCGACACCATCGAGCTGTGGCCGGCGCATCTTGAGGACCGCGCCTGGCGCATTTCGCTGTTCGGCGACGAGGTGGAAACGCTCGTCGAGTTCGACCCCCTGACCGGCGCCAAGACCGATGAGTTCGGCTCGGTCAAGGTCTACGCCAACTCGCACTATGTGACGCCGAAGCCGACCCTGAAGCAGGCCATTCGCGGCATCAAGGAAGAGCTCAAGCAGCGGCTCACCGAGCTGAACGGCGCCATGCGCCTGCTGGAAGCTCAGCGGCTCGAGCAACGCACCACGTTCGATCTGGAGATGATCGAGGCCACCGGCTCCTGCGCCGGCATCGAGAACTATTCGCGTTATCTCACCGGCCGCCGGCCCGGCGACCCGCCGCCGACCCTGTTCGAATATCTGCCCGACAACGCGCTGGTGTTCGTCGACGAGAGCCATGTGACCGTGCCGCAGATCGGCGGCATGTTCCGTGGCGACTTCAAACGCAAATCGACGCTCGCCGAATACGGCTTTCGCCTCCCCTCCTGCATGGACAACCGGCCCCTGCGTTTCGAGGAGTGGGACGCCATGCGGCCGCAGAGCATCTACGTCTCTGCCACCCCGGCCAGCTGGGAGATGGAGCAGACCGGCGGCGTGTTCGCCGAGCAGGTGATCCGCCCCACCGGCCTGGTCGACCCGCCGGTCGAGGTGCGCCCGGCCACCACCCAGGTTGACGATCTCATCGACGAGACCCGCAAAGTGGTGGCGCAGGGCTATCGCATATTGGTCACCACGCTGACGAAGCGCATGGCCGAGGACTTGACCGAGTACATGCACGAGCAAGGCATCCGCGTGCGCTACATGCACTCCGACGTTGAGACGCTGGAGCGCATCGAGATCATCCGCGATCTCAGGCTGGGCGCCTTCGACGTGCTGATCGGCATCAACCTGTTGCGCGAAGGCCTCGACATCCCCGAATGTGCCCTGGTCGCCATTCTCGATGCCGACAAGGAAGGCTTCTTGCGGTCGGAAACGTCGCTGGTGCAGACCATCGGCCGCGCCGCGCGCAACGTGGATGGCCGCGTCATTCTCTATGCCGACGGTATCACCGGCTCCATGGAGCGGGCCATGGCCGAGACCACGCGGCGGCGCGAGAAGCAGGCCGCGTGGAACGTGGCGAACAACATCACCCCGGAAAGCGTGAAGAAAAATATCGGCGACATTCTCTCGTCCGTGTACGAGCGCGACCATGTGCTGGTCGATGCCGGCACCGGCTTCGCCGACGGCGAGCAGACGCCTTTCGGGCATAATATCGAGAGCGTCATCGCCGACATGGAGAAGCGCATGCGCGCGTCCGCCGCCGATCTCGAGTTCGAGGAGGCAGCGCGGCTGCGCGACGAGGTCAAGCGCCTGCGCCAGATGGAACTCGCCATCGCCAACGACCCACTGGCGCGGCAATGGGAGTTGGAGCGCAGCGCGGCGGAAGTCGATCTGACCCGGCCCCACAAGCCGAGCCTCGACGAGATGGGCCCGCACAACCGCGAGATGCCGCTCAAGCGAGCCCGTCCGCGCTCAAGCGCCGGCAAGCCCGGCACCCGCGCCTTCAAAGGCAAAAGCCGGTAGCCGCTTAACCGCCTTGCGCCGCCTGTTGGATGAAGACCGGCCAGAACTTGCGGAGTTCTTGCGGGAACATGCCGGCGATCTTGACCGCCGCACCCCGATCAATATGCTTGGAGAGCACGTCGAGCACCGCAAGCGTGCCTTGCTCCACCTCATCCGCAGACGCGCGGGGAAGCTCGCGCGCAATATGGGCGAGGAAGGCGTCTTCGTGGCGCTCCTTGGTCGGCTTGTTCGTGGGGTCCCAGCCTTCATAGAACAGACCCCGCAGCAGCATGGGCAATTGCGCGCCGAGATGGGCGGCACTCTCCGGGCCGATGCGGTCGCGAAGTGCGTGCAGCACCGCGCGCAACGTGGAATAGGCGTGATGGCGGTCCTCGGTCTCAAGGCGCTCCATCACGTCCTTCAGCCACAGATTGGACTCTTGAACCGTCTTGTCGAACGTATCGAGGCCGGTGCTCATGGGCTTACTCCTTTCGAGCAGCCTAGGGCGCAGCCGTGGAAGCGCCTTGACCTCGGTCAACCGAGGTTAAGGTGGCCGATAGAGTCACTGGACAAGGCGGATCTTCGGCACGGCTATTTTTTCTTTTGGCCCTTGCCGGACTTGTCGCGCTGATCGCTTGATGCAAAGGGCGAAGCCGCCGCCGTGATCTTCTTCTTGTCCTGCTTCGGCTTCTTCTTCTCGCGATTGCTTTTCTGCTGACCTTTGGCCACATCACCCTCCCTGACCGACAGCCACGAACGCGACGCGTCCGGCCAAGCCTCGGCCTCACATCTTACCTTGTGACGCAAAAAGAAGGAGCCCTCAAGCGGCCGATTTCACGGTTCTGAGGGGCTTCGCCACCTCACGGATCACCTCGGTTGCCGGCTTGTCCGTGCGCAAGCCCAGGAACACCGGGTGGCGCGTCTCCCCGCCCGCGGTCCATTCGGTGAACTTGATCTCGGCCACGAGCTTCGGCTTCACCCAGGTGGTGGAAGCCTCGCTCGGGACCTTCTTCTCGATCGGCTTGGCGCGGGTGATGAGCGGCACCAGCTTCGCGTAGACCGCGCGCAACGTCTTTTCGCTGAACCCGGCGCCGACCCGCCCGGCATATTTCCACCTCTTGCCGTCGCGCACCGCCAGCAGCAGCGCGCCGAAACATTTGCGCGAGCCACGCGGCTTGGTGAAGCCCACGATCACCACCTCCTGCTCCTGGCTCGCCTTGACCTTCAGCCATTCGCGCGTGCGCTTGCCTGAGTGATACTGGCCGCTAG
>Ga0307380_10006014_pt1 | contig 16037 bp, 9 predicted proteins | sample UN3MG_FD_202239 | JGI IMG/M metagenome (GOLD analysis project Ga0307380, IMG submission 202239) | Soil microbial communities from Risofladan, Vaasa, Finland - UN-3 | ecosystem: Environmental > Terrestrial > Soil > Coastal area > Acid sulfate soil | place: Finland: Risofladan, Vaasa | collected...
ATCGCCGGATCGTCTTTTGCCGGGGTGGCCCTTTCGTGTAAACTGGTGGTGGCCGCTCGCGGCTTCGCAAAGGAAACGACCGCGACCCATGTGCACGTTTTCGCATCTGCCCTGGAGATGATCCCATGAAAGCAGTTTCCAGCACGATGATCTTGTTGCTGTGCGCCATCGTCCCATGGACCGTTGTGGCCGCGGCCAAGGCTACCGCCGACACGCCGGCCATTACGCCCGAGCAGATCGAGGCCGATTGGCTCCGTCAGGACGAACTTCGCAACGCCGGCAGCCCGGCGCAACGGCCCGCCGGCGGAAACGCCACCGTCGAGCAGGACGCCGCCGGGGGTGTGGACGGGGTGAAGACCGGCTCGTGGGGTTTTCACACCGACAACGAAAACGACGCCTGGTGGCAGGTCGATCTGGGCGGGCCGACGCCGCTGGATCGCATGCTGCTGTTCAACCGCTGCGACCAAGGCATGGCCGGGCGGTGTGCCAGGCTGATCGTGCTGCTCTCGGACGACGGCAAGGATTTTCGCAAGGCCTATCAGCACGACGGCACGACCTTCTACGGCTACACGGACAAGAAACCGCTGAGCGTCCCTCTCGACGGCGTCAAGGCCCGATACGTCCGCATCGTGCAGCCGGGCAAGAACTGGTTCCATCTCGACGAGGTCGAAATCTACGCCCCCGGCGACGGGAAGAACGTGGCCCTGGGCAAACCGGCCACGCAGAGCAGCACGAGCCAATGGTCGGTCAACCACAGGGAGGTCGTGGCGAGCCCGCCGGTCGAGCCGCCCGGGCAGTATGCGACGGCCCGGGTCGTCGAGCGCGGGTTGAAGTTGGCCGAGAGTCTGCGGAGGCTGGGGGCCGACGTCGAGGGGGAGGCGAAGGTCTTGGAGGAGATCGGGGGTGCGAAGCCGCGAGCGGCTGAGGATCTGCGTGAAGTTTACATGAGGGCGCGGTGGGCCGTGCGCCGGATGGCGCTGAAGAATCCGCTGTTGGACTTCGATCGGATCCTGTTCGTCAAGCACGCCTCGCCCATGTTCCCGCACATGTCCGACCAGTTCTACGGCTGGTGGTCGAAGCCGGGCGGAGCGATCTGTCTGCTGGAGGGTTTTCGGGGCGAGTCGCCGCGGGTTCGCGTGCTGACGGGGGATTGGGACGAGGGGGCGTTCATCCGGCCCGACCTGTCCCACGACGGGAAACGGGTCGTGTTCGCCTACTGCAAGTTCTATCCCGACGTGGCCGGCATCGCCGACAAGGTGAACAAGGAGAATCTGCCCGAGGACGCCTTCTATCACATTTACGAGATGAACGTCGACGGCAGCGGCGTGCGGCGGCTCACCCGAGGCAAGTACGACGACTTCGACGCCCGATACCTGCCCAACGGCGACATCGTGTTCCTTTCCACGCGGAAGGGCCAGTCGCTGCAATGCGGCAAGGCGAGCGCGTGTGCGACCGACGGAACCACGCTGCCGGACAGCTACGTCCGCTGCGGCGGCGGCAACTCGCGCCCGGTGCCGGTCTTCACGCTGCACCGGATGGGGCCCGACGGGGAGGATCTCTGTGCGATCTCGGCCTTCGAGAACTTCGAGTGGACGCCCTCGGTGGCCGGCGACGGCCGGATCGTCTACGCCCGGTGGGATTACATCGACCGGTTCAACGGGGCGTTCATGAGTCTCTGGTCGACGAACCCCGACGGCACCAACGCCCAGTTGGTCTACGGCAATTTCACCAAGCAGCCGCAGTGCGTGTTCGAGGCCCGGGCGATCCCCGATTCGCACAAGCTGATTTTCACGGCCAGTGCCCATCACTCGAACGTCGGCGGCTCGCTGGTGTTGTTGGACCGCACCTATGGGACCGAAGACCAACGGCCGCTCGAGCGACTCACGCCCGAGGTGCCGTTCCCGGAGACGGAAGCCTGGGCCGACATGTACTACGCGAATCCCTATCCGCTTTCGGAAGAGTATTTCCTGGTGGCGTGGAGCGACCGCCGTTTGCCGGGCCATTCGCGGTTTGCGATCGACGACCCGCGCAATCCGCCCAACGCGTTGGGGCTTTACCTGTACGACGCGCTGGGCAACCTGGAGCCGCTCTATCGCGACCCGAAGATCTCGTGCATGGACCCGATCCCCGTCCGCCCGCGGAAGAGGCCGCCGGTGCTGCCGGACACGGTCGCGTGGGACGGTCCACAGGAAGGACGGTTCCTGCTGCAGGACGTTTACCGGGGCCTGAAGGGCATCGAGCGGGGGTCGATCGCCCGGCTGCGGATCATCGGCGTGCCGCCGAAGGTCCAGCCGCACATGAACAACCCCGTGTTGGGCGTTTCGCGGGAAGACCCGGGCAAGATCGTGCTGGGCACGGTGCCGGTGGAAGAAGACGGGTCGGCTTTCTTCCGCGTGCCGTCGGGGATGTCGGTCTTTTTTCAGGCGCTCGACCGGGAGGGGCTGGCGCTGCAAACGATGCGTTCGCTCACCTACGTGCAGCCGAACCAGACGCTCGCGTGCATCGGCTGCCACGAGCACCGCGATCTGGCGCCGCCGATCGGCGCGACCCCGTTGGCGGCGATCCGCGAGCCGTCGAAACTCTCGCCGGGGCCCGAGGGCTCTTGGCCGCTGCGTTACGACCGGCTGGTCCAACCGGTGCTCGACAGGCTGTGCGTCGACTGTCACCGGCCCGGCGGCGACGACGCGCAGGCCGCGAAGTTCGATCTCACGCCGGCCAGGTCGTACGACAGCTTGATCTCGTACGCCGACGGCGACCTCGGCAAGCTGGCCTTCGAGCGCGACCGTTCGTTCGTCGGCGAGATGCCGGCCCGGCAGAGTCGGCTCCTGGCGCTGTTGCGTCAGGGGGACGGGCACGAGGGCGTACGTCTGGATGCGGAGAGTCTCGACCGTCTGGCCACCTGGATGGACACGTACGCCCACCGCGTCGGCCACTTCAGCGACGAGCAGGAAGAGGGGTTGCGCGAGCTGCGTCGAGAAATGGCCGGACTGCTGACCAAGTGAGCGTGCCGCTTTGTAGCCGGATTCGCAAGAATTCGGGCCATTTCGCGTGAAACTGGGCCGTGAAACTGGGCCGTGAAACTGGGCCGTGAAACTGGGCCGTGAAACTGGGCCGTGAAACTGGGCCGTGAAACTGGGCCGTGCAACTGGGCCGTGAAACTGGGCAACGCCCGAATTCTTGCGAATCCGGCTACAAAGCGGCACGGCGTTTGCATAAGAGACAGAACAGTCTCGATGCAACGGGACGGCTTGTTTACGAGAGATTTGGGGTCGAAGCAGAGAAACGACGTTTTTGGGACCGGAACAGAGAAGAGGAGTTAGAGGCTTCAACAGAGAAGAGAAGCCCTGGAACGTCCGCAGAGAAGAGGCAAATGCGACGTTTGAGGCACATCCGTCGGGAAACCCGGTTCAAGATCCCCTCTGGAACGGTGAAAGAGGCACCCCGACGGAACGGAAGCAGCGGCTTCCGAACACTACGGCGAGTTGGGGACTGCTGCCCGAGCGGTCCCTGGCTCGCCTGTTTTTTTTGGCTGTATCGTTATTGAACACCTGTAGCGGAACGATACAGTCGGTTCGGGAGGATCCGGATATGCTGGGCATGTGATTTCAGATTTGTGCGAAGCCGCAAGCGGCTCTTCACTACCCACTACTACCCACTGCCCACTATTCCCCCCCCTCATACTTCTTCTCCCCCGCCGCGATCGCGGCGCGGACTTCTGCGTCGAATTGCCGGCCGGCGTCGTACTTGGCCTGTTGGGCGATCTCGACGTCGTCGACGAGCTGGAAGCCGGGCATGTCGGCGCGGGGACGCCGGGCGAGGAGTTCTCGGCCGGCACGGAGGATCGATAGGGCCTCCTGGTAGCCCGGGTCGTTCTTGTCGGCGAATTTCTCCAGACACGGGCTAATCTCCGGCCGCGTGAAGCTGATCGCGGTCGAACGGCCCAGGTTGCGGCCGTTGCCGACGCCGGTCAGCTCGTCGAGCCGCTTGAGTTGGGCGTTATCCAGCGGCGAGCGACCGAAGAGGTTGTCGCGATAGGCGCTGGAATAGGCCGGGTAATACGGGGCGTTGATGTCGATCCACGTAACGATCCGGTCGAAGCTCTCCGGGTCGAGCCGGACCTGCTTGTCGATCTCCGGGTCGCCGTGTCCTTGAACGAGCACTTCGGCCAGGCGGCTGGCGTGCGAACCCCAGCTCTTCGGCGGCAGCTTCTGGAACGGTCCCGCCCCGGGCACGTTGACGTAGCGTTTGCCGCGGATCTCGACGTAGGAGGTGTTGAAGATCGCGCCCTGGTCGCCGGCCAGGTTGAGCTTCTTGCCCGCCTCTTGGCCGTAGTCGTGGCAGGAGACGCAGTGTCGATCGAAGGCCGGCTGGACCTCGGTCAGGTAGTTGAACAGCCGCGTGGGGCCGTACCAGGGCTGGAGCCTCTGCGGCGGCCGCTTCATGGCCAGGCGGTTGCCGTTGTTGGTCAGGCTGCTGCGCCGGCTCTCGTGACAGCCCACGCACCCGGCCGTTTCGCCGGGCCGGGTGATCGTGCCGCTGCGCATCGACTGGACCATCATCCCCTTTTCGTCGAGCAGTTGGAAATAGACGAACCGGTCGGCCGGCACGGCGAAATAGGCGCTGCCGTCGGCTTCGACCGGCACGGTGCCGAGGATCCGCTTGTTGTTGAAGTCGTCGAACGCCATGCCGGGCGCCTGCTGGCCGGTGCCGCCGTCCCAGGCGCTTTGGGTCCAGGTCCGCTTTTCCGGCGACTCGACCACGCGGAGATACTTCACCGTGCCGCGCTCGATCCGGTCCATGCCGAAGCCCACGTAGACGTCGGCCACGTAGAAATAGCCGTCCTCCCTGGCCAGGTCGGTCCGCGGCGGGATGACCGGCGGCCGGGTCCGCGGTCCCAGCGGCATGGGGTCGTAGCAGCCGGGCCCTTCGCCGTAGAGCAGCGTCTCGTTGCCCTCGAGGTCGAGCAGGTAGATGCCCATCTGCTCGCCCTGCCCGGTCATCCGCGAGCAGAGGAAGTACCGGTCGGAGAGCGGATAGGGGTCTTCGTATTTTGGATTGACCCGTTTGAACGTGTCGTAGTTGCCTTTTTCCACCAGGTCGACGGCGTCGGCCGGCCAGGTGCGGATCACGGGCGTGCGGCCGTCGATCCCCAGCCGGCGGTCGACGATGGCCAGCGCGCCCCAGGGCCGGTCGTGGCACGAGGAGAAGGTGCAGATGAACTGCTCGGTGCCGGGGACCGCCCGATTGTCGAGCACGGCGCCGGGCGAGTTGGTGTTATTGCCCCAATAGACGACGTGGCTCGTGCCGTCGGGATTGCAGGTCCACACGCCCTGGGCGTCGCCGAAGTTGCGGTCGACGTATTCCCAGCGGTCGTAGACGATCCGCCCGTCGGACAGCACGGACGGATGGCCCTCGTGCAGCGTGCTGTGCCCGATCTGCTGGACGTTGGCCCCGTCGGCGTCCATCGTGAACAGGTTGGACATGATGTGGCGGTTGCACATGCAGTATTTCGGTTCCCGGGTGGAGCCGAAGAGGATCCGGCCGTCGGGCAGGTAGATCGCGTCGATGTCGGAGATGCCCGGGCCGAAGGTGAGCTGTTTCAGCCCGCTGCCGTCGGCGTTGATCTCGTAGAGGTGATAGTCGTCTTCCTTGCTGCGTCGCATGGAGAAGAGGATTGTCTTGCCGTCGAAGCTGACGTCGATGTCCCGGACGACGCCTTCGGAAATCTCCAGCAGCGTCTCGACTTCGCCGCCGCGGGCGAAATCGATCGTCTTGATCGCCGCGCCGCCGTGGAAGCTTCCGGTGTTGATCTCGCCGGTCTGGAACATGGTGGCCGTGTTGTGGTGGTCGCTGCGATATTGGCCACGGACGACGAAGACGATCGGGTGCGCCCGGACCAGCGGGTTGGCGGCGGCGACTTTGGCGGCGGCCACTTGGTTGGCGGCCACGTTGTCGGGGACCGGTTCGGCAGCGACGTATGGGGAAAAGGCGACCGAAGCCACGACGATCACGAGCACGAAACATGTTCTCGGGACAAGCCAAGCGTTTTTCATACTATCGATTCCTCTCCACTGCGTGAGGGCATAGTAGCTGGATTCGCAAGAATTCAGCTACGTTTACACTGAGTTCAGCTTACCGGCGGCGGTGGGTCCTGTCAATTTCGGTTCGAGAGTTGCAAACGGTTGACGGGCGTGCTAGGCTGTTAGCGAGTCACCCTGCCGGGGAGGGCCTTTTCGCGCCCCCCTGCCCAAGCCAACCTGATCCAGAAAAGGAGTCGCAGCCGTGAAACCCAGTTTTCCCAGGACCTTCGTGTGCGTTGCGTCGTGGTGTCTTGCGCTTTGGGCGGCGTCGGCGGCCGCGGAGTCCTTCGAGTTGACCGTCAAGGCCGGCAACCACGACCGGACCAACGTGCCGGTCAGCGTGCTGCTGGAAGTGGCTCCCGGTGCTAAATCGGCGACGTTGACCGACGAGGCCGGAAACGTCCTGCCGGCCCAGATCACCAGGCCGGGCGTGGGTACCACCATGATGAAGCCGTCGCCCAATATGGCCGAGCTGCACTTCATCCTGCCGTCGCTCGAGAAGGGCCGATCGGTCACGCTCAAGGGCCAACCGTCGAACGCCGCTGCGCCGCTTCCTTCGTTCCAATGGAAGAACGACACGGCCGCCGAGCACGCCGATCTGCTCTGGGGCGATCGGCCCGTGATGCGCTACATGTATCTCAGCTACGACGATTCGAGCAGCGAGAAACGCCACGACTCGTTCAAGGTCTATCACCACCTGTTCAGCCCCGGCGGCGACCGCGTGGTCACCAAGGGGCCGGGCGGCCAGTACACCCATCACCGCGGGCTGTTCTTCGGCTACTGCAATTGCGGCTTCGACGGCCGCCGCGTGGACACCTGGGGGGGCGGCAGCGGGCATCAGGTCCACGCCGGGTTCGAAGGCGATGAGGCCGGGCCCGTGCTCGGGCGGCACTGCGTGGCCGTCGACTGGCGGGCCAACGACAAGACGACCTTCGTCAAGGAGCAACGGGAACTGACCGTGTACCAGGTGCCCGGCGGAACGATGGTCGACTTCGCCTCGCGGCTCTCCACGGCGGGGGGTAAGGTGACGCTGGACGGCAACGCCCCGCACGCCGGGTTCCACTTCCGCGCCGACCAGGAAGTCGCCGAGAAGACCGGGAACTTGACCTATTACCTGCGGCCGGACGGCAAGGGCGAATTGGGCCAGGCCCGGGCCTCGGCGATGGACCTGCCCTGGGACGCGATGAGCTTCGTGCTGGGCGAGGACCGCTACACGACCCTCTACCTCGACCGGCCCGACAACCCCAAGCCGGTCGAATACAACGAGCGGACCTACGGCCGATTCGGCTCCTTCTTCCGCTTCGAGCTGGACGAAGGCAAGGACCTCGTGGTCCATTACCGCGTCTGGCTCCAGGACGGCGAAATGACCGTCGAACAGGCGGCCGCGATGAGCGCCGACTTCATCGATCCGGTCGAGGTCACGATCAAGTAAAACAGCCGCTTGCGGATTCGCAACCATCAACCACGAAATCCTTTCATCCCCGGGAGTCCCAACCATGAAACCCCTGCTTTGCATCGCTGTAACTCTCGCACTTGCGCTGGGCGTGTTGTTTCCCGCCCACGCCGCCGACAACACGCCGCCGGAAGGATTCGTCGCGCTGCTGAACGGCAAGGACCTGACCGGCTGGAAGGGCCTGGTCGGAAGCCCCAAGAGCCGTGCCCAGATGACGCCCGAGCAGTTGGCCGACGCTCAGGCCAAGGCCGACGAAGACATTCGCGCCCATTGGGCGGTGGTCGACGGAGGGTTGGTCTTCGACGGCAAGGGCAAGAGCCTCTGCACGGCGAAAGACTACGGTGATTTCGAGCTGTACGTCGACTGGAAGATCCTTCCCGGCGGCGACAGCGGCATCTATCTCCGCGGCAGTCCCCAGGTGCAGATCTGGGACCGGCCGGAAGGCTCCGGCGGCCTCTACAACAACAAGGAAAATCCCAGCAAACCGCTGAAGAAGGCCGACAACCCGATCGGCCAGTGGAACACGTTCTATGTCAAGATGGTCGGCGAGCGGGTGACGGTGAAGCTCAACGGCGAGTTGGTCGTCGACGACGTGGTGATGGAAAACTACTGGGAGCGCGACAAGCCGATCTACCCGGCCGGCCAGATCGAGCTGCAGAACCACGGCAACACGCTCTACTTCGGAAACATCTACGTGCGGGAAATTCCGCGGGAGGAGTAGTTTCTCGGGCGCACTCAGGGGCTCGCTGCACGCCACACGCCGGTGGCATAAGGGGGCGTCGGCGGCACGGGAAGGGCGACCGGCTGATAGTACGTCGCCGGGCGAACCGGATGCCAGGCCGTTCGATCCTGGGTCTGCGGGCTGATGATCGTCGGTGAAGACTTCATCCGTGCGCCGGTCGGGCTGGGAACGGCCGGCAGCGGATTCTCTTGAATTCCCGCAGGATTGCCGTTCTCTTGAAACGTCTGCGGCTGCGGGACGCCGTTGATCATCGGTTGCGCCTCGGCCGGACCTCCGTACGGCTCCACCGGCGTGCTGATCGTGCCGGAACCGCAGGAGGCGCAACCCGCGGCGGGCACGCCGTAACTGACGCCCCCATAGCCGCCGTAGCCGCCGCAGGGGTTGCACGGGTTCGAGTAGACGAGCCGGTACGTGGTGTAGGGGACCAGCGCCGGCTGGTATGCCCACGTCGTCACCGGCCGGTACGTGGTCACCGGGCGGCCCGTGCAGGTATCGCAAGCGCTGAACGCCCGATAGGTCGTCATCGGAACGTTCCGGTAGACGGTCCGGTAGCTGGTTTGCGGCACGTAGTTGCAGGTTTGCGTCGGGCAGGCCGCCGGGGCGCCCCAGGCCGGGGCATACGCGACGCGAAGCGCCGTTTGGTTGCCGCACCCGCCGAAGCAGCCGAACAGTCCACAGGCCCGGCTCTGGGCCGGCAGTGCCAGCAAGATCATGGCCACGCCGCACACGGCCGGGACCCCAGAGAGTTTTCGATAAGCCATCTTCAGACTCCACGTTACGAGGAAAGGGAACACTTCTATCGGACCGTTTGCCCGCAGCCCCGTCAACTGGCGACGGACGCCGGTCATCCGGTTGGTCGAGTTTTCCTTTTGCGAAGGTTATGCGGTTTGCAGGATGTATTCGCTTTGCGCCGGTCGGGAGCGCATCCTGCCCGTTCGGTCGAGCATACCTTTAACAATCCTAGCTCACGGCGGATGCTTTCGGATCGAGAACCCCGCCGTGAGTGCGGAATTCCATGCACATAAGAATTATTTTCCCGCGCGTTCTTCGAGGAAAGCGCTTCAATAGGGTTCTTCAGTGATTTCCGTGGCTCAATTCCCGGTCCTTCGAAGCCGACGGCACGGACGAGTACGGGTTCCTCTTCTCTGATTCCACGTCTTCGAGCGTCGTGAACAGAGAAGAGGAACCCGTACTCTTGCGGCAATTGAATCCGCTTGTTTCACCCGGCAGCCACGAAATTGCCCGAAGAACCTTCGATAGGTTTCAGTGCCAAGACCGCGTGAATGCGGTCGCTACGAACGGGCCGCGAATGATCCGCCCTAAAACGCCAGCAGTTCCAGTTCCGTGTCGAAGCGGACGATGATCACGCGCCAGTCGCCGTTTTCGGGCGGGGACTTGGGTGGGGTACGGTAGAAGGTGAGGTACCAGACGACGGGGAAATGCTCGCACTTGTACAGGTACTTCAGCAACACCAGATCCTGGCCGACCCGCCTGGCGGCGATCTGTTCGAATCCGCGATACTCGCCGTACTTGGCGTGCAACTCGATGGTTTGGGTGACCAGGTCCTTCAGCGCCTGGTCCTGCTTGGCCAACTGGCTGTCGGCCAACAGCTCCTGGTACGCGTTCTGCGTCTGGCCCAGCGAGACGCCTTCCAGGAAGGACTTGATCCGGCCGTCCAGCGCGACGAGCACGGGGTCGGTCGTCTCCGCAGGGTCCTGCGCCGCGGCCGTCCGAGCGGCCGTTGGAAGAAACAGCGCCAAGAGAAAACCAGTCGTCAGCAGACGTGGCGGGTACATGGGCAGGTCTCCTCGACAGCCGCCATGGTCGGACCGACGAACCGGCGGCGCAGCTCGGCGGCAAGAAAAAAGGAGCCGGTGATGCAGACCAGATCGTCCGGCCCGGCCGACGCGAGGATCGCCCCCAGCGCGTCGGCCGGGTCGGCATATCGGGCGTAGGACCGGCCGGTCAGCTCTCCGGCGACTGTGGACAACTTCTCCGGCGGCACGGCACGCGGATTGTCGACGTAACGCGTGAAAACCACCTCGTCGAATCGCCCCAGCAAGTGCCCCAGCATGCCCTGAAGATCCTTCTCCTCGGTCGTGGCGAACAGCAGCAGACGCCGCCGGGCCGAGAAGCTCTCTTCCAGGACCTCCACCAGGGCAGCGACCGACGCGACGTTATGGGCCGTATCGACCACGACGGCCGGCTGCCGGGCCAGCACCTCGACGCGCCCCGGGCATGTCACCTCGGCCAAACCCGTGCGGATTGCCGCCTCGGGAATCTGCCAGCCCGTACGGCGGAGTTCGTCCACCGCCGCCAAGGCCACGGCCGCGTTGGCTGCCTGGTGGCGCCCGAGCAGTTTCAGCGGGATGCTTTCATAGGCGTGCTCCCGGCCGGGCAGACGGCAGCGGAAGTCGAGTTGCCCTGCCGCCGGTTCCCGCTCCAGGTGAACGGGCGGCCGATAGTGGAAATCGAAGTCGAGGTCCCGCTCGATCAGCCGGCAACCGTGGCGGCGGCAGACCTGCCGGATTGCTTCCCGGGGCTCCTCCTCGATCACGCCGCTTATCACCGGCACGTCCGGTTTGATGATCCCGGCCTTTTCCCGGGCGATCGACTCCAGCGTGGTGCCGAGCTGCTTGGTGTGATCGAAGCTGATGCTGGTGATGACCGAGACGCGCGGCGTGCAGACGTTGGTCGAATCGAGGCGACCGCCGAGCCCCACTTCCAATACGGCTACGTCCACCCGACAGCGGGTGAAATGCAGCAGGGCCATGGCCGTGGTGATCTCGAAATAGGTCGGCCCGATCTCGTCGGGATCGTCCGGCGGGACTTCGCGGTCCATCGCTTCGACCGCGGGCCGGATCCGGGCGACCAACTCGACCAGTTCGGCGGCCGAACAGGGCCGCCCGTCCACGGCGATCCGCTCTTCGAGCCGATCGAAGTGCGGCGAGGTGAACGCGCCGGTGCGATAGCCGGCGGCCGAGAGCACGGCGGCGATCATGGCGGTGGTCGAGCCTTTGCCCTTGGTGCCGGCGACGTGGACGATCGGCACCGATCGCTGGGGATTGTCCAGCCGGTCGAGCAATTCCCGCATCCGCTCGAGCTTGAACTCCCGTTTCCGGTACGGCACGTTGCGCGCCCGTTCGTAGTCGATCCGGCCGAAGAGGAACCGCATGGCGGCTTCCCGGTCCAGGTCGTCAGGGTCGATTCTCAACGGCGGGGACATGGTGCTTGGCGGCAAGGGGGTGGTATGTGCTTGGCGGCAAGGGGATCGTGTCAATCGGAGTCGAACGCCCGCCGACTGCGGTCGGCGGGGTCTGTTGGGTCGGCGGAGTTCTCCCTCCGGCGGCGTCTCTCCCCCCGGAGTGCAATCCGGGGGCGTTGTTTTCCGTGAGCATCTCAGTTTTCCATGAGCATCTCAGTGTAACTGAAACCAAGCCGGTTGTCTTCCGGGTGACGAGAAGCGTCCCCCTAAACGGGGCCGGCATGGGACCACTCCGCCGGGCGGGACGAGACCTTGAAACATTTCGAAGGGTGACTTACAGTAAGGGGTTTGCCACCCGGCTCCGAACGTCGAACATTGACGGCCCGGGCAGCGTAGGGAGAAATCGTAGGGAAAGTTTGGACGCTCGCGGTATGTCGTTAGCAACGGCCCCCAATCGTTTCCGGAGACACCTGCCCCATGGTCACGAAGTCGGCCGCGGAAAACGCGGATAAAGACGCCGCGAAAAAAGCGGACAACGGCGTCGTCATCGAAACCCGAAACCTCACCAAAGTCTATCGGGACTTCTGGGGCCGGCAGAAGGTTCGGGCCCTGAAGGCGCTGGACCTGGAAGTCCGGCGCGGCGAGGTTTTCGGGTTGTTGGGCCCCAACGGGTCGGGCAAGACGACCACGGTCAAGTTGTTGCTGGGGCTGTTGTTCCCCACCAGCGGCCGGGCCTTGGTCTTCGACCGCGACGCGACCGACGTCAGCAAGAATGAACGAATCGGTTATCTGCCCGAAGAATCGTACCTCTACCGCTTCCTCAACGCCGAAGAAACGCTCGATTTCTACGGCCGGCTGTTCGACATCCCGCGGGCCGTCCGGCGCCAGCGGACGTTCGAGCTGATCGAGATGGTCGGGCTGGATTGGGCCCGGCGGCGGCAGTTGAAGGAATATTCCAAGGGCATGGTACGGCGGATCGGCCTGGCCCAGGCCCTGATCAACGACCCCGAATTGATCGTCCTGGACGAGCCCACCACGGGGCTGGACCCGATCGGCACCCGGGAAATGAAGGACTTGATCCTCAAGCTCCGCGACCAGGGCAAAACGATCCTCATGTGCAGCCACCTGCTGGCCGACGTGCAGGACGTCTGCGACCGGATCGCCATCCTCTACCAGGGCGAGCTGAAGGAGCTGGGCCGGGTCAGCGACCTGCTGAAGATCCAGGACACGACCGAGATCCGCGCCACCGGACTGAGCGAGGAGGCCCGTCGCGAAATCAAGGAAGTGATCGAACGTTACGAGGGCAAATTGGTGTCGATGGGCAATCCGACCACGACGCTCGAAGAGCTGTTCGTGAGAATCATTCGCCAGAGCGAGGCCCATCCCGGGCGGCGCGTGCGAGGGACCCATGGGTAGTTATTCGAACTGCAAGTGCGGGAGCCCGAAAATGGGGACTGGCTCCGTCGAGGTACGGTTTTTCAGTGTTATTTCGGGCGGTCGACGGTGCCTGTCCCCTTTTTCCACTCACCGCTCGCGGTTCAAGTAGTTACGTCGGGAAGACACTCCGGTCATGGTCATTGAAACGGACACCCCATCTTTCCTCGAGTGGTTTCTGCCGGCGCTGCTGGCCTACGGGCAGGTCCTCGGGGCCCTGGTGGGCGGCGGGTTGGTGGCGTGGTGGTTGATCGCCTCGCTGCGTTACGGGCCGAAGCGAGGGTGCGTCAAGGTCACCGCCGCGTTGGCCGCCGTCCTGCCCGACCTCACGCAAACCTCCTTCCGCCGCGTTTGGGCGCTGAGTTGGCTGGCGGTGAAGGAGTCGATCCGCCGCCGCGCGGTGGTGGTCTTTGCGGTGTTCATCGTGGTGCTCTTGTTTGCCGGGTGGTTCCTGGATCCCGACAGCGATCATCCGGCGACGCTCTACATGCGGTTCGTGATCGACTCGACCAGCTACCTGATGCTGGCGCTGGCGCTGTTGATCAGCGCGTTGAGCCTGCCGAAGGATTTCAAGGACAAGACGCTGCACACGGTGGTCACCAAGCCGGTGCGACCCGGGGAAATCGTGCTCGGCCGCGTGGTGGGCTTCACGATCATCACCACCGGGCTGCTGGTGGTGATGGGCACGATCAGTTACGTGTTCGTGATCCGGGGACTGGCCCACACGCACCAGGTGGATCCCGACGATCTGGCCAGGGCCGAGGAGTCCTTGAACAAAATGCTCGCCGGCGGCGACGTCGAGCCGTTGACGCTGCGGACCACCCGGGTCCACAACCACAGCCACGACTTCCATATCGCTCCGGTCGAGCGGATTTCGGGCGACTCGGGCACCGAAATCGTCTTGAAGGAACGAGGCCGAGCGAGAACGACCAGCAGGCAGGACCACTGGCACGATCTCTCGTATGAAACCTCGACCGAACCATCCGGCGGCAAGACGACCGTGCGAATCGCCGCCGCGATGGGTTCTCCCCAGGGCCGGCTGATCGCCCGGGTGCCCATCTACGGCAAGATCCGTTTCAAGAACCGCGCCGGGGACGACGCCGAGAAGGGCGTGAACGTGGGCGACGAGTGGACCTATCGGAGTTTCATCGCCGGGGGGACGCGGGCGGCGGCCATCTGGACCTTCGGGGGCATGACCGAAGCCAACTTCCCCGACGACGTGTTCCCCCAGGGCCTGCCCCTGGAAATGACCATCGAGGTCTTTCGCACCCACAAGGGCAAGACCGACGACCCGACGAACATCCCCGGCATTCCGGGCAGCCTGGCGCTGCGCAATCCCGACACCGGGTTGACCGGCAAGCTGAGAATCTTCACGGCCAACGACTTCACCACCACGGTCGAGTACCTTCCCCGCAAGCTTCAAACGCCCGAGGGAACGGCCGTCGACCTGTTCGACGATCTGGCCACGGAAGACGGCCGGATCGAGGTCGTCCTGCGTTGCGAGAAGGGCGGCCAGTTCTTCGGCGCCGCTCAGGCCGACGTGTATTTCCACGCCCGCGACGCCTCCTTCACGCTGAATTTCATCAAAGGGTACTTGGGCATCTGGATCCAGATGGTGCTGTTGATCGGCATCGGCGTGACGGTCAGCACGCTGCTCAGCGCTCCGATCGCCCTGTTGACGACGTTCGTCGTTTTGATCGTCGGGCTGTGGGGCGTCACGTTCATGTCCGACCTGGGTGCCAGCCAGTTCATGCCGATGGAGGACTTGAAAGCCAAAGAGGAGTACGTCTGGGGCGGAGGTCCGCTGGAGGCGTTGTACCGCCTGGTCCAACAGCAGAACGTCACCTCGGAAATGGAACCCGGCACCCGGACCACGGTGATGAAAACGGCCGACCAGGTGCTGGGCTATAGTCTCTTTGCGCTGGCGAAAGTGCTCCCGGAGTTCGGGCAGTTCAGCTTCGCCGATCGCGTGGCGTCCGGCTTCGATATCCCGGCGGAGAAGATTCTCATCGGCCTCTGCCGCATGTTGGGATACCTGGTGCCGCTGTTGCTGGCCGGCTATCTCTTCCTCAAGATGCGGGAGGTGGCCCGATGAAGCCTCAGAATGCTTTTCGCCGGAAGATCGTCTACCTGGTGGCTATCGTGGTGTTGCTGGGGCTGTTGAGCGTTCTGGGGCGGCCGGCGGCTCGCAACTTCGAGTCGGACCAGGGCAGCCGCGGCGGGGTGCTGGCCCAACTCCGCGAGAAACACGAGTTCAGCCAGACCCAACTCGGCGAGATCGACCTGACCGGCGAGACCATCCGGCTGGCCACCTTCGGGCTGCGCGGCGTCGGGGCGCTGATCCTTTGGGAGAAGGCCAACACCTACAAGATGAAGAAGGATTGGACCAACCTCTCCGCCACGCTCGAACAGATCACCCACCTGCAGCCCAATTTCTTGAAGGTCTGGACCTTCCAGGCGTGGAACATCGCCTACAACGTCTCGCGCGAGTTCGACGATTTTCGCCAACGCTACCGCTACGTCATCAAGGGAATCGAGTTCCTCGAGAAGGGCATCCGCTACAACCGCCGCGAACCGCAGTTGGTCCGCGACGTCGGCTGGATGATCGCCCACAAGATCGGCCGCTCCGACGAACGCCTGCAATTCCGCGAACTGTTCAAGAACGACGACGACTTTCACGGTTCGCGGCCGAGGAAACAGCGCGACAACTGGCTGGTGGCCAAGGAGTGGTTCCGCGAGGCCGAAAAACTCGTCGCCGACGGCGCGCCGCTGGGAAACGCCAGCCGCACACTCTTCTACAGCGATCGCCCCCTGGCCCAGATGCGCTACGCCGAAGCCCTGGAGAACGACGGCAATTTCGACGATTGGGCCCGGCAACAATGGGCGAAGGCCTACGACGAATGGATCGAGTACGGCAATATCGAACTTCCCGCCTTCGACCCGCAGGTGGACACGGTCCGTCTGAACGACTTCGAGAAAGAGCGGGACGAGGCCGTGCGGCTGCTGAAAGACCTGGAAGACCTCGATCCGGAAGTTCGCGGAAGAATCCTCGATAAGAAGAAAGCCGAGCTGACCGACGAACAACGCGAAGCCTATTACGACGTCGAGCCGGGCAAACGGACG
>Ga0307380_10006016_pt1 | contig 16034 bp, 16 predicted proteins | sample UN3MG_FD_202239 | JGI IMG/M metagenome (GOLD analysis project Ga0307380, IMG submission 202239) | Soil microbial communities from Risofladan, Vaasa, Finland - UN-3 | ecosystem: Environmental > Terrestrial > Soil > Coastal area > Acid sulfate soil | place: Finland: Risofladan, Vaasa | collected...
GTACTATTATGTCTTTACCCGGATATAATTTAACAACCAGTTTTTCAAATAATCCAATCATTGGAAATAGGATTATAGTAGTAACTACATTAAAAATAGTATGAATGTTTGCAATCTGGTGAGGAACTGTACTTCCAATATAAGGGAAAAGTAATGGACCAAGCTTGAATCCATATAATAATGTAAAAAACACTATTGTTCCAAATATATTAAATAATAAATGAGCAAAGGCAGTTCTTCGAGCTGTAACTGTAGTTCCGGTACTTGCAATCAGAGCAGTTGCACAGGTTCCAATATTATCACCAAACAAAATTGGTACTGCAGCACTTATTGGCATTAAACCTTGTGCTGCAAGAGCAATAATCAAGCCTATTGTAGCAGAGCTGCTTTGCAATATTGATGTCATAATAAGCCCTACAAGCAAACCAAGGAACGGATTTTTACTAAAAGTCAGCAGAAAGTTTTTAAAGTCTATATTATTTTTCAACGGTTCAAGTGATTGCTTCATTAGATTCATTCCGAGAAATAGTAAACCTAAACCGATTATTGCCATCCCGATATTTTTATATCTTCGCCTTTTACTGACAAAGAACATAATAAAACCAATAATTATTAAAGGATAAGAAAGCGCATCAATAATATTAAAGGAAACTATCTGGGCAGTAATAGTGGTACCGATATTTGCACCCATTATAATTCCTATTGCTGTTTTTAAAGTCATCAAACCCGCATTAACAAATCCAATAGTCATTACTGATGTGGCACTGCTGCTCTGGATTATCATTGTTGTTCCAAGCCCAACCAAGACAGAAGCCCAGGGCTTTTTTTGAAGTATGTTAATTATTGACTTTAAGCTGTTTGAAGTGACTTTTTGAAGGCTGTCACTTAAAGTAGTCATACCGAAAATAAATAAAGCTAAACCACCTAAAACCTGAATAATTAATTTGAAATACATAGATTAATGTAAGCGTGAATTTATAATGGTCAACAGTGATTATAATAAAATAAAGTGAATTATTAAATAAAAAAATTTAAATTAAATCACTTTTTCAGACAGTATGATCAATTGGTAATTCAGATTCCTATAGCTGTTGTATTTTCTATTATAGTTTTTACAACCTGGATAGTAATTATAAAATATAAGAATGTGACAAAGATTTTTCCTGAAGGATGGCTGCAGTTCTTACTAATTCTTTTATTTTCGCTTGCCTGGATACCGATAATATACCAGTATCTTGATTGCGGAATACTTGCCAACGGATTTGCAAGGGTTAAATGCAAGGGTTGCGGCCATGAATATCTTCTTGCCTTCTCATGCAAGCGCAGGCATTTCTGCCCGTCTTGTCACGCAAAAAGAGTCGTTGGATTTGAGGAGTGGCTATGTTCAAATGTACTTAAGAGTGTACCCCATCGCCATTTTGTATTTTCCATACCTAAAATGATAAGGATTTATTTTCTGTTTGACAGAAAACTGCTTGCAGATCTAGCAAGGATTGCCTGGGAAGTACTGAGTCTATATTATAAAAACTCAGTAAATAAAAAAAATGTTATGCCTGCCGCAGCTGCAAGCATCCAGACATTCGGTGATTTTTTAGGTTTTAATCCACACCTTCATATCCTTGCCTGCGATGGTTGTATCATTTTCTTAAGGAAAGGATGAGCTATGTAAGGGAAGAGTCTATACTTATCTATAAGTCAAAAGATGGGAAAAATATCAGGCAGTTTTATGCAACAGATTTTATTGCAAGTCTTGCAAGCCATATTCCCAATAAGAGCGAACAGATGGTTAGGTACCTCGGTTTTTACAGCAATGTCTACAGGGGCAGAAGGAAAAAAGATAATATTGATTTAGCTGATTTTGTCATACAAGATAGCGAGTATAAAAAGGGCTGCAATAAATCCTGGGCGAGGCTTATAAAAAAGATTTATGAAATGGGTCCCCTTACCTGTCCCAAATGTGGCGGGCATATGAGGATTATTGCATTTACTTAAAGATTATAAGGTAGTAAGAAAGATTCTGGATTATCTGGGCATATATGAGTTTAAAAGGGACAAGTCCCCGCCCAGGGTACTGGCGGTAGCCGATACTTTTGATGACTGGCGCTGTGATGATCATATAAATAATGATTATACGGATTTCTAGACCAAATATGATTTTTAAGGGTTTTAGCCTGCTCAAAAAACAGGTTAAATACGGCTTCGGCTAAGTTATTTAAGTCTACTGCCTGCTAACTTTTCCTAAATTTTTTATTTTTAAGGCTTGAAATATCAAATTACGGTGTTTATTTATGCTTTATACTTGAGAGATCCAAAAGCAAGTTCTTATGAATTTTACCCGTATCTGCTAGCAGGTTATTTGATTTTTTCTAATGGGCAGGGTACTGTAATATTCTCTACCTTTTATACCATGGATAAAAAGCTAAATGGATCTTGTGTAAGCCAGGGTTCTTTTGATATTTACTTATGGAACAATAATTATATTCATTTTTTTATATAAATTTTAATTTTACTGTTTTATAACCAAAATTATTAAAAATACAAATGAAAACATATTGTTAAAATATTTTAACCATATTTCGTTTACTCATTTATCAAGGAGAGTAATAAAATGATAAGTTATGAACTGCATACATTAATAGATAACATAGAAGAACTGATTAAGAAAAAGAACTGGGAAGAAATAAAAAAGAAACTACTAGACATCCCTGCTTCGGATATTGCTTATTTAATGGAACATTTTAATGAAGAAACTGAATTACTTATATTTAGGCTTCTACCTAAAATTAAATCAGCCAAGGTCTTTGCTGAATTTGAAACAGATAAACAAGAGTCTATTTTAAAAAATATCAGCAATAAAAAGATTAAACAAATCATTTTAGATTTACCTCCCGATGACAGAACTGAAATCTTCGGGGATCTACCTGGAAAAGTTACGCAGACATTATTAAATATTTTACCTATAAATGAAAGAAAAGAGGCTCTTTCACTTCTAAGTTATTCTGAAGATAGTGTTGGTAGACTAATGACCCCGGATTATATAGCTGTTAAACCAAGCTGGACTATCAGGAAAGCTCTGGAACATATAAAAGAGTTCGGCAAAGATGCTGAGACTATAAACATTATTTATGTCGTTGATGATAAATGGCACTTAATTGATAGTATGCCAATTAGAAAATTTATACTGTCTAATTCAGAAGCACTGGTAAAATCACTTATGGACCGTAAGTTCGTTTCTATATATGTAAATGAAGACCAGGAAAAAGCTGCTAAAAAAATGAAAAAATATGATATGGTATCATTACCGGTAATTGATCCCGAAGGTATACTTATTGGTATAGTAACTATTGATGACATTTTAGATGTACTGGAAGAAGAAACCACTGAAGACTTCCAAAAAGGAGCTGCTGTTGCACCATTTGGTATCAATTATACAACTGTGTCACCCTGGATGCTTTATGTAAAAAGAGTGGGATGGCTTTCAATACTTCCGATGATTCTCACAAAAATAAAGTTAGACCCGGCACTTATTAGCAGCCCTCTTCTTACTACTATAATTGATGCGTTAGGACTTCTAATTTATTTCTACATAGCCCGGTTTATTTTTAGTTTATAAAACATCAAGCTTTTTTATATAGGCAACAGTGGTTGGTTGTGGGTTTTAAGAGAGTAGAGTTGAAAAGTGTGAATAAACTTTGTATAATACTGTGGATTTACCCCGTTAAAAATTTTTATAAGTAGGAGAAAAATGCTTAAACCAGAAGATTTTTTTGATCTTTCCCAAACCCAGTTCAAAAGCCTTTTCGACAATACTGAACTACGCCAGGGAGCTTATTTAAAAGGTGATACCCTTATTGGAAATGGCTGTGTAGTTGGACATACAACTGAGTTAAAATCCTGTGCCATGCTTGGAGAAAGTAAGGCAGGACATTTTCCATATATTGGTAGCAGTATTCTCGGTAAGGTAAATCTTGGGGCAGGAACAAAACTGGCAAATTTAAAGATAGTTGAATCAAATGTTGTGATTAATATAGGAGACAGGAAATACGAAACTGGTTTAAGGAAATTTGGAGCAATACTTGCAGATGGCACAGAAACAGGATGTAATAGCGTTACAACTCCAGGAACTATATTCGGGAAAGATGTACTTTTATACCCGAATGCAACTGCAAGGGGCTATTATCCTCCAAAAACTATAATCAAACTGAGACAAACACAAAAATTAGAACAAAGGATGTAACCATAGAGGCACTGAAATTAGTAAGACACAAAAAGTGGTTTCAAAAAGGAGGTAAAGACATGGGCAAGTTATTCGGAACAGACGGAATAAGAGGAGTTGCAAATCAATACCCAATCACCCCTGATATGATTATGCAGATTGGGCAGGCTACTGCGTATATACTAAAAAAAGAGGGGCATCGCTCAAGAATTGTTATAGGTAAAGATACAAGGCTTTCTGGTTATATGATAGAAAGTACCCTGGTATCAGGCATATGTTCTATGGGGACAGATGCAATACTTGTGGGCCCTGTACCAACGCCTGGTATTGCTTTTTTAACTACTAACCTGGACGCGGACGCAGGAATAGTGATTTCCGCTTCACATAATCCATACCAGGACAATGGAATCAAAATATTTTTAAAAAACGGATATAAGCTAAATGACGAAGAAGAGCTGAAAATTGAAGAGCTGATACTTTCAAAAAAACTCCCGTCTCTTCTTACCAGTGCTGAAAATCTGGGCCGTGCGTTCAGGGAAAAAGATGCAAGTGGAAGGTATATAGTATTCCTCAAACATTCATTCCCCAGGAATCTTAACCTTGAAGGAATGAAGATTGTGCTTGATTGTGCAAATGGTGCTACTTATAAAGTTGCTCCTACATTGTTTAAGGAGATGAGGGCTGAGATTATTACTTTAAATGTTAGCCCTAATGGCCAGAATATTAACCTGGATTGCGGCTCACTCTATCCTGGAAATCTCGCAAAAAAGGTAGCTGAAACTAAAGCAGATATCGGGCTTGCTTTTGATGGTGACGGGGATAGGTTAATAGCAATTGATGAAAAAAGCAACATAGTCAATGGCGATAAGATAATTGCAATATGCGCAAAAAAAATGAAAGAGGAGGGTATGCTAAAGAATAACACTGTAGTTACAACTATAATGAGCAATCTAGGACTTTCTGTTGCATTCAAAAAGATGGGCATTAAGAATGTAACAACAAAAGTTGGCGATAGATATGTGCTTGAGGAAATGATAAAACATGATAGTGTTATTGGAGGAGAAGATTCCGGCCATATAATTTTTAAAGAACACCATACTACAGGTGATGGTATTTTAACCGCACTACAGCTTCTATCCGTTATGAAAAAGGAAAACAAGCCCCTCTCAGAACTATCAAAGATTGTGAAGACTTTCCCTCAGGTTTTGATAAATGTGAAGGTTAAAAGGAAAGCCCCGCTTGAAGAAATACCTGAACTAAAGAGTATAATATCAGAAGTTGAAAGGGAACTCGCTGACAAAGGCAGAGTTCTTGTAAGATATTCTGGCACTCAGTCTATTTGCAGGGTGATGCTTGAAGGCCCTACCAAAAGTGATACTGAAAAACTTGCCAACAAAATAGCCAAAGTTGTGGAAAATAAATTAAATTAAAAAAATAGTAAACAATACTGAGGTACTTCCTAAAGAAGAGTGTATGAAACTATTTTATACAAAACAAGAAAGAGAAGAAATTTTTTAGCGTAGCGAAACGGAGCCTAACTTATAGTCCAGCTTTAATTTTTCTATATGCCTGTAATGTTCTATATTCTTCAATTCTGAGGCAGCATCCTGATCAAGCACAACAGTAGCCTTTCCATTATGAAGTTGTATTGCCGATGCGGTGATTTGAGATGTTATGGGCCCCTCAAGAGCTTGTGCAATAACTTTTGCTTTTTTCTTTCCACTAGCAATCATAAGTACATGCCTTGCTTCAAGAATTGTTCCAATTCCCATTGTGATTGCAAAATGCGGCATCTGCTCTCTTTTTATTTCTGCCTTCTTATAAAAACTTTCATAATTATCATCTAAAGTCTGTTTTGTTAACGGCTCAATTCTTGTTCCAGATGACAGAGACGACCCAGGCTCATTGAATGCCCAGTGGCCATCCCCGCCTATCCCGAGAAGCTGTATGTCTACCCCCCCTGCTTTTCTTATCTCATCTTCATACCATTGGCAAAACTTCTCTGGCTCTTTTGAAAGCCCATCAGGCACATGAGTGTTTTCTTTCTTAATATTTATATGTTTAAAAAGTTCTTCATACATAAACCTTGCATAACTTTGGTCTAAATCATATGGTTTACCAAGATCAATACCAGCCCCAAGATATTCATCAAGATTAAAAGTTTTAACTTGTGAAAAATCAAGCCCTTGTTTGTGCATCCTTATTAGTTCTTTATATGTCCCTATTGGCGTGCCTCCAGTTGCAAGCCCAAGAACACAATCAGGTTTTGATTTTATGCATTTTGCAATAATCTCTGCTGCATATCTGCTCATTTTCTCATAATTATCCCTCACAATAATATCCATGAATACCTCCTTAAAAAATCTATTGAACATTTTCGAAAAATTTAGCGCACCCTAGGTGCGGGGTTTTAATTTTAACAAAATATCTCTTTATTTTATCACACATAGACACCAAGTCCACAAAGATTTTTTCATTTTCGTTCAACTTTGCAGGCTTACTATTATTTTCTGCAGTACATTCCAGCCAATCTGCAAATTATAGTATCCTTTGCTGATTTTATAGTCAGGCATCAAATTGCTGATTCCTTATTTTATTTCTTCAATTATTCTGTGTAAAGTATATAATATAAAAAAATACAAATTTTAACAGACAGGTGATTTATATAACTATAACAGATATAGATCTTCTTATAACCGAAGCCTTAAGATTTCTACCTCTTCTCATTCCAATTATAATAATTCAGTATGGCCTGATGATATTTGCTCTGGTTCAGCTTTTTAGAAACGAAGCAGCCTATTTACCAAAATGGGGGTGGGCTTTGATTATTATTTTTATCAATATTATTGGTCCGGTTGTTTTCTTAATAGTAGGTAAAAAGAAAGAAATAGAAAATGATTAAGGTCGTTGGTTTAAAAAAAAGCTATGGCCGCCTGGAAGCATTAAAGTCTATCAGCTTTGAAGTTGAAAAAGGCTCAGTATTCGGGTTTATTGGGCGAAATGGCGCTGGAAAAACCACCACGATGAATATCCTGACCGGTTTGATTAAATTTAATGGAGGTAAAATATTCATTAAAGGTAAGGATTTTTTAAAAAATAAGCAGGAGCTGGTAAGATCAATTGGATATCTGCCCGAGACCCCAACCTTTTATAATTATATGAATGCTTACGAGTATTTAAATTTCATTGCCAGAATTATAGGATGCGATTTTAAAAAATCCAGTAAAAGTGTTGGTAAACTTCTGGAAATGGTTAAATTGACAAAACATGGAAAAAGACGTATTGGTGGATACTCGCGGGGAATGAAACAAAGATTGGCACTGGCAGTAGCATTTATGAACAGTCCCGAAATTCTCTTTTTAGATGAGCCTGCATCTGCACTTGATCCTGAAGGAAGAGTGGAAATGCTCGAACTTATCGAAGGCCTTAAGGATGATAAGATTACTATTTTCCTGTCGACACATATTTTAAATGACGCAGAGAGGGTATGTGACAAAATATGCATTATAGATGAGGGTAAAATACTTTTGACTAAAAATCTGTCTGACTTATACGAAACCTATATACAGCCTATTTTTGATGTTGAGTTTGAAGAAGATCCTGAGGATGAAGTTAATTTATTAAAAAAACTTAACTGGGTCGAAAGTATCAAAGAAAATGGTAAGAGAATAAGCATATATGTTAAAGACATAGATTACGCCAAAAGAGAAATCTTAAAGGAGATTTCAAAGCTTGATAATAATGTTACCAGTTACCAGATCAGGAAAAGCACACTGGAAGATATTTTTATGAGAATGGTAAGTAAAAATGAGATCATTTAAAGCTTATTTTAAAAAAGAGATATTGGAGTCTGTTAGAACCAATAAATACCTGATTTTGTTTATAGGTATTGTTTTCTGGGCTTTGCTGGATCCATTGATGTTAAAGCTTTTGCCTTTACTTCTAAAAAATTATTTACCTGCTGACCTGACTGTTCTATTTTCCACTTTTACCCGCGATACTGCTTTCCAGACTTTCTTAAAAGATTTATTTCAAATTGGAACAATTATTATTGCACTTACCTTAATGGGACTGATTTCCAATGAAGTTTCTTTAAAAAAATTAGTCTTCCCCTATTCCAGGGGAGCAAACCCCGCAGGTGTTGTACTTGCAAAATATATCCACTATACGGTTACAATTTCTCTTTTTATACTAATAGCCTTTTTAACTAATTATTTTTATCTAAACAGACTTTTTACTGGTGGAATGTTATCAATTGAAATTGTGCTAAAATCATCACTGCTATATATCCTTTATTATTCCGTATTGTTATCCATACTATTGTGCCTTAGCAGCCTATTTAAAAGAGGTTTAATCGCTGGTATTACAGTCCTTGTTCTTGGATATACTCTAAGTATTTTCAATCAATTTAAGACTATAAGAGCATATCTCCCAAATTACCTGCTCTTTAAGGCAGCAGATATTGGGCATATTTTTGATAATTCTTTAATTCCCACTGTCATTGTTTCATTTTGTATAATTATACTCCTGGTCTTCTTTTCAATCCTGCGTATGAAAAAAATTGATGTCGCCTGAAGATCATAAATTGAAACGAAGCTGATAGATTTTATTATTAAATCAATAAGCTTTGGAGTAGGTATAAGTTTAAAAGAAATCAACAATTGATTGGGACAGACCCTTAATAACCTGACTTTCAAATATAAGTATAATTTTAAATAATATTTAGCAGATAAAAGAAAAGGCTTCTATAATCAGAATAAAAATCTTGCCTCTCTTTTATCTGCTATTGGATTAACCTATTGTTATACCGAATTTTGATTATTTCTTAATAATCTTAATATCTTCGATATTCTCTCTTTGGTCTTTCTCTACGGGGGCGTGCTTCATCAATTTTTAAAGTGCGCCCCATAAAATCACTGCCGTCCAGTTCTTCTTTTGCTTTTTCAGCTTCAGATGAATCAGACATTTCGACAAATCCAAATCCTTTACCCGGGATTATATCGATCTGGCTGACTTTACCATATTTAGAGAAGAGCTCTTCCAGTTGCTCATTAGTAGCAGAATAATCAAGATTCCCTACATATAGTTTGCTACCTTGCATTTTTTCTAACCTCCTTTTTCTTATTTCTTCAAGTCTAATAACATTGCCTCTGGAGGTAGAAGCAAGATATTTGCTCTATCACTATGAAGGAACATTATTAAACATAAAAATATTAAGTATTATAACTTTTTTTATAAAATATAGCTAACGAAAGTTTAGATATGATTAATCAGGTAGATATGCTCCTCATACATACCTATCCTGATTAAACATACTAATAGAGTATTAGGTTCAATCCTTTTTTAAGCAATAACTTTTTGTTTTCTCCATCGAAGCCACAGAGCAAAACCAGTTACTACCATTGCCCAAACTGCAATATATATTTCTAATTGCAATTGGCTAATTGCACCTGTACCTGAGATAAAAGCACTATAATTTATAATCGCATGAGTAAAAGAGGCTATGAGATAAAATTGCCAGCCCCAGCCTTTAGCTAAACCCCAGCCAGCTAAGGCACTGGAAGCAGTATGGAAAGCTACTGCAAAAAATCTTTCCCAGAAAGGAATCAGGGCTACCAATAGTCCGGTATTTTTAACTGCTCCCCAGCTCCAGCCAGAGAGAAAGAGATTATTATGAACCCAGACTGCTTCAAAGACTCCAATACCAAGTCCCGCTACAGCTCCAATAACCAGCCCTAATTTTGGGTCAATTTTTTTTCCTTTTCTCCACCAGTATATAACCACAGGTATCAGCTTGGAACCTTCCTGAACCATTCCAGAAAGAAGTATTGATGGTATTCCGGCAAGCAGCAGCCATTTTATAAGAATTTCCTGGCTCCAGAAGAAATTTAAAGCTCTGCCTGTCAAGAACTGAAGTGGAATTTGAATAAAGGAAACAGCAGTCCAGGTTAGAATGGTACTACCGGCAAGAACCGCCCATAGCTGGGGTTTTTTTAAAATAGGAGTCCAATAAACAGCATACCAGATTGTTCCAAAAGCTACACCCAGACCAATCCCTATAAGTGCCTGGTTCCATAGAATACCTGGGTAAACAAAGCCGGAGACAAAGAAATTAACCATGTATTCAAGCATCATATTCCTTTCTTCTACAATTAATAAATTATGTTATCAAATAAATGATCTCCAGGAAACTATTATCATTGAACTTAAAATTATTTATAATAAATATACTTACCTAAACCAATAAATCCAGTATTTTTAAAGATGTAAAGATATATATTTGTGAGACTCCTATAAGTAAAAAAGAAGCAATAGAATAAATAAAAAAATATGCCTTCACTCTTTTGGGTATCCAATCGGGATTATATAAAGAGGTATATGATCCTGGGGTAAATCCAACAAATCCTGAATATAACTATCATCAAAAGCGCCTACAGGGACTGCTCCAAGGCCAAGCGCTGCAGCCTGTAGTAGTATATTCTGGCATGAGTGCCCAGCTTCTAAATGTACATATCTTATACCTCTATTGCCATACTTTGCTGTAGTTCTTTCGTAAACAGCAGTGATAATTATATTTACTGGAGCTTCTGCAACAAATCCCTGAAAGAGAACACCTTGTATTAGGTTTGGTCTTAAATCATCTGAACTTAATTTTATAATTTTATGACCATCCGGAATATAGTGAAATACACCATCACTTTTTAATAAAAATATTTCAAGGGGATAAAGCGCACCTGCAGATGGAGATGTCCTATAACCGGTGGATTCCTGGGTAATCCCTTGGGCAGCCCAGAGGATTTGGGATATCTGATCAAGACTTAATTCTTTAGAAGAAAAATTCCTCACTGACCTTCTACTTTTCAAAGCTTCCTCTAGTGAGATTTTACCTTCTAATTCAGGCTGTGGAAGCATAATTTCCTCACCTTTTATATTATACATTGTTTTATCCTCTTCTTCCCCGGCATTATCTTTTGAATTTTCTTTGATTGTATAAGTGCTATCAGAACTTACATCACCTGGCTCATTACAGGAAATTAACGAAATGAATAAAGCCACCAGGACTAGCAATATAATTGATATTTTTAAAGCTAAAGTCAAATTTTTAACTCTCTTATTTCTCATAAACTCCTTATTAAATATTATACATCAATTATCCCAAATTATAAGAAAGCAGTATTCTATTTTATTCTATTAGAACTATCAGGATAGTTTTTTTATAGAATTAAAAAACAATATAAATCCTTTTATAATACTTATCTAATTTATTACCTTCAATTGATTCAAGAATATTTTATCTTTACTGTAACGCTAATTTGATTTAGAATATAGATTATTCAGATTAATATAAATATTGTGATATGGTAAATAGTAAAAAGCAAGTCAATATAGAAGAGAAGCTATGATAGATTTACCTGAAGTACAATACTGAAATAACCATAAAATATTTAATCATTTGAATGCAGGCAATTCAGTTTATGCACTAAGATGTCTAGTAATTTAGAATTAGCATTCAAGCAGTTTCAAGACCAACATAAAAGATTGTAAAGGAGATTTATCATAAAGATAATTTATTACTAAAAATATAACCTCATAAAGCCCTGGCGGTTAGTTTATTATGGATCAGTTAATCTGAAATATAAGGGAAATCACATAGAGGTAAAGTATATAGATTTAGAATATATGTGTTGAAGTGGCTAAATAAAGAAAGGAGGGCTATGTTAAAAGAAAGAGTTGTGAAATATAAATAGGAAGGAGGTGAGTTTTTTAAAAATAAATTTCCCCGATATTATATTTAAGTTGGTTTAAGGAATAAGGATTTCAAAAGGAGATTAAAATGAAAAAAATATTAATTCTATTACTTACAGCAATTTTTGCCATATCTCTTCTCTTTATGGGTGTTGGCTGTAAGGAAAAAGTAAGTGGAGAGGTTGAAGTATTCTCCTGGTGGACTGCTGGTGGAGAAGCTGAGGGATTACAGGCTATGATTGATATTTTCAATGAGAAATATCCCGATGTAGAATTTATAAACGCAACAGTTGCAGGTGGAGCAGGAGTTGAAGCAAAACCAGTATTGATTAGCAGATTGACAGGAGGTGACCCTCCGGATTCATTCCAAGTACATGCCGGGCATGAACTTATTGATACTTGGGGCGTTGGAGATTATCTAGAACCTGTTAATTTCATATTTGAGGAAGAAGGCTGGTACGATGTATATCCTGAAGATATGATCTCCATTCTCTCCAAGGGAGATGATATCCTGTCAGTACCTGTTAACATCCATCGTTCAAACGTTCTGTGGTATAACAAGGCAGTTTTCGAAGAAAATGGTATTGAAGTACCCACTACTTTTGATGAATTCTTTGCAGCAGCAGATGTTCTAAAAGCTGCAGGTATAACACCTCTGGCTATGGGTGAAGCGTGGACTGCAACGCATCTTTTCGAAAACGTACTTTTAGGAGTTGTAGGCGCTGATGACTACGTAGGTCTAATGGATGGTTCTGTAAAATGGGATTCAGATGGAGTTAAAGAAGCAATACAAACCTATGTAGACATCCTGGATTATGTTAATGCTGACAATTCAGCATTAGGATGGGATGAAGCAGCACAATATGTAATTGATGGTACTGCCGCTATGACCGTTATGGGCGACTGGGCAGAAGGTTACTTCAAGTCAAAAGGCTTGACTCCAGATGTAGAATTTGGATATGTTCCTTCCCCGGGAACATCTGGAATTTTCATGGCTCTATCAGATACATTCTGTCTGCCAAAAGGTGCTCCAAATCGTGATGCGGCAATAGCATGGCTGAAAATCTGCGGTTCTAAAGAAGGACAGGATGCATTCAATCCAATAAAAGGTTCAATTCCATCAAGAACTGATGCTGATATCAGTCTCTATGATGTATACCTGAAGAGTGCTATTGATGACTTTGGCAGCAACATAATTACGCCAAGTATCCAGCATGGTGCAGCAGTATCTGAAACCTGGTTAGTAGCTATAGGTGATGTTATTACATTACTTCTTGCTGATAAAGACGTAGATGCCGCTGCAGCTGCGTTACAGGCAGCCGCTGATGAGAATCTATAACAGATGATATTTGAGCATATGTAGTTGAGTTATTATTTGCCCATAGATTTTAGAATCTATGGGCAAATAATTTCAATAGAATCAATCAGAATTATTTTAAAAAAATAAAAAGCTTTTTACCCTAAGAGTAAGGATAAATATAATAAAAATGAAACAGTCAAGAAAAGAAAGAACAATTGTAATTCTAACAATTATACCTTCAGTAGTTGCAGTTGGCGTATTTGTTTATGGTTTTATTGCGTGGTCTATAAGAGTAGCTTTATCTGATTGGATAGGAATTAGACCTGACTATACCTTTGCCGGGCTAAAAAACTTCATATCTTTATTTAAAAGTGGCAGGTTTTTAATTGACATTTATAATAACATATTTTTTACTATTTTATTTCTTGCCATCTGTGTTGGTGGTGGCCTGCTTCTTGCGATCTTACTTGACCAATTTATCAAGGGTGAGGGTATTTTTAGAACTGTCTATCTCTTTCCACTGGCAATCTCACCTGTTGTAACTGCGGTCGTTTGGAGATGGATATTTCTTCCTAAAGCCGGGGTAAATGTTTTATTAACTAATTTTTTATCAAAAATAGGTATAGAGCGTACTGTAGAATTTGGATGGTATACCTCTCTTGCCAGTTTTGGTCCTTTTAATATTGCATTAATTCCTATCATCATTGCAGCATCCTGGGGGTTTGTTGGATATGTAATGGCAATGTATTTAGCAGCATTAAGGGGGATTCCTGCTGAGTTAAAAGAAGCGGCACGCGTTGATGGTGCAAGTGAATTTAAAATATATATGAAAATAATTTTGCCACTTCTAAAACCCATTACTCTAAGTGCCCTTATCATCCTGGGTCATATATCACTAAAAATGTTTGATTTAGTTTATGTAATGACTGGAAGAGGCACAGGATTTGTTACTGATTTCCCATCTATTTTTATGTATGAGACAACCTTCGCTGCAAATAAATTTTCTCAGGGTGCTGCTATTTCTCTTGTTATGCTCCTGATGGTTGCAGTAGTGATTATTCCGTATTTAACACTAAGTTTGCGTAAGGAGACTTGAGATTGAAGAAAAAAGTTATTTTATACTTAGTCCTGATTATATTTCTTATTCTATTTTTGGTACCAGTATATGTACTTATGGTTACATCATTTAAAGATTTTAAAGAAGTAAGCCTTGCAACCATGTGGAACTTGCCAAAAGGACTGAATTTCCAAAGCTTTATAAGCGCTTTCGATAAGCTTAAAGGTAACTTTCTAAATAGCCTTTACTTAACTATTCCTGCTACTGTTATTTCTGCATTACTGGGTTCCTGGAATGGTTATATTTTATCAAAGTGGAAATTTCGTGGCTCTGATATTATATTTACTCTTATATTATTCGGGATGTTTATTCCATATCAGAGTATATTAATTCCACTGGTTTTAGTTTTAAGGTCTATTGGACTTTACGGTTCAATTCCAGGCTTGATTGTAACTCACGTCATCTATGGTATACCCATAGTAACTCTTATCTTTCGTAATTATTATGCAGGGGTTCAGAATGAGATAGTGGAAGCTTCAAAGATTGACGGAAGCAATATATTTGGAACTTACTTTCATATAATGTTCCGGATTGCAATACCGGCTTTTGTAGTAGCAATTGTCTGGCAGTTTACATCAATATGGAATGAATACCTCTTTGCATATGTTTTAACCCACAATCCCCGCGTTCAACCAGTTACAGTAGCCCTGGCAAACCTGGCCGGCAGCCAATACGTGGAATGGAATGTTCAAATGGCAGGAGCTTTGATTATTACCATACCGCCACTGCTGGTTTATATATTTTTAGGAAGATACTTTATCAGGGGATTACTTGCTGGTTCAGTAAAAGGTTAAAATATGTTTTAATCAAAATAGATTTATATCCTGGAAATATTCTTAAAATAAGGTAAAAAATATGGTAAAGTTGTTTTTTATAAATTATAAAATTTTTCTTAATGTTTATGGGAAGCCCGGAACTTTTTAGAAATATAGGACTGATAATAATCTGTAATTTCATAGGCGCAATACCTTTTTGCAACATTATTGCAAAAATTCATAGCAATAAGGATTTAAGAAAAATTGGAGACAGGAATCCAGGTAGCTGGAATTTAATATTTAACGTATCAAAGTTTTGGGGACCTTTAGGTGTAATCTTAGATGTTCTGAAAGGTTTTCTATCATATTTTTTAGTTTTAAAAATCACAGGTTTTGAAATAGTAGCAATACTTGCAGGGTGCGCTGCCGTTGCAGGTCATAATTATTCTCCATATCTAAAATTTTCAGGCGGTAAAGGAATTGCATCTACAATAGGATTTTTTCTCGCTATTCATCCCCTGGCCATTATAGCTTTTGGAATAGGCATTCTCTCAGCATTATTTTCAATTAGAAATATGATCTGGGGGGTAATATCAGGAATTGTTGCATCAAGCATCTTTTTATGGCTCTTTAAAAGCTCGCCAGTTTATTTAATTGCAGGAATTTTACTTCTAATGATTATTATTCCTAAATATATCAACCGTTCAATAACAATACCCCATAATTTTAAATTTAGAAAAGAGAAAAGTGTAAAAGATTTATTTACACCAAAGATTAGATAGCTACTTATAATTATCGCTTACCAGTCTTAATCCACCTTCTTCTCTGACATCATATATTCTACCTTTCCAGTTTACACCCATTCCAATTTTAGCATTGAAGATTGAATTTATAGCTATA
>Ga0307380_10006017_pt1 | contig 16034 bp, 16 predicted proteins | sample UN3MG_FD_202239 | JGI IMG/M metagenome (GOLD analysis project Ga0307380, IMG submission 202239) | Soil microbial communities from Risofladan, Vaasa, Finland - UN-3 | ecosystem: Environmental > Terrestrial > Soil > Coastal area > Acid sulfate soil | place: Finland: Risofladan, Vaasa | collected...
GGCATCCACCGGCTGCTGTTCGGTTCGCCCAGCGGCCCCGCGCCGCCCCCGCCGCCCTCGGACCCCGGCCAACTCGTCCTGGCCTTCGCTAAACCGCCCACGTGAGAAAGCGTGGGGAAACTCCTGGAGGACTATCGGCTTTACGTGAGGCTCCTGAAGGAGTACTGTGAGAAGGGAGCGCCGCACGGATGACCTCGATAACCAGCAAGGAACGCGTCCGCACCTGTCTGGCCTGGCAGGAGCCCGACCGCGTCCCCATCCAGACGTACCTGACACCCGAAATTCACGCGCTTCTCAAGGCACATTTCGACCCCGTCCCCGTCCACGAGGCCCTGGGCGTTGACTTCCGCGGCGTCGGCGCCAGGTACCTCGGCCCCATCAAGAAGCCCCACGACGATATCGTCTCTTACGACGTCTGGGGCATCGGCTACAAGCGCGTGCCCAACGGCACAGGCGGCTACTACGACGAGGCATGGGAACTGCCCCTGGCCGGGCTCGAAACGATGGACGACGTCGCCGCCTACCCGTGGCCCGACCCGGCCGCGCACGACTACTCCAAGATCGCCGAGCAATGCGACGCCTTCCGCGACTTCGCCGTCTGCTGCGGGGGCGCCGGGACGCCCGACATCCTCAACGGCGTCTCCCGCGGGCGCGGCATGGAACACGTCATGATCGACATCGCCACGCGCGACGAGGTCGGCATGGCCATCATCCAGAAGCACCTCGAATTCGAGTTCGAGGTTTCCCGCCGCACTCTCGAAGCCGGTCGCGGCCGGATCGACATCCTCTGCCTCGGCGAGGATATGGGCAACCAGAACGGGCGGATGTTCTCCCCGAAAGACTTCGACGAGGTCTTCCGCCCCGTCCTCCAGCGGTTCATCGACCTCGCGCACCACTACGGCGCCCGGGCCATGCTCCACTCCTGCGGCGACACCCACGAGATCATGCCCGACCTCATGAACATGGGCCTCGACATCCTCGACGCCATGCAGCCCGAGCCGCACGGCATGAACCCCGAGAAGATCCGCGCCCTCTGCAAGGGCCGCCTCGCCTTCTGCGGCCTCATCAGCACGCAGGCCACGCTCCCCTTCGGCACGGTCGCCGACTGCCGCCGCGAGGCCCGCCATCGCCTCGATGTAATCGCGCCCGGCGGCGGCTACATCTTCGCCCCTGCCCACTGTATCCAAGCCGGCACGCCGCTGGCCAACGTCCTGGCCGTTTACGAAGAAGCCTTAGGCAGGCGCCTTGGGTGACGCGCCCGCCCCCGTCCACTTCGTCCGCCTCATGCTCTACGCCTACTGGCCGCCCGGGCTCTACTGGTTCGATAACGTGATGCTGAAGGTGGTGGCCGATCCCGGCGCGCCGGGACCGACCGAGGCGAAATGACGAGCGGCCGCGCGGCCAGGCTCTGTCTGATAAACTGGGGATGCTCCGGGGTGGCGGCCCCGCCCCGGCGGGTAAACTTCCTAGGCCGCCGCCACCGCCTTCCGTGCCATGCGCGGTGGCCTGGGAAGGCCACCGCGCGATTTGTCAGACAGAGCCTAGGCGCGCTCGCGCTGGGGCTTCGCACCGCGGGCCCCGAGTTCCGCCAGGCGGTCGCGCAGACGCGCCGCCAACTCGTACTCCTCCTGCTGGACGGCCCGCCGCAGGCGCCGCTGAAGACGCTCGCGAAGCGGTACGGGACGCTTCTGGCGAATCTCGCGCGCCAGCCCCTTCAGAAACTCCAGCGACCGGTGCCGCTCAAACGCAAACCCCATCTCCTCGCGCTCCGGCAGGGCCTCGACCGCCTGGATGCCGATCTCGACCTCCCGCAGCGCGATATCATACTGCCGCCGCCGCGCCGCCAGCAGCGCCCGGCTGGCGCGGTTCATGCGGAGGATGTACGGCCGGTACTGCTCGAACGCGCTGCAGTCCTCCCGCGAGGCGGCGTACTGTGACATCAGGTCCAGGCACCGCAGGTTCCGGGCGGTGTCGCGGACCGTCCGGCCATACTCGCCCACCTGGAACAGGACCACGTAGCGGTAGTAGTAGAGAAGGGATTCCTCGCGGAGGCCGCGGCAGGCGGTGGCCGGAATGACGAACTCGCTCCCCGACCCGCGCCGGCGCTTGTGGGACAACAGACGCCGCTCCCAGTACGCCAACAGCGACCCGCACCCGTACGGCCGCACGCCGTCCGGCCGGCCGTCCAGTTCGTACTGTTCCACGCCGAGCGGCAGGCGGACCTGGACCTTGCGCCGACCGTCCTGGCCCGAGATCATGCGGATCGTGCGGTCGGGGTCGTACGGCCACTCGGCCAGCAGTCCCCTCAGGTCATCCGCCACCGCCGTCTCCTTCGGCCCGAAACACCCAGTCTTCACCTACCATTCTACACCAATTTGCGGGGTTGACAACCGACTCGTCCGCACAATAATCGCACCCGCCTTGCGTCTGTCTGATAGAATGCCCCCAGGACACTCACCATGGCCAGGGACGACCGAAAATCCGCCGCGGCCGCCTTCTCGGAGACCGGCCTGCGCCGGCCCCGAAGACACCGCCGGCTCTTCATCGCCCTGGCGGTCCTCGGCGCCCTGGTGCTCCTGGTAGGGCTCGGCCCGCGCATCCTCTCCATCGGGGTCGTCAAGGACCTTGTCCTGGCCTGGGCGAGCGGCCGGTCGCCCGTCCGGCTGGCTGCCGAAGACTTGCGCCTGACGTGGTTCGGCGAGCAGGAGGTCCGCGGCCTGTCGGTCACGGGCCCCGACGGGGAGCGTCTCGCCCGCGTGGGCAAGGTGCGCCTGGAGTCGCGGCTGGTGGACCTCGTGCTGGACCGCCGGCGGCTGGGTGCGCTGACAGTGGAAGACGCGGAAGTGGCGCCCCGCCTCCTCGTGTTCCCCGCTGCCGCGCCCGAGGCGCCCCCCGAGGAAGCGCCCGCCGAGGCGCCAGCCGAGGTTCGGCCGTCCGCGCTCCCCCTGCCGCGGTCCGTTCGGGTCCGCAACCTGGCGATCGTCACGCGCGCCGGGACGATTCGCGTTTCCCATGCCGATTTTGTCTGCGGCGAGGCCTACGACCGCCTCGAGGCGCGCCTGGAACTGGTCGCGGGGTCCCAGAGCGGCACGGCGGAGGTCGAAGCGCACCTTACCGGTCTCTCGCAGGATTGGCAGGGAGCCGGCGCGGTCGGCACTGAACTTCGCCTCCGCTGCGACGGCATCCCTCTCGCTCCCGTCTGGCAGGCGATCGCGCGCGACCCGCAGGCGGTGGAGGTGGGCGGCATCCTCCGCGGCCGGGCGGACCTGGAGCGGGCGCGCACCGGAGAACTGGCCGTCCGGACCCAATGGGACGGCCGCGACCTCTCTGCGGCGGGCGACGCCCTGGCCGGCGACCGCCCCACCCTGGCGTCGGCCACCCTGGTCTTCAACGGAAGGATTGCCGCGCAGACTCTTCACGTGGATGACTTCCGTTTCGACTGTCCCGTCGCCACGCTCACCGCCAACGGAACGTTCGACCTTGCGGCACTCGAATCGGGCTTCACGAGCGACATCGGTCCACCCGTCACGGGTGAGGGAGAGGCCCGCCTTCAGGCCGCCCTTGCTCCTCTCGCCGCCATGTTCCGCCATACGCTTGGCCTTCACGAAGACCTGAACGTGACGGCCGGCAACCTCGATATCTCCCTCGCCGCCAAATCCGAAGCCGAGGGCGCCGGCCTGCAACTGGCGGCCGCGGTCAAGGACCTTCAGGGGACGCGGGCGGGGGAGCCCATCGCGCTGGCGCCGTTTGCTGTCTCGGCCGAAATCGAAAAGGACCCCGACGGGCTGCTCGTCAAGAACCTGCATCTGACGGCCTCGTTCGGATCGCTGGAGGGGCGCGGGCGGATGGACGACTTCACGCTCGATGCAACGCTGGATCTCGCCCGGGCGACCGACGAGGTCAGCCGATTCGTGGACCTCCGGGGACGGTCGGCGTCGGGCACGGCCCGGCTGCACCTGGAAACCAGCGGCGGATTTGCCGAGGGCATTTCGCTGGTCGCCGGCGCGGAAGTCGAGGGCCTGAGCCTGGCGCTCGGCGAAGAGCGGCACTTCGAGGAGCCGCACGTCACGCTTACAGCCGCGGCCCGCGCCACCTTCGACGAGCAGCGCCGGCCGGACGGCCTCACCATCACCCATCTTGAAGGCGCATGGTCCGCCGGCACGCTGAAGGCGAGCGGGTCGGCACTCCGCCAGGACGGCACGTGGACCGTGTCCGCGAAAGCCGAAGGGCGTGGCGAGGTCGGGCCGCTCGCCCGCCAGGTCGCCGGCTGTCTCGGCCGGCCCACGAGCGACATCACCGGCCGTTGGCAACTCGCGGCCGACCTCTCCGCAGCGGAAACGCTGGACCTTTCGCTGGAGGCCCGCGGCCAGGGCCTGACGGTTCCCGTCACAGAAACAGGGGGCGGCGAAGGAAAACGCACGCTGACCCTCGAGGACACGACTCTTTCGGCGAACGTGTCCTACGAGGGGGGCGACCGGCGGGTGGCTGCGGTTCGCGGCCTACGGTTGCGCGCCCCCGGCCTGGAAGCGACCGCCGCGGGATCGCTCACCCTGCCGCGCCAGTCCGGCGCGGACGATCTTGCGCTCGCGGGTGAGGGAAACGCGAAAGTGGACCTGGCGGCCCTCTCGCTGCTCCTCCGCCCGTTCGGACTTCTCGCGCCCGGGTCGCACCTGGCGGGATCGGCGGCGCTGGCGGCCAAGGCGACGACCGCCGCCGGGCGCACCTCGGCCGAGGGACGTCTCGAAGCCGCCGATCTGGATCTTTACTTCGCTGACTCGCAAACCGCCTTGCACGAGGCGCACCTGACCGCGCCCTTCACGGCCTCCTACGAACCGAAGACGAAGCGATTCGTCTTTGAGACGAAGGACCTGGCGAGCCAGTTGGTCAAGGGATCGGCGCGCGGCGCGTTCCAGCCGGCCGAGGGCGGCACGAATCTCGAGGCGGGGGCCGACCTGGAGTTCGACGGCGAGCGGCTTCAGGCGGTTCTGGGCGCCCGCATGCCCGAGCGGATGACGCTGGGCGGCGTGTGGCGGATCGTCGCCGATGTGCGCGGACCGATGCCCAACGAGGCGCCTTCGTGGAACCGGAGGCTCGCCGATCTGGCGGGCGATGGCGACATCGGAGTCGGCACCCTCGCGTTTCGCGGGCTAAGCGTCACCGCCGGCAGCGTGCCGTGGAAACTGGCGGCGGGGAAACTGGTGCTGGGGCCGGCGTCCGACCGGCCCGCGGCGCTGACGGTCAACAAGGGAACGGTGCGCCTCGCGGGTGCGGTGGACCTGGCGTCCGAGGAGCCGCGCTACATCCTCTCCGAGCCGCTCCAGGTGGCGAAGGATGTGCACCTGACGGGCGAACTGGCCGAGGGGATGCTCGCGTACGTCAGCCCGCTCTTGGGCCAGTCGGTTTCGCCGACGGGGCGGCTGGGGCTCGCCGTCCGGAGCGCCGACCTGCCACTCGGGCCGAGCCTTCGCCAGCGCGCCAGCGCCGACGCCGAGTTCACCATCGAGGAGTTCCGGAGCCAGCTCAAGGGACCGCTGGCGCTCCTTGCCGTCTGGGCCGGCGCCCGCGAGACGGTCGAAGAGCAGGCGCTCGGGCCGTATCCCATCCTCCTCAGCGACGGGCGATTTCACCTGCGCGACCAGAAGGTGTCGCTCCACGGCGGCATCGAACTACGGGTGGACGGGACGGTCGGGCTCGACGGAACGATGGACACCCTGGTCGGCGTTCCGCTCACCGAATCGCTGCTGAAGAAGTTCGGCGTGTCTGTCAAGCAGCGCGGCGTGTGGACCGATCGGCTTGTGCGCGTGCCGCTTACAGGGACCGTCAGCCATCCGAAACTCGACGAGAAGCAGTTGCTCAAGGAAATCCTCAAGACGGTCGGCGAGGCCCTCCTGACGCCCGAAAAGGGTGCGGAGATCATCGAGGACCTCCTGAAAGACATTTTGAAGAAACCGCCGCGCGAGAAACCGGGCGAGGAAGCGCCCGCGCCCGAGGCGGAATCCGCCCCGCCGGGGGAGAAACCGGGCACGGCAGAACAGCCCCCGCCCACGCTGAAAGACCTGATAGACCTTTTCAAGCGGCCGCGAGAGGAACCGGCGGAGCCGGCCAAGTAAATTCTTGGTCCGGGCCGCAGTTCCGATTTGATTTTTTGCGTCCGCGCGGTATAATACATATCGGAAGGCTCAGAAAAGCCCTCGCGAAGAACTTTGGAAACTCGGCGGGCGGCGTGGCGCGTGGCCGGAATGCGTGCAAGCGACCTCGAGGCCGTGCCGGATTGCCGAAGAATGCGAGCGAGGCGCGAGCCTTCCACTGAAAAGTCTGGCGCGCCATTTCGATAGCCGTAAAGTGCGGACCCGCGCGGGTTTTCGAGAAGCGGTGGGCCCATCGCTGGATCTTTAGGGCGAGGCAAGCGCCTCGCCCTTTTTCTGCGCTGCCCGCGCATCGGCTAGGTTCTGTCTGATAAACCTAGAATACTCTCGGGTGGCGGCCTTCCCAGGCCGCCACCTGCCTGAAACTGTCCCATGCCCTTCGCGGCGGCCTGGGAAGGCCGCCGCGCCATTCATCAGACAGGACCTAGGCGCGCGAGGAGAGCGGGTCCTGGCGTCCCGCATCGCGGAACGCCTCGGCCCGACGGCGGCAACTGGCACACCGACCGCAAGGCCGATCCTCGCTCCGATAGCACGACCACGTCAGTTCCAGCGGGGCGCCGAGTTCGACGCCGAGACGGACCACGTCCACCTTACGCATCGCGACCAGCGGCGTCTCGACGGCAAGGTGCGTTTCGGGGCGCGTGCCTAACTCCACCAGTCGCCGGGCCGCCTCGTAGAACGCCGGCCGGCAATCGGGGTACCCCGGCGCGTCCTGCTCGACCGCGCCGAGGACGACGGCCGAAGCCCCGATCGCCTCGGCCCACGCGACGGCAATCGCCAGGAGGTTCGCGTTGCGAAACGGAACGTACGTGCTCGGGATCTCGCCGGGCGTGTCGTCCTCGGGCACCGCGAGGCGCGGGTCGGTCAGGCTGCTTGCGCCGATTTCTTTTAAGTACCGCGCCTCGGCGACGAGGGATCGCTCCGCGCGGAAATGTTCGGCCAGCCGGCGGAAGCACTCCAGTTCCTTCGCCTCCGTCCGCTGGCCATAGTTGACGTGGAGCATGGCGAGGCGGTATCGGCGCGCCGCCCACGCGGCGGCGACGCAAGAATCCATCCCGCCGGAAGCAAGCACAACGGCCAGAGGGCGCTCACTCATCACGGCCTTCTCCGTCATGCGATGCCCGGGCCGCTCGGCTCAATGCGGATGAGGACCTTGATGGCGTCCGGCCTGTCGGCGGCACGGAGCGCCTCGGGCGCCTCGTCGAGCGCATAGGTTGCCGTCACCAGAGGCTCGACGCGGACCTCGCCGCGGCCGAGCATCGCCACGGCCTCGTCCATGGGACCGCACCGTGACCCGACAACCGTCACCTCGTTCACCACGATTGGCGCAAGGTCCAAACCCGCCGTGTCGGCCACGGTGCTCTTCAGGACAATCGTTCCTCGTGGGCGGACGAACCGAAGGGCCATCCCCAGGCCGTCGGGCGAGCCGGTGCACTCGACGACGACGCGCGTGTCGGCCGCGGGACGAGCCTCGCGCTCCGGGACAACCGCGATGCCGAGCCGCTCCAGAATGGCGAGTTTCGTCGGCGACCGTCCGACGACCGTCGGCTGAACATTCCACGCCCTGAGCACCTGGGCCACGAGTTGCCCCAGGCGGCCGTCGCCGAGGACCACGACCTCTTCACCGGGGTGGAAATCGACCTGCCGACCGATCTGGATGGCGGCGGCGAGCGGCTCGGCGAAAACGGCCTGCTCGTCCGGGACGGTGTCGGGCACCGGATGAAGGTTCTCCTCCGGCAGCGCGAGGCGTTCAGCGAAGGCGCCGTCGCGCCCCTCGATGCCCAGGACGGTCCGCCGGCGGCAATGGGTGGCCAGGCCCTCGCGGCACAGGTCGCACCGGCCACAGGGACAGTTGATTTCGCCGACAACGCGGCGGCCCGCGTGCCGGCCGCTCTCGGCCACGCCGACGAACTCGTGGCCCAGCACGCCGCGGAAGCCCATGTAGCCCTTGACGATCTCCAGGTCGGTGCGGCAGATGCCGGCCATGCGAACGCGGACGCGCACCTCGCCGGCGCGAACCTCGGGGTCGGGATAGTCCGGCTCGACGCGGACCGCCTTGCCGTCAAAGACACAGGCCTTCACGCTCGGGCCTCCGGTCGCGCGTGCGGTGCGGGCTATTCGAGTTCGCCTTCGCGGACGTCCTGCTCGAACAGGCTGCCGACGAAATGGCGGACGCCCTTCGTGATGGCGGGTCGCTGGCTCTCGCCCTTGGGCAGGCCGGGCGGCCGGCCGTGGCGCGCGAAGGGGGCATCGGCCGACGCGAGGAACTCCTCCCACGGCGCGGCATCGCGGGGCAGGTTCTGGCCGGTCATGTAGCGAAGGCTCTCCCAGCACTTCTGGGCCTCGCCGATGTCGGACTTCGAAAGCCCCTCGACAAGGGCGTCGGCGGCGGCGCGGTCCTTGTAGTGGCGCAGGGCGCCCTCGGCCGCCAGACGCACATCCAGGTTCGGGTCGGCTTTCATCGCGGCGACGAGGGCCTCCAGACCGTCGGGCGACGCCTTCTTGCCGAGGGAGGCGGCGGCATCGGCTCGCACGAGGGGGCTGGAGTCGCCGGCCAGGAGTTCCTTAAGAGTCTCCAAAACGCCCTCGCCCTCGACGTCGCCGAGCGCCTGCGCCGCCGCCGCTCGGACCATCGGGTCGCTGTCCTTCTTCGCCACAAGGCACAGGAGCCCCACCAGCGTAGGCACGGACTCGGCCTTGCCGCTCTTGGCGATGGCCTGGACGGCGTCGCGGCGGACGTCGGGGTCGTCGTTTTCCAGGTCCACGATGCGCGATCCGATCGGCCGGGGCATGATTTTTGCCAGAGGACCGAAAGACGGGTCCACGGTGCACCCCGCCGCCAGGACGAGGACCAGCGCGCCGGACCATGCTGCCGGGCGAATCATGACGCGCTCTCCGTCCGTGCGGCCGCGCCGTCGGCGCCCGCGAAGAACTCCTCCGGCGAGACAAGCGCAACCGACTCGACCTTTTCGCCGAGGAACCGACAGCCGACCTCGCGGAATCGGTCGGGGTGGTCGCTGACGTAGCAGCGGAGCGTCCCCCGGCCGTCGGGCGCAAGGAGCCCCGCTTGGCCGAGGTCGCGAGCGACTTCGTCGGCGACGGCCTCAGCCGAATCCACCAGCGCAACGGCGGGTCCGAGCACGTCGGCCATCGCGCCCTTCAGGAGCGGATAGTGGGTGCATCCGAGAACGAGGACGCCGACGCCGGCTTGCCGGAGCGGCTCGAGGTATTCCCGGACGACCGCCCGGACGATGGGGTCGTCGGCCGCCCTTCCCTCCTCGGCCAGGGGCACAAGGAGTGGGCAGGCTTTTTCAACAAGCGAGGCGCCGGGTCGGAGTCGGCGGATGGCCTCGCGATAAGCGCCGCTGGCAATGGTGCCCTCCGTGCCGATGACGCCGATAAGCCGGTCGCCTGCGGCGCGGACGGCGGCGCGGGCACCCGGCTCAATGACGCCGCAGATGGGCCATCCGAACCGCTTCCGGAGGGCCGGCAGCGCGGCCGCACTCGCCGTGTTGCACGCCACCACGATGAACTTCGGGTCGTACCGGCCGAGGAACTCACAGTCTTCGACGGCGAAGCGCATCACCGTCCGTCCACTCTTGATCCCATAGGGGACGCGTGCGGTGTCGCCGAAATAGACGATTGTTTCAGCAGGTAGACGCCGCCGCAGCGCCCGGACGACCGTCAGGCCGCCGAGACCTGAGTCGAAAACGCCGATGGGTCGCCTCATGCCGGGCTTCCTGGATGCCGATATACGGCCTGAGCCTCCGTCGCCGACGGTCCCATCATAGGCCCGGGGGCGCGTAAATCAAGGATCCAGCGGGCGGCGCAGGCCGTCGGCGCGATTTTGCGGACGGCGACCTTGACAGTGAGACGTCGGGACCCTATACTGCCCCGCTCTCGGGAGGCGATTGGACGAACTATGGCGAGAACCGGCACAGCGCTTCGCGGCAAGGACCTGGAGCAGTTCAAGAAACTGCTGCTCGAAAAGAGATGTCTCCTGGTCGGGGACGTCAGCGCCCTGGAGCGTGCTGCGCTCCAGCAGAACCGCCAGGACGCCTCCGGCGACCTGTCGAAGATGCCTCTCGACATGGCCGACATCGGCTCGGACAATTACGAGCAGGAGTTCACACTGGGCCTGATCGAAAACGAACAGGCCACGCTGTGTGAAATAGACGAGGCCCTGGAGCGAATCGAGAAGGGGGAGTACGGCAAGTGCCAGCAGTGCGGGCACGGGATCGCGAAGGCCCGCCTCAAGGCCAAGCCGCACGCCACTCTCTGCATCGAATGCCGACGCCAGGAAGAAAAGGGCTCGCCCTAGCCGACCGCGCCAGCCGCCTGCGCCTCGGGCTGACCGCTCTCGTCGCCCTGGCGCTGGACCTGGCGACCAAACACCTCGCGTGGCATTTTCTTGGGCCGCCGATCGAGCCCCTGGGCCGCGGCATTCCCCACGACCTCGTGCCCGGTTGGCTGATGCTCGTCACCAGCTGCAACCCCGGCATGGTGTTCGGCCTCAACCCGGCGGAGGACCTCCACCTCGGACCGGTCGCCGGCCGCGTCCTCACCGTGTTGCTGACGCTCGTGACGACGGCGATCATCTTCTACGTTTTCGCCCGCTCCGGGCGCGGCCGGAAGTGGACGCACCTTTGGTGCGGCCTGGTGCTGGCGGGCGCGGCGGGCAATCTCGTGGACCGCATCGCCTACGGCTACGTGCGCGATTTTCTGCAGGTGACCAAGGAAGCGACCGTCGCGGGATGGACCTTCGCCTGGCCGTACGTTTTCAACCTGGCGGACGTGTACCTGGTAATCGGCGTGGTGGCCATCGCGGCGGTGTATCTCTTCCGCGGCGAGGAAGGCCTCGCGCCTGCCCCTCCCCGCAAGTCGCAGGAGCGCTAAGGTGAATCCCGAGAGCCGCGACGAGCGGTTCATGCGCCGGGCGCTGGACCTGGCCGTCCAGGGCCTGGGACGGGTGGAACCGAACCCGATGGTCGGGGCCGTCGTGGTGCGCGGCGAACGGATCGTCGGCGAAGGATACCACGCGCAATTCGGCGGACCTCACGCCGAAGTCGTCGCGCTGGAGCAGGCCGGCGCAGCGGCACGCGGGGCGGAACTTTTCGTCTCGCTCGAACCATGCTGCCACCACGGCAAGACGCCGCCCTGCACCGACGCGATTGTGGCGGCGGGAGTGCGGCGAGTCGTCGCGGCCGTGCGCGACCCGTTTCCGCAGGTCGCCGGCCGCGGCCTGGCAATCCTCCAAGAGGCGGGCCTGGAGGTGAAGGCCGACGTCCTGGCGACCGACGCGCGGCGCGCGGGCGCCGCCTACTTCAAGCGCCAGGCGACGGGCCTCCCCCTGGTCACCGCCAAGTGGGCGATGAGCCTGGACGGGCGCCTGACGGCCGCGTCGGCCGAGAGCCGATGGATCTCCTGCGAGGCAAGCCGGCGCCGCGTCCACGAACTCCGCCGCGTCTCGGATGCCGTTCTCGTCGGTGCCGTCACGGCCCGGCTGGACCAGCCGTCGCTGACAGTCCGGCACGTCGAACCGATTCCGGAGCGAGGCCAGCCGACGCGCGTCGTGCTGGACGGGCGCCTCGCGCTTGAGGCCGACCGCGAGCCGGTCCGAAGTGCCCGCGACGTGCCGGTCATCATTTACACCACCGAGGCGGCGCTCGGGAGTGCGCTGGAGCGGGCGGACCTCCTCCGCCGCGCCGGCGCCGAAGTGGTGGCCGTGCCCCAGTCCGCCGCCGGCGTCGCGCCCGAAGCGGTCCTGCGGGACCTGGGCAAGCGCGGCATGTCACGCGTTCTTGTCGAAGGCGGTGCGAAGGTCCTGCGATCGTTTTTCTCGGCCGGCCTGGTGGACCGCGTGATGGTATTTATCAGCCCGCAGGTGATCGGTGCTGCAGGCCGCCCGGAGGGAGCCGACAGCGGCGCCCTGGCCAGGCCGCTCGTGCTTGCGGACCTTGCCGTCGCGCGAAGCGGGACCGACATCCTCATCGAAGGGCGCGCGGGGGAGTTTTAGAACAGCGCCCCCGATGTGTTCACCGGGGGCTAAATAAAAAACGCGCGGCGCGATGCCGTTGGTGTTATTTAGCCCGGCGTGAACACACGCCGGGCGCCGTCCTACCGGCCGCGGGCTCGCTCGATGAGTTCCAGGAGCCTTGCGGCCCGTTGCTCTTCGGGCGCCCCGGCCAGCACGGCTTGGTCCTGGGGGCTCAGGTCGGCCAGAAAACCGCGCAGTTCCCGCGCCTGCCGCCGCAGCGACGCCTGGCGATCCTCCGGCAGGCTGCGGAACGCCTCGTATCGGGCGAGAAGACGGTCCCGGTCCTCCACATCCAACCCGGCCAGCCGCCAGTAGCGCTCGAAGAAGGCCTCGCGTTCGGCGGGGGCGAGCATCCGCCACCGAGTAGCGTTGTGGCGGACCTCGCGCGGGTCGAGGTCCAGCCGGTCCGACAGGCCAACGAGCACGCCCTGCCCAGGGCGCTTGGCGTCCGAGTCGCACATCCGCCCGGCGGGGGGGCCGCCCTGCGGCACGCCGCCCACGAGGACCTTCGGCGCAAGGATCGCAGCCGCAGCGCCGCATCCGAGGGCGGCCGCGACGCACACCGCCATCAGGCGCACGCGCCGTCGGCGGCGCAACAGGCGCACGAGTTCCTGGCGGCGATCATCCACGATCGGCCTCCCGGCCCGGGGCCAGCTCGGCGCGCAAGCGCTCCATCGTCTCCAGAAGCGCGACCTCGTCCAGCAGGTCAACATCCTCCAGGAAGGTCAGGCTTCGGCTGACCTCGCGTTCGACGGGACTGGCGGGTTCCGCCGGCCAGCCGACCCACGCGGACAGGGCGAACCAGACAAGCAATCCGGCTGCCAGTCCGACGACGGCGCTGAGGACCTGCCGGCGAAGCCGGTGCGGACGCAGGCGGGCCTGGAGCCGCTCCAGTTCTCTCTCCTCCACGATCCGCGACATCATTCGCGAGGTAAAGCCCGCGCGGACCGGCGGCGCGCCGGCCTCGTCCAGCAACTCCCAGGTGCCCTCCAAGAGCGTCAATTGGGCGCGGCAGGACTCGCAGTGGGCCACGTGGCGGCGCACCGCCGCCGCCGTGGACGGCTTCAATTCACCGTCCTGGTAGGCAGGCAGAACGCCTCTGACCCAGTTGCAGACGGCTTTTCCCATGGGCGCACACGTCCTGAAAGGTACAGACAGTTGAACACGGCCGGGGGGACGAGGTTCCGCGAAAAACGCTACTCAGGAACGGACCCGCTGAGGTCGGCGTCCGGTGCGCAGATAGAGCAGGAGCCGCTCCTTCAGGCTCTCGCGGGCGCGGGCCAGGAGGCTCTTGACGGCCATGGTGCTGCAGCCCATGGTCCGGGCGATGTCGGTGTAGGCGAGGCCTTCGTACTTGCTCAGAACGACGGCGAGTTGCTGCTTCTCGGGGAGTTCGCGGATGGCGTCCTGAATCCGCGTGCGGAGTTCGGAGCGGTCCATCTCGCTAGCGGGCCCGCGGACCTCCGGGTCGGGGATGGTGTACGGCCCGCGGTCGGCACCGGCCAACTGCTCGATGGAGACGTCGTCGCGGCGGTGGGCCCGGTCGCGCAGGGCGTTGAGGCCGACATTCGCAGCAATCCGGAACATCCATGTCGAGAACTTCGCCGTCGGACGATACGTGGCCCGCGCACGATAAATCCGCACGAAAACCTCCTGGGCCAGGTCCTCGGCCTCGGTCGAGTTGCCGATGAACCGGTACACCAGGCCGATGACCCGGGCGTGATTGTGTTCGACGAGTTTCTGGAAGGCCAGGTCTTCGCCCTGCTGGAAGGCGAGCATCAACTGGGCGTCTTCATCACAAGCGGCGGATGGCGCGGGAGCCTGGTATCGCTCCGCGGCTACTGCGATCGCGTTGGCCATGCGCGAGCCGATCCGCCCCCTCGCCCTTGGATGCCCTCATAGGCTACTACGAACAAAAGGGTCACTATGCCAGAAAAAAGTTTCGGCGCGATTCCGCGGGGTCCTTTGCGCCGGGTCGGGCACGGACCGGCTTTGGCTCAAGTTTCCGGTCCGGGCGGCTCGATACCCTCCCAGCGAGGGCAAAACCCATGGCCGAAGCCTCCGGGAACGGCTCCGAAGACCTTTTCCGCATCTCAGATGCCGCACGCCGCGCCGGCGTCTCTTCCCAGGTCCTCAGCACCTACTGCATGTACGGCCTGGTGTCGGAGGTGGCGCGGACGCAGGGTGGCCAGCGCCTGTTTGATGAGTCTGCCGTCCGCCGCATCCGCCTCATCCAGAATCTGAAACGCCGCTACACCCTCCGCGAAATCCGCGAGATTTTCCTCCGCGACCGCGGCTGAAAGCCCTTCACCTGTTCGCCAGATGCAGCCGCAGACGATTCAGCGCATAGAGCGCGGCCCGCAGGCGGACCGTCCCTCGGTCGCCGGGGAACACCTCGCGCGCAGTGCGCGTCCCCGCCTCGTCAGCCAGCGCGAACCAGACGGTCCCGACGGGTTTCTCGGAACTCCCCCCGCCGGGGCCTGCAATGCCCGTCAGGGCGAGGCCGAGATCCGCCCCCGCCCCGGCGCGGACGCCCTCGGCCATGGCGCGGACGACGGGTTCGCTGACCGCCCCGTGGCGCTGGACCAATTCGGCCGGCACGCCCAGGAGCCGCGTCTTGGCTGCATTCGAGTAGGCCACCACGCCCTCCAGCAGGTGGTTTGAGATGCCCGGCACGTTGACGAGCCTGGCGGCAATCAAGCCGCCGGTGCAGGATTCGGCCACGGCGAGAGTCGCGCCGCACCCGGCCAGAAGCGACGCCACCGCCTCCTCCATCCCGTCGGCCCCCTCGCCGAAGACCGCCGGGCCGAGACGGCGCTTCACCTCGGCGGCGTCCGCGTCCAGCAAACGCCCCACCTCGTCCGCCGGGCCGCTCGCGTGAATGTGAACGTCAATGACGCCCGCGGTCGCGGCTGTGGCGACGCGCGGCCGGCGGCCGGGAGCCATCACGTCCGCCAGCCGCTCGCCGATGACCGATTCCGGCAGGCCGAAGGTGCGAACCGTCCGGACGCAGAGGACGCGCGCCTCGGCACCGCTATGCAGGCGCGGCAGGACGTGGTCGTCGAGCATCCGGTGCATCTCAGACGGGACTCCCGGCAGGCAGAAGATTTGCGCCCCACCGAGGCGCGCGAGAACGCCCGGAGCGCTGCCGACGGGATTCGCAAGGGCCTCGGCGCCCTGGGGCAGGAAGGCCTGGCGGCGGTTGGATTCCGAGAGCGCCCAGCCGCGCGCATCAGCCCAGGCTTCAAGCATCCGCACGGCCTGCGGCGACGCCGACAGCGCCGCGCCCAGGGCCAGCGCCAGGCCGTCGCGCGTGAGGTCGTCAGGCGTCGGTCCGAGGCCGCCCGTCGCCACGACGAGGTCAGCCTCTCGCGCGGCGGCGGTGAACGCGGCCGCAATCGCCTCCACATCGTCATCAAGCGTTTCGTGGCGGACAACCTCCACACCGCGTCCGCCGAGCGCACGCGCGAGCCGCTGCGCGTGGGCGTCCAGGACCAGGCCGGCCACCAGTTCGCTGCCGATGCTCAGGGTGACGGCGCGCACGCTCTCCCCTATCGGCTGAAGTGGAAGTAGATGACATCGCCCTCGCGGACGACGAAGTCTCGGCCCTCGATGAGGTAGTGACCGTCGGCCCGGGCCTGTTTGACGGAGCCCGCGCGGCGCAGATCATCGTAGGCCACGACCTCGGCACGGATGAAGCCGCGGGCCATGTCCGTGTGGACCGCGCCGGCGGCCTGGACGGCCGTCGTCCCGCGCGGGACGCTGCGGGCCGCCACCTCTTTGTCGCTGCACGTGAAGAAGGTGATGCGGTCGGCGGCCTGACAGACGCCTCGCAGCACGTCGGCGGTGTG
>Ga0307380_10006019_pt1 | contig 16033 bp, 14 predicted proteins | sample UN3MG_FD_202239 | JGI IMG/M metagenome (GOLD analysis project Ga0307380, IMG submission 202239) | Soil microbial communities from Risofladan, Vaasa, Finland - UN-3 | ecosystem: Environmental > Terrestrial > Soil > Coastal area > Acid sulfate soil | place: Finland: Risofladan, Vaasa | collected...
ATTTCTCTTCTACACAGGCTATTCCCATAAAATCGGGGAGGTTCATGACGGCGATACGATTATGGACTGGATGGCACAGGAAAGAGAAAGAGGAATAACCATCACTTCTGCAACCATCACTTGTGAATGGCGAAACCATATCATCAATATTATCGACACACCGGGCCATGTCGATTTTACGATAGAAGTAGAAAGGTCATTAAGGGTCTTAGATGGGGCAATTGCTATCTTTTCTGGGGTCGAAGGGGTTGAGCCCCAGTCAGAATCTGTATGGTATCAGGCAGACAGGTATAAAATCCCCAGAATCGCCTTTGTCAATAAAATGGATAGAATTGGGGCTGACTTTTTTAGGGTCTTAAAAGATATGGAAAAAAAACTGGGGGCTACTCCCCTGCCTGTAAATATCCCTTTAGGCAAAGAGGAGGATTTTAGGGGCGTTATCGACCTGATCCAAATGAAGGGGATACTGTGGGAAGAAAAGGATTTGGGGATTACCTATTCATCCATTGATATTCCTCCCTCATTAAAAGATGAAGCAAAAAGATACCGAAACGCTTTAATAGAATCAATAGTGGAAAGGGATGAAGAACTGTTAGAAAAATACTTCAGCGATCAGGAAATAGATGAAAATGACATAAAAAAGGCCATCAGGCAGTGCACGTTAAATTTAGATTTAGTCCCTGTTTTTTGTGGCTCAGGGCTAAAAAATAAAGGAATGCAACCTCTTCTGGATGCGATTGTAGATTACCTCCCTTCCCCTTTAGATATCCCAGCTATCGAAGGATTGAATCCAAAAACAGGAGAAAAAGAAAGGCGCTTTACTGGAACAGATCAGAGTTTCTCTGCCTTGGCTTTTAAGATAATGATGGACGAAGGCCGCAAGCTTACCTACCTAAGGGTATATTCCGGCAGCATTGATACGGGAACCTTTGTTTTTAATACAAACAAAAAAGAAGAAGAAAAGATTGCAAGATTATTCAGGATGTATGCCAACAAAAAAGAGAGGATAAATACAGCCCATTCAGGAGAAATTGTTGCAGCGAGCGGTCTAAAGAACACAGCAACCGGAGACACCCTTTGCGATAAATCTACTCCCATTATATTCGAATCGATGATCATTCCTGAACCGGTAATATCTGTTGCTATTGAACCGAAGACCATCATTGATCAGAACAAACTCACCCATAATCTGGAAAAACTCATACAAGAAGACCCTACGCTTAATGTGAAAACAGATGAGGAAACAGGGCAAACCGTAATCTCTGGGATGGGAGAATTACACTTAGACGTCGTTGTTAAAAGACTCCGTAATGATTTTGGCGTAGAAACGAGGGTGGGAAAACCCCAGGTTGTTTATCGAGAATCGATAAGTAAACCTGTCACAATAGAAGGAAATTTTTCAAAAGAGATAGGAGGGAAATTTCAATCAGGCAAGGTATGGTTGAAATTCGAACCAAAGCCCAATGGAACAGGATTCGAATTTCAAAATGGTCTTAAAGAAGCTATTCTTCCCCCTAAGTTCATTTCTGCTGTTGAAGAGTCAATAAGAAATTCGTCTGAAAATGGTGCTCTTTCTGGTTATAAAGTGGTTGATACGAAAGTGACCCTTGAAAATGCCCTCTATGTGGAAGGAGAATCTACGGAAATGGCCTTTAGAATAGCATCTGCAATGGCTTTTCAAAAAGGGTGCAGAAAAGCAAAACCATTTTTGCTCGAACCGGTGATGAGCACAGAAGTAACTGTGCCAAGAGAATTTGTTGGAGCAGTTATCGACGATATGAATACGCGAAATGGGAAAATAGAAGGAACTGTCTCTCATCCGAAGTTTCAGATAGTCAATGCCCTCGCCCCCCTTTCTCAAATGTTTGGATACTCGACAAGCCTCAGGTCTCTCACTCAAGGGAGGGGGACTTTTACAATGTCTTTTTCCAAATTTAATAAGGTTGAAAACTGATGGATAAGAGAAAGATTGAAATATGTGGGAATTGTGTATATTATTTTCAGGAAAAGGCTCTTATGATGGGTGAAAAAAAGGAAATTGGTTTCTGTTATCTGAACGAAACAAAAAGACTAAGGGGAAAAGATGATGATCTCTGTGATAAATACAGAGAGGGATCACGGTCAATCTAAAAAAATTTTTGTGAGTGATGTATAGGAAACTTTTTATACTTATACTGATTCTGCTTTTTACTTATGCATCTGTCTTACCCGTATCAGGAAGAGAGAGACAAAAATTAGGAATCCTGACCGGATATGTGTCTGGAAAACTCCTCTTTACTGAGATACCGCTTTGGAATAAACCAGGAGGACTCAAAACAGGTGGAAAGGTTAAATATAAATTAAAAAGCGGCACCCCTGTAGAAATTGTGCATGAGCTTCGTGTTGATAATCAGATATGGTATAAGATTAATACCTATGGGGTGAAAAAAGGTATGAGTGGATGGGTCCCATCTTTTGTTGTCCGGTCTCCTTAGAATATCCACTAATAAGGGAGGGAAAAAAATGCCAAAATATGAATACAGATGCACAAAATGCAAGAAAAAATTCACATTGACTCTATCCATAAAAGAAAAAGGAGAGAAAAAAATCAAATGCCCAAAATGCACCAGCAGTAAGGTAACTCAGCTCATCACTGGATTTTTTTCTCAGACCTCAAAAAAGAGCTAACTATCTCTTAAAAGAATCTCTGTTTTTAAAAGGTATACTTCATTTGAATATTTTCAAAAGATATATTTTCTTTATCATACCCATTCTGCTCTTTCTTCTCTCTTCTTGCGCTCCATACAGGGAAAAAATTATCATTCCTGTGGAAGGTGAAAAATTTGAAGAAACCGGGATTGCCTCCTGGTATGGGGAGGATTTCCATGGGAGAAAAACCGCAAATGGAGAAACCTACAATATGTATTCTGTATCTGCTGCTCATAAAACCCTCTCCTTTGGAACATTAGTTAATGTGAGAGATCTTGAGAATGGGAAGACACTCCTTGTGAGGATAAATGATAGGGGTCCCTTTATAAGGGGACGGATTATCGACCTTTCATACGGCGCTGCAAAAAAGTTAGATATGGTTGAAAAAGGAATTGCAAAGGTGAGGATTACAGTAGTAAAATGGGAAAGCCCAAAAACCAAAAAAAGAGGCATAAGCCGTGCGGGCTTAAATAACTATACCGTGCAGGTCGGCTCTTTTACAAAAAGAGAAAATGCAATCAAATTGAAAAATCAGCTGGAGAAAAGTTTTAGAGATGTTTGCATTGTTGTTCACGATACAAACCAATATCGATTTTATAGGGTGAGGGTGGGTATCAATTTAAGTAAAGAATCGGCTCTTCAATTAGTGAAAAGGTTCGAACTGGATAATTTTTCACCATTTGTAACTGCTGAGTAAAAATAAAAAATATCTGCTTTTTCAGTAGATTGATCAGAGTAGAGAAGCCTTTTTAAAAAAGGCTTTCTCTTTTTATTTTGACGGTTTTAATTAATTAAATTATATTTAGATAAAAGAGTCCAAATTATTTTTGAGAAGAGAAGGAAAAAGGGGGACAGTGAATGAAATTTTATGGCTATTGTGAAAAATGCTTGGCGCCCGTATTCCAACATATTGATCCTGATATTGATGTCTATAAAGTGAGGTCCTTAAGATGCTGGAACGGGCATTATCATGAGATCATCAATATACATTTTTCAGAGATGCCGCTTGTTTATAAAGATAAAAATGTTATCCATATCACCAGCCTTCTTCAAAAAAATTTATCGAAAAAACAACCTTATCCTGTTAAGAGGTGTTTAGTAAAGTAAAGTGCTAAAAAGGATTTCGCAATTTTTAAAAACGAATAATCATTTTCTTGTGAGCTGCCATATCAATGCTGACGGGGATGCGATTGGTTCACTATTGGCCATGGGGTCGATACTCAAGCGATTGAAAAAGAAATATTGGATGGTCATACATGACAATCCCCCTAATCCTAAGTTTAAATTTCTTAAAGACTTTGATAAGATTTTAAACTATCAAGAGGATGGAGCAAGGAATTGGAATTTTGATTCAGCTGTTATATTAGATACTGCTGACCTCGACAGGCTGGGAGATGTTAAAAAATTACTTAAAAGAGAAGAAAAGATGCCCATCCTCAATGTCGATCATCACATCAGTAATACAAATTTTGGCACCATCAATCTTGTTGGCCAAAAAGCAAGCTCTACCTGTGAACTTATCTACCTTATCACCAAAAACATAGAAAATTTCAAGATTGATAAATCCCTTGCGTATCAAATATATACGGGAATCATTTATGACACGGGCAGATTTTCTTTTTCAAATACAACGACGAAATCCATGGAAATATGTGCTGAAATGTTAAAAAAAGGGGTTGATTGTCATGAGGTTTCTAAACATATCTATTTTGAAAAATCTTTTGAGTCCATACAACTTTTAGGTCTTGGCCTTAAATCTATGGAATTATATTTAAATGGAAAGGTCGGTTTAATCGCTTTTGAAAAGAGAAGGTTATCAAAGAACCAAAATTCTGTTATTGATTTAGACAGTCTTGTAAACTATGCAACAGCTGTAAAAGGGGTTGAGGTAGGGATTCTCCTAAGAGAAGAAGAAAAAGGGAGGTTTAGAGTGAGTCTCAGGTCAAAGGATAGGGTAGATGTGAATAAGATTGCAAAGGTGTTTAATGGAGGAGGACACTTTAAAGCAGCAGGATGTTATATCAAGGGGAATCTCAAGGAGACAATAAATCAGCTCCTCAGAGAACTTCAGAGGGTCGTAAAATAAATATTCAAAATGATAAAAGCGAATCAAAGATTAAGATAGCTATAATCCATGCTCTCTTTAATACCCGTCAGTACCTCTTCTAACTCTTCCCTCTTAAACTTATCAATCGTTCTAATATTAAAGGTCTTAATCTTTTCTCTTTGGGACATCGTGTCATAAATGGTCTGGATATCGAAAAGAATCTCCCCCAATTCCTTCATAGATTATCTCCTTATAATAAAGAGATTTATTCAGATAATGGAACAGCAATTTTCATACCATAATTTCATCTTTTCAAATTACCTTTATCCTTTAATATTTATAAAATACTGATAATATTAAAATTATTTTTTAATTTGCTCCCTTCACCTTTTAACAAAAAATACTTGACTTCAAAAATCGTCAAAATATTGACTATGAATTATAAAAATTTGGCGGTCACCTTGATAAAGTGTAAATTAATACAAAAAGGTTATTTCTTTGACTTTTCTCTTCCTTTTATATATACATAGAGTTTAAAAACTTTACTGGATAGATCATTTCAGAAAATGTTTTGAATACATAAGGAAACTTAAAGATGGAGAGGCTAAAATTATTCATGGTATCTCATATGCTTGGAGGAATTCCCTGCTGGCAGCTCCAAGTGGCTAAGGATGATGAAGAGGCTCTGTTAAAATGTTTTAATGAATGTAAACATCCACAAGATATCGATCCTCAATCTGCAAATTGCAAGGTACAAGAGGTAAAGATCAAAGGTTATCATATAGAGATAACGGAAGAAAAAACATAAGTTTTGAATAATTTCTTACTTACCGGAATCCCTGGAATTGGAAAGACAACAATCATCGAAAAGGTTCTTTCACTATCCCTGCTAAAGGCAGGTGGTTTTTATACGAAAGAAATAAAAGATGGAGAAAGAAGAAAGGGTTTTAAGATAGTTGATATAACCACTAAAAAAGAAAGCATTCTTGCTCATGTCAATATCAAATCCCCATTTCGTGTAGGGAAATATGGTGTCGACACAAACAGTTTTGAAGAGATTGGTGTAAAAGCCCTCGAAGATGCTTTGGAGAATAAAGAACTTATCATCATAGATGAGATAGGAAAAATGGAGTTATTCTCCAAACCCTTCCAGAAAATGGTTTTGAAGTGTCTCTCCTCTTCTAAAAAGATTCTTGGATCGATAAAAATTAAAGGGAATCCATTTGTAAATTCTATAAAAAGAAGAGAAGATACAAAAATCGTAGAGGTGAATGAGAAAAACAGAAATCTTTTACCAGATGAGATTATAAATTTATTAAAAGAAAACAAGGCATGAAAATAGGAATAATATCTGATACCCACGATAATCTGAACAGTCTAAATAGAGCGATTGAAATATTTAAAAAAAATAAAATAGATACCATCCTGCATGGCGGAGATTTTATCTCACCTTTTGTTCTGAGAGCCTTGGAGGGCTCTTTTAAAAAACTCATAGGTGTCTTTGGAAACAATGATGGTGACAAACTAAGGCTAAATGATCTTGCTACCAAAATGGGGTGGGAACTTCACCTTCCCCCTTACCCCTTTGAACTTAGTGGTAAGAAGATCTTGATGTTACATGAACCTCTTATCTTAGAAGCAGCAACAAAAAGTGGTCTCTATGATATTATTATATACGGCCATACTCATAAAAACGATATCAGGAAAGAAAACTCTACACTCATTATCAATTCTGGCGAGGCTGGAGGCTGGTTAACAGGTAAAGCAAGCATTGTCATCTTAGATATGGATAAGATGAAAGAGGAGCTTTTATTTTTTTAATTCTTCAGATGAGATTATGATAGACATAACCAAACTTTATTGCGGTACCCATAGTCAGGGAGACTTTATTCGCTACGGCTCCAAGGAGAGCTCTCATTCATTGATTGGGGGAAGAAAGGTTCCAAAAGCTGCTGGTGAAAGACGACCCGTAACCGTATGGAATTCTACCAGAACCTGTAATCTTAGCTGTATCCATTGTTATACAGATTCAGAAAAGAAAAGCTATCCCAAAGAACTTTCTACAGAAGAAGCGAAGAGTATGCTTGATGACCTGGCAAATTTTGAAATCCCTGCTCTCCTCATCTCCGGTGGAGAACCATTAATGAGAAAAGACCTCTTTGAGTTAGTGAGCTACGCAGTAAGTTTGGGAATAAGACCCACTCTGTCTACAAACGGAACCTTAATAACAAAAGAAATAGCTCAAAAGATAAAGGATTCTGGCTTTACCTATGTAGGAATTAGTCTCGATGGCATTGGAGAAACAAACGATAAATTCAGAGGAGAAAAAGGTGCTTTTAAAAAGGCGATGAATGGCTTTAGAAACTGCGTTAATGTGGGTCAGCGTGTTGGACTCCGAATGACTCTCACAAGACAAAACTATGATGATCTCCCTAAAATATTTGATTTTATAGAAAGGGAAGGGATAAACAGGGCCTGCTTTTATCACCTCGTATACTCTGGGAGAGGGGTTAACATTTCCACTGATGACCTCTCCTATCAAGAAAGCCGCACTGCCATGGATATCATTCTTGAGCGAACAGAAGATTTTTATAATCGGGGGTTACAAAGAGAGATTCTAACAGTTGATAATCATGTAGATGGTGTCTATCTCTATATGAAACTCAAGCACAAATTTGATCAAAGGGCAAAAAAGGTCTTAGAGCTATTAGAATGGAATGGAGGGGGGGCCTTTAGTTCCGGTGTTGGCATTGGGAATATAGACTTTGAAGGAAATGTCCATCCTGACCAGTTCTGGATGCACTATACTCTGGGAAATATAAGAGAAAGGAAGTTCAGCGAGATATGGATGGATACATCAAATCCCCTTATGGCTGGATTGAAAAACAAAAAGGCATATATAAAGGGAAGATGTTCTCAATGCAAATGGCTTGATGCCTGTGGAGGTTCACTAAGGGTCAGGGCTGATCTGGTTTATAATGATCCCTGGGCTCCTGAACCGTCATGTTATTTAACTGACGAGGAGATCGGGCTCACTGAGGAAGACAAAAAAGAATTGATAAGCAAGGGAGAAGTCTTTAATCTGCCAGCATATCTCACAAGGAAAACGTAAAAAGATTTTAAAATAAATTCATAAAAACAATGAAAAGACCGACCAAAACCATTAAAGAGGTCTACAGAGAAATTGAGGATAAAGATAATCATTCTGTAGCTGATCGATATAGGAGAAACGTTGAGAATCAATTAAGGCTTATCTTTTGGGAAACCACTGCTGGGTGTAATCTTGAATGTATCCATTGTCGGCGCTTAGAGGTAAGTAAGAAATTGACAAAGGAGGATCTTACCACAAAAGAATCTTTTGCCTTGATTGACTCGATTGTGGAGGCAGGGAACCCTATCTTGGTCCTCAGTGGTGGCGAACCTCTCTTTCGACCTGATATATTCGATATCGCCTCCTATGCAAAATTGAAAGGTCTGGTCCTTGCACTCGCAACGAATGGAACACTTGTAAACAATGAGATTGCAAAAAAGATTGTGGATTCAGGAATCCAAAGAGTGTCGATAAGCATTGATGGGGCTAATGCGAGGACCCATGACGATTTCAGAAAACTTAAAGGCTCTTTTGATATAGCAATCAAAGGATACAAAAGTCTGAAGGCCCTTAATATGAGCCTTCAGATCAACTGCACCATAGCAAAGCATAATGTAGACCAGCTTGAAGAACTTTTTACTCTTGCTGAAGACCTTAAGGCTGATGCTCTGCATCTTTTCATGTTGGTTCCAGTAGGGTGTGGTGTAGAAATTTCAGAAGAGCAAATGCTCTCCCCAGAGAAATATGAGGAGGTCTTAAACTGGTTCTATGAAAGATCCAAAAAGGCGAAAATCGAGACAAAAGTTACCTGTGCCCCTCATTATTTCCGGATTATGAGAGAAAAAGCCAGAGAGGTGGGCATAAAAATAACCCCCAAGACCCACGGCATGTCTGCTATGACCAAAGGTTGTCTGGCAGGAACAGCGGTCTGCTTTATTTCCCATAAAGGTGATGTCTTTCCTTGTGGCTATCTTCCTGTCTCTGCGGGTAATATAAAAAAAGAATCCTTAAAAGAAATATGGGAAAATTCCAAGGTTTTCGAAGACCTTAGAAACCCAGGCTTATTAGAGGGGAAATGTGGCATTTGTGAATATAGAAAGGTATGTGAGGGATGCAGAGCCAGGGCCTATGCAGCTACCAAAAATTATCTATCAGAAGAACCTTTCTGTGCATATCAACCTAAAGGCATTTTAATATAATGAGGAGGTCTTTATGTTTAGATTCAAGAGCTGTCTTACAATCATAATAATTTCAATCCTCTTTTTCTCTGACCTTGCTTTATCTGAACAAAAAAAAGATGATGAAAAGGTCCTCGCAGTCGTCAATGGCAGGATCATTACGATCGCAGATATGAACAGAGTCATTTCTAAAATGCCATCAGAACTCAAAAAAAATGCTCAAAAAAACAAGTCTGATTTTCTCAATAGCCTGATTAGAAGAGAGTTGCTCTATCAAGAAGGAATGAAAAAGAAACTGGACAAAGATCCAAGAATACGAAGAATGATAGATGAATATAAGTATGAGCTAATCATTCAAGAGTATTTAAACCCAAAACTGAAAGAGATTGGACCTGTTTCTGATAAAGACGCAAAGAGCTATTACGAAAAAAATAAAGCATTTTTTCAAACAAAAGAAGAGATAACTGCCAGTCATATCCTTTTAAAAACAGAAAAAGAAGCAAAGGAAGTGTTGCAGGAGTTAAAAAATGGAAAAGATTTCTTTGAGCTGGCTAAAAAGAGATCTATTGACCGAAGCACTGCTCGACAAGGAGGCCGTCTTGGCTCTTTTCCAAGAGGAACAATGGTTCCTGAATTCGAAGAGGTGGCCTTTAATCTAAAGAGTGGTGAGATGAGCCCTATTGTAAAAACAGAGTTTGGTTATCATATCATCTTAGTAACTGACCAAACTGGACCCCAAACCCTTGATTTCGTCCAAGTCAAGAATCAGATCAAAAAAAGAATAAGGCATCAAAAAACACAACAGGCTATCAATGAATTGTTAGATGAGCTGATTAAAGAAGCAAAGATTGAAATTAATGAGGAAAATCTAAGATAATATTTTTTCTGCTTGAAGTCTCTTATCCATAAATCTTTTAAGTTCTAACTGTTTTAAAAATACCTCCTTGTGATAGCTTTTTCCTCCATTATAGGAGGTGGTGCTTCTATTCAAGTCATATACGATTTTCTTTATATTATTCTCAGGGCCACTGACTTGAAATTCAACTGCATAAAATTCCATAAGTTCTGCAAAATGATAGGCTGCCATATACCCAGCCAAGCAGAGATGATTTTCTAAATGTTTGATATCTCTAGGCATCTTAAATCCTTCTCGTCTCATGTTTTCAAGTATCTTTAGCTTGGTAGGTCTATAAATTTGAAAGGGACTGGCTGACTCCCTATTATCTCCTAATATATTAAGAAAGAAAGACTCTTGATGTGTAATGGTCATAAGGGAAGTTATGGGAATATTAAATTTCTTGGCACTGAGATAAATATTCTCAGCCATATTAACAGCATATTCATTCAAACCCCTTGGGATTCTTAACCTCTTAAAATTTGCAAATTCTCTATACTTAAGCTGGATATAGGGTACAGCTATCAGTTTGAACTCCCCAAGATTCATTTCTTCCAGAATCTTTATGGGCCTAATAGTCCCCCGATACAGTATCTTGTGATTCGGATTGTATCCCTCTCTTTTTTCTTTTAATATTTTTTCATTCTGGAGAATATTTGTAAGGGCATCCTTCCTTGGTATTCCTAAATCTAAAAACTCATTATACATTCCCCAGAAAAATCTTATCTCACTATGCTCAATTATCTCATTTAGCTCATATACCAAGATCAAGCTATCAACAATATTTGTTTCTTTTCTTAAATCATTAACAAAACCTTTGTATTCCTTATCCAAAAAGGCTATATCTTCTTCGGTCTTTTTTAATAAGGCCGTTGTCAGTGGCATGGAAGTATCTCTTACTCGATTCATAAAAGAGATAAATTCATGGGGAGACATATTATAATTATCAGCAGGCTCTTTTATACGCCTGAGGACAGCTTTTGTGAGAAAATCAATATTATTCGCTTTCCCATGCGCGTATACAAAATCTCTTACTCTAATAATTCTTTTAAGCCCGGGGAGATATAATTCATCCTGTGCATTCCCTGTTACTGAAAAATGACTCTTAAGTGAATTGTTTCCTAATAAATTTGAAAGCATCTTCTTGCCTTCAACTTGTCTATCTGAAAGCATCTCCACCTGTGAAGTATGAGAATTTATCAGGTCGGCGTTCTTTTTTGAAATAAATTTTGTGGCTGAATTTTGATGAATGAGATAATAGGTGATACCACTTATAAAAATGATGGTAGAAATGACCTTTTTTATTGAATGATATTGAGCCTTGTTCTGCTTGGCCTTTATCTCATTAATATCACCTTTTTTTGTTCCAAATTCTATTATATTATTTTTCTCCCTCCCTTCACTCTTTGCGTCTTGATTATTTTTATACTGTAATAATTGAAGGCTCAGTTTCTCAATCTTTTCACTTAATTCTTTAATCTCTTGATCTTTTTTCTCTAGATTTTGTGAAAATTGCTCCTCAATCTGCTTGTTCTGTATGAGACTATCAGCCAGCTCTCCTGCCAAGTCTTCAAGCTTCATCTTAAGCTTATCATTTTCATTGCTCGGGTTTGCATCAATCGGTTCTTTCTTGTCAGAGGTCTCAAACAGTTCTTTAATTTCTGATATCTTATTTTCTACGATTTCTTTAAGGGCGGTGTCATTGTGCGAAGATTTTTTTCCTTCAAACAATGCTCCAAGCAGATTCTTAATACAACCAAATAAATCTTCGATCCTTTCCTCTGAACCATCTGCTTCATTGCTTGTAAGGAGACTGAGAATATCCTCTCTTGTTATCCCCTGTAATCTTGTTGTCATTAAATCTATATTGTTTTGTAAATCAGAGACCGGCTCTTTCTCTTTTACAGGATGACCAGCAGTCATATTTTTGATGCTACTCAGCTCTTCTAAAAAATATTTATTTTGAGTTGATAATTGATAAAGCTCCTCTCTTAATTTTTCTACTTCTTTATTTAACTCAAAAATCCCTTCTTTTGGCTTTTCTTCATCCTGAGAAGATATCTCTTTGTTGTCTGTCATTACAACTTCTTTTTCATCCTCTTTTTCCTCTTCTCCTTCTTCTTTCAAAAACTCTTTTATATCAGTACATTCTTTAGCTAAATCATCATGCTTTTTTCTATAAAAGGAGAGATCAACACTTTTTAAATCGAGTGATTCCTTTGGCCTTAATTCCTTTAATACTAGGCTCTGATCTTCTGTTGCGCTTTTTAACTCCTGCAATGAAAATTTTTGAAAATCTTTTTTTAGAAAAATAAAGAGAAAGAGATTGGAAAAAACTTCACGGCTTATACATGATAGATTCAATATGCTATAATTTGTTGATAACCTGAATCCTACATCAATCAAGTCTCTCTGTATTCCTTCTATCTCATCCTTTCCTCGCTCCAGCTCTTCCTTGATCCTTTCAAAACATGTCTTTCTTTCACTGACAATCTTTTTCCTTTCCTCTATCTCCTTTTGAAGCTCCTCCATCAATCTCTTATGAGAAGAATCTAAAGTGCGATACTCTTCAATAAGAGGGGATGACTCAAGATCTTCTTCCAGAATCGCTCTGTCACCAAGCTCTCGCTTCTTCTTATGAATGAATGCCTTGATAAGAGGGCAATTTTTGTCCAAAGAAAACCGTAACTCCTTAATTCTCTCATTTGCTCTTTCTACTGTCTCCTTATATGTCCCTTCAGTATCCTTTAATTGATTAAGACCCAAAATAGCATCGGTTAAAGAACCCATTCTCTTTTCAACTGAATTGATATCGATGGCCAGCTCATTGATGGCTTCTTCTAAATATTTTCTACAAGATTCATATGAATCGATAATTTCCTCCAAAGTATCGAGCTTGCCTGATTTCTTTGCTCTCTCTTCCTCTAAACTCTTTAGCTCCTCTTTTAACTTTTTTTCTGTCCTCTTACAGTTTTCGTTAACGTGCTCGAAATATTTAATCATCTTTTCACTGGTCTTAAATTTACTCTTGAGATTAGCTAGACTGATTTCTTTCTTATTCAGCTTTTCCTGCCACTCCTTTTTCTCATCCTTTGCCTGACTGTAAAGCCTTTCAAGCTTTCTATATTTTTCCTGTTTCGATTCAACGATTCTTTGGTCAAGCCTTCTAAAATTGTTATCAACATATATCTTTTTTCCCTGAGAATACATCGTCTGAAAAGACTTTATTGATTCGCTACCAATGGAGAGAACCTTTTCAAGTTTCTTTAGCTTTACATCGATTTCTACTGTTTTTTTCTTAAACTCTTCTTGGAAGGATTGATAATCAGAAAGGGCGGTATAGAATTCCTTTTCAAGATTTTTATGATTTCCATATCTTGGTTCTAAAGAAAAGGATATTTTTTCTATACGACTCTTTAAATCTGCTAATTTTTGTTGAAGACCTAATTTCTCATTCTCAAGAGTTTTATATTCTTTCTCTAAGAGGGTCTTGAGCCTCTTTATGCTATAGATATTTAATATCTTTAAACCTCTTTTCTCAGGGGATAGGATATCATTATGATCCGATATCTGGTGAAACAAAAGCTGGGAGAGGATATTGCCTGAATCTTTTTTATTCTCAATGACTCCTTCTTCCTTTAATCTTCTCCTGATTACAAAGATATCTTCTTTCCTATCTTCAGTAACAAGCCCTTGAAAGTAATCTTTTATTGTCTTGGATTCCAGCTCCTTTTTAAGAAAGTCGAAGAGTTCGGGATTACTGAGAAGGCCTCTGGGTGTAATCTCTATATTATCCAAAAAAGAAGGAATTTGCTCCTCTTTTTTAAGAACCTCTGAGATGTCTCCAGCCTCTCTAAGAAATTTTACTCCCTCTTTTTTTAAGATAACTTTTGATATATCAATATTTTCTGACATACCATCCCTTTCGAATTTCAGCTAATATTCCTCATTATATGAAATATCGACAAAACACACCTTAATCTTGAGGATTATTTACCCCCTTTTTTAGCATTTTTTATGCCATGAAATTCCAAAATCTGTTTATCTGATATAAAGATGTAACTATCTGATATTAAAGATATTAATCTATTTTAAATCGGGGTGTTAATGAAGCGTTAAGAATTTGACAATGAAAAAAAATCCTTAAGTGGGCAATTTTGAACCAGTGAGGGAATATTGAATAAAGATGTGGCACGCACATAAGTAAAAAATTTTAAAAAAAATCGTAGGAATTTTTGAATGATGAGGAGAAAAACAAGGATTCTTTTTATCAGATTTTTTCAGAAGGAGGATTAATCTTTTTATGGCTTTTGGTTTTCCCTTCCATTTCCCAAATCGTTTTGAACGACCTTTTAATAAACCAAGGCCATTCTTTACCTGCAGCATGCCATTTCCTTAACCAATCCAAGGTTTGCTTGTCCCCAGCATTGCCTGAGCCAATTGATAGCCCGTTGATCTGATAATCTGGATTTTCATTGATTTCTCTGATCTCTTTTTCTCGTATTCTCTTGGAGACTAAAGAAGCGACTTTTGCTCCAAGGTATTTATCCTCTGCTTTTTTTGTTATGATTACCTCTGCTCCTTTTTGTGTCAGAGAATTCAGAAATCGGTTAAGGGTTGTACCCACTCCATAGTCATCCAGTACAATCCTGCATTGATTGATTTTTACTTTTTGTAAAAAAAGGGAAAGTATCCTTTGGTATCTTACATCCATTATTCTGTTAAAGTTGTATCTGTCTACTTCAGAAGGGGATATCTTTTCTGTAATAAAATCAAATCCAGAACTTCTAAAATGGTCTAATTCTTCAAAAATCTTGTCCCAGTATTCGAAAGTGTGCCTCTTTTTCGTATCTGCAGGACCAACCAACAAATCAACCTTTTCGAAAATACCTTTAGGGAAAATAACTCCAGCGAGAACGGTATGACCGATAATTTCTCCTTTTCCTGTCTCATCCAGGCCCATGAGAAAATCCTTTTTTGGTCTGCTAAAAGTGAATCCCACCAAAGAATCGATCTTTTTCCATGCCTTGTATACAGCAGGATCATTGGAGGGAGAAGGAGTAGAAAAGAGCGTCCCCTTTGTATAATAGGTAAAGGTTGAATCTGAAAACCTAATCCGCCACTCTTCATACAAACTCTTAACCTCTTCAGAAGTCCCACCATTTTCTGACAGGTAAGATTTAATCTCTTCTGAAGCATTTTTCTCAATATTTTTCCATGTCCGACCTTTCATGATATCTCTCCTCAAAATAATTATAGATTTTAACAAAAAGAAAGGCTTTTTTCCATGAGGTTTTTTTAAAGTTCTTTTTTTAGATATAATTCCCCTTTCGATTTTTTAGGTGTTTGACAGGGGAGCAAGGAAATCATGTTTTTTTAATCCCCCCTCTGCTTTTTAGGGGTTTTTCAAGTGAACGAGGAAAAAAGAGGCAAAGTGTCTGAAGGCGAAGCCAAGTTTTTTGCCTCGGCTGAGTGAACAAAGACAAAACCCTGTTAAGAAAAGCAGGCGGGGCGTCCTTCTTTTCGTCCTTTTCTTGGACGAGCAAGAAAAGGACATAACCGAATAAACTCTTGACCGTCCAAACCCTCAATGTTACTATTACTTATCCTATTTTCGAGATAAATCATGAATCCACAAATATTTAGAGAATATGATATAAGAGGCATCATCGATAAAGAACTCAATCGAGATGTTGCCTACGATATCGGAAGAGCATATGGTACTTATATTACCGAGCAAAAAAAAGGTCCCATAGCTGTTGGCAGGGATTTTAGGTTAAATTCCGAAGAATTGAAGGATGGATTGATTGAGGGGATACTATCTACAGGATGGGATGTCATTGATGTGGGATTGGTTCCTACACCACTTCTTTACTATGCTCTCTTTTATTTTGATGCAAGCGGGGGGATCATGATAACAGGGAGTCATAACCCTCCTGAGTTTAATGGGTTTAAGGTTTGTGTAGGAAAATGGACGATCTCTGGAAATGAAATACAGGATATTCGAAAGATCATTGAAAAAGGAGAGTATTCCAAGGGTAAGGGGGAACTATCCTATTCTGATATTATCCCCGAATACATAGACCTTATTTATACAAAGATTAATCTACAAAAAAAACTAAATGTGGTTATCG